>R11__coassemble_213_pt1 | contig 42172 bp, 43 predicted proteins | sample R11__metabat2_low_PE_006 | metagenome-assembled genome bin R11 | reverse complement strand
TTCTGAATCTATGGTTTAGCACTACTTTTTTCTTTTAAGTCCGAAAGACAGGTACCTTAACACTTAACGTACAAAATCTCAATGCTGAATTCTCAAAAACTTTTTCAAATCTGCTCGAAAACTTTATCAAAGCTGCATATTAAGTCCGCCATGTGCGCTCTTTTTTCTTTTTAACCGCTCTGACTATTGAATAGACCAGCATTGCAAGCCAGACCGCTGTAAGACCGATCAAAAGCGCCGCAGAACCGGCAGGCAGCGGTCCCAGATCTTTCTTGCCCGCTTTCTCATCACTCACCGAAATCTGATCCAGGCGGTTTAAAGAGCTGACCTTAGAAAACAGTTCGACAAAGAAATCAGCATCAATCACAGCTTTGCGCCTTGTAGATTTTGCCGTCTCTTCTATCAGATCGCCGGCCGCCGCGCGCAGCGATGCCGACCCGTTGAAAACAGCCGTTGTAAAGGTGTTTGCGGTATTTTCAAGCAGCAATTCGGCCGCTTCTATTTTCACCTTATAATAAGTCGAATCATCTTCACCCGCCCGAGACAAATAATCCTGATATTCCTCACTTGACTGTGCTTTTACAGTATCAGGAATATAGCCTTCTGTCTCGGAATAGGCTGTCTGAACCTCATTCGTCAGAAGGTACTGCATAAACAGCCAGGAAGCCAGTACCTCCTGCGGATCAGTCTTATTGAACAGGCACATAGAGGGTCCCTGGGAAATCATCCAGGTGTCATTTTCATCATACTGCGGTACAGCTCTCACTGCAGTTTCGAAATCGACAATTTTATCCTCCGCAATATCCACAAGCGGAGCTTCCGACCCCATCCAGGTAGCCCCGGCCGTCGAGTCAATGGCAAAAATGCACTGTCCCGCATTCAGGAAGTTCGCGGGATAACCGGAAATTTTAAACGTTGAAAACGCGCCGCTCTTCACGTGAGTCGAAATCTCGGTGAGGAGTTCTTCCGTTGTATCGGAAAAAAGTCCGATTTCTCCCGTTTCATCGGAATAGGCAGCGCCTTTTTGCTTCAGCATAGTGATCATCATGTTGTCCGTTGATTTATAAATAAACGGAATCATAACATTCTGACCGTTTACAGCATAAGTGCCGTCACTGTTCTTTGCGCAGGCAGCCTCCGAAACTTCCCAGATATAATCCCATGTCAGCACGTCGGGCAGCTCATAGCCGAGCTTTTCCACATAAGTCTTATTGACATAGCAGGCCTCTGTCGAGCGCATATACGGCAGGGCATAATAGCTGCCTTCAAGACGGCATTCCTCAAGAAATTCCGGAACAATTTCTTCCTCCTTCGGTCCGTCGTAGAGAAGTTCGCTTCCGCCAAGACCGTATTTTTCGTCTTCTATCAGACTGTTCAGCGGCACAACCACATTTTCACCGGTCAGATAAGTCGCAATATGGTCCGGGTAAGTGATGCAGACATTCGGTGTCGTACCTGTAGCGATATTGGTGATTACATCATTATAGATCTTACTGTAATCCGTATAGAGACGCATATTGACCGTGATGTTCGGATACAGTTCTTCAAAATCACTGATCGCCTCTTCATAAATCCGGGTCTGGTTTTTATTGGTGTCGTTTTTAGCCCAGAAGGTAATTTCATATTTCCTGGTCGTATCGAACTCCGACGGGACCTCAAATGCCGACCCATTCTTAGAACCATGACAGCCGGTAAGCATAAGGCAGGCTGCTCCCAGAGACAGGGCAGACAGAACCGAAAGTATTTTTATCAGAATTTTCATCCTTTCGTTCCTCCCCTCGACACACCGGCCATAATCTTTTTTCTGAAAATGAGAAACAGCACAATCAGCGGTACGGAGATCACCACGACTGCGGCCATCATCGCAGGTATATTTTCTCTGCCGAAGCCATTTTCACGAATTTCCTGAATTCCGTTGGAGACCAGAAAATACGTCTGATCATCCGTGATCAGTCGGGGCCAAACGTAGGAATTCCAGCATTCAATGACTTTAAGAATCAGGATTGTCACAATTGTCGGCCTGCAGATCGGGACCATAACCTTCAGCAGATACCGAAGGTCAGAGGTTCCGTCCACCTTCGCAGCCTTATAGAGCTCATCCGGCACCTGCTCAAAATTTTCCTTCAGGAGATAAATATAAAAAACGGAAGTCACCGACGGCAGTATCAGACCGAGATAAGTATTCCTCAGATTCCAGTTTGTGATAGTCACAAAATTCGTGATAATTACCAGTTCATTCGGAATCATCATGAGTGCGAGAAACGCGGTAAACAGCAGAGTCCGTCCCCTGAACTCAAGCCTTGCAAACGCATAAGCAGAGAGTACAACCACGACGAGCATGACAGCTGTCGTCGCAACCGTAAAAATCAGAGTATTCAGAAAATAACGGGCCAGCGGAACCGCCGTAAAAGCTTCAATGTAATTGTCAAAAGTCGGAGAAGCGGCCACAAGGCTCGGAACATACTCCGAATTGTATGAGCTGTAGCTCTTGATGGATGTAAGTACCATCCAGTAGAACGGAAACAGCACAATGATGCCCCAGACAGTCAGCATCATATAGATCAGCGTCGTTTTGATCCGCTTCCTTGTTCTTAGAGAGCGCCCGGCTTTTCGGTATTCATTTTCCTTGTAAGTCATCTCCGCCTCCTTTAAGAATAAGTAACCGTCTTCTGCTTCAGGAGCAGATTGATGCAGGTGATGGTGAGCACGATCACAAACAGAATCAGGGCCGCTGCCGCCGCATAGGATGGGTATCCTCCCCCGTCTCCATAGAGCATATCGTATACATAGCCCACGATGGTATTCATGCCCGCCGTATTCAGATCCGTTCCGAAGATCGCAACTTCATCACTATAAGCCTTAAAAGCTCCGATAAAGCCCGTAATAATGAGATAAAAAATCATCGGAGAAATCATCGGCAGCGTAATTTTTCTGAAAATTCTCCAGCTGGAAGTCCCATCAACCCTGGCCGCCTTATAGTAGTCCTCTTTCACAGACGCGAGTGCGCTGGTCAGAATCAGGATCTTAAACGGAAGAACAATCCAGACCGTATAAATACACATCACAAGCATCTTGGCCCAGTAAGGCCCTTCTATAAAATCAACTCCGCTTCCGCCAAAAAAACGAATGATCAGATTGACAAAGCCCTCGGAATACGGGGTCTTCTTAAAAAGAATCATGAACACAAGACCAACCGCAAGTGTATTCGTCACATAGGGAAGAAAATAAATGGTCTGATAGAGGGATCTGAGAGGCTTCACAGAATGAAGTCCCAATGAAATCACGAGCGCGAGCAGTGTCGACACCGGAACCGTGATCACAACAAGCAGAAACGTATTTTTAAGAGCCTGCAGAAAATAAGGGTCCCTGAGTACATACCTGAAATTATAAATTCCGGTTCCGAAAGAAGTCTGGGAGGCTGAATTATACCCCTCCTCCATTGAATAGACAACGACATCGATCAATGGGTAAATCATAAAAAGTCCCAGAAAGATCAGTGCCGGCAAAAGATAGAGCCAGGCCCCGGCATTCTTTTTTTTCATCTTCAGCTCCTTTTTCAGCGGCTTTCTGCCTGACGGATTGAGTTTCTTTCGCAGTTCACGTCCTCTTTTGGATAAATACGTTCCCCGTTCTCTTTTTCAAAGAGAAAGACCTTGTGCGGCTTCAGCGAAAAATTTACCGTTTTATCGAGAGAAGACGGCCTGTCATCCGAATCAATGATCGCGCGGATTGAAGTCCCCTCAAACGCCGGGTGGGACGCAATAATGCTTGTGTCTCTGCCCATGACCTCAATTCGACCGAGTTCACACCTGAGTGCACCTGCGCTGTCCGGAATGAAGCCCTCCGGGCGAATGCCGACTTCCACCGGCCGGTCGGACACGCCGGGGACCCGGAGCACCGCATCACCGCCGAGATAAAGCGTCTCCTCCCTCACTTCTCCCGCAAACACATTGATCGCCGGCGTTCCGAGAAATCTGGCGACGAACAGATTCACCGGATCATCATAAACGTTCTGCGGCTTTCCGATCTGCTGGACAACGCCTTCCTTCATCACAATGATCCGGTCGGAGATGCTCATGGCCTCCTCCTGATCATGCGTAACAAAAACGGTCGTGATCATTGTTTCCTGCTGGATTCTTCGGATTTCTTCGCGAGTCTGAAGACGGAGCCGCGCATCAAGGTTTGAAAGCGGTTCATCAAGAAGAAGTACCCGCGGCATTTTGACAAGCGCACGGGCAATGGCAACGCGCTGCTGCTGCCCGCCGGAGAGCTCCCCCGGTTTTCTTTCCATCAACTGGTCGATCTGGACCATTTTTGCCGCCTCATCGACCTTCCGGTTCATCGCATCCCGGCTCATTTTCTGAGCGCCTTTCAGATTCTCCAGCGGAAAACAGATATTCTGCCGGACTGTAAGATGCGGATAAAGCGCATAGCTCTGAAAGACCATTCCGACGCCCCTCATTTCTGCCGGAAGCTCTGTGACGTCATCTTCTCCGAAATAGATTTTTCCCTCCGTGGGTTTCTCGAGACCGCAGATCATATTTAGAGTCGTGCTTTTTCCGCACCCGGAAGGTCCTAAGAGGCCTACCAGTTCACCGTCCGGTATTTCGAAAGTAAAATGATCTACCGCTACAACATCCTGCCTGATCTTTTTGCTGCGGTTCGGATATCGTTTTGTAAGATTTTCCAGTCTGATCTTCATGCGTTTTCTTCCCTTCCCATGAACATTTCCCGGGAGAACCCGATTCTCCCCTTATGTATATACTTGCCCGACAAGATTCTGCACCGCAGTCAATTGAGCAGACAGACATCAGTATTTCGAAATTACCTTTACCACGGATGACGGCCTGTGCGGATATCATAGAGCAGGGACAGGTCTGCCTCTTCCGGCGATGCGGTTCCCGTATAATTCATAACCGCGCGCAGTTCCCGTGTCAGTTTCTCGAAATACTGCTTCACGCCCTGCGTCCCATCCTTTTTTAGGGGTTCAAGCATTTCTCTGCCGACCGATACCCCATCCGCCCCAAGAGCAATGGCTCTGAATGCGTCATAACCCGAGCGAATTCCGCAATCAACAAAAATCTTCATGCCTGACCCTTCAACTGCCCGCCGGATCTCAGGCAAAACCAGAACAGGCGGAATGGCGTATGGAAGCCGACCGTGATGATGACTGACAAGGATTGCAGAGGCGCCGATCCGGGCGGCCTTTACCGCATCCTGCACACTTAAAACCCCTTTTAACACAAACGGCAGCGAAGTATAATCGACATAATCGCGCAGCATCTCTTCCGTCTGGAAGGTCATATGTTCACCGAGACAGATATCATATTCACCGTCACGTCCAAAGATGTGATCAATATCCATGCCGACCGCCAGGGCGCCGGCCATCTCCGCGCATTTAAGCTGGCTGAATATTTTATCGCGTTCCTCGTAAGGCTTAATAATTCGGATTGTTCTGGCTCCAACCGCAGCAACTTCGCGATAAATCTCATTTTCGCACATGCCGATCATATTAACAGCACCGATCTCCTTCATGGCCCGGCTGTATTCCACCAATCCGGAGTCACGCCCTTCTGCGTACGGCCCAAGATGGCTGAAGGCAGCCATCATCACCGGAGTTGAAAATGCTTCACCGAAGAGTGAAATCTGTGTATCAGCTCTCTTTGCTCCGATTAATCTCTCTTCGAAATACAGACTGTCAAGATATTCTCTGGTTACTGTGTTGGCTTCTCTTTCCGTCATGCTTTCCTCCGTTATTTTTTCTGAAAAATAAATCTGCTTTTGTTCCTGATCGTTTCTCTTTATTTTTATTTTTTATCGTTTCCCTTTATTTTTATTTTTTTATCGTTTCTCTTTTTTTCTCAGGACATACGATTTCCGGCGCAAAATAACGGTCATTCTCAATCCATGCTCTGTTCATGAACTGATTGCTGCCTCCTGCTGATGCTGCAAAACTGTGCGGCATGTTTTTGCGCGCTGCGAAGCCGAAGGGCCTGCTGCCGGCAGTTCCATTGGTTAGCTGAAGCAAAAAACGCCGATCATCCGAAAGCATTCAATCCTCCGGATAATCGGCATCTGTCCCCTTTAGTGGACCTGGCGGGAATCGAACCCGCGTCCGAAAGCCTGTCCCTCAAGGCATCTCCCATCACAGCTGCTTCTTTACATTCCCTCAGTCAGGCGGCAAACAGCAGTCTCAAGACCTCAGTAGCTTCATAATACGCCTGCAGACTCAAAGCTTTGCCTGCATCGTTTCCCGTAATCATGACGCCGGTTACCGGGAGTACGGGTACAACCGGGCCGACGAGCAGCACTCAGGCTGCTACTGCAACTGTATTGTTGTCAGCGTTTAAATTTAGGTTCCGGTTTTTACGTGGTCCGGGCCACGGATGGCTTCCTCGACTTCGAAACCCCCGTCGAAACCAGTACAAGCCCCTGAATCAACTATACTGATTGTTAAAATATACCCCCTAACCTTCCGGGTGTCAAGACAAAACAGCGCACAAAGAAGCCGGCAGCCGCCGGGATTCGTCCCTCAGCTGCCCTTAGCATCAGCTGTCCGGCATTACCGAAGCAGATAAACTTCAGTATAACAGTTATACTTTGAAGAATACTCATCCTCTTTATTATCGACAAAGATATCCACCCAATTCTGGTCTTTCATCGCCGAACCGCCGTGGTCTTCCAATACGTAAATATGCCCGTCAATCAGAAGCTCGTCCCCAAATTCCAGACCGAGCCTCGACATAGTAAGCGATGAAACCGCAACGGTTCTCCCTGCGACAAGCGGTGCGCCGCTCGCCGTCTTTCCAACATAAATACCCTGGTCCTCCGGTGTATCCATATAAGCGGTCAGCCTCCATAGGCCAAGGTCAACTACCTCTGCATAACTGCCGTCAGCCTCTGCAAATCCCTGGCCTGCGGTGTATGTACCGTCCGAAACGGTTACCTGTCTTACTGATGTCTGTGTTCTTCCGTCCTGAGCCGTCAGCTTGTAAGTGACCATATAGCGCCCGGCCTTTGTCACGTCGAGTGCCGAAGTATCTGCTTCCACAGACGCAATTTCCTCTGAATAAGTCACACCCTCCATCGGATCAAAGGATTCTCCGATTTCAATGACAGCCTCTCCTTCCATTCCGTAAAGACAAAGATCAAGATCCTCGCAGATTGTCACCTTCAGCGTTGCCATCGCCATCTGTCCATCTGCTGCCGAAATGTAATATCGAAGTATCTGGACTCCTGTCCGGTTCCAGTCCACCGAGGACAGATCAGCCTCCACAGACGCAATCGTGTCATCCCAGGTGATGCCGGCCATTACATCCGGCTGCATTCCGCAGATAATGGAAAAATCACGGATTCCAAAAACATGCGACGCAATCGTATCCGGTTCCGAATCGCTTTCTTCAGCCGCTGGGACAGCTTCATCCGTTGAAGTATGGCCGTTCTCACTTTCGGTCTCTTCTTCGACGACATCAAAATCAAACTCTTCCTCAGTCCAAATCTCATTGTCCTTTTGTTCGCTTTCACCGCAAACTGGAACAAATACAGCCGCAGCGGCCAATAATGCCGCAGCAGCAGCTGCTTTTATCTTCATACCATCCTCATAATGGCCCTTTAGCCTCTTTTTCAGAAACAGACGATTATCCGTCACGCCGAAGGCAGCCCCGGGAAATATCCATTCATGTCCGCCGGGCAGCCTGACACAATCGAGAAGGAGAAAGCTTTATCCCCTGCATCCATATTCTGCAATCAACCGCACAACTTGCGGTGTTTTCAGCGCAGACTGTTTTTGAAATCGCGCTCCATCTCTCTCCTTGTATCCTTCTCCGCGATATCAGCCCGTTTGTCATAGAGCTTTTTGCCCTTCGCCAGACCAACTTCAACTTTAACGAGGCTTTTTCGAAAATAAACCTGCAGAGGAACCAGCGTGAACCCCTTTTCTTTAATCTTCTGCTCAAGCTTTCTGATCTCCGAAGCATGCATAAGGAGACGCCTCTGGCGCAGCGGATCCCGGTTAAATATATTCCCTTTTTCATATGGGGAAATGTGCATGCCGTTCACAAAGATCTCGCCATGTCTGATTTCAATGTAGGACTCCTTCACCGAACAGTGCCCCATGCGGATGGACTTGACCTCCGTTCCGAAAAGTTCAATCCCGGCCTCATATTTTTCAAGAATAAAATAATCATGATATGCTTTTTTATTATTTGCAACCAGCTTGATCGAATCCGCCATCGTTTCTCCTTTAATGAAAGCGGTTGTCTTCGGCAGAAGTCTTCCGGCAGTTCAGTGCACCGTCAGGCAAGTTCAAAAGCAACCGTCCTTGTTCTTATATCTGCCGCCGTTACCCTTACCCTGATCTCATCTCCGACAGCGTACACTTTCCCTTTAAGTCTTCCGCGAAGCACCCTCTCATCCTCGTCATAACTATAGTAATCATCGCACATTCCGCCGGCTTCGACAAGTCCTTCGACCGTGTTTTCAAGTTCAGCGTATAATCCCCGGCTGCAGACAGATGAAACTCTTGCAAAGAATTCTTCTCCAATATGCCGGCTCATATATTCCGCCTTTTTAAGTTTTTCAGCTTCGTGCTCCGCTTCATCGGCTCTTCTCTCCGTAAATGAGCACCTGGCCGCAGCATCTTCCATCATGCATTTGTAACGTGAAATTCTTTCACTGTCGAGGGAGCCTGCCAGATCTTCATTTATGATCCGGTGAATCAGAAGGTCCGGATAACGCCGAATCGGTGAAGTAAAATGGCAGTAATACTTTGCTGCGAGACCAAAGTGCCCGGAACAAAAAGGCGAATAGCGTGCCTGCTGCATGGACCTCAAAATTGTCCGGGCAAAAAGTGCTTCATTCCTATGACCTTTGATCTCTTCAAGCGCGCACCGCAGTTCCATCGGTGAAATTTTCTGCCTTTTTTTCTCTATCCGAACTCCCTGACTCCGCATAAAAAGTATCAGTTCCTCAATTTTGTCCGGATCCGGTTCCTCATGAATCCGATACATAAACGGAAGTCCGCGTACGGCGTAAGCCTCCGCTACCGTTTCGTTGGCGGTCAGCATGAAGTCCTCTATAAGCCTGGTTGCCGCATTGTGATTCTCCGGATAAATTCCTAAGGCCCTTCCTGCATCATCAAGCTCAATCCGTGCCTCAGGAAAATCAAAGTCAATGGCACCGCGCCGTTCCCGCTGTTGTCTGATAAGAGAAGACAGAGCCTGCATTTCTTTCAGCATGGGGATCACAGCAGCATAGCGCTCCGTCAGGTACTGATCACTGCCTTCCAGAATCGCCAGTACGTCGGGATAAGTCATACACTCATCCACACGGATCAGACTCCGGACAATCCGGTGCGAACATACCCTGCCGCCAGCATCAATCTCCATCAATACAGACAGTGTCCGCCTGTCCTCACCGCTTTTTAAAGAGCAGCTGCCGGCTGAGAGTTCTTCCGGGAGCATCGGAATCACACAGCCGGGAGGATACACCGAGGTCCCGCGATTTAAAGCCTCTCTGTCAAGAGCACTCCCTTCTTTTACATAGAAGGATACATCCGCAATGTGAACGCCGAGTGTATAGCCGTTATTTTTTTTGACAAGACTCACCGCATCATCCAGATCCTTCGCATCAGGTCCGTCAATTGTTACCGTGAGCAATGTCCGCAAGTCTTCTCTTCCAGAGAGAATCCTTTCCTCTTCCTCCGCTTTTTCGGATGACACGTTTACAGACGCAAACCTTTTTACCTCTCTTTGCACATCCGGCGGAAATTCTGTCGGTATACTCAACCCCAGCATAATGGCATAGAGGTCGATCCCCGGATCATCCGATCTGCCGATGATCCTGCGAACGGAACCTATGGTATCGGTGTGTTTTCTGTCCCCGTACTGTTCAATTTCCACCAGAACTTTATCGCCTTCTTCTGCGTGCTTTGCGCTTTTATCCGGAATATAAATCACTTCATTGAGTTTAGGGTCATCCGGAAGCGCAAAGCCGAACTTTCCGCCGCGTTTGTAATCCGCGGTCACTAAAGTGCTCTTTCTTTCCAGGACACGAACAATTTTTCCCCTTCGATGAATACCTTCCCTCCGTCCGGAATTGATAAGTTCCACTTCAACTCTGTCCCTGTTCCAGGCACCGTTTACACGGGCAGCCGGAATGAACACATCCTCCCCGTCCTTTGGATCATCAGGCGTTACAAATCCATACCCTCTGCCGCTCAGGGAAAAAACGCCTTTTACCGTTCTGTCAACTCGTCCGGCCATCCTTCTGCCGCCGCAGTTGCTATAAGGTATTCCACCCCCATTGGTTTTCAGGGAATGCTTAAATCTATGATCGCTTTTCCTTTTCATAAAAACCTCATTTTTGCACCGCCCAGCTTTGTCTGAAGGACAAAAGTTATTTTTCCCATCCGACACGATGCATCATAAACACATAAAAGCCCCTGCCCAAAGGCAGAGGCTCTCAGCATTGATTAATATCATTACTTTGCAGAAGCTGCTGCAGATGAAGCTGCAGAAACCACCGCAGATTCTACAGCAGCGACAGACTCCACATTAGATGAAGCTGAAGAAACTGCAGATTCTGCTGATTCTGCATTTGAAGCGTCAGAAGCAGCCGCAGCAGACTCCGGATTCGAAGCTTCAGAAGCTGCGGCAACAGATTCCAGGTTCGAAGCTTCTGTCGCTGATTCCGCAACAACAGCCATCGATTCCACGTTTGAGGCCTCCGCCACAGATTCAACTGCAGAAACCACAGACTCCACATCCGAAGCAGCAGACACCACCGTTGAATCCTCGGAAGCTGTATTCACAGCCGATGATGATGATGAGGATGAAGTTGTTGTATTAAGGAACTTCATGGACAGAATCAGTGACAATACAAAAAAGATGACCGCCATAACCCGTGTCGCCGTAACGAGTCCGCCTTCCATGGATCTTCCCTTATTCTGACCCCAATATGTGTCAGCGGCACCTGCAATTGCGCCAAGCCCCTTCTGCTTGCCTTCCTGCATCAGAACCACAACTGCAAGCGCAACACAGTCAATTATATAAATAATTGTAAGAATCGTCCGAAGAACTGCCATCTTTCTCCTACCTCCAAAGCCAGAGCCTTTTTCCTTCGCTGTATTACTTTCAAAACCTGCACTTCGAGTCATCATCTTCTCTCAAAGCGCACCAATAACAAGCCGGCTCGCAAAGCCGAATTAGAGTATATCACAAAGGAATTGCCATGGCAATCTTATTTTTCAATGAGAAGTGACCTGCCTGTCATTTCAGCCGGTTTTTCATAACCCATCAGTTCAATCATGGTCGGAACAATATCACAAAGCTTTCCGCCTTCATCGAGACCATACTTCGGATCCGCGTTGACAAGGATGAAAGGAACCGGATTTGTTGTATGAGCGGTGAAGACTTCACCGGTAGCCGGGTCAACCATCATATCACAGTTGCCGTGATCCGCGCAGATGAACATAATGCCTCCGTTGCGCCTGATCGCTTCGACTGCACGCCCGACGCACTCATCAACACATTCGACAGCCTTGATTGCCGCGGCTTCAACGCCTGTATGGCCGACCATGTCACCGTTTGCGAAATTAATAATGATCACATCATATTTTCCACTGTCAATTGCCTCAACAAGACCATCGCAGACCTGCGGAGCACTCATTTCCGGCTGAAGATCATACGTCGCAACCTTCGGAGACGGAACAAGAATGCGGTCCTCGCCCGGGAACGGTTCTTCCACGCCGCCATTGAAGAAAAATGTGACATGGGCATATTTTTCGGTCTCGGCAGTGCGAAGCTGCGTGAGACCTTTCCTGGAGAGCCATTCGCCGAAGACATTGGTGAGCTCCTGCTTTTTGAAGGCCACAAGCTTATTGCCGATCGTCACGTCATAATCCGTGAAGCAGACGTACGTTGTTTTGATGCGCGGTCCGCGGTCAAAGTGATCAAATTCCTCATCACAGAAGCAGCGGGAAATCTCGCGGGCGCGATCCGGTCTGAAATTGAAGAACACGACAGAATCGTTGTCCTTAATGGTTGCCACCGGCTTTCCGTCCTTCTGAACAACGAACGGAACCACGAATTCATCAACCACTCCCTTATCGTATGATGCCTGCATGCCGCAAAGCGGGCAGGCCGCCGTATCACCGATTCCCTTTACAAGAGCATCATACGCCTTGACAACGCGTTCCCATCTGTTATCGCGGTCCATGACATAATAGCGGCCGGAAACTGTTGCGATTTCACCGACACCGATCTCCTTCATCTTATCCATCAGTGTCTTAATATAACCTTTGCCTGAATCCGGCGGTGTATCTCTGCCGTCCATAAAGCAGTGAACGTAAACCTTTTCAAGGCCGCAGCGCTTTGCCATCTCAAGCAGGCCGTAGAGATGATCTGTGTGGCTGTGAACACCGCCCGGCGAAACAAGACCCATAAAATGAATCGCGCTGTTATTAGCTTTGGCATTGTTCATCGCCGCAAGAAGCTCAGGATTTTCAAAAAAGTCCCCGTCTTCAATCGCCTTGGTAATACGCGTCAGTTCCTGATAGACAACGCGGCCGGCACCCATGTTCGTGTGACCGACTTCGGAATTACCCATCTGACCATCCGGAAGACCGACAGCGAGACCGGACGCATAACCTTTCACAAAAGGATATTCAGCTTCAAGCTTATCCATCACCGGTGTGTTTGCTTCAGCGACCGCATTGTGATTCGGATTCTCGTTAAGACCGTATCCGTCAAGAATCATAATTACATGTGTTTTCTTAGCCATTTTTCTATCTCCGTCATATTTCAAGCATGGCCGCAGCAAAAGACGGACGATGCCTCCTTTTGCTGTCTGTTCATGAAGCCGCTTCGATCACCTTTACGCGGCTCCCGCCATTTACAGCGTTCAGCATGCGGACCGCCTCACGGCACCCGCACATTGATAACATCTTATACTATCCGTTCTTCATTTTCAATAATGAAACAGCGGCGAATTTCCACGAGTCATGCAGTCAGCCATCTGCGAGACTCATGACAGCGATCCCCGCGAGCATCAGCACAATGCCTGCCAGCATGGCCGCAGTCAACGGTTCTTTGAAGAGAATCGTTCCGAAAACCGTTGCCGTTACCGGCTCAACCGATACCACAATTGCCGCGTAGCTTGCACGCAGGCCTTCCAATCCTTTTGTGTAGAGCACATAAGCAAAAAAGCCGGTCAAAAGTGCCATGACGGAAGCCCACAAAAGAAGAGCCGGATCCGTTGATAACGCGGTTCCGATATTTTTCCAGTCCGCAAGAAACGCACCGCCGAACGCGCAGAAGAAAAAAGTATAGAAGGTAATGGTCCAGGAGCTGTATCTCCTTGAAATCGCGCAGCGGCTGAAGATCGAGTAGAGTGCATAGCCAAACCCGGCTCCAAGGCCCAGCAAAAGCCCTTTGACGCCAATCTCTGCCGAAACTCCAAGCCCCGACACCAGTGCACAGCCCGCAAGGTTCAGCGCAATCGCAAGTACTTTCACCTTTGTCAGCTTTTCTTTGAATAAAAGTACACACATGATAAGCACAAAGGCCGGTGAGGTATAAAGAAGCACACTCATCACCGACAGGCTGGCAGCTGTCATTCCCGTAAAGTAGCACCACGAAAAAAACAGAAGGCTCAATATGCCGGTTCCCAGAAAGCACCAGATATCCTTCAGCCGGATTCTGAGCAGGCTGCGGTCTGTAATCGCGAGATACAATCCCACAAACAGACAGCCCAGTAAAATCCGGATTTCCACAATATCGATTGCAAAAAGACCGGCGGCGTTCAGATGCCGGACAAAAATTCCCATGGAACCCCACAGGATTCCGGCTGTTAATACATAAATAAAAGAAAGCTTTGATTTCACTTACGCATTTTCTCCTCTTCTGCCATATATCCGCGGCAGATGTATACAGCCAAAGGACCTGCCGCCGGCAGATCCTTTGCTATGCTGAGACAATCGGTACTGGAAGCAAAAGGCATTCTACCCCCGGTGACATCGGATTTCTTATGAAGCTCCCGAACTCCTTCAAAGCATTCAAAATCTGCTCGTTTTTTCTTCGAAAAAGGCTGCTGTCTCAAATTGCCGTAAGATAAGCGGTAGCCGCCAGCAGCCAGAAACAGCCCACAGCAAACAGGACATTGTTCATCTTTCCGTCCGCACTGCAGAACCGAAGCGCAAAGCCCCTGCCAAAAGGATAAAACAGTTTCACGGGCTTCCGGTTGAGCATATCAAGCAGCAGATGTGACACAAAGCCAACAGCAAAAAACGGCACCAGAACCGGACATACCATTTTGAGAGAAATCAGGAGCATCAAAAGTGCAGCCAGAGAGTGGGAAAAGCTTCTGTGACCTGACAGCTTCATGCCAAAAAGGAGAAGTCCCAGCAGAATCCCTCCCTGAAGCAAAGTGTCATCCGCCCGTGCAAGTACTGCGTCACAAATTCCCGTCCCGCTCATACTGTCAAGCACAAGAATGACCGCAGTCAGTGCAGCAACCGCAATCCCGCTCCAGAAGACCTCGCTTTTTCGCCGCCCTGCTCTCGTGTCAATATCGGGAAGAATGCTTCCGACAGCAGCCCCGAGTACCGCGCTGTACCAGACCTCCGCCGTCAACGGCCCGGCAATTGCAGCAGCGGTTATACCTGAGGCAATCCCGATCACAATATGAGTTCTGCACATCATACTTTTCTACCCGGCATCTGCATGCTCTGCTGACTTAATTGTCCTTCTCTGCTTTGTCTGCTGTCCGCTGCCATGAGCTCCACAGCTTCGCCGGAAAAGTAAAAAAGCGATATCCGGAAAAATAAAAAGCAGATAATCCGTTCATTACGGAAGGATCGTCACAATATCATGATACATAATATAAACCATAAGCGCCATCAGAGCAACGGCCGCAGCTGTCTGAATGGCCGCCTCTACGTTCTGATCGACCGGTTTGCCGCGTATTGCTTCAATCAGAAGAAACAGCAGTTTACCTCCGTCAATCGCCGGAATCGGCAGCAGGTTCATCACACCGAGGTTTGCAGATAGTAAAATAATGAGGTTAATCATATTCATCCAGGTCATCAGAGCGCCTTCTGATTTCACCTCTTCATAAGTCTGTCCGACCATATCCACGACACCGACCGGTCCGGAGAGATCATCAACGCTGTACCTTCCCGTAAACAGGGCGCCAACCGATCTGACGGTTGTTCCGATCCAGTACCGAAGCTCAATAAGACTGTACTTGAGAACGCCGATCGCCGAGGTATTTACCCGTCCGAGATTCGTTGAAAAGCCCAGCGTCACTTCGCCGCTCACCGGCACCACTGTCACCTCAAACCGCTCACCGCCGCGGTCAAGTTCAAGCGTCACAGGAGCCTCCGTCAGCGGATGAGCCGAAACCTGATTGTAGAGGCTTTCAGCTGTCGTAATCTCGCAGCCGTCTATTTTCGTAATGATATCCCCGGCAAGGACACCGGCTTCTTCAAGCGGTGATCCCTCAGAAACCGCCGTGATCTCCGCTGTTTCGGCATCCATCATATAACTGAAGCCAAGCATATATCTTGATACTCCGGGGTAATAAACCGCCGTATACTCACTTCCGTCTCTCCGAAACTTTACCGTTACTTCTGTATCCTCGGAAAGATCATGGAACATAAACCAGGTTTCGACATCCCTGCCGATATCGACATGCTCACCATTAAACTCCGTAATCACATCGCCGGCGCACAGCCCTGCCTCCTCAGCAGCACTCCCACGTGTCACACTGACAATCACAGCGGGATCATATCCGACAACCGATAGAACAATCACCGCACAGATCCAGGCCAGAATAAAATTGAAGAGCGGTCCCGCAAAGACAATTGCTGCCCTGCGGCCGATTGATACGCTTCGGAAAGCCCCCTTTTGAGCGGATACCGGAACTGTATTCTCCTCATCCTCCTCAAAGTCCATCATTCCTTTCATCCGGCATGATCCACCGAAGAGAAGCAGCTTAAGTGAATAACGGGTCTTTCCTTCTGCAGGCTTTGTAGAAAGAATTCTCGGTCCGAAGCCGACAGAAAATTCCTCCACTTCAACACCGTTCATCTTCGCTGCGAGAAAATGACCGAATTCATGAAATATAATTAACAGGGAAAAAATCAGGATTGCGATGACCCACTTCAAATAGATTACCTCACTCGTAATAAGTGCTTCAGTTATCAGCTCTCTTCGGACAATTTCAGAGAGCAGTCCTGATCAGGATAAGGGACAGAAAATAAATCCCCGGTGCCGTAAAAATCACGCTGTCGAAACGATCAAGAATTCCTCCATGCCCCGGAATCAGCTTTCCGTAGTCTTTAATTCCGTTGTCCCGCTTGATGGCCGATGCCGCAAGGTCACCGAATATTGAAATCACAGCGCCGACAGCGCAGATCAGCGCAAACTGCCAGATGTAAGTTCCCTTCTCAACGACTGCCGCAAAGATCACTCCCGACAGCGCGGAACCAACGACACCTCCTACAGCTCCCTCGATCGTTTTTTTGGGACTCAGAACAGGAGACATCTTGTGCTTACCCAGCAGCATACCCGTAAAATAGGCACAGGTATCCGCAATCCATGAAGAAAGAAATACCAGCCAGACAACGGAAAGCCCTCTTTCTCCGGCGCGAATCAGATAAATATAGGACAGCATCACTGCTGCATAGACAAAGCCAAAGCACACGCTGATGGCCTGGCTCGAAGACAGAGCGGAAAACGTCAGAACATATGTCATGAGCACTGCTGTGATCACCAGCGAGGATGCCGGCAGCGCATAAGTGCTGTCTGTAAAATAAATAAGCAGATAATACGCAGCTGCCCCCGCAAAAGCAACCCCCGCTGCTTTCGGAAGCGGTTTCCCGTCTTCGATCACACCCACTGCCCTGTATATTTCATACATACCGGAAAGCGAACAAAACAGCAGTACTGCCGCAAGAATGGGGCCGCCCGCAAAGATTGCTGCAAGTCCGATCACAACAAGTACTGCCCCGCTGATCACTCTGGTCTTCATATTTTTTTCCGCACACCCGATTTTCTCCGGAATATCAAAACCACAATCTGAAAATTCCGCTGTTTGCTTCGTGTGCCCTCCTTTTTCCGGCTTATTATAGCACCTGCCTGTGTCTTTTCAAAGAACCTGATCAGTGAAATCAGCTAAGTTTCAAAAGGAACTGCCGGCAGCAGTTCCTTATTGTTTTGCTTTTGCTTTTTTGAGAAGCATGTTATGATAATTTTGCAGTAATGCATCTCACATTAACGGGAAAACGCACAGTCGGCACGTTTTGTGTACGCTGTGACGAATGAATGCCGATGCTGTAAAACTGCTTTTCATCAACCCCTCAACCGATTCATCGTGCTATGGAAAATACCGTTTTCGAACGTTCGCAGTCTTTAGATCCGGCCTGTAATCTTAACCGGGAAAACGAACTCTTTCTCTCATCAAAAGCCGGGCGCCGGATCTTTCTCTGGAGAAACTCTCCCTCCGTGATTCTCGGAAAAAATCAGGTCGCCGCGGAAGAGGCCGATCTCCGGTATGCAGAAGAGAAAAATATCCGCATCATTCACCGTCAGACAGGGGGCGGAGCTGTTTATCAGGATCCCGGCAACATCAATTACTCCTTCATTACCGATCTGAGATCAGACTGTTCATTGAAAGAGTACTCTTTTCCCATCATTGAAGCCCTGTCGGGACTGGGTATTTCCGCAGACTTCAGCGGAAGAAATGACATCCTCGTAAACGGCAGAAAAATCTGCGGAACCGCTTGCCGAATACACGGAAGCCGCATTCTTGTACACGGCTGCATCCTGTTTTCGGTTGACCTCCATGTTATGGAGCAGGTACTCACGCCATCTGTTCACAAACTCGCGCGGCACGGCGTCCGTTCCGTCAGAAGCCGTGTCATGAACCTTCATGATCTGCTTCCTTCCATGACTGCGGAATCGTTTATGGATTATCTGGAAACCGCTCTGCACTAAAAAAGGAGATGCGTGGCTCCGCAATGATACAGGATGCGTCAGCACTGACTGAAGCAACGGAGTTTTACTATGACAAAAAAAATGATCTGCTTCGGAGACAGCCTCGTCTTTGGCTACAAGGTTCTGCCTTCGTCCAACTGGGTTACCCTGCTCGGTCTTGAGCACTCCTTAAAAACGATAAACCGCGGTCAATGCGGCGATACAACATTGAGCATGCTCACAAGATTTGAACAGCATGTTCTGTGCTCCGATGCCGATACGATTCTCATCATGGCCGGCTCTAATGACTTTCTGCAACGTATCCGGACAGCAGACACCGTGAATCATCTTCTCTATATGCTCCGCCGTGCAGAAGGAGAAGGGAAAAGGGTCTTTTTATCAACTATAACGCCTTATTCTCCGGATGGGTTTGAACAGCCTTTCAGAACTCGCGAAGCTCTGCTTCAGGCTGAACCTCTCCGTCAGTCCCTGAACGCCCGGCTGCGGCTCCTTCCGGAATGCATCGACACGGCAGCTCCGTTTGAGTCCCTGCCCGAAAATGAGCTGCAGAGCTGTCTGATCGACGGCATTCACTTAAGTCCAAAGGGTCATCGGATAGCGGCCGACTATATCGGAAACTTTATCTGACTGACATCCCGATTGCATCCGCGCAGGCCTCCATAAATGCCTCCGACCAGCCCGGATGCGGATGCACAATATCGGCGACCTCATAGACTGTGATCTCCATATCCATCATTGTCTTCGCTTCGACAATCATTTCTGTCGCTTGTTCACCGACAATATGAACCCCCAGAATTTCACCATAGCCTTTGTCAGCGATCACCTTCACAAAGCCATCGGCGGCACCGCTCGCGGCTGCACGCATATTTCGCCCGAACGGGCAGCGGCCAATCATGATTTCTCCCTGCTTCCGGGCTTCTTTTTCCGTCATTCCGATACCGGCGGCCTCAGGAATCGCATAGAGACAAAGCGGCGCCCTGTTAAGCCCGATCGCCTTAGGTGCCCCACAAGCCGTAGAAGCCGCCGCATCCCCCATTTTCATGGCAGAATGTGCCAGAATGCTGCGATTGGTAATATCTCCACAGGCATAGACATCTTCCGCACCCGTCCGGCAGTACTCATCGACTACGATCTTTCCTCTCTCAAAATCAAGTCTTTTTTTCAGAACGCCTGCTCCATCGAGATCCGGCGTTCTGCCTACAGCCGTCACAGCAACATCAAAGCGGATCTCTTTTCCGTCTTTCAGTATAACCGCCGGATGACCCTCAACATCAAGAAACTCCTTCACCCGGGCCCCTGTATAAATACAGATACCTCTTTTTTCAAAAAGTTCCTCTATTTTTAGAGCTGCTTCACTGTCAAACGTCGGAAGCAGCTGGTCTTTTTCTTCAATAATAGTTACCTTCGAACCGAATCTGCTCCATGCCGCGGCAATTTCACAGCCAAGCACGCCGCCTCCGATAATCGTGAGCCGCTCAGGTATAAAAGAAAGTTCAAAAAGCTCCTCCGCGCCGATCACGCACTCAAGGTCACTGCCGGGAAGTTCCAGCTTCTTAGGTCTGGTTCCGCAGGCAATAATTATTTTCTCCGCAAGATATGTCTTCTGTCCTGCGCGAATATGATGCCTCCCTATCAGTGCCGCCTCCTCTGCAACGATCTCAACGCCCTTTTTCAAAAGTCTCTCTGTCAGTTCCTCCCGGATCTGATCCTCGATCTTCCGCCGGTATCGGCCCATCATCACAGCATCCGGCTGAAACGGCAAGTCACCGACTCTGATTCCGATCTCCGCGGCCTTTTCACAGGCTTCTATGAGACGCGCATTTCTCATATACGTAAGAAGCGGAATGCTTGCCAGATTGAGTCCGCTGCCACCGATCAGGCTCTTTTCAAAAAGAATCACCTTTCCCCCGAAGGAGGCCGCTCTCAGCGCCGCGCTCACACCGGCAGAACCGCCTCCGATTACAGCCATCCGGTATTCATATTCAGAAGCTTCTTTTACGGCTGCTTCTCTTTGGAGAAGTTCCTCGTCAGCCGCACGCACCGTCCCTCCAGCCATAGAAGGCTTCTCCGGAACCGCTTCACCCTCCTGCCCAACATAACCGATGATTGTGACGACAGGAACAACGGAACCTTCTTCAAAATATTTTCTCAAAAGGACACCGTCCGCCGGCGCCTCCACGTCCATCGTAACTTTATCTGTCTCAATTTCAAGAAGCGGCTCGCCCTGCCGGACACAATCCCCGACATCCGCGAGCCACCTGATAATCGTTCCCTCGTGCATATCCATGCCGGCCTTCGGCATAAATACTTCAACTGCCATCTCTATCTCCTCAACATTTCAAGCAGCATCTTTTTATTGAACCGGAGCAATCAAGCTCTCCGGATTTTCAAGATATTCTTTTACTGTAAGATTAAATTTCGCTCCGTCAGCGCCATCAAGTACCCGGTGATCAAAGGTCAGACAGATATGCATCAATTTCCTGACCTCTACCGCTCCTTCCCGGACAGCACAGCCGTCATAAATAGAACACACGGCCAGAATTGCGGAATTCGGCAGATGAATTACCGGCGTAAATGCCTCTACGCCGTACATTCCCATATTCGTCACGGTAAAAGTCGATCCCAGACACTCATCAGGGCTGATCTTGTGTTCCCGGGTCCGTCTCTCAAGTTCATGGGCTTTTTGGGCAAGCGCATCCATGCTCAGCGTATCAGCTTCACGAATCACCGGAACAAGCAGTCCCTCCTCAAGTGACACCGCTACACCGAGATTGACATCATTTTTATAAATAATACTGTCTCCTGCAAACGAGGACAGAAGCCGTTTATTCTTCTTCAGTGCTTTCGACACCGCCATGAGGACAACATCATTCACCGTATAATGAATCTCAGCTTTCTCATTATGCTGAAGACGGAGCATCTCCAGCTCTGTGACATCGGCCTTTGTCGTCACCGTCACAGAGGGTATTTTCGACGCTTCTATCATCTCCGCAGCGATTGCACGTCTCATGCCGGTAATCGGTTTGCTGAGTTCCCCGGGCCGAAGATCCGGCATCACTCTCCCTGACGCTTTCAGGACATCCGATTTATTGATCTTTCCGCCGATTCCGGTGCCGCGTATATTTTCAAGATTCACATTCAGCTGTTCGGCAATCCGCTCCGCCAGAGGCGTTACCCTCACCTGTCTCGCCAGGTCGCGGCCCTCCTTTGCGCGCAGTACATCCTTCTCCGTTACAGCTCCGCCGTGCCCCGTCGGCGCAACTGCCGTCAGATCGATGTGATATTGCTTCGCGACTTTTCTCGCATACGGCGTAGCCTTGACAAAAGACATCATTACCTCACATACTCCCGCACTGCTTCGCAGATCTTTTCCTCATTCGGAAGGACTCCTTTCTCAAGCACCGGTGAAAACGGCACCGGCACATCTTCCGCTGCAAGTCGGATAATAGGAGCATCCAGATAGTAAAATGCATCCGATTCAGCAATCGATGCCGCAATTTCTCCTCCGAGTCCGCCTGTTTTGACAGCCTCATGTACAATCATAAGGTGTTTCGTCTTTTTTACAGATTCAACAATCGTATTTTTGTCCATGGGAAGAAGTGTCCGAAGATCGATAACCTCAGCTGAAATGCCCTCCTTCGCAAGCGTCTTTGCCGCACTGAGAGCTGTATGAACCATCCTTCCGTAAGTCACAATTGTATAATCCGTTCCGCTGCGCTTAATATCTGCGACACCGAGCGGGATCGTATACTCCTTATCAGGTACCATACCCTTTGTTCTGTAGAGCAGTTTCTGCTCCAGAAACATCACCGGATTGTTGTCCCTGACAGCTGACTTGAGAAGGCCTTTGGCGTCATACGGCGTGGAAGGTGCGACCACCTTAAGCCCCGGAATATGGCAGAGCATCGCTTCAAGTGACTGCGAATGCTGTGCCGCCGCACCAGTTCCGCAGCCTGAGGCCGTGCGGACAACCATCGGGACCGAAACCTTGCCGCCGAACATGAAATGCATCTTGGGCGCCTGATTTAAAATCATATCCCAGCAGACGCTCACAAAATCGGAAAACATCAGTTCCACAATCGGACGCATGCCTTCTACGGCTGCCCCGATTGCACAGCCCATAAAGCCCGCCTCGGAAATCGGCGTATCAATCACCCTATCAGGAAATTCAAGATACATCTCCTGCGTCACACCAAAAGCGCCGCGGTAAACTCCGATATCCTCTCCCATCAGAAAGACGTCGCTATCCCGCCTCATTTCCTCGCACATCGCGTCGCGAATCGCCTGTGCATACGTTATCTCAGTCTGCGTAGACATCTTCGTAGATATCCTCCACTTTCGGATAGGGACTTTCGATGGCAAACCTGACGGCTTCCTCGAGAAGTTCGGTTGTCTTTATTTCAAGCGCTTCAATTTCTTCCTGCGTTACGAGTCCTCTCGCAAGAAGCTTCTGCTTATGCAGCTGAATCGGGTCGCGCTGCTTCCAGGCATTAATTTCTTCTTTCGTGCGGTAGCGATTGCCGTCGGATTTGCTGTGTCCGCTGATCCGGTATGTATTTTCTACAATCAGGACCGGTTCGCTGTGCGCCGTTACATAGTCCCGCGCCTCAGCTACCGTATCATACACCTTCTCGGCATCATTGCCGTCAACAGACCCGGCTCTCATACCGTAAGCTGCGGCACGATGCGTGATGTCCGTATCCTTCATAACTTTGGAAATGTGAGTGCTCATGCCGTAAAGATTATTTGTGCACACAAAAATCACCGGCAGTCCCCACACGGATGCCAGATTAAGCGACTCATGAAAAATACCCTCATTGGTCGCTCCATCACCGAAAAATGCCAGTGCCACGGCATCCTCATGTCTTCTTTTATGGGCAAAAGCAGCCCCACAGGCCAGAGCCATTGAAGGACCGACAATCCCGTTTGCTCCGAGAACACCGACATCCTTGTCCGCTATGTGCATGGAACCACCCCGCCCATGGCAGACGCCGCTCGATTTTCCGAAGATCTCTGCCATCATAGCTTTTACGTCAATCCCTTTGGAAATTGCCGCGCCGTGCCCCCGGTGCGTCGCAAACATATCATCCTCGGGCTTCAGTGCGAGGCAGGTACCCGCTGAGGTTGCCTCCTCTCCGATTCCAAGATGCGTCGTTCCGTGAATCATGCCCAGTGAAAAATAGTACTGAACGTTTTCCTCAAATTTTCTGGAAATGAGCATCTTTTCAAGCAGCTCGAGAGCAAGCTGTTTATCCATAATTTTCCTCGCAGTATCTGTCAATTTCTTCCTGAATTGCCAGAATCTCCTCCACCGAAGGTTCAGCAATCACTTTATGGGCAGCCATCGCCTGCTCAATCACCTCATAAATTCCCAAAAACGACAGTTTTTCATGTCTGAAGGCAGCATTTGCCCACTCATTTGCGGCATTAAAGGCACAGGGCATTGAACCGCCTGTCCTGATCGCGGAATAAGCGAGCGGAAGTCCTTTCAGATAGGTATTGTCCGGAACACTCAGATCCAGCTTCGTCAATCTGGAAAAATCAAGCGGTGCTGCCGGCGATGCAGTGTGATTCGGATATGTCAGCGCATATTGAATAGGAATCCGCATATCCGACGGTCCAAGCTGCGCAATGACAGAGCCGTCTTCATATTCAACAGCCGAATGAATCACGCTCTGAGGCTGAACGACGACCTCGATCTTGGAAGGATCTACATCAAACAGCCATCTCGCCTCAATAACCTCCAGGCCTTTATTCACCATCGAAGCGGAATCCACCGTAATCTTCGGCCCCATAGCCCAGGTCGGATGTGCCAACGCTTCCCTGACGGTCACCTTCCTGAGTTCTTCTCCCGTCATGCCGCGGAACGGACCTCCCGAAGCAGTCAAAAGAATTCTCCTGATCTTTGAATCTGCCCTTCCCTGAAGTGCCTGAAAGATTGCGGAATGCTCCGAATCAACGGGCAGGATCCGGATTCCCCTCTCTCGCGCCATCGGCATGATAAGATGACCAGCCGTCACACAGGTCTCCTTATTTGCGAGCGCGATATCCTTGCCCGCCTTAATAGCGGCGATCGTAGGCAGAATTCCGATCATACCGACAATCGCCGTGACGACAGTATCCGCCTCGCCGAACGAACACATCTCAACCAGGCCCTCCATGCCGGAAAGCACCTTTGTCGAAGTATCTGCCAGTCTGACTTTCAGATCATTCGCCGCTTTTTCGTCATACACCGCTGCAAGCAGCGGCTTAAATTCCCTCACCTGCTTTTCGAGTAGTTCAATATTGCTTCCGCAGCTAAGCGCCGCAATATGGATCATATCGGGATGCATCCTTGCAACATCCAGAGTCTGCGTCCCGATCGAACCCGTTGAACCGAGGACTGCAATGCGTTTCATCAGATCGTCATCAGCTCCTTTGTCTTTGCTTCAATCGTATCGTCAACTTTCTTTATATATTTATCCGTCATTTTCTGGAGCACATCTTCTTCATCAGCAATTTCATCCTCGGAAACTTCTTCACTCTTTTTCAGTTTTTTCAGCATATCATTTCCGTCACGGCGAATATTTCGAACAGCAACCTTGGCGGCCTCACCTTTTTTCTTAACGTCCTTTACAAGCTGCTTTCTGCGTTCTTCTGTAAGCTCCGGAAAAACCAGACGGATAACTCTGCCGTCATCGGACGGATTGATACCAAGATCGGAGGTCTGAATTGCTTTCACAATTGCCTTCACCATCTTCGGCTCCCACGGAGAGATGGTGATCATGCGGGCTTCGGGAACCTGAACGTTTGCAACCTGCTGGATCGCCGTCGGAGAGCCGTAATAATCCACCATGATCTTATCAAGGACATGCGGATTTGCACGACCGGCGCGAATGCCCTGAAGCTCAGTTTCAAGGTTCTTAAGACTCTTTTCCATCTTTTCTTCGTAGAGTTTCGTTCTGTCGCTCATGATTTATTTCCTCCTCACATCGGGATTATTCCCGTTCTTTCACTGTGTGACGTTCTGACCTTAAATCTTCTTGAAAAGCACTGCATTCATTCGGCACCGGACATACGAAAAACGGATCCGGTTATTCTCATCGAATCATCCTGTCCGGTGTTTCGCTTCCGGCATCCCGATTCCCCGCAAAAATCCCCTGTTTCAAACCGTAACATGTGTGCCGTTTATAACACCCCGCGCCGCATTGCTGATGCTGTTTTCCTCATTCAGGCCGAATACAAGCATCGGCATCCGGTTTTCCTTCGCCATGACAGCCGCAGCTCCGTCTACAACGCCGAGTCCTTTCGCAACGACTTCATCAATTGTAATGCTGTCGTACTTTCTGGCATTTGGATTAACCTTAGGATCGCTGTCATAGACACCGTCGACCGCCTTAGCCAGAAGAATTTCATCTGCTTCCATCTCAATTGCGCGAAGTACAACCCCGGTGTCGGTTGAGAAATACGGATGGCCGGTCCCTCCCGCGAAAAATACGATTTTTCCGGCCTCAAGAGCTTCTACAGCCTTATCTTTTGAAAAAAGTTCCGTGAAGGCTCCTATCGCAAACGGTGTCATTACTGTTGTCTTCATTCCGCAGGAACGGAAAATCTCGGAAACATAAATGCAGTTCATGACAGTTGCAAGCATACCGATCTGGTCCGCCTTTGTTCTGTCTATTGCATCGGAGGAACGGCCTCGCCAGAAGTTGCCGCCGCCGATCACAATTGCAATCTGGATTCCTTCATCAGCAATGCTTTTAACCTGCATTGCGCAGCCCCTCACAGTTTCTTCGTCAAAGCCGGTCTTCTTTTCTCCGGCAAGTGCTTCCCCGCTCAGTTTCAGCAGAACTCTTCGCATCATCTAAGGATCTCCTCAATATGGTTTTCCGGAGCCGCAGCCGTTTTTTAACCTACGGCATACAGCTCTTAAGCTTCTCTCTGATTTAAGTATTATATCATATCCTGCACGCTGTGGGAAACATTATCTCGGCATGAAAAATAGCGGCCAGCCGCCCGATGAAGTAGCCGCCGGCTTCTCCTTTTGTATACTGAAGTAAACGGGAAACGTACCGCCGGCACGTATTCTGTTCGTTATGACAAAACAAAGGGGAAAACGCACCGTGATACGCTTTCCCCTCTTTCTCCCGGATATCATATGAATCATTCAAGGAATTTTTTCAGCTCAGCCATAAACGTCTCAACGTCCTTAAATTCCCTGTAAACGCTTGCAAAGCGAACATACGCCACTGCGTCCAGTGCCTTAATTCGATCCATGACCAGTTCTCCAATCTTTGAACTCGGCACCTCTCGCTCGCCGCAGTTGAAGATCTCGGTCTCCACCGCCTCAACCAGCTCATGCACCTGCTGAGCCGTCACCGGCCTTTTATGGCAGGCGCGGAGAACGCCCGACTCAAGCTTTGAACGGTCGAAGATCTCCCGATTTTTATCTTTTTTTATGACAATCAGCGGTACGTTTTCAACCCGTTCATAAGATGTAAACCGCTTGCTGCAGACGTCACAGACGCGACGTCTCCGAATCGACGTATTATCATCTACGGGTCTCGAATCTACAACCCTCGTATCCGAATTGCCGCAATAAGGGCACTTCATCAGCGATTCCTGTTCTTAAGGAAATCCGGAATCTGAAGTTCTTTCTTCTCCACAGAACTCTGGATGCGTTTCGGCTGCTGAAGCGTCATCGGAGTTGTCTCTGCCTTAGGCGCACTCTGGGCAGAGAAAGCAGAAGTATTAAAGCTCGGAGTCGTAAAGCCGCGGAACGCACTCGCGTTTCTCTGCGGTCTTTCCGCTGATTCGCGTGCCTTTGCCTGGGCTTTCGCCTCTTCCTTCGCCTTCTTATCATTGTCCTGAAGCCCTGTCGCGATCACAGTGACACGGCAGGTATCTACTTCAGAATCATCATACATGGCACCAAAGATAATATTGGCTTCATCGCCGACGAGGGACTGGACATAGCTGGCCGCGTCGTAAGCATCCATAAGAGAAATATCTCCGCGGATATTGATAATTGCATTTTTCGCGCCCTGAATCGATGTCTCAAGCAGCGGACTGTCTACCGCCTGCTGTACAGCCTCAAGTGCCTTGTCGTCGCCCTTTGCATCGCCGATACCGATGTGAGCGATGCCGCCGTTCGTCATAACGGTCTGAACGTCAGCAAAATCAAGATTGATCAGAGCCGGCCGATTGATCAGGTCGGTAATTCCCTGAACAGCCTGCTGCAGGACTTCATCTGCCTTGCTGAGAGCTTCCGGCATAGTTGTCCTTCTGTCAACAATATCGAGAAGCTTGTCATTCGGAATAACAATCAACGTGTCAACATACTGCTGCAGCTTCTCAATGCCGCGCATCGCATTTTCCATGCGCTTATTGGCTTCAAAACGGAACGGCTTTGTCACTACACCGACAGTAAGGCAGCCGAGATCTTTGGCAATACTCGCAACAACAGGCGCGCCGCCGGTACCAGTACCGCCGCCCATGCCGCAGGTCACGAATACCATATCAGCGCCGTTGATTGTCTGCTTAATTTCTTCCGCGCTCTCACTCGCCGCCTGTTCGCCGACCTCAGGTTTCGCTCCGGCGCCAAGTCCTTTTGTAACCTTCTCGCCAATCTGAACAATCGTAGGTGCCTTGCACATAGCAAGTGCCTGCTTATCGGTGTTAACTCCCACGAATTCAACTCCGCCGATTGTTTCATCGACCATGCGGTTCACCGCATTATTGCCGGCTCCGCCGACACCGACAACTATGATACGAGCTTCAGATTCGGCTTCATTGGATGTGATTTCTAACAAAGTTTTCCTCCTTCTGACCGCTTCTGCCGCGGCATTTCATAAACTATCCCCTGTAAACACGGTCCGACCCGGACCGAGCGCTTAATTGCAAGCATCACCCCCGTGCCGATTAGCACGGTCAAACACACTTGTAACAATGATATAGTGTTTAGATACGATTCGCAAGTTTTTTTTATAATTTCCGGCACTGCATTTTGATGCTACCAGAGTCGAATGATTCAATCGTCCCGCTGCGCCGGCACCCTCCCATCGGCAAGCCGTCTGCAGGTCTGATGCCGGCGAACCGTTCCGTAAGTCCGGTTAGTCCGGATCAAAAATAATGCCTCTCTGCGAACCGTCATAATTTTCCAGATGAAGCGTACCGCCGGTTTCCGTGTCAAGCTCTTTCAGAATGCCCGCCAGTTCCTTCAGACGAAGTTCAAGCTTCTCCCCGTTTCCAAGCTGGACCCTGACCTCGCCGTACACCAAAGTCAGCGTTGTCCCGCTCCCGATAACAGCCTTGTCAGGAACAAGGTCTGCATTGCCTTCTATCCGGTTTAGAAGCATACTCAGCATGGAAAACACGCGTGTATTTGCAATCGGCAGAACCTGTCCCAGTTCCGGTTTCTTCTGAATATTAAGGCCTTCCACCGCCGGTATTCCGTCCTCCGTGTCCGGGTCTTTGGACGAAGCCATCACTGTACCGGAAGTATCCAGATACCACCACACGCCATCCATCAGTACGCGGCCGATAAAGCGCCGTTCCGTCACTGTCACGCGGAGTGTATTGCGGTCCAGAATTTCAGAATCCACAGAATCAATAAACCCGTACCCGCTGATTTCCCGGCTTCTATTGAAGAGATATGCAAGCAGTGTATTCCCAAAGGTCGGCTGTTTCACGATAAGTTCTGTGACATCGGCCGCAGTATTATGGCGGTTTCCGGCTACAACGACCGTCTCCAGACAAAAAGCCCGGTTTACCGCAAAAATTGCAGCGATCAGCAGCACAAGCAAGGCAAAAGACCTTGTTATTTTTATGAATCTCTTTTTTGCGTGTCTTTTAGATCTCCGTCTCGACATACTTTCGGAACTCGTCCCCTCTGACTTCATAATTCGGGAACTCACCCCAGGAAGCGCAGGCGGGTGAAAGCAGAACAGCATCTCCCGAAGCAGCATTGTCTCTGCAGTAATTCATGGCATCCCGCATGGTATCCAGAATCACAATATCGTCTTCCGGGAAACCGCATTCAAGCGCAGCCTTCTCTATATCGTACCGCGTCTTCCCCTCAAGCACCAGTTTTTTAACCCTGCCTCCAAAGCACCTGATCCAGCCGCGATAGTCCGAATGTTTGTCATATCCCCCGGCAATGAGGAAGGTCGGCCTCTTCATCGCCTGAATACCCTTTATGGCAGCATCCGGATTTGTTCCCTTGGAATCATTGTACCAGATCACGCCGTTTTTCTCATCGATATACTCAATGCGATGGGCCACCGGTTTAAACATAAGGCATACTTCCCGTATCACGGACATAGAAACGCCGGCACCAAGGGCGACCGCAGCGGCAGCCATGACATTTTCATAATTGTGCGTACCGATCAGCTTGAGATCATTCACATCCAGAAGTTCTTCATGAATATCTTCCCAGCTGACAACAATCTTGTCTCCATCGAGATAAATTCCCTCTTCGAGCTTCCTTTCCGATGAAAACAGGAATACTTTCGCAGGGCAGATTTTTTCAAATTCGCGGAGATAAGGATCCTCGTGATTCAGCACGCAGATACAATTCTGATCCTGGTTGAGCGTCACCATCTCCTTTACGCGGATATACTCCTCCATTGTGTGGTGACGATTCAAATGATCCTCTGTAATATTCAAAATCGCGGAAACAACAGGTTTGAACTCCCTGATTGTCTCCAGCTGAAAGCTTGAAATCTCCGCGACCACAGTTGACGCTTCTGTTGTAGAGAGCGACGCACCGGTGTACGCGCTGCCGATATTTCCGACAACAAAGACCTCCGGGCAGCAGGCTTTCATAATGGCGCCGACAAGGGATGTCGTCGTCGTTTTTCCGTTCGTTCCCGTAATGGCGAGCACTCTTCCTTTTCCCGTCTGATACGCAAGCTCCACCTCACCGATGATCGGAATGCCGGATTTTCTGAGCATCATGACCTCAGGCAGATCTGTCGGAACACCCGGACTCAGTACAACAAGGTCCAGCTCACGAACCAATTCTCCCGGAATCTTCCCGAAAGCAAAACGCACGTGTTCTCCATTTTTCAGCTTAAGTTTCAGCTCCTGTTCGGAAAGAGCTTCATTTTCATCAAACAAGATCGGCCTTGCGCCGATTTCAGCGAGAAGACTGCAGGCGCCGATTCCGCTTTTTCCGGCTCCGTACACAAGAACATTTTTTTCCGTCAGTTCCATATCGATATTCCTCCGATTTCAGGCTGCCGCCGATTAAAGAGCTAAAAATCCAACCAGCGATGCCAGCGCCGTAACAATCGCAAACACCGCTACAATTCTGGTTTCGGACCAGCCGCATTTTTCAAAATGATGATGAATCGGAGTCATTTTGAAAATGCGCTTGCCATGTGTCGCCTTGAAATAAGTCACCTGCAGCATGACAGATACGATTTCACAGAGATAAATGATCCCGACAATCAGAATAAACAAAGGCATCTGGAGCATGTAAGCCATACTCACCGCAAAACCGCCGAGCGCCAGAGATCCCGTATCGCCCATGAATATCTTCGCCGGATAGGCATTGTAGAGAAGGAAGCCCATCAGTGCCCCGATCATTGCGGCCCCCGCCGTATGAAGACCTGCATCCATAAGCTGCGAGGTGATCACAAAGAAAAGTGCATAAACAATAGTCACCGTACTCGCCAGGCCGTCAAGTCCATCCGTAAAATTGACCGCATTTACTGTACCGAGCACTGCAAAGAAAAGCAGCGGAATCGCAAAAATCCCGATATCAACCAGTTTTCCGTTCATGAACGGAATCCGAAGCTCCATGCTGATTCCAAGTTCCCTCATGTATATGCAGAAAAAAACGGTGACAACAAATTCAAGAATCAGCTTCTGCCACGCGATCAGCCCGTCAGAGTGTTTCTTTACAACCTTCAGATAATCATCCACAAAACCGATCACGCCAAAGGCAAGCGTCATCAGAATAACCGGGCCTGTCTTCGGATGACCGGGCAGCCAGATCAGTGATGTAATCGTAAAGGCGGTAAGAAGCATGATGCCGCCCATGGTGGGCGTTCCGGCTTTTTTCAGATGTGTCTCCATTCCGTAAGTTCTCTCCGTCTGGCTCATCTTGAGCCGCTGAAGGGCCGGAATTACTTTCGGACCGAGCAGAGCACAGATCGCAAATGACACAAACGCCGGCAATATAAGGCTTCGTTCAATCATACCGTTCCTCTTTTCTTAAAATAGCATTTATTCAAGTCCCGCTTCTTCATTCGTATAGCCATCGGCCTCCAGATAATTTCCGCTTTTGCTTCCGTCCTGACTGCCCGTGCCTGAGGGCTCAGGAACATTCGTATCAGCGGCAGTATCTGCCTCGGAATTTCCGGACGGGTTGTCAAAATCCATCGCAATGTATTTATTCGACGCATCATATGCTTCATCCGGATAGATCCCCATATAAGGCAGTATCTGTTCGAGAATGTCTCTCGCGATCCACTGCGGGTAACGGCTGTCCGCCTGTTCCTCGACATTCGGTTCATCCACCACAACATAAATCACAACTTCGGGATGATCATACGGCGCAAATCCGACAAAAGACACCAGATACCGTCCGTTTCCACGCGGTATCTTCTGAGCGGTTCCGGTCTTTCCGCCCATTGAATAGCCGTCAACCTTCGCGTAGCGGGAGGTTCCGCCATCCACACTGGCTTTCATGTAAGATTTAACATCTTCGGCAACATCCGCGGAGATCACTTCCTTCGTCAATACCCTGTCAAAGGAACGAATGACCGTTCCGTCGGTATCGAGAACGGCCCCCATAAGATGCGGCTGGTAATAGGAGCCGCCGTTTACAATTGCAGAGATCGCCGCCGCCTCCTGAATCATCGTACAGGTAAAGCCCTGCCCGAAAGAAGCCGTTGCCAGGTCAAGCGTGCTCATGGTATCCGTTGAGCCGACAATTCCGGCATTTTCACCGGAAAGATCAATTCCTGTCCGAAGCCCGAAATTAAAGAGTCTCTGATACTTACAGTAATTTTCGATACCGAGGCTGTAACTGATCTGCATAACACCATCGTTGCAGGAATTCATAATGACATCAGAAAGAGTTTCCTCTCCGTGTCCTTCGGTATCAGAACATTTAATCCTGACTCCGGAGACAGTCTCGTAGCCATCACAGACAAAGGTGTCAAGTTCGGAGATTGCCCCGCTCTCGAGTGCGGCAGCTGTTGTCACCGGTTTAAAGACAGACCCCGGTTCAAAGGCATCGGAAATACAGAAATTCTTCCAGATTGCCTCGAGATTGGCGGCCTTCTGCTCGGATGACATGGCAGCAATCTCTGAATCCGTGTAATAACCTGTCAGATCCCGGGGATTATTCGGATCATAGCCTTCCGAAGTTGCCATAGCCAGCACAGAACCGTCATTCGGGTCCATAACAACAATACCGATGTTCTTAGCCGCCTCCGTATCACTGTACGGGCCTTCCGCATAGGTCTGTTCAAAACGTTCTATTGTGTTTTCAACCGCCGTCTGAATATTGACATCGAGCGTTGTACGAACACTGTTTCCGTCTGTGGGCTCGACAATCGTCTGCTCAATCTGAGTATCAGAATCCCAGCAGGCGAATTTTCTGCCGTCTACGCCTGAAAGTGTGTTATTATAATAGCCTTCAATTCCGTAGTCAGCCTGATCCGTATCGTATGTAAAGCCCAGCACTTCACCGGCAAGACTTCCGAAAGGATACGTCCTTACGTATTCTTCTTCAAACCAGATTCCCCGGATTGCAGACCGTTCCTCCGCCGCCTCTTCTGTAAGCGGGGCTTCGTCTGTGCCGTTCACATAATCATCGTAAGCCTGTTTTTCGGTAATCGAGATATGTTTTTTCACAACCTGATACTGCGAATTCTGCGTATCCTCAGAAGAAAGCCGAAGGCGAATATCCTCTTCGTCCAGGCCGAATACTTCAACAAGAGCTTTCACTGTTGGTTCCAGATAGGTCGGGCTTAAATTCACGACGCTGCAGTCCAGAATCACATTATATTTTTTTTCCGATGTCGCCAGCACCGTTCCGTTCCGGTCAAGAATATCGCCTCTCTTGTAGGCCAGTGCCGTTGAACTATAGCGGTTTTGGGAATTTGCGAGAAGAAGTTTCGTATACTGTTCTCCGTGAGCAGCCCCGATATATGAAATCCTTAAAAGAAGACATATTAAAGCCAGCACGACTGCAATAAAGAGTCCTGCCAGCTTTTTCTTCATCTTCATATTCAGTTTGCGGCTTTTTTTTCCGTTCTTTTTTTTCCGAACGGGCATGCGATCGCTCAAAATAACTCCCAAAATCTGTCGGCGTCAGCTGCAGAATGCCGTCACATATACCATTGCGCTGTTTAAGAAGAGCGCATTCATTCGTCAGGGCACACTCTGATACTGCGTGATGTAATCTGAATCATCAGCATTATACCACACAATCTGATCTTCTGCCGCATATTTCATGTGAAGTTCATAAATCGCAACTTCTTTTATATGATTCCAGTCAACGCTGTTGCTGATATTTTCAAGCAGCGCATCATTTTCACTGCGAAGCTTCGTAAGCTTTGATTCGAGTTTCTCATTTTCAGAAAGCTGAACAGTAATCGTTTCCTTTAATTCCAGATAAACGATGCAGGCCGAAACCGCAAGTGCAATCATAGCCGTAAGAAACAGGACAAAGGCCGGCCGCATAACCGTGCTCCCGGACGTTCTTCCCTTCTTATGCGTGCTTCGGTGTTTTTTTCTCCCTTCTGTTTTTGCCTCCGGATAAAGCACATAAACGCTAGTGCCGTCTATCTGATACTGCACATCTGTTTCATCCGATCTTTGATTTACCCTTCTTTGTGCAGTTTCATATCCGGTCATCTTTTCGCCCCCGCATTTCTCCTTCGGGAACCCGCCGTTTTCATGCGCTTTAGCTTTTTAAGTTTACCCCTTAAAACTTTTTTCGCCGGTCAAGTCCTTTCAAATTCGCTCGAACACCCTCAGCTTGGCACTTTTTGCCCGTGAATTTTCTTCCTCTTCTTCCTTCGATGGAAGGATCGGCTTCCTGTTCACCTGAAACCCTTTTGGCTTCTTACCGCAGACGCAGACCGGAAACTCCGGCGGGCAGGTGCATGGATGTTCATTCCTCCGGAACGCCGTCTTCACAATCCGGTCCTCCAGAGAATGAAACGTAATGATCGAAAGACGCCCTCCAGGCGCAAGCAGATCGATCATCCGGTCAAGCGAATCTTCAAGTGCACTGAGCTCCCCATTCAGTTCTATCCTGATCGCCTGAAACGTCTTTTTGGCCGGGTGTCCGCCCGTTTTCTGAAACTTCATCGGGATTGACGCACGTATGATCTCAACTAACTCCCCAGTTGTCTCGATCCTCTTTACGCTTCGTCTCATCACGATATGTTTCGCAATATTCTGTGCGAATTGTTCTTCACCGTAATCACGAATCATTCTGAATAACTCGCGTTCACTCGCTCCGTTGATCAGATCTCCCGCAGTCCGTGTCTCCCTCTGGTCCATTCTCATATCGAGAGGCGCATCCTGCATATAAGAAAATCCTCTCTCGGCCGTATCAAGCTGATAGGAGGACACTCCGAGATCAAGCACTATGCCATCTGCCTTTTCTATGCCCAGTTCACGGGCGAACTCCGGCATCTGCAAATAATTGCCGCGGACAATACTGACAACTCCCCTGTAGTCAGCAAGCCTCTTTGATGCAGCAACGATAGCAGCTTCATCCCTGTCAATCCCTACCAGTCTTCCACCTGGCGCGAGCCTTTTTGCAATCTCCAGAGAATGCCCGCCGCCTCCGAGTGTCCCGTCGAAATAAATGCCGTTCGGCTTAATTGCAAGGCTTTCTATTGTCTCATTTAACAGAACTGATTTATGAACGAATTCCATCGACACTCCCCTTCGGCCGTTTTCACAGCATCTGCTTCAGGCTTTCAAGTTCATTTTTCATTTCTTCCGCGTCCATGAGCTTTTCTTCGGTCTTCTCCCAGACATCCGGATTCCAGATCTCAAAGCTGTCCATATTGCCCGTAAGGATGACATCCCCGCTAAGATGCGCGTATTCGCGGAGCGAATTGTTTAGAAGAATTCGTCCCTGTGCATCGAGCCGGCACTCATCCGCACCGCTTGTTATGAAGCGTTTGATCCGTCTGCGGGTTTCCGCACTTCCCTGAAGATCATCGAGAGAGCGGATGTATTCCCGGAAGCCTTCCTGTGTAAACACAGTCAGATCTCCCTCCCACCAGGGTGCGACAACCAGTTTCTGATCACCGATTTCTTCCCTGAATTTTGAGGGGATAATCAGCCGTCCTTTATTATCAATTGTATGACTGTATTTCCCCAGAAACATCCTTTTCTCCCACTTCGTGGCATTTACGTCCCACTTTCTACCACTTGAGACCAATTCTACCCCATATGAGTCCAAAAAGCAAGCCTCATGGAATCGCACGCAGTGATTTTTCTTAACAATTCAGCAATATTTTTCAAAAATCAGGAACTAAATGCGGATTCCCGCTGATATTCTCCCCGGAAATGGAAAGCATGCCGGTCAGCGAATTTTTTTAAGAACAGACTCGCCGTATAAAAAAGGAGCTGCCGCCGGCAGCTCCCCTGGTATGCTGAGGCAACGTGCCGCCGGCATGTTGTCCGTACGTTATGACAAGAAAAAAACTGCGGCACATTTTTCATGTCCCGCAGTTTCCTGTTTGCTATTGTATTGCGAAAAACACGCCGTCTGCCTGTTTTCCCATTTTGACTCCCGCATCAGCCGGAATCGTCACATCATAGATGCATGTCCGGATTATTCCGCTGCTTCTTCAGCTGAATCAGCACCGTTCGTCTCCTCGGTAAGGCTGAAAGAAACAAGAATATTAGTCAGCGTTGCATTCGCATCTTCAACAACATCTTCCGTGCAGCCGACAGTCAGGTTGTAAACACCGCCCGCATCATCAAATGTAGCAATGCCTCCCGTAAAGACGCCGTCTTCCTGCACTTCATAAGCTACGCAGGCAAGATCGTTCACAACAACATACTTCACGTCATCCATGGTTTCGGCAAGAGCATTATAAATGTCTTCAATCGATCCCACTTCTCCCTCTGCATAAGAGACGCTTGCAGAAATCGTCTGATCTTCATTGGCTGCAGTGAAATAAACGTTGTCTTCAGCTTCTTCGCCGGCTGCGACATCTACCAGAACATCCCAATCAAGAGGCAGATACAGATCAAATGTATCGAGGACAGTCACCCAGCCGCCTTCATAGACGCTTTCATCGATCATGCTGTAATCAAGAGCTGTGACCTCTTCCGTATCATCCGCAAATGCACTCACTGTCATTCCGGCAAATACCGCTCCGCAAAGCATTAAAGCTGCGATACTCTTCTTCATATTAATTTCCTCCTAATGTAAAAGCTTCCGACGCACAGTACTTCACTTCCTGCACCTTCTCAGTAAGGTGATGCGTCAGCGATTTGATAATCCATTTATACTTTACCAACAAAAAGTTGAAAGATCAACTGCTTCGCTTCATTTTTGATCACTTCCTCATTTTTAACTTTGCTTTTCCGCATGGGATCCGCGGTATTCACCCCAAACGATCAATACAAGACCGCCGACAACCGCCGCTGCGCTGAGCACCATAGAAACAGGCACAGAAGTCCCCGGCAGAAGAAGCTGGTCCGTCCGGAGCCGCTCGATAAAAAAGCGCCCAGTTCCGTACGCCACCGCATAGATCAGCAGGAGTTCACCGTCAAAATGTATTCTCCTCCTGAAAAACAGAAGAAGCGCCAGCGTCAGGAAGCACCACAGGCTCTCATACAGAAATGTCGGATGGACCTCTATATACTGCACGCCGTCTATCACAAGCATGTGCTCCCGCATCTCCTCTGTAATTTCCCAGGATCTGACAGCATTTGCCGGAAGCCTCATTGCAAAGAGATTGTCCGTATACCCTCCAAAAGCTTCCCGATTAAAAAAATTCCCCCAGCGTCCAAAGGCCTGACCGATCGGAAGACCGATCACGCAGATGTCAGCCGCTTTCAAAAAATCAATATGCTTCAGTTTTGAGGCAATAAACACCGCAAATGCCCCGGCAATGATGCCTCCGTAAATCGCAAGGCCGCCCTCTCTGAGGTTCAGAATCGAGAGCAGATCATCTCTATATGAATCCCAGGAAAATATCACATAATACAGCCTTGCTCCCACAATTCCCAGCAGCATGGCAAAGATAGAAATGTCCAGAAAATCCTCATATTTCAATCCGGCCTTATCGGCACTTCGCATGATCATCAGAATTCCGAGTGTCATGCCAAGAGCAATCATAATACCGTAAAAGGCGATCGAGAACGGTCCAAGCTTCAGGGTCTTCGGCACATTTTGAAGATAAATTCCAAGATGCGGAAAAGCTATGCTACCATTCATAAAAATATCCTTTCTGCCGCAAAACACAAAGCGGACGCCTTAAAGGGTCCGCTTTGTTCTTAATTTGCCTCCGCATACCTAAAGGACTGCCAGCGGCAGGTCCTTAGGTTTCAGTAACCGGATAACTTCGGGGTCAGAAGTATTTTCCACCGGCATATGAATTTGCTTTAAACATTGAATCTGAAGGTAATAACATCTCCGTCACGCACAACATATTCCTTGCCTTCCATTCTGACAAGTCCCTTCTCCCTTGCAGCCGCATAGGAACCGCAATCAAGCAGCTGCTGATAATGAATAACTTCTGCCTTTATAAAGCCTCTTTCAAAGTCAGTATGAATTTTTCCGGCAGCCTTCGGAGCCTTGCAGCCGATCGGGATCGTCCACGCCCGCGTCTCATCTTCTCCGGTTGTGAGATAACTCTGAAGGCCGAGAATGCGGTAGCTTGCAGCGATCAATTTTTCAAGTCCCGACCTCGTTATGCCGAGATCCGCGAAAAATTCCGCCTTTTCTTCATCGCTCAATTCCGAAATCTCCTGCTCAATCTCTGCAGATATCACAAAGACCTCAGCTCCCTGCTCCGCTGCAATCTTTCTCACTGCCTGAACATATTCATTGGACTCCCCGTCATCCGCCAGATCAGAATCTTCGACATTGGCCGCATAAATCACCGGCTTATCGGTCAGAAGATCGAGCGTTCTGCGGAAAGCATCCTCCTCTTCGTCCTCCAGTTCAAGAGACCTGCACATATGACCATCCTCAAGCCAGTCATGAATTTTCTTTAAAACCTCCATTTCTTTTCTGGCATTTTTATCCGCCCCGGATTTCGCGGATTTTCCGGTCTTCGCCATTCTGCGGTCCAGTACCTCAAGATCCGCAAAGAGCAGCTCAAGTTCAATCGTCTCAATGTCACGGGCCGGATCAACCGAACCGTCGACATGAATAATATTGGCGTTATCAAAGCATCTCACGACATGGACAATCGCATCACATTCCCTGATATTTGCAAGAAACTGATTGACGAGCCCCTCTCCTTTTGAAGCTCCCTTTACGAGACCGGCAATATCGACAAACTCAACTGAAGCCGGAGTCACCTTTTTCGAATGGCTGAAATTTCCAAGCAGTTGAAGTCTTTCATCCGGCACAGCGACAATACCGATATTCGGATCAATCGTGCAGAACGGATAATTGGCCGATTCGGCTCCCGCTTTTGTAAGAGAATTAAACAAAGTGCTCTTGCCAACGTTAGGAAGTCCCACGATTCCTAATTTCATATATTTCTAAATCTCCTTTATTTTCAAGGGTTTTTCGAATTCTTGTTTGACCGTTTACGCCATTTTTACGCCATTTTTTCGTGTGAGGTGGCGCAGGCGGCCTCAAATTTCTAATTCCGCCAAGCAGAGAGTCATCCGTTACGCCAACGTAAAGGTCCATTGTTGTTTTGATGCTTGAATGCCCCAGAAGCTTTTGAAGGACCTTCGGCTGCATTCCTGCTTCAATTGCCCGGGTTGCATAGGTGTAGCGAAGAGCATGCATACAGAAGTGCCGGATTCCCGCCTCATCACAGAGCTTGTACAGATGGGTATCGTACGAACTGTTTTTATTCGGCTCTCCGGTACGCCAGTTTACAAACACCAGATCCTTCATGACAAGGCATTTCATCTCGCCGCTCCGCAGATCCATGTACTCCAGAACCTGCGTCAGCAGAGGCGACTCTTTTCTGGCCTTGCGTTCATCGTAGCAGGCTCTCAGAACATCATATGCTCTGGCTGTCAGCGGATCGTGCGATAGCTGTGAGGTGTCTTCGGCGGGCCTGCTCTCCAGCAGCCGACTCCGTGGCGGTACTCCAGAGTCTTGCTCACCGTCAGCGTTCGCTTCTTCCAGTTGACGGAGTCCCAGGTCAGGCCAATCAGTTCCGACGTTCTGAGCCCCGTTTCCAGAAGAACCACATACTGACGGTAATTGTGTGAACGGCTTGCCGTGTCCAGGAATCTGCTCTATTCGTCAAGCGTCATGAATTTAATGTCATCCGAAGCACGGCACGGTTTGGAGTAGCGTACGCCATCCATCGGGTGCTTGGTGATGATATCGTTCATGACCGCTGCGCGGAACATGCTGCCCATCGTGATGTAGGTCTGCTTGATGGTCGAGCCCGCGTAGCGTTCTTCCATTCGGTTAAGAACGACTTTGCAGTGCATCGGCTTTACCTGCGAGATTGGGAGCGAACCGATTATCGGCTGGATATTGTGCTTGTAGCGATCCTCATAATTGCGTCTGGTATTTGGAGCCCTGTCACAGATCAGATTCTCAAGCCAGTACCGAAACCAGGAATCAACCGTATACTCGGTCGGTTCGGTATGCTGAGGCGCAATGCCATGCTTGTCTTCGTACCTAGCGTCCTCCAGCCAGTTGCGGGCCTCCGGTAGTGTTTTGAAATACTGTTCCTTCCGCTTCCCGAAGCTGTCATTATATCTGGCGGAGTACAGACCGTCTTTTCTCTGGTAAATGCCTCTTCCGCATTCTTTGCCTTTTAAGTTTTTGCCCATTGATTGAACTCCTTTCTCGAACTGCGAGAAACATGAGCCCAACGCAATGCTAAATTATAGCAGATGGACTCCTGTTTCTCAAGATAATTCGGCAGTTATATCACAAGATTCTTCCGAATAAATTCTTCGAATTCACGGCGCTTTACGAGCTTCTTATTGCCGATAAACAGAGCAAAAGGGCAGTTTGGAGACCTCATAAGTGCATCAATGCGGTTTACGCCAATATTGCTATAAGCAGCCGCCTCTTTGGGCGTGAGAGTCAGTCTCTCCGGAATCGGAATTTCCGCGCGGATCTCTTCAATTGTCTTTTCATTTTCTCTCAATACGCTTCCTCCTCAAACACTTCTCTCATGGTTCGGCTTTTCTCCGCCGCAACCTCTCCCCGCACGCTTTTGCCTCCGAAGGCAACCGATATACACATCTCCAAAATGCGGTCGTAAATCCTTTTGTGTGCTCTGTCGGGCGGATTTTTCAGCTCGTTCAGTGTGAGATTCGTGGTGATGATGGTCGGCTTCCCACTGTTGTATCTTGCATCGATGACTCGGAATATAATTTCAAGCCCGTATTCCGTTCCGCGCTCCATTCCGAAGTCGTCCAGAATCACCAGCGGATAACTCGCCAGCTTGCGGATCAGCTCCTCACGCTCTTCAAAACTTCCGCTCATGAAATCGCTCAGGTTCCGCATCATCACCGGGATCTCCTGCTCCATCAGCGCGTTGGCGATGCATGCCGCTATAAATGTTTTGCTTGTGCCGCAGTCGCCCCAGTGAAGCAGACCGCAGTTTTTCTTTTTTACCGTCTCCCAGTCCCGGACAAAGCGCTTGGCTTTTCGGACCACATCCGGCGCGGCCTTTGTTGCATTCTCAAAGCGACAGTGTTTCAGGTCCGGACTTGTAAAGCAGAAGTTCTTCAGGTCTCTGACCTTTTCTCTGTGCTTTCTCTCCGCATCTTCCGCATTCCGCCGTTCTATTGCTTCCGCTCTGCACCTGCAGGGTATCGGCCGGATAAATCTCCCGAGCTTGTCCTTTCTGCCGATAATCGGGAACTCCGATAAGCACTCCATCCTGGTGTGACATTTCCCGCAGCAGAGGAAGCCCTCCTCGTCTCTGTAATCCTCTTCCTTGGCAGGCTGCTCCAGCAGCGCCTGCATGCTCTTCATTAAATCTTCCATCAAAAACTTTCTCCTTCCTCATAGCTGTAATCCGGAAATCCGGTACCCTTCTTCCTGGCCTCTTTTGCTTCCTTGTCGGCCCAGCTGCGAAGCGCCGCCTCGCAGTTCCGGTATGCCTTGCCATTGGCCGCGCAATAGGAGCTCATCTCCTCAATCAGCCGGTCCATCCTGCCGGGATAATCCCTGCAGAGCTGCTCGTATTCGCTCTCCAGAAGAAAAATATTCTTATAACGACCGAAAGCTGTGCGCTGATTTACTCCTGTAGTTTGGTTATTATTATTTGTTTCTATTACATTTGTGTAGCGTATAATAAAAATACCTGAAAGGGGGTGCGGACGAAATCCTGGACCAAATCACGGTCAATAATAGGAGGAGGTCACGTACATGTATTCTTACGAAGATCGGCTTAAGGCTGTAAAGCTTTATATCCAGTATGATAAAAGCTATACATCCGTATTCAGGGAATTGGGATACCCACCGTCCAGTCATTCCTTGAAACTGTGGGTCAAGGAGTATGAGGAGAAAGGGGATCTGCATAAATCTTATATAAACAGTAGCAGATATACTGCTGAACAACGCAAAAAGGCTATTCAATACTACCAGGAGCATGGTCGAAGCAAATCCAGAACGGTTAAAGCGTTGGGATATCCCACCCGGCAACAGCTTACAGAATGGATAAAGCAAGATTTGCCGGATGATGTTACTCCTTGTGCTGGGGGACAGTCTTTGGTACATTTACTAAAAGAACAGAAGGAGCAGGTTGTTATAGAGTTATGTACCAGGGATGGAAGTGCTCAGGAGATAGCTGATAAATATAATGTAAGCCGACACTCCGTATACAACTGGGCCTTGGATCTTCTGGGAAAAGGAAATGTATCGCCCATGCCGAAGAATAAACGAGACACTAAGCCGGCAACTCCAAAGGATGTAGATTCTCTGAAAAAAGAGATCGAACAACTACACAGTGAAGCCGAAGAGCTGCAACGTCAGGTTTGTTGTGATCAAGCATTTTTGTAACACTTGTGGCTATAAGTTAACACAATTC
>R11__coassemble_185_pt1 | contig 45611 bp, 35 predicted proteins | sample R11__metabat2_low_PE_006 | metagenome-assembled genome bin R11 | reverse complement strand
TCATTATACCATAGACAGGCTATTTGGTCTAGTTATTTGAAAACATTTATACTATATTAAAAACGGGCTCGGAAAGAAATGGCAGTGGCTGGCGGTTCTTTACTCTCTCTTTGGCGTTCTGACAGTCTTCGGCACCGGAAATGCGACGCAGGTCAATACTATTGTCACAGCGATTAATTCCGCCCTGACGGAATATCATGTGCTGTCTCCGGAGAAGCTGAAGGCGGGCAATCTCGTGATCGGCATCCTGATTGCCCTGCTTGTGGCGATGGTCCTTCTCGGCGGCATCAAGAGAATCGGAAGCGTCACGGAGAAGCTGGTTCCTTTTATGGCTCTCTTCTATGTCCTGCTGGCACTCGGTGTGATTGTTGTCAATTTCAGAAATGTTCCCGGCGTATTTGCGTCAATTTTCGGGGGCGCATTTTCACCGAAAGCGTTTACAGGCGGTGTGATCGGCAGTATGTTCCTCAGCATGAAGAAGGGCGTTTCGAGAGGAATCTTTTCCAATGAAGCCGGTCTCGGTACCGGTTCGATCGCTCACGCCTGCGCGGATACCAAAAAGCCGGTCAAGCAGGGACTTTTTGGGATTTTTGAAGTTTTTGCTGATACGATAGTGATCTGTACTCTGACAGCAATGGTCATTCTCTGCAGCGGCGTTTCGATTTCTTACGGTGAGGCAGCGGGAGCGGAGCTCACCATCTCCGGCTTCACATCGACCTATGGCGGCTGGGTTTCGATCTTTACGGCGGTGGCACTCTGCTGCTTTGCATTTTCAACCATTATCGGCTGGGGGCTTTACGGTTCACGCTGTATCGAATATTTGTGCAGGACTGATAAAATTGTCCGCCCGTTCCTCGTAGTATATTCATTTGTCGCAATTCTGGGCGCAACGGTTGACCTCGGTCTGCTCTGGGACATTGCAGATACCTTTAACGGTCTTATGGCGATCCCGAACCTGATTGCGCTCTTCCTGCTCTCCGGTACACTTGTAGAGCTTGTGAAGGAATATGCGGCAACGGAAGGCTTTGGAAAATGAAAGATGCCGACAGTTTTGCGGGAAGGCAGAGCTCAGAGTGAGAAAAATGTGCGGCCGGAAAGCGGATGCACTGCTGCGGAACAGAAAGGATAAATGATGGGCGAAGGAATGGCGGAAGTGAAGCTGAAACGGGGCGAAGGGCGGCTGCTGAAAGCCGGCGGACTCTGGGTCTTTGACAATGAGATCGCTGAGGTGACGGGCAGCTATCTGAACGGAGCGCTTGTCCGGGTCGTGGATTTTGACGGCTATCCGATGGGGACCGGTTTTATCAACCGCAATTCCAAAATCCGCGTCCGTATGCTTACGAGGGATGCCGATGAAGTAATTGACGGGGCATTTTTAAGAAAACGCCTTAAGGCTGCATGGGATTACCGCAGGAAGACAGTTGATATATCCAGCTGCCGCGTTGTCTTCGGTGAGGCGGACGGGCTTCCCGGCATTACGATCGATAAATATGAGGACGTTCTCGTGGTTGAGTCCCTGGCTCTCGGCATAGACCGCATGAAGGAGAAAATTGTGGACCTCCTGAAGGAACTTCTTGCGGAGGATGGGATCCTGATTCGCGGCGTGTATGAGCGCAGCGATGCAAAGGAACGCCTCAAGGAAGGTCTTGAGAAGAAGAAGGGCTTTATCGGAGAGCCGTTTGACACCGATGTGGTGATTACGGAAAATGGGGTCCGCTACCGGGTGGATGTGGTGGATGGCCAGAAGACAGGTTTCTTCCTTGATCAGAAATATAATCGCCTGGCGATTCAGAAACTGGCTCGCGGCGGGGAAGTGCTGGACTTATTTACACACACGGGCTCATTTGCGCTGAACGCGGCCTATGCCGGTGCCGTCCATGTCACAGGGGTCGATGCTTCCGAGAGTGCGGTGGAGATGGCAAGGAAAAACGCAGCCCTCAATGGTTTTGAACAGGTTGAGTTTCAAAAGGCTGACGTCCTTGAGCTTCTCCCAAAGCTGAATGCGGAAGGCCGCAGGTATGATCTTGTCATCCTTGATCCGCCGGCCTTTGCGAAGGCGAAAGCCAATGTGAAAAATGCGGTGAAGGGGTATCGCGAAATTAACCGTGAAGGAATGAAGCTCGTCAGACCGGGCGGTTTTCTCGCGACCTGTTCCTGCTCACATTTTATGACAAGGGAATTGTTCGAGGACATGCTGCATCAGGCGGCACGGGCGGCGCATGTGAGGCTTCGCCAGGTTGAGGCGCGGGCACAGTCTCCGGATCATCCGATTTTATGGAATGCTGAGGAGACCTATTATTTAAAATTTTATATTTTTCAGGTGTGTGAGGAAAAGTGAGATGGGAAATGCGTATATCCGGTACTTTTTCTGAACGTTATGTCAACGGGAAAACGTGCCGCTGACGCGTTTTCTGTGCGTTATGACGAACAAAATGTACTGCACCCGACAGTTCATTTTGTATACTGAGGCAAAGCAAAAAGGACCTGCCGGCAGCAGGTCCTTTTATAGTGGTGCGCCTGGCGGCGCACGTTTTTAACGGGTTAAAGTCCCGAATCCGCCCGTCAGGCGGCTATCGTGTCTGCACAAATGGCCATCTGACGGCTATTTTTATTTTGTGTTCTGACCGCCGGAGAGAATGACCTTTCTCTGTGTGCCCGACCCGATTACCTGAAGTCCCGGAATGGAGTCAATAAATTTATAAAGCTGAGAGTATCCGTAAAGCTGTACGTTGAAATTCCGGTACTGCTTGCGGATCTCCTGGCCGAGTGTGGCGAGAGCAACACCGTTTTTGTCACGTGATCTGACAATTTCCCGGATATCCCGGATGATGACATCCTCTTCTTCATCGGAGGAATCGCGGAGACTTACTACAAGAGAGTTGCGGCTCTTCATGATTTCGATTTCCGGAATGCTCTCAAGAAATTTGCTGAGCTGGCTGTAGCCGAAAGTGCGGATATCGAAGTCCGGGTATTTGCTCTGCAGGCGGCTGCCGATTTCGCCCGGACCGGTCTGGCGGCCTTTGTTGTCATTCTGAGTAATGATATTGACAATGTCCTCGACGATAGCCTCTTTATTGGCAGCGGAAGCGGAGGAGGTGGCCGCAATCAGATTTTCAAGCTCCGTGAAAATGGTGCAGGCGGCGCGGAACGAATCCGGCGTCTTTTTTTCACCCATGCCGATGACGATCTTTCCGGATTCGCGGAGGCGGGAGGCAAGACGGGTAAAATCACTGTCGGAGCTGATGATGCAGAAGCCGTCGACATTGGAGTTATAGAGCAGGTCCATCGCGTCGATGATGAGTGCGGAGTCGGTAGCATTTTTGCCGGTGGTGTTGGAGAACTGCTGGATGGGGGTAATTGATTTTTCAAGCAGCTTTCCGCTCCAGCGGGCGTTGGCCTGCGAGGTGAAATCGCCGTAAATGCGGCGGTAGGTGACGGTGCCGTACTGAGAAAGTTCGTCGAATATGCCGTTTAAGTATTTGTAGGACACATTGTCGGAATCAATCAGAAGCGCCAGTTTGCGTTCTTCTTCCATTTTTTGTTTCCGTATTTTCAGGCATCATGATTGTGTGCCTGACCTTTCCTGATTTTTCTTTTTTAAGATTAAAGTGTCAAAAGGATAATTCTTTTTAAACATGAATTTTATCAGAGCGCGATGCCGTTCGCTTTCAGCAGTTCGCGCGCAGATTCCACCGAATCAGTTCCCGTCGGATTCTTGATCGGGGCAAATTCTTTTTCACGGAGTACCTCGAAGGGCAGACAGCCGCTTAGCTCATGAAGAATATCGAAGATGAAGAACTCGAATTTCCACGCGTTCGGCGCTGAGGGCCTGATCTGTTCCCCGCTCTCACTGACATAGGGGACTGCTTTGTGGGCGAAGTGAATCGGCATGCTCTCATTCATCACCTTTTCAAGATCAGCCGCGCGGAAGAGGTAGTTGAGGATTACGCCGTAGAAATAGGCGTAAGAGCCGTCTTCGGTGCGCTGAGTGCGCATTTCGTCATTAAGCTCGTAGTATTCGACTACGGAAGGCCGTCCGTCCTCGAGACACATGACGCCTACCTTTTCTTCCGGAGAATTTTTCGGGATCACCTTGGCACCGGCAGGCAGACCGCTCTTCAGAACCGCACCGAAGAAGACCGGGTCGCAGATCCGCTGAAGAACATTGTCGACGGCGAAGACATTGAGCCACTCGATGCCCTGCTCTTTCATAAAGTCGAGATAGCCGGCAGCGGCAAGTGATTTGAACCAGCCGCCGTTTCCGTTCGGCGAGGAGGCGATGGACGACGGTGAACTGAGGAGGATTTTTCCGCAGTCATCGACGGCCGGCGCCATCTCCTGAACAAAGAAATGGATATATGCAGGGTCATACCCAAAGAAGTTGTGTTCCTTGAAAAAGGCCCTGGTCGCCGCGTCATTTGCCCTGCTCGTCATGATAAAAAGGTGCAGCGCTGTGCCGATTTCCCGCACGGAATCCAGGAGATTTTCAATCAGACGCTGGAAAATGTAAACGGGACGCGTGATACCGATGTCACAGGTGCCTTTCGGTCCCGGGATGCCGAGACGTGTTCCGGCTCCGCCCGCGAGAAGAACAGCGGCAAGCCTGCCCCTGGCAGCATTTTCAATGCCGGTTCTGCGGAAAGCGGCTTCCTGAGACTGAATCTCCGGCAGCCGCATCGCTGTGATCGGTGTGATGACGCCGCGTCTTGCGGCTTCTGCTTTTGCCTTAAATGCGTCCAGATAGGAGAGATCCGTTTCGTCTATTTGGGATAAAAGGGAGTGCTGGCCGGGTTTGTCGAGTTCGCTGAAAAAGCGAAGAAGGTGCTCCTGACCGGGCACCCTCAGTTTGCTGTAAGCCTCTTCGTATGTCATGAGCGTCAGTCATCCTGTTCTTCGAATTCAATATCGTCATCAGTCATGGATTTTACAATAGCGAGAGATTTGACATCAATTCCTTTGGCGCGGAGTTCTTTTCCGCCGTCCTGGAAGCCTTTTTCAATGACGATGCCGACACCCTCGAGCTTCGCACCTGCCTGATTGATGATATCGATCAGTCCGTTGACCGCGCAGCCGTTTGCAAGGAAATCATCGATGACGAGCACGTGATCTTCCGAAGAGAGGAATTTTTTGGAAAGAACCACGTCATAGACCCGTCCGTGGGTATAGCTCTGCACTTTCGTGGTGTAGAGCGTTCCGTCAAGGTTGAGACTCTGGGACTTTTTTGCGAAGACAACCGGGACATCAAAGTACTGTGCGGTAATGCAGGCGATACCGATTCCGGAAGCTTCCACTGTCAGGATCTTATTGATCGGACGGTCTCCGAAGAGACGGTGGAATTCCTTTCCGACCTCATTCATAAAACGAATATCGATGCGGTGATTCAGAAAACCGTCGACCTTCAGGATGTGACCGGGTCTCACCTGACCTTCTCTGCGGATCTTCTCTTCAAGAGCTTTCATGCTGCCTCCTCATGCAAATGATGTCGAACGTCTGTCGGGAATCTGACCGGCATTTCGATTGCTGTGTCAAAATGATATTTATCAATGATACAACGAAACGCGGCGAAAGTCACGAAAAAGTCAATAAATCTCGAATCCGCACCGCAAACTTTCTCATAAGAATGATGATTTTAAGGACCGGTTTGGGTGATAGTGCCGAAAAAGATTTTATGCGGTTTTCATTTCCCGATCTTTTTTATATTATGATAACAGTGTCGGAATGTACTCTCCGCGTGTGCCCGCACAAAACAGGAGTGGGTACATATTGACACGACGCACATGTCGCACAAAGTGGTGCAGGTTCACCGTGAGAGTGCGGAATGTGGGACGACTGCGGATTGTGCCGGCTTAGGCATCAGATCATAAGAACGCTTTATTTTTAGAAGGAGCATGGAATGGTAAGGAGAGTTTACGTCGAGAAAAAGCAGGAGTTCGCGGTGCGGGCCAAAGAGCTGCGCCATGAGATCAGGCATTATCTTCACATTGAAGGAGTCACCGGCGTCAGGGTCTTTAACCGCTATGATGTTGAAAATATTTCCGATGAAGTTTATGAAGCTGCCCTGAAGACTGTTTTTGCGGAGCCTCCGGTTGATGATATTTATCCGGAAAAGCTTCCTGAAGCGGCGGACGCGCATATTTTCTCCGTGGAATATCTTCCGGGGCAGTACGACCAGCGAGCGGATTCCGCTGAGCAGTGTATTCGCTTCCTGAATGAGAAGGAGCAGCCATGCGTACGCAGTGCTGTGACTTACATGATAACAGGAGAACTGAAAGACGGTGAGATAGAAAAGATTATTGCCGATTGCATCAATCCTGTCGATTCCAGGCTGACGGATGAGAAAAAGCCGGAGACACTGGCGGAGCAGTACGCTGAGCCGGATGATATTGCGGTACTTGGGGGCTTCCGATCGATGAAAAACGGTCCCCTTGCCGCACTTTACAATCGTCTGTCTCTTGCCATGACCTTTGATGATTTTAAATTCATTCAGAATTATTTTGCCTCCGAAGAGCATCGGGATCCGACCCTCACGGAGATCCGGGTGCTTGATACCTATTGGAGCGACCACTGCCGTCACACAACATTTTCCACGGAGCTTAAGAAGATTACCTTCGGAGAGGGAGAACTGAAGGAAAGAATTGAGCAGACGTTCCGGACTTATCTGGCGGATCGCGCGGAATTATACAAGGACAGAAAAGACAAATATATCTGTCTCATGGATCTCGGAACAATCGGTGCCAGGAAGCTGAAGGCTGACGGCAAGCTTCAGGATCAGGAGGAGTCGGACGAGATCAACGCCTGTTCTATCGTGGTTCCTGTTGATGTCGACGGAAAGGAAGAGGAATGGCTCATTAATTTTAAAAATGAGACCCACAACCATCCGACGGAAATTGAGCCGTTCGGCGGCGCAGCTACTTGCCTCGGCGGGGCAATCCGCGATCCGCTCTCCGGCAGAACTTATGTGTATCAGGCGATGCGCGTGACCGGAGCTGCGGATCCGACGAGACCGCAGAGCGAGACCCTGCCGGGAAAGCTTCCGCAGAAAAAGCTTGTCCGTCAGGCGGCACACGGCTACAGTTCATACGGCAACCAGATCGGTCTTGCGACCGGCTACGTCAAGGAAATCTATCATCCGAATTATGCGGCAAAGCGCATGGAGATCGGTGCGGTCATTGCGGCGGCCCCCAGAAGAGCGGTGATCCGGGAAAATTCCGATCCGGGCGACATCATCATTCTGCTCGGTGGACGCACGGGCCGCGACGGCATCGGCGGTGCGACAGGCTCCTCAAAAGCACATAACGCGGAATCCACGAATACCTGCGGCGCAGAGGTTCAGAAGGGTAATGCGCCGACAGAGCGCAAGCTTCAGAGATTGTTTCGCCGGGAAGAGGCGGCACATCTCATCAAAAAGTGTAATGACTTCGGTGCCGGCGGCGTTTCCGTCGCCATCGGCGAGCTTGCTGACGGTCTCAGGGTGAATCTGGATAAGGTGCCGAAAAAGTATGCCGGTCTCGATGGCACGGAGCTTGCGATTTCCGAGTCCCAGGAACGTATGGCGGTGGTTGTGGATCCGGCTGATGTTGATCGGTTCCTTGCGTATGCTCATTCGGAAAATCTGGAGGCAACGCCTGTTGCGGTTGTCACGAAGGAGCCGAGGCTTGTGCTTAGCTGGCGCGGTCGGGATATTGTCAATATATCCAGAGCCTTTCTTGATACAAATGGCGCGCATCAGGAGACAGATGTCTATGTGGAAATTCCGGAGAAGACGAATTCAGAGATGAATCCGCATCCGGTAGAATGGTATGCCGGAGGTGACCGCGACATCCGCGGCAGGTGGCTTGATATTCTCGGAAACCTGAATGTGTGCTCGCAGAAGGGGCTTGTTGAGATGTTCGACAGCTCTATCGGCGCCGGCTCGGTGTTTATGCCTTACGGCGGAAAATACCAGATGACGGAAACACAGGTCATGGCGGCCAAAGTACCGGTTCCGGGAGGGAAGACGGAGACGGTCACGCTGATGAGTTACGGCTTTGATCCGAATCTGTCAAGCTGGAGTCCGTACCACGGTGCTGCCTGGGCGGCGGCTTCTTCCGTTCTCAAAATTGCCGCGGCCGGAGGGGATGTGAAGAAGATCCGCTTTACCTTTCAGGAGTATTTCCGGAGAATGTCGAATGATCCGAAGCGCTGGAGTCAGCCGTTTGCGGCACTGCTCGGCGCTTATGACGCGCAGATCGGCTTCGGCCTTCCGTCTATCGGCGGCAAGGATTCGATGTCCGGAACCTTTGAAAATATTGACGTGCCGCCGACGCTGGTCTCTTTTGCTGTTGATACGGCAAAGCTTGGGGATCTGATTACACCGGAGTTCAAGAAGCCCGGCAATAAGATTGTCTGGGTGCGGGCAAAGCGCGATGCAGCGCAGATGCCGGATTATGCGGGAATTCTTGAAACCTGTGAGAAGCTTCGCGAGGATATCCGGGCCGGCAGAGTAGTAGCTGCTTATTCGGCGGGGCGTTTCGGCATTGCGGAAGCTGTCAGCAAGATGGCTTTCGGCAATCACCTCGGTGTCATGATTTTTGAGAGCCTGAGCCCGGTTGATTTCTTCTCGCCGTACTACGGTGATCTGATTCTGGAGGTCGAGAACAGCGGTCTCGCCGGTCTTATTTCCGACTATCAGATGATCGGTGAGGTGACGGACGGCAATGCCTTTGAATACCGGAGCGCGGTGATTCCGATTGAGGAGGCACTGAATGCCTGGACGGGCAGACTTGAGCCGGTTTTCAGGACACGTGCGGCTGAAGGAAAAGAGCCGGTGGAAAGCCCTGTTTATGAAGCAAAAGAGATCGCGGTTGTCTCCCACAAAATCGCACAGCCGCATGTCTTTATTCCGGTGTTCCCGGGCACGAACTGCGAGTATGACACTGCCGCGGCATTTGAGCGCGCGGGAGCATCGGTTTCAGCTTCGGTGTTCCGCAATCTGACGGAGAACGATATCCGGGATTCTGTGGCGGAATTTGCAAAGGAGATCGCAAAGTCACAGATTATTATGTTCCCGGGCGGTTTCTCGGCGGGCGATGAGCCGGATGGTTCGGCGAAATTCTTTGCAACCGCCTTCCGCAATGCGAAGATCCGGGATGAGGTTGAAAAGCTGCTTTCCGAGCGCGATGGTCTCGCACTCGGTATCTGCAACGGATTCCAGGCGCTCATCAAGCTCGGACTCGTCCCGAACGGCACGATTACCGGACAGGATGCAGCCGCCCCGACACTGACCTTCAATACGATTGGCAGGCACATTTCCAAAATGGTCTATACGAAGGTTGTTTCAAATAAATCACCGTGGCTCCAGGGTGCGGTTAACGGCGGTGTTTATGTGACGCCCGCTTCTCACGGCGAAGGCAGATTTGTCGCAGGGAAGGAGTGGCTTGCACGTCTGTTTGAGAACGGCCAGGTGGCCACGCAGTACTCGGATCCTGACGGAAATGTCTCGATGGATGAGGAGTGGAATGTGAACGGATCGTATTGCGCGATCGAGGGCATCACATCCCCGGACGGCAGGGTGTTCGGCAAGATGGCCCATATCGAGAGGCGCGGTAATGGCGTGGCCGTTAATATCTGCGGTGAACAGGATATGAAAGTATTCGAGTCCGGCGTCAATTACTTTAAATAAGCTGTGATTGTATTTTGGGGGAGAGCTGCGGCTGCTCCCTCATTTTTCAATATCAGGTACTAAAAATGTGTCGGCGGCATATTTTCACGTTTTCCGCAGCGAATCCGGGGAAACGGCGGTGACTGGCTCTTTGGTTTTCCGGAGCGCATAGCGGTGTCTTAAATGCGCAGACAATTGACTGGCGGAATTGTACAGCCGGCTTTATAATGTGGTTTATGAAAAAGAAAGCGGCAGAAGAAAAACTGAATTGCGGCCATGAGGAGCAGATGCCAAAACCGGCGGTACGGATTTCGGTCCGTAATCTGGTTGAATTTGTGCTGCGATCCGGAGATATAGATTCGGGATTAATGCGCGGAACGGATGCAGAGGCGGCTCTTGCGGGCGCGAGACTTCATCGGAAACTGCAGAAAAATCAGACAGGCATCTATGCGAGTGAGGTATCTCTGAGCGCGGACATAGAATATGAGGATCTTCTGCTTCGGATTGAGGGGCGTGCCGACGGGATCATCGGAGGGGATGAGCCGGCGATCGACGAGATTAAGGGAATGTACCTCGACGTCAGCCTGCTTGAGGCGCCGATTCCGGTGCACCTTGCGCAGGCCAAATGCTATGCGGCAATTTATGCGGCCGATCAGGGACTTGACCGAATCGGTGTGAGAATGACGTACGCGAGTCTTGAGCGCGAAGAGATCAGATATTTCCGCTATACATATTTGATCTCTGAAATCACGGAGTGGTTTCGGCAGACAGCCGGACTTTATTACAGATGGGCAAAATGGCAGCTTGAGCACGGACGTGCGAGAAATGCTTCCATGGAGGCGCTGACGTTTCCCTTTCCTTATCGGGAAGGGCAGAAGAAGCTGACTGCGGCGGTCTGGCACGCCATAAAAGATAAAAAAGAATTGTTTTTAATGGCCCCGACGGGGGTCGGTAAAACCATGAGCTGTGTTTATCCGGCGGTCCGGGCTGTCGGAAACGGTCTCGGTGAGCGCATTTTTTATCTGACGGCCAAAAATGAGACCCTGGCGGCGGGGAGAGAGGCCTTTTCAATTCTTACCGCCAACGGACTTGACTTCCGGACCGTGCTCATCACTTCAAAAGAAAAAATCTGTCCGCATACGAAGCCGAAGTGTGATCCGGAATCGTGTCAATACGCGAAAGGACATTTTGACCGCGTGAATGATGCGGTATTTGACCTTCTTCAAAATGTTCGCTTTATTGACCGGGACACCCTCCAAAGGCAGGCTGAAAAATTTATCGTCTGTCCGTTTGAGCTGACGCTTGATACTGCTTCGTGGTGCGATGCCGTGCTATGTGACTATAACTATGTCTTTGATCCGAATGTGCAGCTGAAGCGTTTTTTTGGCAGCGGTGCAAAGGGAGAACATATTTTTCTGATTGATGAAGTTCACAATCTGGTCGAGCGTGCGCGTGATATGTACAGCGCTGCCATTGTCAAAGAGCATGTGCTGGCAGCAAAGAAGGCGGTCGGCAAGTCGGCTCCGAAGCTTACAAGAGCCCTTGAACGCGTCAATAAAATTCTGCTCGTCAAAAGGCATGAGTGTGAGGCTGAGCCTGAGATTGAGGCAGCGGGCGGCATAGCCAGACTGATGACGATCGAAGAGGCAGAGCCGCTTGTGAAAGCGGTTTTTCTTCTCTATGAGGAACTTCGGAATTTTTATGAAAAAAGCGAAGAGCATGACGTAAGGGAAAACCTTCTTGAATTTTATTTTGAGGTTCGGGATTTTGTCTTTACTGCAGACTGTCTCGGCGATCATTATGTGATCTGGGGCGGAAGCACTGAAGAAGCACATTTTGCCGTGCGGCTGTTCTGCGTCAATCCGGCAGAACGAATTACGGCTGCGATTGACCGGGGCAGGGCGGCTGTCCTCTTTTCGGCTACCCTGCTTCCGATCGATTATTATAAGAGCCTTTTGACAACAAGAGAAAATGAGCCCGCTGTTTACGCGCCTTCACCGTTTAATGAAGACAATCGGCTGATCTTAATCGGACGGGATATCAGTACTCGTTACCGTGACCGAAGTGAATTCATGTATGCAAAGATCGCTTCTTATATTTTAACGGCTGCAAAAACCAGAACCGGAAACTATCTTGCATTTTTTCCCTCTTACAAAATGCTGCGAGATGTATTTGAATGCTTTGCCCCGCTTTGCAAAGAGGAAAGAATTAACTGGGTTCTTCAGACGCCGGGGATGCAGGAGGATGAAAGGGAAATCTTTCTGGAAAATTTTTACGAAGATCCCGAGAGCTCCCTTGTGGGCTTCTGTGTCATGGGCGGCATGTTTGCGGAGGGAATCGATCTTACGGGGAATAGACTCATCGGGGCGATTGTAGTCGGCACCGGAATTCCACAGGTGACATGTGAGAGGGAACTTCTGAAAAAATATTTTGATCAGAGGGGAAACGGATTCGACTACGCTTACCGTTGTCCGGGCATGAATAAGGCGGAACAGGCAGCCGGCCGCGTGATTCGGACTCAGACGGACCGGGGCGTGATCCTGCTTCTCGATGAGCGATTTGCACAGGCGGGCAGCCGGCGTTTATTTCCGCGGGAGTGGGCGAGGCATGAGGTCTGTACCCTTGAAAATGCGGAAGCAAAGCTTTCGACGTTCTGGCGAGGCTTCGATCAATAGGGCACGAAAAGGACGGAATGTTATTGTGCGGCCCCGTATGACCGGCGGAATTTATTGAAGTGAAATTTCGGAGAAATTTATGCGGAATGACGGAGAGGTGTGCAGATATGCCGGTCGGAACGGCAGCGAAGAAAAAATAATAAAAAATTGCTTGACACACAGGGGAAAGTTTTATACAATAATCAAGCAGTCAGAAAACGGCTGCAGAATAAAGATGGCGAGATAGCTCAGCTGGCTAGAGCACGCGGTTCATACCCGCGGTGTCGAGGGTTCAAATCCCCCTCTCGCTACGACGAGGAATCCACATTGTGGGTTCCTTTTTTCGTCATAACGCATAGAAAACGTGCCGGCGGCAGTTCTTTTGGCTTGCCTGTGAAAGGCTGCCCTTGTCCTGCTCCGTTATCATTTTTTGTTTAATTTCAGGATGCTCTGCCAAAACAGCTGTAAATGTGATATTCTAAAAAAGATCGGACCGCAGGAGCTGAGCAGGCCCGGAAATGGGCTCTTAGATGACAGACAAGCGCTCGAGACAGAACTGTAAGTGAGCCGGAAGAGGCACATTGGTGATAAGGAGGGTGAACATGAAGGCAGAAGATTTCAGAGAAGATTATCAGATCTTTAATGAGGCGGCTCAAAAGTTTTTCGCAAAGGAGCTGAAGCCGGCTGAGTTTAAAGGAACATCAGGCGGTTTCGGTTCATACGCACAGAGGGGTGCAGAATCCGTCATGCTTCGTCTCAGAATGGCGGGCGGACGAGCTACCAAGGAGAGACTTCGTTTTATTTCAAAGTCAATCCGGCAGTATCATATTAGTCTGATGCATTTTACAACCTGCCAGGCCATACAGTTTCACAACCTTGATCTTGAAGCGGTTACGGCGCTCGCGACTGAAGCCCTCGATTACAACATTATTACGAGAGGCGGCGGCGGTGATAACCCCCGCAATGTGATGGTTTCCCCGCTTTCCGGAGTTGAGATGGGCGAGTATTTTGATGTCCTTCCCTATGCGGAGGCGGCAGGGGAGTACATGCTTGGTTTTATCAGGACCAGAAAATTCCCGAGAAAATATAAATGCTGTTTTTCCAATTCTCCGGCAAACCGTCCGCACGCAACCTTCCGTGACCTCGGTTTTACGGCCAATCCGGACGGTACCTTTGATGTCTACAGCGCCGGCGGTCTCGGCCCAAACTGGAAGAAGGGCGTGAAGGTCGGAGAGCATGTAAAGCCGGAAAAGGTGCTTTACTACATCGAGGCCATGGCAGATATGTTTGTTTCCTACGGCAATTATGAGAGCCGTGCCAGAGCGAGATCACGATATATGCAGGATGTACTCGGTGATTCCTATGCGGAGAAATTCAGGGAAAAGCTGGATGCGGTGATAGCCTCCGGAAGAGATCTGGATATTCACGCGGAGGCGGCTGAAATTTCCAAGAAGGGAGACGGCACGACGGCAAAAGGTCCCCGTGTCATTCCTCAGAAGCAGAACGGTCTTTATACGGTCGTATATCATCCGCTCGGCGGGTGTCCTGACCCGATGAGATTTGCGGACCTTGCCGACGCAGTCGTTGAGATCGAAGGCTCAGAGATCCGGATTGATCCGGAAGAGAGCTGCTACATCATCAATCTGACCGGCGCTGAGGCGGAAAAGATTCTGGCCATGACAGAGGACTCCGAGGTCAGCGAATTCGGCTGTTCGGTTGCCTGCATTGGTTCTTCGATCTGTCAGCAGGGCGTGCGCGATTCGCAGGCTCTCCTCAAGGCGATTCAGGACGCCTCCAGGGAATGGGATTTTTCAGCGGAATACCTTCCGAAGCTTCATATTTCCGGCTGTCCGTCATCCTGCGGCACACATCAGATCGGACGAATTGGCTTCCGCGGTGCTGCGAAGAAGGCGGAAGGAGCGATGCAGCCGGCCTTTGTGCTTTTTGTCAACGGCAATGACAGGCAGGGTGAGGAACGCTTCGGAGAGGAAATCGGAACGATTCTTCAGACGGAGATTCCGAGCTTTGTACATGATCTCGGTCTGGCACTTGCTGAAGCAGGAGAGGACTTTGATACCTGGTATGAAAAGAACCGGGATGCTTTTATGGCTATTGCCGGAAAATACACAGCTTAAACGCTGAATAAGAATAATAAGGAAAAAAGAAAAAAGGAAAATAAGAAAATAAGAAAATAAGAAAATAAGAAAATAAGGAATATAACGGATCCGTCATGAACCGGCGATGGGAGAGCATATCGGTTTATGACGGATTTTTCGCGTAAAAAACCCTGCAGCACAGGCTGCAGGGTATACATCTGCTCCGTTTCAAAAGCAGAATACTGTTGTGTTTTGTTCTCCGAAAAAAGGATTACGGACGCGGGAACTGGCCCAGCTTCGGATATTTGGCATCCTTGATCTTGAAACCGTTGGCCTTGTATTCTTCATAGTTAAAGTTTGCGATTTCGTCATAAGCGAGCTGATGGAATTCGCACCAGCCTTCGATATCTTCATAGTCATCGCCCATCTTGGTGTTGAGGAAGGCATCTGCCATCTCAATGCCGAGCTGCGGAGCAACGTACATGCCGCCCATCGAGAGGATGTTGCAGTTGTTGCCGGTTGTAGCGCGGCGGGCTGCCATAAGGCTTTCACAGCAGGCTGCCTGAACGCCCGGGCACTTCCCGGCTGCGATATGGATACCCATACCTGTACCGCAGAAGACGATGCCCTTTTCGTATTCGCCCTCGGAGATCTTGGAGCCTACGAGGAAACCGATGCGATGGAACATCTCCGGATTTTCGTCACCGACCTTGACACCGAGGTCTTCTACTTCCCAGCCATGTCTGACAAGGTGTGCAACGACAGCGTCCTTAAGGGCAACACCTGCGAAATCCGCACCGACAACTAATTTCTTGTCTGCAATTGTTTTCATAATGCTTAAGTCCTTTCTGTGTTTTCAGTTATGTGTATTGATTTTTGAAGGCACTTCGCACCGCACCTTTCATTCTTTAAGAAAAAGTACGGGAAACGAAGCAAAAGCCTTCCTTTATCTTGCTGCAGGGAAAATCTTCTTGATCTTAAAAGGGTCTGACGACCGGATTTTCAAGATCATCTGGCCTGTATCCCGGCGTACAGTATACGTGAGGTTCCGGAAAACGTCAGTCAGATTCTTTGCGGGAGGGAAAAGGTTTTCCTGAAAAATAAGATACAACCTGAGGAGAGAAATTTCAAGGCACTTAATTAAACAAAAAAAATCCGCGGAAATTGTAAGTATTGTTCAAAAATGCAGGAAGGCAAAAAGTATTCTTTACAAATATGACAATGCGCTGATATAATCATGTGTAAATGAAAGGGAAAACGATTTCCCTTATGCAGCACAGGCCTTTATGATAGCTTTCAGGAGCTGCGGACCTGTAAAAACGGGCTGAAGAGAGAACATCGGGCAAAGGAGAAATGCCATGGAAAGTATTCTTGAAAAACTCAGAAGCGCAAACCCGGGGAGAAAGATCTATACCGTATCAGATCCTGAATTCGGCACATACGGAGTACTTCATCCTGAGGTCAGGGTGCCGAAGATGAAAGAGTATGCCTATTCAAGATCGATGCCGGCAGATGAACCGAAGAATGATGATTATATGAAGATGGATGAAGCGGTTTTCTTTACGCATCATATCTACGGAGAAACGGCCTGCCAGGTAGGTTTCTTTGCCAATTCCGTCAATAAGCTGAACGGACTTGAATATCACAAGTGCAGCGAGGTACTGGTTGAATTTGAACCGGTAGTGCTGATCGTCGGACATATCTGGGATATTAAGGAAGAGAAGATCGATTCGTCGCAGCTTGAACTTTTCTATGTACCGGCCGATACCTGCGTGGAATTATTTGCGACGACGCTGCATTTTGCGCCGTGTCAGGCAACTCCGGCGGGGGTTCGTCAGGTGATGTGCCAGACGGATACAACGAATACGGATCTTCTGGAGCCGGAGAAGAAGAGCGGGCTCGGAGAAAACAGACTCCTTTATCAGCGGAATAAATGGCTGCTGATTCATCCGGAAGCGGCGGCGGATTTCGGGCCGGAAGCGGTTCAGGGCATTACGGGGGAAAATATTGAGATTATCCCGGTTTCGGAATGACCGGTGTATGAACAGGTGAATTCATTTTCCTGCTTACGGCAGGAAGATCAAGATTTCCCGCCGGCCCGGAAGCGGCAGCAGCCGAAAGAACGTGGACTGCGGGTTTAAAGAAAATGGAGGTAACACAATGAACAGAATTACGATCCCGAATACAGAGCTTTCGATTTCTCCTATGGGACTCGGAACGGTTGATGCCGGCGTGAGGTGGGGCAAGGATGCAAAGAGCCAGGATTCCATGTACGGAACCTTTATGGAGATGGGCGGCAACCTGATCGACTGCGCACATGTTTACGCTGACTGGCTTGTCGTTGACGGCCGTCAGGAAACCTGCCGCGCGGAACGCGTCACAGGCGACTGGATCGAAAGAAACGGAAAGCGCAGCGATATCGTACTGATGACCAAGGGCGGACATCCGGTTTACACACATCCGGCTATGGATCTCCATATCAACCGCTGCACGAAGGCTGATATGAGAGGCGATATCGAGGGCTCTCTCAGAATTCTCCGCACAGACTGGATCGATATTTATTTCTATCACCGCGATGATCCGAGAATTCCGATTGAGGATATGGTTGAGACCATGCAGGATTTTGTTCGTGAAGGCAAGATCCGCTACTGGGGTATTTCCAACTGGACGGCAGAGCGCGCAAAGGCAGCGGATGCGTACTGCGCAAAGATGGGCTATCGCTCACCGGTTGCCGATCAGGCTCTGCTGAATCTCGGCTCCAGATACATGAATCCGCTCCCGGATGACACACTGGTCTATGTTCAGGGTGCAAGCGGACTTTATGATTATCACAAGAACAATACTGACTGTGCCATGATGCCGTATATGGGTAATGCGAGCGGCTTCTTCCACATTTATGCGGCAAAGGGTGCCGAAGGTGTCAAGGGCCATCCGTATGCAACAGAGAAGAACCTCGCCATGGCAGCCCGTATTCCGGAACTCGTAAAGAAGTACGGCTGTGCCGTCACCAACATCGTCCTCGGCTACTTCACACAGGAAGAGTTTACCTGCGTACCGCTTTACGGACCGCTTGATGAGGCCTCTATCGTGGAAGCAGCGAAGACATTTGATATCAAGTTCGATAAGGCTGATTACGAATTCTGATGCTTGATTTGCAGCTGACGGATTGCGGGAGCTGCCCGTTGCGGCGGTCCCGCTTCCGTATTGATAATGCGGAGAAAGGAATCTTACAACCGATTTCCGTGCCGGCCGGTGAGCTTAAGGCTTTTCGGTCCGAAGCTGAAGAAAGAAGGGAGGAAGAAGCAAGATGGGAACTGGCATTGATTATTCAGATCTGATTCTCAAGCTGGAAAATGTCGACAAGAGCTTCCCGGGCGTCAAGGCACTTCAGAATATGCAGATTACGCTTGCAAGAGGAGAGATGCATGCGGTCTGCGGTGAGAACGGTGCCGGAAAATCCACGCTCATGAAGGTTATCACCGGTGTTTATAAAGCAGATCGCGGTGATATGTTCCTGAACGGTGAAAAGGTTATCATTAATGAGCCGAATGACGCTTACGGAAAAGGAATCGCGATTATTTTCCAGGAAACGAGTCTTTTCAAGGATCTGAACGTACTTGAAAACATGTTCATGGGACATGAACCGGTCAAGAAGATCGGGCCTGTGAAGAGTATCGACTATGCAGCCATGAAAAAAAAGGCTGACGAGATCTTCAATTTCCTTGGCATCATGGGGCAGATCCGCTATGAGGAAAAGATCGACAGGCTCGGCGTTGCCCAGAAGCAGATGGTAGAAATTGCCAAGGCGCTCACTTATGACGCGAAGGTTCTGATCTTCGATGAGCCGACAGCGGCACTTACCAATAAGGAAGTCCGCGCTCTGTTCCGCACGATCGCCAGACTGAAGGAGCAGGGAATTTCAATGCTCTATATCAGCCACCGTATGGAAGAAATCTTTGAGATCGCAGACCGTGTCACAGTTATCCGCGACGGCTCTTACGTCAAGACAGCAGAGATCGGAGACGTAACAGAGCAGCAGCTGATTTCCTGGATGGTCGGTCGTGAAGTGACGGAGATGTATCCGAAGGCTGAGGTTGAGATCGGTGATACAATCCTTAAGGTTGAAAATCTGAGCCGCGACGGCTTCAAGGACGGTTATCCGCTGAAGGATGTCTCCTTCGAAGTCAGGAAGGGCGAGATCTTCGGTATTGCGGGGCTTGCAGGCGCAGGCCGTACGGAGATGGCTGAATGCCTCGTCGGTTTAAGAAAATATGATTCCGGTGAAGTTCATCTTCAGGGAGCGGAAATTGTCAACAAAAATTACCGCGAAGCGATTAAACGCGGTTTCGTTTATGTTTCGGAAGACAGAAAGAAGTACGGTCTGGTAGTCCCGATGTCGATCGAGGATAATCTTACGATGTCCATTCTTTACCGTCTGACGAAGGGCAATCTCATTGATTTTGATGCAGAAGATAAGCTTGTTGACAAGTACATGTCTGATCTCCGGGTGAAGGCTCCGAACCGTGAATTTGTTGTAGAAAACCTCTCCGGCGGCAATCAGCAGAAGGTTCTTGTTGCCAAGGCACTCTGTGCGGAACCGACGATTCTGATTCTCGATGAGCCGACTCGAGGCGTCGACGTAGGTGCTAAATCTGAGATCCACCGTATCGTCAGCAACCTTGCGAAGCAGGGACTTACGATCATCATGATCTCTTCCGATATGCCGGAACTTCTCGGCATGTGTGACCGGCTCATGGTTCTCAAGGGCGGTGTGAAGACCGGCGAACTGACACGCGATGAATTCGATCAGGAGAAAGTCCTGAAGCTGGCTCTGTGAGAAAGGAGAAAGGGTAATTATGAAGAAAAAGAATACGATTATCGAATTTTTCTCCTCCAGAGAAGGAATTCTGGCGATCTTTGTCGCAATCTGCTTTATTTTGCTCTGCATCGGAACCAACATGCTCGGCACCATTTTTGTATTTATGCGTGACCTGTCCTACCTGATCGTCGGCGGTCTTGCGCTCATGATGGTCATTCTGCTCGGGGAAATCGATATTTCCTCCGGTACAGTCCTCGGTTTTATCGGCTTCTGCTCATTCACCCTTGTTCAGATGGGCGTTCCGCTGATTGTCTGCATCCTTGCGGGTATTGTTGTCGGTATGCTCAATTCCCTGATCGTCGGCTTTATAACGGTTCGTTTCCGTGTTCCGTCGATGATTGTTGGTCTTGCAATGATTAAGCTGCATATCGGCCTTTTCTCAATGCTTCCGAATGCCGGCTATGTCTCCAATATTGATCCGAAGATCACTGCTGTCGGTACAGCTACCATTCCGGGAACCAATATTCCGGTCATGCTGATCATTGCGCTTGCTCTTCTTGTATTCTTCTGCTGGTTTATGAAATATACCAGATTCGGACGCTGCGTCTACGCCATCGGCGGCAGCCGTGATTCCGCGATTCTCGCCGGTATCAAGGCCGACAAGGTAACGATCCAGTCCTTCCTGATCTCCGGTGCACTTCTCGGTGTCACAGCAATTATGTACTGGCTGCCGAAGACCCAGGTTCAGCCTTCCTCCTGCGCCGGTATGGAGATGTATTTCCTTCCGATCGCAGTAGTAGGCGGTATCAACATCATGGGCGGTTCCGGTCGCCCGATCGGTATCCTGATCGCCAGTATCCTGATCACAATGCTTCAGAGAGCTGCTTACCTGCTTGGCCTTGGAACGCAGTGGATGTATCTGAGCTACGGCGTCATCGTTCTCGTTGCGGTCTACAGTATGTTTATTACGATCACTCCGAAGCTCTCGGAAGAGGTTGATGTCGGAGAACTTCAGACCCAGGTTGCCGATCTTGAGAAGAGAGTCGCTGCGCTTGAAAGCAAAAAGACGGATCTTAAGAAGTCTGACGGAGGTGACAGATAATGAAAAAGAAATTTAAAGTAAGCTATGAGCTTATCATGGTCATCATCCTGATCGTCATGGTCGCAGCCTTCGGTGTTATCGTCGGCGGAAAGTTTGCCAATCCGGTCAAGCTGGTTACAACAATGGTCAACGCCACGACAGACGTTTCCTATCTTGGCGTCATGGGTATGTCCATGACTCTGATCATCCTGACCTCCGGCATCGATCTGGCGGTTTTCTATCAGATGATCTGTGCAGGCATGGTTTGTGCATGGGTTTACGGAAAGGTCGCTCCCGGCAGTGTTGCGCTTGCAGTGATCCTCGCTCTTGTTTCCTGCCTCGTGTCCGGAGCCTTCTTCGGAGCAGTCAACGGCTTTATCGCAGATAAGACTCCGATCAACCCGTGGCTGATTACGATGTCAACCATGTATATACTTCAGGCGATCAGCTGGTTCTTCGGAACTTCCTTCTCCTTCTCCAATGACAACCCGATTGTAGGTGTCATGAACTATAAGATCGCGGGCTTCATTCCGACACAGCTGATTCTGCTTCTCATTGTCTATATCATCTTCTACATTCTGGAAAAGAAGACGACATTCGGCCGTTATGTCCATGCTGTCGGCTTCAATGAGAACGCTGTCAACTATTCCGGTATCGACGCCGGCAAGATCAAATTCTGGGTTTACACACTCGGCGGTCTTTTAAGCGGTGTCGGTGCGATCATGTACCTCGGCAAAGGTCTTCAGCTCAACCAGGAGACCGGTACGAACATGAATATCGAAGTTATCGCTCTCGTCGTTCTCGGCGGAACGAGCACAGCCGGCGGTGTCGGCGGTGTGACAGGTACTCTGCTTGCGTGCCTCATTCTCGGTGTTCTGAAGAAAGGCCTTGCTCTGAAGTCCCTTCCGGGAACTTACTACAATTTCATCGTCGGTATCGTCCTGATCGGCTCGCTGATACTCTTCGCATATCTTGAGAAGAAGAAGAAGCTTGTAAGCCGCAAGATGGCGATTGAAAACATGGCTGAACAGCAGTAAGGCAGTCCGGCTGACCGGAAAATCCGGAACTGCGGCCGTTATGTCGATGACGCCGCAGTTCCTCACAAATCTGTATCTGACCGCAGAGCGGTTCGATAAATACATTAATCCATATTCATAATTAAAGGAGGAACTTATTATGAACATGAAAAAGGTAGTTGCTCTTGCAATGGCAGCAAGCATGGCTATCCCGGCAATGGCATCCTCAGTTATGGCTGATGACGTCACAATCGCTTACATCCCGAAGGAAAGAGCCGAGTCTTTCTGGCAGGCAGTTGAAGCGGGTGCTAACCAGGCAGCAGCTGATCTCGGCGTAAACCTTCTTGTTTACGGCGATGCAGCCGGCTCCAACACAGCAGCTAACCAGGCTACTTATGTTGAGACAGCTACAGAACTTGAAGCTGATGCGATCGTTTTCGCAGCACTTGATGCAGACTCCACAGACATCGCTCTTCAGAATGCTCAGGCAGAGGGCATCACTGTTGTCGGTTTCGACTCCGATCCGGGCGAAGAAGCCCGCGACTGGTTTGTAAACCAGGTTGATCCGGATGAACTTGCTGTTATCCTTCTTGATGACATCAAGGCTAATGTCGGTGATGAGTACACAGCTGAGAATCCGGCTATTGTTTATCTTGTATCCACAAACCTTACAACTCCGAACCAGAACACATGGATTGAGTCCATCAAGGCTGCTTACTACACAGATTACGAAATCGCACGTACAGATACAGGCGCTATCGATTTCGATACCTGCAAGGAAAACACACGCAGCAATACTTACACTGTAAACGAAGACTATGCGATGCTCGATGTCAAGGTTAATCCGGACAGCGAAATCATCTATGCAGGCGACGGCGCCGGTCTTGAAGAAATCGAAGCAACTCTTTCCGCTCATCCGGAAATCAATGCTCTGATCTCTCTTACAACTAACGTTATCGCTTCCTGCGCTACAGCGATCGAATCCTGCGGCATGACAGAAACCTGCATGTTCAACGGCATTGCTACACCGGGCGACTCCAAGGCTTATCTTGAAAGCGGCCTTATGAGCACAGTCGTTCTGTGGCAGGCATATGACCTTGGTTACCTTGCAATCAACGCAGCTTACTCTGCAGTTGTCGGCGATCTTGCTGAAGGCGCTACAGAATATGTCTCCAACCTTTCCGGAACAACTCAGGTTGACGGCGTTTCCACATATGCTGATTCTCACCTTGTTGACGGCGCTGTTGTTTACCTTGGCGGCCCGGCTACATTCACTCTTGATACACTTGACAAGTGGAAGTCATGATCCCGGCAGGATCACTGTAAAAAGTACAACAGGTTAATGCGGTTATCGGACAGAAAGCGATCCTTCTGTCCGGTACGCGATGAGTCAAGCTCATAAACTGCCGCCGCACTGAGAACGGGTACGTATCCGGTGCGGCGGCGTTTTTTCGTCATAACGTACGGAAAATGTGTCAGTGGCATGTTTTCCCGTTGCGCGATGGAGTGTCGAGCGGCCATTGTGCTCGTACGAATAGACATTTCCCAATCGATTTTGAAGCCTGATGCCGCGTATAAATTTGAACTGTAGTTTAAAATTAAATGGAACTGACGTTATACAACTGTTATAATAAAAAACAGTGTAAGCGTTTTCACGGTCTGTCAGAATCCGGTCCCTGTTCTTTTATCGGGAAAACTTTATCAGATTTCTTAAAAAGCTGACTCGAAACAGGGCGGGACACGATCACAGACACGGATTGCAGAAAAGCGGTAAGGGAATCATATTCAGCCCAAGCGCTGAAGCAAATAAAAGGGAGGATCGGGTTTATGAAATATTTAATGGGTATCGATAACGGCGGTACATTTTCAAAGGCGGCTCTGTTTGACGAAAACGGCGAACAGGTTGCCAAGACCAGCGTGCCGACGATTACGCTGACACCGAAACCGGGTTATACAGAGAGAGATATGGATGATCTCTGGATCAGAAATGCCGAAGCGGTCAAGAAGACGATCGAAAAGAGCGGCGTTGACCCGAAGGATATCGTCGGTGTCTCTTTCTCCGGACACGGTAAAGGTCTCTATCTGACGGATCGGGAGGGAAACGGAACCTACAACGGTATTCCGTCAACTGACTCCAGAGCCTGGGAATATATTGAAAACTGGTACAAGGATGGAACGAACAGGAAGGTCTATGAAAAGACGTTCCAGAAAATTCTGATTATGCAGCCTGTGGCACTGCTGGCATGGCTGCGCGACCATGAACCGGAAGTCATAGAAAAGACAGCCTATGTTTTTTCTGTGAATGATTATATCCGTTTCAAACTGACAGGCGAAGCTTATGCGGAATATACGATTGCCTCCGGGGGAAATCTTGTCAATCTGACAACGAAGCAGTATGACCGCGAGCTTCTTGATTATTTCGGCCTCGGCATGGTGATGGACAAGCTTCCGCCGCTTCGTTACTCCGATGAGATCTGCGGTCATATCACAAAGAAGGCTTCTGAGATGACCGGCCTTCCGGAAGGTATCGCGGTCGCTGCCGGTATGTTCGATGTCGATGCGTGCGGCGTTGCGTCCGGTCTCATCAGTCCGGATGAAATGTGCATGATCGCCGGCACATGGAGCATCAACGAGTTTATCGCCCGCAAACCGATCACAAACGGAACAGTCGCGCTTAATTCAATGTACTGCGCGAGGGATTATTTCCTTGTAGAAGAGAGCAGCCCGACATCGGCCGGCAATATGGAGTGGTTTATCCGCAATCTTCTCAGCTATGAAAAGGACGAGAAGGAGGCTGAGGGAGATTCTATCTATAACCTGACCAACGAATGGGTTGAGTCGATTGAGCCGCAGGACTGCAATGTCATCTTCCTTCCGTTCCTCAACGGTTCTAATGTCCATCCGCTGGCCAAGGGCACCTTTGTCGGTCTCACTGCGTTCCACAACAAGAAATACATGCTCCGGGCTGTCTATGAAGGCATTGTATTCAGCCATGTGATGCATGTAAAGAAGCTTCTGGCAAACCGTGAAAGACCCGCAAGCATTCGTCTCTCCGGCGGTGCATCAAATTCACCGGTCTGGGTGCAGATCTTTGCCGACGCGCTGCAGATTCCGATCGACACAATCGGAGATAAGGAGCTCGGTGCGCAGGGCGCCTGCATGGCAGCCGGTATCGCGGCGGGAATTTATAAGGATTATGCCGATGCTGTTGCAAAAACTGTTCATATCACCGGTACAGTGAATCCGAGGCCGGAGTATAAAGCGATCTATGAAGAGAAATATGCGACCTATACGCGCGTCGTTGAGAGTCTGAACGCTGCCTGGGATCGCTTTGAAAACTGAGAGCCTGCTCTGTACTTAATTTGCCTTAGAAATACCAAAGGAAACAGCTGAGGCAGGTCCTTTGGTATTCTGATAACGAACGGAAAGCGTGCAGGCGGCACGCTTTCACGCTTCAATCTCACCTGCCGGTGTGCCGACAGGTAAAAATGGAGGTCCTGTAATGAAAAAACTTATCCCCGATTGTTTTTGGCCGGAAGTCAACAACGGCGCTTACGTGAGCCATGAGGCAGTTTGTGTTCTGAATCCGTATGAAGAAGAGATCACGCTTGAGTTGACCCTTTATTTTGAAGACCGTGAAAAGATCTCCGGAATCAAAATTGCAGTTCCGGCTGAGCGCACCAACCACATTCGCCTTGATAAAGTTCTTGCGGATATCCTTCCGAAGGGCGTTCCCTATGCAATGGCGATCGAATGTGATAAAGAAGTACCCGTTCAGTACACAAGAGTTGACACAACACAGGCAGAACTTTCGATTTCTACAACGATTATTTAAATGGCTGGAATAAAAGATGTAGCGCTCAGGGCCGGCGTCAGTATCTCAACTGTGTCCCGTGTTATGAACAGCAGTAAAACGGTAAGTCCGGAGCTTGCGGAAAAGGTTCGGAATGCAATTGAAGAACTTGATTACAGCACCAATCTGGCTGCGCACAGCCTGCGCAGCCAGAAAAGCCACTTGATTGCAGTGATTGTGACGTCCCTGTCGAGACCGTTTTTTACGGATATTCTTGAAGGAATCAACGAAATTGCGGTCAGGGAAGGCTATACGGTGCTTCTTGCTGAGACGCATGATGATCTGGATACGGAGATCCGACTGGTCAGTGAATTTGCGGCCCGCTGTGTAGACGGAATTATTTTGGCATCGAGCGCATACGGAAAATCAAAGAAAACAGAAGAATATATCGCTTCTCTTGAGAAGCTGGAAAAACACGGCGCACATATTCCGGTGGTGACTCTTGAGTTCGCCTTTGCGGGAAAAGACCTGAGCGCAGTGATGGTAGACAACGAACGGTCCGCGTTTGAGGCGGTCAGTTACCTGATCCGGGATCTTGGCCGCAGGCACGTGATCCATATTTCTCTCCCGAAGGAACATCTGCTTGGGCAGCAAAGAGCCAGAGGCTATAAGAGGGCTTTGGCAGAGGCGGGAATACCGGATGAAGATTGTGTTTTGTACGAAGGAAATTACACGACCTATTCGGGATATAAGCTCGTCAGGAAACTGATAGCGGAGAAGGTTCCCTGTGATGCCCTGTTCTGTGCAAATGACCAGATGGCTGTCGGGGCGATTCTTGCCTGCAATGAGCTTTCTGTGCGGATTCCGGAGGAGATTGCCATTATAGGAAATGATGATATATTTGCGGCATCGCTTGTCCGACCTTCCCTTACATCGATTCGTGTTCCGAGACATGATATCGGTGTGTCGGCGATGAAGGTTCTGACGGGACATATGGAGTCCGAAAAATGGGCCTGTCAGAAGCTTACGCTGCGCACAGAGCTTGTGAAACGGAGTTCTACCGAGACCGATTATGTGAATGACCTTAAAAATGTGATCTGGTAAAGCTGATGCTTTCCTGAAAAAGCAGGGGGCAGCGAAAATTTTTCCGTTCGGTTTGAGAGCGGCAGGCAGCGAAGAGCTGTTGTTCCGGCTGCGGAAAAATCATACAGAGAGAAAAGCAGCAGTCTGTCACGTTCGGCAGGCTGTTGTTTTTTGATGGCCGACAGCACATAATGATATCAGAGCCTGTATCGGAGACCGAAGATCAGAGGACATGGTCTTTGGCTGATCACACAAGTGTACAAAGAACAAGGGCAGAAGATCAGAAGAGCAGATTACGGATGACAGAAAGACAGATGAAAGACAGACGGATGAAAGAAGAACAGGTGGCTGCAGGGAACAAAAGGATCGGCCGGTCTTTGGAAGATAAAAAGTACAGAACGGTCTGTGAGACCTATATTGTAAAATGCGCAGACGGCACGTTATATACCGGCTGGACCAACCATTTAGAAAGGCGCCTGGCGGCCCACAATGCGGGCACAGGCGCGAAATATACAAAGAGCAGGCGTCCGGTCGAACTGGTCTATCATGAAGGTTACCTGACAAAGCACGAAGCAATGTCCCGGGAAGCCCAGATCAAGCGGATGACGAGAAAAGAGAAGCTCGAACTGATACGATGCGCGGAAGAAGGAAGCCGGCTGGAGTTCAGCGGCTATACTTTGAAGGATTGAAAGTGCGGGATCCGGTTTTGTGAACGCAGTACAGGCTGATAATTCCGAATCCTATTTTGATCTCATCTTTTTGAGCGCGCGGTACACTCTTCCGACAGGCAGGCCGACCACATTTGTGTAGTCGCCCCGGATGCCTTCGATGAAGGCGGCAAAAGGGCCCTGTATTCCGTAAGCACCGGCCTTATCCATCGGTTCTTCCGAATCGGCGTAGAGAACAATTTCCTGCTCACTCATGGCCGCAACACAGACTTCCGTGCGTTCGCAGAAGGTAATGCTCTGAGCGGGGAGATGCCGGCTGCCTGTCCGCATGACAGTGACGCCGGTGAAAACCTCATGTGAACGCCCCTGAAGAGAGCGGACCATGTGAGCGGCCTCTTCATGGGATTTTGGCTTCCCGAGTACTTCTCCGTCTCTCACGACTACGGTATCTGCGCCGATCACGATGACATCCCCGTCTATTTTGCCGGCGATATCAGAGGCCTTCTGCAAAGAGAGCTGCTGCACCAGTTCTGTGGGCTGTGTGCAAGCGGCCTTTTCTTCGAGCACGCTCGGAAAGATAATCGGATCAATATTAATCTGCTTCAGGAGTTCTCTGCGGCGCGGGGAAGCGGAGGCGAGAATGATCGGCTGAACAAGGCGGTCGGAGATGAGACGGTCGTCCTTATCATAATGAAGATGAAGGTGGAAAAAAGGATGGTCCGTGAGCAGGTAATTCAGAAAGATCCGATCACCTTCCCAGAGAGGAAGCGAAAAGATGTTTTCTTTGGGGATCCATTGCAGAATTCCCTCATCGCAGTCAGTAAGTGATCCGGCAAATTCATCGGCAGTGTAGAGGTACATGGTCTCTGGCGCGACACGGTCGCTTAAGAAATTGATGATGCCGCGAAAGCGAAGACCGCCCAGGGTGAGACCGGTCTCTTCTTCGGCTTCGCGCCGGATACACTGCTCCGGGGATTCCCCGGGTTCGACTTTTCCACCGATGCCGATCCATTTTCCTTCATTCGGATCGCGATCTTTTTTCACGCGGTGCAGCATAAGATAGCATCCGTCTTTTTCAATATAACAGAGAGTTGTGTCATTCATATCATAAAGTCCTTTCGGGTCAATCCACAAGAATTCTGTAAGCACCCAGAAACCCTAAAATAGCGGTTCAATTGCTCTGGAAGTATGATAGAATAAAACATGCATCACTTCAAGAAAAGAAATTTTATAAACTTAAGTGGAGGAAGAGTGATGATTGCAGGGATGACCTATTATGAAATAGCATGGTATTTTTTGATTTATTCGTTTATTGGCTGGGTGATTGAAGTGGCCTATCACGGTGTGACGCTTGGAAAAGTCATTAACAGGGGTTTCCTGAACGGTCCGGTTTGTCCGGTCTACGGCTTTGGAATGATGGCGGTACTTGCTCTTGGCAATATCGCTGAGCCCAGGCTCGCGAATGTCAACAATTTTACGATGCAGGGTGAAGATACCTGCAGTACGCTGATTCTGTTTTTCGGAGGAATGATTCTCACGACAGCGATTGAACTTGTCGCCGGGTGGGCTCTGGATGTTCTGTTTCATACGAGGTGGTGGGATTACAGCAATGTGCCGCTCAATTTTAAGGGATATATCTGCCTGAAATTCAGTTTGATCTGGGGTCTTGGCGTTGTCATCGCTGTCAGGGTGGCACATCCGATCCTGTCCGGCACGACCATCGGCCTCATTCCCGAGGGAATCGGATGGATTCTGCTTGCAGTTTTCTATGGCCTGTATATCGTGGATATCGTCATCACGGTTGCGGTTATCATCGGAATGAATAAGAAGCTTACGGAACTCGATAAACTAAGGGAATCCATGCGCGTGGTGAGCGATGAACTGAGTGAGGTGGTGGGGACCGCTTCGATTCAGGCGAAGCAGGATCTCGATGAGAGAAAAGAAAAGGCTGCTGGAGCGCGCGTCGAATTCCGGGCGCAGGTGGAAGAGGCTTATGCAGAGGCAGGCCGGCGTGTGGACAACATGAGATCCGAGGCTTATAAACAGGTGGAGGATATCCGGACAGAGGCTGAAAAGCGCATTGGCGGGGTGCGCGCAGAGGTAGAAGGTGCATGTGAGGAAGCCGGCAGGCGGGTAGAGGAGACCAGGGCGGAAGCTCAGAGAAAGGCCGAGGAGCTGAGTCAGTATCTGACCAGAAAATATTCGGTTTCCGGAAGACTGATGAAAGCATTTCCGGACATGAGTTCGCGCGATCATGATGAGGCATTAAGCGACCTGAAGGTGAAGGTGCACAAGCGCTGAAGGCACATTACCACCGCCAGAGAACCGCTATGATCAGGGAAGGAAGCAGATTTCCAACCCTGATTTTTTTGCCCCAGAAGAGATTGACCCCGACGCAGAAGATCATGACAGAGCCGACAAGTGACAGGTTGGACATTGCCTGATCAGTGATAAAGGGACTGATCAGGACCGCGAGGACCGTCACGCTTCCCTGCAGAATCGCCACCGGAATGGCGGAGAAGATGCAGCCTTTTCCCAAAGACGCTGCCATTACGAGGATGATAATCAGATCAAGAACCGCTTTGGCGTAAAGGATAGAGTGATCGCAGCGGATGCCGTCTTCGATGGAGCCGACGATCGCCATTGCGCCGATGCAGACAGTGAGGGAAGCTGTGACAAAAGCATCGACAAAGCCGGCGTCTTTCGCATTGCCGGTTTTCATCTTCAGCCATTCGCCGAAGACCTCAAATCTCCATTCAAGCTTCAGCCATTCGCCGATCACGGCGCCGAGAGCGAGTGATGCGATCATCATCATGGTGCCGGAAGTGGTGAGGCTTCCGCCGTTAATGACCAGCATCTCTTTTAAGGCGCCTGCCATACCGATAAAGAGGACGGCAGCCGCATTGGCCTTCATAAGGGTTTCGCGGCAGTCCCCGGACAGCTTTTTCCCGAAGAGAAGCCCGCAGATGCCTCCGATGATGATGAGCAGTGCATTGACGAGTGTTCCAAGTCCAGGCATGATAGCACCCTCCTTTGATGCCTTTAAAGCAGGCGGTGTGAAAGTACTTATGTATACAGAAAGATGCGGGATGTATGTTATTTTTCAGAACGCACAGAGTATGCGCCGACTGAATTCCTCCCATATAAACAGCAAAACTTACTATAACAGAAATTTCTGCGGCTGTCTGCACGGATTTTGAGGTTGTAATTTTCCTGCGGCTATGCTAAGGTAAAAACTACTGTTTTCATTCATAATGAGAGGCAAAGCCGCAGCTGTGTTGTTCCGATGCGGTGTGATCGGTGTCTGAACTTAAGAACAGTGACAGCAGCAGTCGGATGCCTGGATTTCTGAACGAAAGCGGTGAAAACTCCTGTTTAAGGGCAAGAGCTGCTCTTAAGGCAATTTAAAGTGAGGAAAAAGATATGAATAAGAAAATGCTTGCAGTAATGATGAGCGGAGCGATGATTCTCGGCGGAACCTCAGCGGTATTCGCTTCTGACAGTGAAGAAATCAGATCCTTCTCAGTTGACAACATGGTTGAAATGGAGGACTGCGACTGGTATGTACTGACAGACAACTTTGGCGCATATCTGCCAAATGAATGGGTTGACATGACGGAAGACGCGGAGGAAGAAGGCACAGAAGCAATGATCGGCTATGAAGACGGAAGCTGCTATATCCAGGTGATCACTTCCGCTAACCCGGATCTTGATGTTGACGGAGTTCTTGAGCAGATGGAATCTACCGGCTCCTATGACATGGTGATGAAGTGCGTGATCAATGATATGGAAGGCGTTTACGGTGCGGCAGCGACGGATTCTTCGCAGGCGGCCTGCTTTGCAGTTATTTCCGAAGATGCCGAGAGCATTACACAGTTCGTGGTAATTGAGTCGGATAAAAACGATACCAATGATCAGATCTGCGCAAACTTCCTGTATTCTCTGATTCCGCTTTCTGAGAGCGAAGCAGATTCTGCAGTTGAATCTGTGGCGGAAGATGTCCAGTAAAAAAGCAGCTTTTTGAGACGCTGCCTGTTGAAATCGGAGATACAGCCGGTTTAAAATAGAAATTTCTGCAATCTATCGGCCCTCTGCGTGAGCAGGGGGCTTTCGTTGTTCCGTCGAACAGAAGAGACGGCCGGCTGAGTATTCTGAAGAAAGAAATTTTACTGGATAGAGTTGGCATGATAGGGTACAATAAATCTGATGATTAACGGAAGCAGATGCAAAAGCAGGACGGAAGGAAGATTTTATGAAGACGCTTGTCGTCTATTATTCATTTGAAGGAAACAGCGCCCTTGTGGCCAGACGTCTCGCAAAGCAGCTGGAGGCAGATCTCCTGCAGCTGCGCTGCGGAAACGAGCCCGGAAGTGGCGTGATGAAATATATCATTGGCGGCATGGAGGCCCTGAGAGGGGAGAGGGCGAACCTCTATAAGATCGATAAAGATCCTTCCGCCTATGATTTCATCGTGATCGGAGGGCCTGTCTGGGCCGGTACAATGCCGCCTGCGCTTCGGGAATTTGTGACACAGCATCCTTTTGAAAATAAACGGACAGCGATCTTTGCCTCATCAGCCAGCGGAAATGCTTCAAAGATGCTTCGGCGTCTCCGTGCCATGCTGGCAGGCAATGAAGTGCTGGCGGAGCTGAGTGTTAAAAGCCCGCTGAAAAATAAGGCAAAGACCAGGGCGGATATCGATCAATTCCTGTCGGAAATTGACAGAGCGCTCGGCCATTCGGAAGATATGGCGATCGGACGGGCTGACCTTGCTGCGGATTCGACAGTCAGAGAGGTGACGGATGAACTGGCAAAGATGGTATCTGCTGAGATGAAGAAAAAGAAAAAATAGAACGGGAAAACGTGCCGCCGCACGTTTTCTGTATGTTATGACGCATAAAATGCCGCGCTGTTCATTTGAGCTTTGAACTGCGCGGCATTTTCAACCTGAATTTTCAGGAAAGCGCTGAAAGAATCATCTTTGCTACTTCAGCCATCGGTGTAGAGGTCTCCATGCTCCGTTTCTGTATGAAGCGGTATGCCTGGTCTTCCGTCATTTCATTTTTTTCGATCAGTGTCTGTTTTGCCTGAAGGATGACCTCCTTGTCTTCATCTGTCCGTCTGGGGATCTTCGCAGCTGCAGCGTGTTCATCAAGCTGCAGAAGAATGCGGAGACATCCGACGAGTTCGCCGGAACGGATCGGAAGAGGAATCCGGAACATATCTTCATTATCACAGTAATCCAGATCGTGCGGCCTTGCCAGAACGAGGAAGAGTGCGTCTTTGCCGATCGTTTCGGCCAGTTCATCCGCTGTCATATCGGTCAGTCTGGCGGAACAGATGACGATGCCGCCATCCATTCTTTTGACTGCCCTGACAGCTTCCTGACCGGAGCGGCAGGTGACACGGACTTCGATCCCATTTTTAACCATTATTCTGGAGATCGATTCACTGAGGGCCTCGTCGGCAATGGCGAGAACCGTCCGAACCATAATGTCCTCCTATGTAATAAAAGAAACGATATAAAAGAAACGGATTAATAGTTAGCCATGTAGCGGTTTACTTCCCAATCTGTGACCTGAGTGCGGTATGCATCCCATTCTTTTCTCTTTCCGGCAACGTACTGTGTGAAGACGTGTTCGCCGAGCGTGTCGACGATCAGCGGATCGGCGCACAGTGCATCAATTGCTTCCTTGAGAGAGCCCGGAAGTGATTCGATGCCGTTGGCTGCTCTTGTGACATCATCCATGGCAAAGATATTTTCCGTCACTTCATCCGGCGGTGTCATGCCTTTCTCGATGCCGTCGAGACCTGCTGCAAGGCAGACAGCCAGAGCGAGATACGGATTGCAGGACGGATCCGGGCAGCGGAGTTCTACACGGGTTGCCTGACCACGGGCTGCCGGAATACGGATCAGGGCAGAGCGGTTTGATGCGGACCAGGCGAGGTAGCACGGTGCCTCATAGCCGGGAACCAGTCTCTTATAGGAGTTTACAAGCGGATTGGTGATAGCGGCCATCGCTTTGACGTGTGCAAGGATGCCGGCGATGAAGGAATAAGCTTCTTTGCTGAGCTTGCGCTCGCCGTTTTCATCGAAGAACAGGTTTTTGCCGTTTCTGTAAAGGGACATGTTGACATGCATGCCTGAGCCGTTGATGCCGAAGACCGGCTTTGGCATGAAAGTGGCATGAAGACCGTTCTTCTGAGCCATAACCTTGACAGCCAGCTTGAAGGTCATGATCTTATCGGCTGTTTCAAGCGCTTCGCCGTACTTGAAATCGATCTCGTGCTGTCCCTGAGCAACTTCGTGATGGCTGGCTTCGATCTCATAGCCAAGCTTTTCAAGATTGAGGCAGATCTCACGTCTTGTGTCTGATCCGTGATCGACAGGTGCAAGATCGAAATAGCCGGCTTCATCAGAGGTCTTTGTCGTCGGGACACCGTGATCATCTGTTTCGAACAGGAAGAACTCGCATTCCGGTCCGACATTGAACTCGTAGCCCATATCTTTTGCCTTCGCGATCATCTTCTTAAGAACACCTCTTGGGTCGCCGGAAAACGGTGTTCCGTCCGGATTATAGACATCACAGATGAGTCTTGCGACCTTACTGTGCTGCGGTCTCCAGGGAAGAATTGTCCAGCTGTCCAGATCCGGATAGAGATACTGGTCGGATTCGTAAATACGGGCAAACCCCTCGATTGAGCTGCCGTCGATCATGATCTGGTTATTGACGGCTTTCTCAAGCTGAGAGCGGGTGATAGCAACATTTTTTAACTGACCGAAGATATCGGTGAACTGCATGCGGATAAACTCGACGTCCTCTTCCTTGGCCATACGGATAATGTCTTCTTTTGTAAATTTCATAATAATTCTGCACTCCTTTCCTTGGCGGACAACGTTGCCGTTTTTTGATCCGGCAGCTTTTGAGACTGCAGGTCTTAAGCGGCCTTTCTTTTGAAGTGAGCACCCCTTATGGGAATTTTCCGTTTTCCGGATCACCTGCTCTGGCGATTTTTCATAAAAATAAAAAGAGCGAAGGAGATTCCGTTCGGATAGCCCCTTCGCTTTTTTCCATGACGGTGATTATAGGACACGATATTTTACGTGTCAAGAAGTATTTGTAAAATTTGTACACAAATTGGCATGGGAATTTGTGCATAACCTGAGCTTCAGGCAGAACGTTGTCAGACCTCTGCGTGTGCGACCGCAGCGGCAACGAGTCCCGCAAACAGAGGATGGGGACGGTTTGGTCTGGACTTGAACTCCGGATGCGCCTGAGTGGCGATGAAAAACGGATGGTCCGGAAGCTCGCACATTTCGACGATGCGGCTGTCCGGGGACTGACCGGAAAAGACAAGGCCGTTTTCCTCTAATACCTGCCGATAGTCATTGTTGACCTCATAGCGATGTCTGTGACGCTCTGTGATGTCATTCTTCCGGTAGAGACGGTTTGCGAGAGAACCGGTTTTCAGGCGGCACGGGCAGGAGCCGAGGCGCAGAGTACCGCCCAGATCGGTCACGCCGTTTTGATCGGGCATGAGCGCGATGACGGGGTAGGGGGTCTCCGGATTGAATTCAATACTGTCCGCGTTTTCCAAGCCCGCACAGTTTCGCGCGAATTCGATGATGGCGATCTGCATGCCGAGGCAGATGCCGAGATAGGGAAGACCGGTCTTCCGGGCATAGGAGGCAGCGCAGATCATGCCTTCGATGCCGCGGTTTCCGAATCCGCCCGGAACAATCAGGCCGTCTGCGTCCCTGAGCAGAAGAGCCGCAGTTTCGGGCGTGACATCTTCAGATTCGATCCATTTGATGCGGACATCGGTGAAGTTGGCAATTCCGCCGTGCTTCAGCGCTTCCACAACACTGAGGTAGGCGTCATGCAGCGCGGTATATTTTCCGACGAGGGCGATGGTGACTTCTTTTTTCGGATGTCTGAGACGGGAGACCATCTCCTGCCAGTCGGAGAGGTCCGGCTTCGGGCAGGGGAGATGAAGGCATTCACAGACAACATCGGCAATTTTTTCATTTTCAAGGGCCAAAGGAGCCTCGTAAAGATATTCCACATCGAGATTCTGCAGGACGTGAGTCTTGGGAACATTGCAGAACAGCGCGATTTTGCTGCGGATCGATTCGGAAATCTCGATTTCGGAGCGGCAGACGATGATGTCGGGCTGGAGCCCCATAGACTGCATGCTCTTTACAGCCATCTGGGTCGGCTTCGTTTTCATCTCGCTTGAGCAGCGGAGATAGGGAAGAAGCGAAACGATCATAAGGGCGGCATTTTCACGGCCGACTTCCTGCTGGAACTGGCGGATCGCTTCGAGGAACGGCTGGGATTCGATGTCACCGACCGTTCCGCCGACTTCAATGATGGCGATGTGTGTCCGGTCATCTCCCGGATCGGTGAAAAATCTTGATTTAATCTCATTTGTGATATGCGGGATAACCTGAACGGTACCCCCGCCGTAATCGCCGTGCCGCTCTTTCTGTAGGACGGACCAGTAGATCTTTCCGGTTGTCACATTGGCGTTGTGACCGAGATTTTCATCGATGAAACGCTCGTAGTGACCGAGGTCGAGGTCGGTTTCGATTCCGTCCTCAGTGACGTAGACTTCGCCGTGCTGAATCGGGTTCATTGTTCCCGGATCGATGTTGATGTAGGGATCAAGCTTCTGCATGGTGACGGAATAGCCGCGGGCCTTGAGAAGCCGGCCGAGAGAAGCTGCCGTAATTCCCTTTCCGAGACCGGAGACAACGCCGCCGGTCACAAATACGTATTTGACTGCCATATTCCCTCCTTTGAGACTGGGCTGCAAACGATAAAACCTGATTTAAAAAAACGTTCCCCATCTTAATACAGAGATTCCGAAGAGTAAAGAACTGTTTGCGGAGCCGGTTTAGAAAAAGCTGAACAACAGAAATTTGAAAATTCTCTGAAAAATGTTCAAAAACCTTGAAATTACTGACTTTTTGTGAGACAGAAGCAATGAAAAGCCAAGAAGGAACGGAACTTTTAAGACTCCTGAACAGGTCTGCTTTGTGTATGGAAAATGCAGCATATTGTTTGAAAATGAATACATATTTTTTGCGTGCAATAAAGGCGCCTGATAAAAACACGATGCGCGCGCCGGTGCATTTTATGATATGATGAAGGTGAGTTTAAGACCGTGAAAGCGGGACAGGGCGGAGCGAAAGCTCCGTAAACATACAGGAAGCTGACAAACAGAAAGGCCGGGCGGCTGCCGATTTACAAAGGAGGCGGGGGCTGCGCCGACTGAAAGGATCTGCATATGAAAAAAAGAATTTTTGCTGCCGCTGCATTGCTTGTGCTGATGCTTTGCTCAGGCGGAGTTTACTATTACAGAACTCACCGCACAAGTCCGTGGACGGTTACACAATACGGTTCGGAGGGTGAAAATCAGATGATGTGCTATACGATTACCAATCCGAAAGGGCAGCTTGTGATCATCGACGGCGGTTGGGACACTGACGCAGATGCGCTCAGGGAGATCATCGAGGAGCATCACGGACACGTTGATGCCTGGGTGATCACACATCCTCACCCGGACCATGTCGGGGCTTTTAACGCGATCATGGCGGCCAATGTCGATGGGGCGGTTGTCGTTGACCGCATCTATACGGTTCCGGTGAATCGCGAACGCTATCAGGAAACCGCCCGGAGTTATGACGTGATCGATGCGTATGAGATTTTCTATACACTTACAAAGGATGCTGACAATGTCGTTTATCTGAAGGAAAACGATACCTTTGATCTCATCGGGCTCAAAGCAACCGTCCTTCACTCCTGGGATGATGATGTGGATGCATTGCCGGACCATCTGTGCAATGACGGTTCCCTGATGTTCCGGATTGAAGGCGCGAAAGAGAGCATGCTGTTCTGCGCGGACGTTCAATCGGAAATGGAGGAATTTATTGTCTCGGAGCATCAGGATGAACTTCAGGCGGATTATGTTCAGCTGGGACATCATGGCAACTGGGGCCTTACAACTGATTTTTATGATCTGATCAATCCGAAAGCTGTCTTTGCCGATGCGCCTTCCTCAATCATTGATGACGAGGACAGCCGTTATGACGGGTATCTTCTCAGGGATTACTTCGCGGGGAGGGGGATTGAGATGAAACGCCCGGAGACAGCTCCGAATGCAGTAATTATTCATTGACCTTGGTTTTTTTTAAGTTTATAATTAAAAAAGTGCTTATGAAAGCGGGAAAGAGAGGTGGACAGCGTTTATGGATACGGACCATTACCGACGATGTTTAATCGCCATAACCGGAGATTACGCTGCTCCGCCCGAGGAGTACCGGAATTCCGGGCTGTCTCCCGTTTAAAACGGGAAATCGGCCTGATTTCTGTATGGTTTCCTCCCGAAGTATGAATTTGAACAGGTGCAGTCTCTTTATTTTTAAGAGACTTTTTAAGTTCAGTGTGCGCAGTTTCCTTACGGCGGTATGTCGGTAAGGAGACGGCGCTTTTTTGGTATAGCGTACAGAATGCGTGCCGGCGGCACGTTTTCCCGTTTTGCCGCACCGTTTCCGGATGTTTTAAGCAAAGAATCTGATTTGGACCTGAGAAGGAGGCGGTACTGATGGACGTTAAGAGCACTCGCGGGGAGGAACTGAAAGAACCAATGGGGCAGCCGGTTGAGGAGGCTGCAAAGTCCGGTCACGGAGAGCAGGGCGCCGAGAGTGGAGAAAAGTTCTTTCAAACTGCAGAGAAAGGACCGGATCCGGCCGCTGCACAGGGAGAGGATTCCACTGTGCAGACACGTGTGACGGAAGAAAAAGAGCTTTCGGGAGAACAGAACGACGGGGAGACTGCGGAGCAGGAACATACAAGCGTGGATCATGAAGCGGAGAATCGCGACAAGATCCGCCGCACGAAAGCGCGCATACTCGGTTATCTTATGAAGAAGCAATACCACGATCTGAGAGAAGAAACTTCGGACATGCATCCGGCAGATCTGGCGGCGGTTCTGGAAGACCTGGATGAGAACAACCGGCTTGTTATTTTCCGGCTGCTGAGAAAAGACGCGGCGACGGAAGCCTTTACTTATATGTCGGACGACGCAAGACTTGAGCTTGTCGAAGGTTTTTCCGACGCGGAAATTGTCAATACACTCGAAGAGATCAGCCTTGATGACGCAGCCGATATGCTTGAAGACATGCCGGCGAGTGTTGTCAAGAGGGTGCTTGCCAAGTCAAGCAAAAAGACGCGTGAAAGTCTGAACAAGCTGCTGCATTATCCGGAGTACAGCGCGGGCAGTATTATGACCCCGGAGTTTGTCCGTTTTCGGAGTGATCTTGATGTGGCGGGAGCCCTGAGGGAGATTCGAAAACAGGGACCTGACGCAGAAACGGTCTACACCGGTTATGTTGTTGAACACAATATTCTGATCGGAGTGGTGTCGGCCAAAGAACTTCTTCTCAATGACCTGACCGTTCCTATTAAGGAACTCATGGATGACAATCCGGTTACCGTGAAGGTCACGGATGACCAGGAATATGTAGCCCGTCAGCTGCAGAAATACGATTTCACGGCTATGCCGGTCGTGGATGACGAGGGGATGCTTGTCGGTATCGTCACGATCGATGACGCGGTGGATGTCCTGACTGACGAGTCCACCGAGGATATGCAGAAGATGGCCGCGATTCTTCCTGAGGATCAATCGGCGAGTTATTTCGGAACAACGGTCTGGCAGCACGCAAAATCGCGAATTCCATGGCTGCTGATTCTGATGCTCTCAGCGACCTTTACCGGGATGGTGACGACTCATTATGAATCAGCTTTTGCGGCGATTCCGCTGCTCGTCTCCTTTATGCCGATGCTGATGGATACGCCCGGCAACTGCGGTAATCAGGCCTGTACGCTTATGGTCAGAGGTCTTGCACTGGGAGAAGTGACGGTCCGCGATATCGGCCGCGTCGTCTGGAAAGAGCTTCGCGTGTCATTAATAGTGGGGATTGTGCTCGGTATTACGAACGGTGTAAGAATATATCTGATGTACGGAGTGCTTACGGCACATCCGAACCCGGATACGCTGCGCTATGCGCTTGTCGTCAGTCTTGCTCTGATGGGCGCTATTGTGATGGCAAAAATGGTGGGTGCCATTCTGCCGCTGCTCGCCAAGCTCTGCCATCTCGATCCGGCGATTATGGCAACTCCCTTTATCACGACAATTGTTGATGCGTGTTCCCTGATTCTCTATTTCTGGATCGCTGAAATCGTTTTCGCATCTGAGATCGGAACAGCGGTCATTCATTGAAATCATAAAACCCTTCCGGCAAGGAGGCCGCCCGGCCAGACTGCGCACATACAGTGCTGCAGCCCGGCCGGGCGGGTCTGCCGGAGGGGTTTGCATTGTCATAACGTACAGAAAACGTGCCGGCGGCACGTTTTTCCGTTTGCCTCAGCATACCAAAGGAACTGCCGGCGGCAGGCCCTTTGGTTTTCTTAAAGTTCGGCAGTCACCGGCTTTTTCTGTCTATGCGACTTCCCGAGGCCGGGGGACATTTATTGCAGTCAGTCCGAGGCTTTGGCTTCGTCGAGATAGCTGTAGAGCGTATACTTGGAAATGCCGAAGACGGTACAGACCTTCGGTCCGGATTTTGTAATCAGGAATGCACCGCTGTCATTCAGGAAGCGAATGGCCTTGACCTTTTCGTCCTTGGTCATGAGGGCAGCCGGTTTTCCGATCAGGCGGATACTCTGTTCAATCAGGCTGTCGAGCAGATCGGCGACATTGGTGGTAATAGGCTCGGGTTCTGAATTCGAGACATCGGCAGCGTGGAAATCGTGAAGATAATTTTCCATTGCGAGCGTCAGCGTGATATCAGTGTTGATGCCGAGAATTCCGATCGCATTTCCTTCTTCATCATGCAGATAGATGGTGGAGGACTTCAGGATCTTTCCGTCGGAAGTTTTTGTGAGATAGGAGAGCCGATCGCTGAGCACAGATGGATCCCGGCTGAGTGATTCGAGGACGATGTGGGACGGACCGTCACCGATCTTCCGCCCGGAGACGTAGCCGTTTTCGATGGCGACAATCGAATGCTTCGGATCCCGGCTCCTCAGGTCGTGCAGGACGACTTCTGTCGAGCTGCCGAAATGGGAAGCAAGTGCCTTTACAAGATGAACATACTGGCTGAGATCCGATGTTTTCATGGCTGATTCCTCCGATGACAGGATGCTTGCGGCGGCAGATAATGTTTCGCGTCATGTATTATAAGTGCAAAGCGCGGTGCAGCTTAAGAAACGTTCCGCGTGAGACGGCAGCGGATTATGATCCGGGAAGGTGAAAAAACGGGGAGCATCTGCAAAAGAAAGCAGAAAGTAAGCCGCAATTTTATTATAACAAATTGTGTTTCGGCACGCAAATTCGTCCCGGGGAGTTTTGTGATCTGCAGCACGGTGACCGGGCGCTTTAAGGTATCTGCCGAAAGCACAATTTGCTTTTGATGCGGAGATGCCGGAGCCTTTACGGAATTTGATCTGAGCATCAAAAGGAAACTGAAAAACAGAAAGAAAAGTGACTGAAAAATGTTTTTATTCGTCTTAAAAGATGGTAAAATTAGACAAAGATGAAAAATGTGACGAGGCTGAACTGCTCGGCCGGCTTTAAGGAGGTATCGGTATGCTTCTTGTTGGAAACGGAAAAGTAATTACCCGCTCAAGTGATGCCCCGTATTTTGAAAACGGAGCCGTTGTGATCGATGGAGAAGTGATCAGAGAAGTCGGCGGCTATGATGCTTTAAAGGCAAAGTATCCGGAGGCGGAATTTATTGATGCGCGCGGAAATGTGATCATGCCGGGCTTTATCAATGCTCATACTCATATTTATTCAGGTCTGGCAAGAGGACTTGCAATCGAGGGAAACAATCCGACCAATTTTTTTGAGGTGCTGGACGGCACCTGGTGGAATATTGACCGTCACCTCACGCTGGATGGTACGAAAGCCAGCGCTTACGCGACGATTCTTGACTGCATCCGGGACGGTGTAACAACGATCTTTGATCACCATGCATCCTTCTGCGAGATTCCCGGCTCTCTGTTTGTGATTCGCGATGCGGCGAAGGAACTTGGCATCCGCGCCTGCCTCTGCTATGAGGTTTCCGAGCGTGACGGAGAAGAGAAATGCAGCCAGGCAATTCGTGAAAATGCGGAATTTGCGCAGTGGGCAGCCAGAGAAGACGACGATATGATTAAGGCGATGTTTGGCGGTCATGCCCTGTTTACGATTTCCGACCGCACTTTCGAAAAGATGGTGGAGGCAAACAACGGACTCACCGGTTTCCATATTCATGTCGCTGAGGGTATGAATGATGTTTATGATAGTCTTAGAAATTACGGTACCCGCCCGGTCAATCGTCTCCTGAATAACGGCATTCTCGGACCGAAGACCCTTCTCGGGCACTGCATCCATGTCAATCCGGCCGAGATGGATATTATCCGGGAGACGGAAACGATGGTTGTCAACAATCCGGAGTCTAATATGGGCAATGCGGTTGGCTGCTCTCCGGTGCTGCAGATGATGAAGAAGGGCATCCTGGTCGGTATGGGAACCGATGCCTATACCCATGATATGCTGGAGTCTCTGAAGGTGTTCCTGATCATTCAGAGACATCATGCCTGCCTGCCGAACGTGGCCTTTAGTGAAGGCACACAGATGTTGTTCGACAACAACCGCAGGATTTGTGAGAAGTACTTCAAAAAGCCTGTCGGTATTTTGAAGGAGGGAGCGGCGGCAGATGTCATTATTATGGATTATAAGCCGTTCACACCGTTTTCCGATGCGAACATCGATGGACATATGCTGTTCGGCATGATGGGGAAGAACTGCAGAACTACCATTATCAACGGCAGGGTGCTCTACAGGAACCGTGAATTTGTCGGCATTGATGAAGAAAAGCTGAATGCGTGGACGCTTGAGCAGTCGCGAAAGCTCTGGGGAGAACTGAATCATCGGAAATATTGACATCCGTACATGCGAAACGGATAATCGGCACCCTGACATTGTGCCGCAATAAAAGGAGCAGAGAATATGAGTGATATCATGAGACCGATCCCATTTGAACAGCTGCTGCGGTGGGTGGTCGAAGAATATACCGAACGGGGGAGCATTTTCGGGATTTCCCAGGTTGTCAGAAAAGATACCGAAGATGCACTTCCGATCTTTGATGAGAAGATTGAGTCTCCGTTCGGACCGGCAGCGGGACCGAATACGCAGCTGGCGCAGAATATTATTGCGGCATATGCTGCGGGAGCCAGATTTTTCGAATTAAAGACGGTTCAGAAGATGGATGGCCGGGAACTGGCGGAATGCGTTCCGAAACCGTGCATCGCATCCGGAGATGAGTGCTATAACTGCGAGTGGTCGACGGAGCTCGAGGTCGGCCAGGCTTACAGTGAATACGTGAAAGCCTGGTTTATATGCCATATCCTGGCTCGCGAGTTTGATCTCGGTTCACCCGATGGATTTGTGTTCAATATGTCTGTCGGCTATGATCTTGAAGGCATAAAGACGCCGAAGGTGGATGGTTTTATTGAAGGGATGAAAGACGCGTCCGCCTCCGAAATCTGGCAGGAATGCATGGATGTTTCACTTAAGGCGGTAGCGAACGGCATGCTCAAAAAGACTGACAGAGAATTTATCGCTTCGATTCCGAAGCGTATTTCTGGCTCTATTACAGAATCAACACTGCACGGATGTCCTCCTGATGAAATTGAGAGAATAGCGAATTATCTGATTACAGAAAAAGGCCTCAATACCTTTATCAAATGCAATCCGACGCTGCTCGGTTATGAATTTGCCCGGAAGACACTGGATGAACTGGGCTTTGATTATATTCAGTTTGATGACCATCATTTCCTCGAAGATCTTCAATGGTCAGATGCTGTCCCGATGTTTGAGCGGCTGCAGAAGATCTGTGACGAGCGCGGCCTGGAATTCGGACTCAAGCTCACCAATACGTTTCCTGTCGATGTGAAAGCCGGTGAGCTGCCGAGTGAAGAAATGTATATGTCGGGCCGGTCTCTGTTTCCGCTTACGATTGAGCTCGTTCGCCGTATTTCCGAACAGTTCGAAGGCAGGCTCAGGATTTCTTATTCCGGCGGCGCCGATTACTTCAACATCAGGAAGATCTTTGACGCCGGTATCTGGCCGATTACGATGGCGACAACTCTTCTGAAGCCGGGCGGCTATCAGCGCATGAGCCAGATCTCAGAGCTGTTTGAAAATACGGCAGCCGGCAGATTTGCCGGTGTCGACATTGAGAAAGTACGCGCTCTGGCAGAATATTCAAAGGACAGCAGCAGATATAAAAAGCCGGTTAAGGGAATTCCAAAGAGAAAGATGCCGGATCTCCTTCCGCTTATGGACTGCTTTAATGCTCCGTGCCGGACGAACTGCCCGATCGAGCAGGATATACCGGCTTATCTCCGGGCGATGGAGGAAGGCAGACCGGAAGATGCGCTTTTGATCATTCTCGAGCGCAATGCGCTGCCGTTTACAACCGGAACGATCTGTCCGCATACCTGCGGTCAGAGATGTATGCGCGGTCATTATGAAGAAAGCATCCATATCCGGGAGATGAAGCTGCTTGCGGCGCAGACGGCGTATGCGTCCGTTTTGCCGAATCTGAAGCCGGCTGCACAGTCAGAAAAGCGGGTGGCTGTGATCGGTGCCGGTCCTGCCGGCCTTGCTGCTGCCTCTTTCCTCTCGAGAGCAGGTGCTTCTGTTACGGTATTTGAGAAAAATGAAAAAGCGGGAGGTGTGCCGCGCTATGTGATCCCCGGTTTCCGTATCGCGGATGAGGCAATTGATCACGATATTGAACTGTGCAGGGCTTATGGCGCGGAGATTATTACCGGAAAAGAAATTGCTTCGATTGAAGAACTGAAAAGAGACGGTTTTACGGATATTGTGATCGCGATCGGAGCATGGAAGGCGGGCCGCAGATCCCTCGAAGAAGGTGAAGAAATCGACGCGCTGGAGTTCCTGAGAACACTAAAGGCATCTCCGGAGAAGACAAAGCCCGGGAAGACGGTGGCCGTGATCGGCGGCGGCAATACTGCAATGGATGCTGCCCGCGCGGCAAAGCGGCTTCCGGGTGTTGATCAGGTGACGCTTGTGTACAGACGGACGCGGAGATATATGCCGGCAGATGAGGAAGAGCTTGAACTTGCGCTGGGAGACGGCGTGGAATTCAGGGAGCTTCTCTCTCCTGTGAGACATGAAGGCGGAAAGCTGGTCTGCTCCGTTATGAGGCTCGGAGAGCCGGATGAATCGGGAAGACGGTCGCCGATGGATACCGGAGAAGTAATGGAGATTGCGGCGGATACAGTGATCTCGGCTGTCGGCGAAAGAGTAGAAGCATCGCTTTATGAGAGCGCTGGGATTGTGCTGAACGAGAAGGGGCTTCCGGTTGTGGACGCCTCGCTTCAGACTTCGGTCTGTGGTGTCTATGCGATTGGTGACGGCAAAGGCGGCCCTGCTACGGTTGTGAAGGCAATTGCGGACGCGCAGAAGGCAGCGGCAGCGATTGCGGGAGCGGTGTTTGACAGAGTACAGTCCGAGAATCACAGGGGAGACGTGTCCTGCAGCAAAGAAAAGAAGGGCAGGCTTGCGGAAAGCGCCTCCGGGATTCCGGATAAGAGATGTCTTGGCTGCGCAGCTGTCTGTGAGGTCTGTTCGGATGTCTGTCCGAACCGGGCAAACATTGCCATTAAGGTGCCGGGCCTTAAAGAGGAACAGATCCTGCATCTTGATGGTATGTGCAACGAGTGCGGCAACTGTGCTGTCTTCTGTCCGTACAGCGGACGGCCGTATGCCGATAAGTTCACACTCTTCTGGTCACAGGAAGATTTCGCTGATTCAAAGAATCAGGGGTTTGTTGTTACGGAAGACCGATCTATCGTCAGGGTTCGTCTGGACGGCGTGGTAAAGGATGTCATGCCGGCCGATGAGAACTGCGGTCTGCCTGAAGCTGTCAGGCGCCTTATTACGGCAGTGATGAGAGACTATTCATATCTTCTGCGCCGCTGAATCGTCCTTTTGACACCTTGATTATATGATGCCGGGAATGTGAGTCAAACATTCCCGGCATTGCAAATAAGCATACAGACGGAAGATGTTTAAAAATATGAGAGAGATATCGGAATATACAGCTGTCGTGCATTGTGCCGGAGGCTGTCTGAAAAATCAGGACGGTGTGCCGGTATGCGGGGACGGCTGTATTGGCTGCGGTGCCTGTGTGAAAGTCTGTGCCCGGGGAGCAGTCGAACTTATGCGGGAGACAGGCACGGCCCATGTGAATCGGGAGCTTTGTGCCGGCTGCGGAGCGTGCGTGAAAGCCTGCCCGCAGTCTGTTATTCATCTCGAGCTTCGGGAGGATACAATTATGCCGCTCTGTTCAAACCGCGATGACGGAAAGACGGCGCGCGGGCTATGCCTGAGCAGCTGCATCGGCTGTGGGATCTGCGAAAAAAACTGTCCCACGGGTGCGGTCCGGGTCATTGACAGACATGCTGTGATCGATCAGAACTTTTGTATTGCCTGCGGAATGTGTGCGGTCAGGTGCCCACGCGGCGTGATGCATGACGCTGCCGGAATTCTGGCAAAGAGATTTTAAGGAGAGAGAGAAGAGATAGATGAGCGAATATTCATTTATCGTAAACGGTGAGCTTCAACCCACTTCGGAAGAGAAGACGATGCTCCGTTATCTCCGGGATGACCTGAAA
>R11__coassemble_184_pt1 | contig 45932 bp, 35 predicted proteins | sample R11__metabat2_low_PE_006 | metagenome-assembled genome bin R11 | reverse complement strand
GGGAGACTTTTACCCCTGCCATCAGTTTGTGGGCATGGATGGCTTCCTTCTCGGAAATGTGGATGAGGGCGTCCGAAATACCGATCTTGTGACAGAATTCAAGAAGGTCAATGTCTATTCAAAGAAAGAGTGCAGGACCTGTTTTGCAAGATTTTACTGCAGTGGGGGCTGTCTTGCGAATTCCTATAATTTTACGGGCAGTATCAATGATGTTTATGAGATCGGCTGTGAACTTGAGCGCAAGAGAGTCGAGTGCGCGATTATGCTGAAAGCGGCGGAGTAATCAGGTTTCGGTCTGACGGATGAATCGAAGCGGATACAGTAAGGTCCGCAGGAGATAAAAAGAAAGCAGTAACTTAAGGAGAGAAAGGCATCATGAAGAAAAGAAAGGGCATATTCACATTTGTCGCCATGATTATCGTCACGGCACTTATGGTCTTTACGGCTCTCAAGGGCTGGGGACCGACCGGTACCGGTTCGATGGCGAACATCAAAACGGGTCTTGATCTGTCCGGCGGTGTGTCTATCACTTACGAGGCGGATGAAGCGGCTCCGTCTTCAAGCGATATGGACGATACGGTTGCAAAGCTGCAGAAGCGTGTTGAGCAGTATTCTACTGAGTCCAACGTTTATAAGGAAGGCATCAACCGGATCAATGTCGAGATTCCGGGCGTTACAGATGCCAACCAGATCCTTGAGGACCTCGGAACTCCCGGCTCCCTCTATTTTATTGCGGAGACAGACTCCGAAGGCAATGCGAACTATTCCTATAGCAGTTCGACCGGCAATTATGAGCTCACAAAAGATATCGAAACCTTGATTGAGGACGGATCGGTCGTCTGTGAAGGCAGTGATGTTGCCGATGCGCAGGGCGTTTTCCAGACAGATTCAACACAGAACAGTGAGCCGGTTGTTTCCCTTACTTTTACAAGTGAAGGCACGAAGAAGTTCGCGGACGCTACAACGACGGCTTATGAGAACGGTGAATCGATTGGTATTTACTATGACGGTTCATTTGTCTCCGTGCCGCGGGTCAACGCTGCCATTACGGACGGCAAGGCCATTATCGAAGGTATGGATGATATCGATGAAGCGAAAGAACTCGCCTCCTACATTCGAATCGGCGGACTTAAAGTTACGCTTCACGAGATCCGCTCGAATGTTGTCGGTGCGCAGCTTGGACAGGAAGCGATCCGCACTTCACTGATCGGCGGTGCTGTCGGCCTTCTGCTTGTCATCATCATCATGATTGTGCTGTATCTGCTTCCGGGTGCTGTTGCTTCTCTTTCCCTGGTGCTCTACGTTGCCCTGATGCTGATCCTTCTCAATGCGTTTGATCTCACGCTGACACTTCCGGGCATTGCGGGTATTATTCTCAGTATCGGTATGGCGGTTGACGCGAACGTCATTATCTTCTCCCGTCTGCAGGAGGAAATCACAAACGGTTCTTCCCTGCGCGCGGCAATCAATGCGGCCTTCCACAAGGCCATGTCTGCAATTCTTGACGGCAACATTACAACTCTGATTGCGGCGGCGGTTCTCGGTTTCCTCGGAACCGGTACAATCAAGGGCTTTGCGATGACGCTTGCTCTCGGTATTGTTCTGTCGATGTTTACGGCGCTTGTTGTCACGAGACTGCTTATCAACGCTGTCTATGCCATGGGTGCACAGAACGCAGGGATCTGGGCAAGACCGAAGAAGACAACTGCGTTCGATTTTATCGGAAAATGGGGCAGGTATCTGGCTGTGGCGGCTGCTGTACTTGTCATTGGCTTCGGCTGCATGATTTTCCATGGCGTAAAGGGCGAGAGAGCACTCAACTTCAGCCTTGAGTTCCTTGGCGGTACATCTACAACGGTGGAGTTTGCCGAAGATTATACACTGAGTGAACTGGATGAAAAGGTAAAGCCGGTTGTGATGGAAGTTACCGGTGACGCCAATGTCTCCATGCAGAAGGTTGTCGGCTCTTCGGAAGTTATTATCAAGACCAGAACGCTGGATGTAGAAGAGAGAACCGAAATGGCAGAGAAGTTCGCAGAGAACTTCGGTGTAGAAGATACACAGATCACAGCGGAATCGATCTCTGCAACAGTCGGCAGGGAGATGAGAAACAGCGCTATTCTCGCGGTTGTGATTGCGGTCGTTTTGATGCTGCTTTATATCTTCATCCGTTTCAAGGATATCCGTTTTGCGACATCGGCGGTTATCGCGCTTTGCCACGATGTGCTCATTACCCTGATGGCTTATGCGATTATCCGGATCTCTGTAGGCAACTCGTTTATCGCTGTTATGCTGACGATTCTCGGTTATTCCATTAACTCCACGATCGTCATCTTTGACCGTATCCGTGAGAATCTAAAGCTTTCGCCGAAGAGCGCGGATATCAAGGATATTGTCAATTCGTCGATCAATATGACGCTTACCCGAAGCATCTTTACAAACCTGACGACATTTGCATCAATCCTGGTGCTTTACATCATGGGCGTATCTTCAATCAAGGAATTTACACTTCCGATGATGGTCGGTATCGTTGCGGGCGCCTGCTCTTCTGTCTTCCTGACAGGTCCGCTCTGGTTCTGGATGAGAACACATTTCGGAGCTGACGCAAAGGAATATGCAAAGATGAAGGCGAGAGCGGCGCAGACTGTCGTCGTTCCGGCTGCCGATCATGCCGGAGAAAACAAACCGGGCAAGGCTCCGCAGAAGGAAGGATATGAAGCGGTTCGTTCCGGAAGCAATCCGAATGTGATCCGTAAGAAAAAGATTAAGAAGTAAAATGAAGAGGCGCTGGCCTCGTAAATACGGAAAGATCCGGCGGATAAAAACGCTGATTTCAGGATGAAAGCCATGCTCAGCATGGCTTTCATCTTTAACTTTTTTATTTTGCCCCGGCATACCAACGGGTCCGCCGGCGGCGGGCTTTATGGTTTGCCATAGCGTTCCCAAGAGCGTGCCGGCGGCACGTGAAATAAATAACCGCCTGTTATGCGGGCGGGGACAATTGTAACTGACTCATGGATTGAAAGAACAGGAGACCGCGCATGGAACGCTGGATGCTCATGCAGAAGAAAGCTGATTTTTTCGGGATAGCTGAAAGATTCGGAATTGACCCCGTCATTGCCAGAGTAATCCGAAACCGGGGTATCATAGGGGATGAAGCTATTGACGAATATCTGAACGGCGGAATCGACAGACTTCTGGATCCCTTTCTTCTGAGAGACATGGATCTTGCGGTACGGATTCTGAAGGACAAGATTGCTTCCGGTGCAAAGATCCGGGTCATGGGAGACTATGATATCGACGGCGTGATGTCTTCGTATATTCTGAAGAGAGGGCTTACGGAGCTCGGCGCACATGCCGATGCAAGGATTCCCCATCGGATGGAAGACGGCTACGGACTCAGTGTGCGCATGATTGAGGAGGCTGCCGAAGACGGAATTGATACGATCGTGACCTGTGACAACGGCATTTCCCAGTTTGAAGCGGTGTCGCTTGCTAAAGCAAAAGGAATGACCATGATTGTCACCGATCACCATGAGGTGCTTGAACTGCCGGACGCCGACGCGGTGATTGATCCGAAGCGGCCGGACGATGAATCGCCGAACAAGAATCTCTGCGGAGGCGCGGTTGCGTGGAAGCTGATACTCGCCCTTGGAGGAGATCCGGAACTTAAGATGCTGCAGTACGCGGCATTTGCAACAGTCGGTGATATCGTGGAACTGACCGGCGAAAACCGCATTCTCGTAAAAGAAGGACTGAAGCAGCTTCGCAATACGGACAACCTGGGTCTCCGAACCCTTTCGGAAGTGTGCGGCAGAGAGATTTCGGCGGCCGACACCTATACAATCGGATTTATCTTAGGACCCTGCCTGAATGCCGGCGGCCGTCTGAATACGGCAATGAAAGCGCTTGCACTGCTGGAATCGGACGAAAAAGAGGAGGCTGAAGCGTTTGCAAGAGAGCTCAGGGATCTCAATGAGAGCCGGAAGGCAATGACTGAGCAGGGAACAGCAAGAGCGGTTTCCCTGATCGAAGGGGAGGGCATGTCCCGGGATAAGGTACTGGTTGTTTTTCTGCCGGAAGTTCATGAGAGTGTCGCCGGTATTATTGCCGGCAGACTTCGAGAGAGGTACTCAAGACCGGTATTTGTGCTGACCCGGGGGGAAAGCAGCGTCAAAGGTTCCGGGCGTTCCATAGAGGCCTATTCGATGTTTGATGAACTCGTAAAGGTAAAGGAACTGATGCTGAAATTCGGGGGTCATCCGATGGCTGCGGGACTTTCTCTTGATGAGGAAAAGATTCCGGAATTCCGGAGAAAGCTGAACGAGCTCTGTTCCCTGGCGGATGAGGACCTCGTTGAGAAGGTCCAGATAGATGTTGCTATGCCGATCAGTTATGTGACCTGGGAACTGGCGGCACAGCTGAAGCTGCTGGAGCCGTTCGGTCCGGGAAACAGAAAACCGGTTTTTGCCGAAAAAAATGTTTACTTTGATCAGTGCAGAATCCTGGGTACGAAGAGAAAGGTTCTGAAGGCCAGACTGCATGAAGTGATGACGGAAGGTTCGGTTGGACCGGGCTATGAAGGTATTGCTTTCCGCAATATCGAGGAGCTCAGTGAGCGGATTCGTCAAAAGCCGGTTCTTGGCATTATCTATGAACTGTCGGTCAATGAATTCCGCGGAAACCGCACTCTTGAGTTTGCGATTACGCATTTTAAATAAGGATAAGTTCCTGACACGTGACAAAAGCCGATGCCTCTTTGACGGGCCGCGGTGCGGGGATTACAATGATAGAGCTTAGAGAACTGACGAAAAAATTCGGCGATTTTACAGCGGTCGATCACTTGAGCCTGACCATTCATACAGGGGAGTTTTTCGGGCTTCTCGGGCCGAACGGAGCCGGCAAGACGACCACGATCAGTATGCTCTCCACTGTGCTTCTTCCGACTTCGGGAGAAATCCTGATTGATGGAGAAAAGCTCACAAGGAAGGCTTCCGGACAGAAGAGAAAGATCAGCGTGGTAACGCAGGAATATTCCATGCGCATGGATATGACGATGGATGAAGTCATGGAATACCAGGGCAGGCTGTATTTTATGCCCCGGAGAGAGATCCGTGAGAAGACAGAGGAGCTGCTTGTGTTTGCCGGTCTTGAAAAATTCCGCACAAGAACGGTCCGCCATCTTTCGGGCGGCATGAAGCGAAAGCTGATGATCTGCCGCTCACTTCTCATTGAGCCTGAAATTCTGCTTCTCGATGAGCCGACAGCCGGGATGGATGCTCTCGCAAGGAGACAGATGTGGGGGCTTTTAAGAAAGCTGAACCGGCAGAAGCTCACGATTATCCTGACAACACATTTTATTGATGAGGCGCAGGCTCTCTGCGGAAGAACGGCGCTGATCAATGACGGGAAGCTGGATGTTCTCGATACACCGGCGAACCTGATTTGCGGACTCGGTATGTTTGCGGTTGACAGGGCAGACGGTGACGAGACAGAGAGCCGCTATTTTCAGGATCGGGAGGCGGCGATTCAGTATCTTTCGGAGGCAGGGGAAGCTGCTTCTATGAGAAATACTTCCCTCGAAGATGTTTTTGTACAGCGCGTGGGACAACGGTGGACCGGGACATAAAGACCGGAAAATAAATAAACTTCGGGGTGTACGTATGGGAATTCTGACCGTCTTATGGGAAAAATGGACTGAGTTCAGACGGGATTTTTATAAAATCACACTCGCTGCGATGATCTCACCGGTGATGTATCTCATTATTTTCAGTATGGGAATCAGGATTACATCCAACGGTGAACCTTACCTTAACTTTCTGATTCCGGGCCTGATTGCGATGTCGACGATGTCCGGGAGCTTCGGTGCTGTCGCTCAGAATATGAGCGTGCAGCGTCTATATGAGAAGGCTCTTGATCAGGTTATGATTTCACCGACACCTCTCTGGCAGTTTATTGTGGGGCAGATCATCGGCGGAAGTCTCAGAGGTATGTACGCGGGATTTGTCATTATCATTCTGACATTGCCGATCCGAACCGGCCTGATTTATAATGGCTGGACCTTAACGGTGATGCTGCTGAACGGAATGGTCTTTTCAACGATTGCGCTTGTGCTTTCTTTTCTGGCAAAAAGCTACAATGATGCCCCAAAATTTAATGCCTATATCATTGTGCCGATGTCCTTTCTGTGCAATACGTTTTTCTCCATTGACAACATGCCTGCCGGTTTTCGCCGGTTTATCTCATTTCTGCCGCTGTCTCAGGCGAGCGGGATGATCCGGTCGGTTTCGGCGGGTGGGAGCGTAAGTGTGTTCGGAATCTCAGTACTGGCGGTTTATCTCGCCGTATTTTCCGGGATTTCATTTCTGTTTATATACAAAAAGAAGAATCTGTGAGGGACCCGGTGACCGGGGGTGAGCCGGCGGCGGAGAATCTGCGGGGGAAAACAATGAAATCAAAAAAACGGTGCCGGCTGCTTACAGGCTGTCTGATTCTTTTCATAAACTGCACGTCACTTATGATTTCTGCAGATCCGGAACACGGTGATTTTGCGAGGCAGTCAGAGATGAGCAGCCAGAAGTCCGTTTCAACCTATGGAATGACACCGATTTCCGGCGAGTTTATTAAAGACGGGACCTGGGAGATTGAAATGCGTTCAAGCTCGCAGTTTTTCAGAGCGGAGACGTGTGAGCTGATCGCTGTGAACGGGGAACTTACTGCGAGAATAACGATGTCCACTTACAGCTATACGCTTCTCTATATGGGGACTGCGGAAGAGGCGGCTGCTGCGCCGTATGAGGACTACATCGAATATGAGGACATCGATGACTGGTATGTCTTTGAGGTTCCTGTCAGGGCACTGAATACCCCAATTGACTGTGCTTCTTACAGCAAGCGGAAGAAAAAGTGGTATTCGAGAAAGCTGCTTTTTGAGGCAGCTTCGCTAGATGAGGCTGCGCTTGACGGTATCCGGCTTCCGGATTATGAGCTGATCGAAAAGGCTGTTGCGCTGTATGAAGAAACAGAAGAGGCAGAAGCTTCCGCTGGTGGGATGCAGGCGGCTGCCGGGGCTGAAACGCTGCAGGAGGATGCGGAAGGGGAGAAGGACGCGGGCAGCAGACAGACGGAGCAGAGTGCCCTTGGAGGCTACCTCGCCTCGGATGATCCATCTTACAATATTCCTATGGAACTCGACCTGAAGGATGGCCGTTATTCCATTAATGTGGATATGACCGGCGGGAGCGGAAGGGCACAGATCAGTACACCGACACTCCTCATCGTGGAGGACGGAAAAGCTTATGCAAGGCTGCTCTGGAGCAGTACCTATTACGACTGGATGTCTGTCGGCGGTACCGTCTATGAGAACGAAACCATCGACGGGGGAAATTCGACATTTACCATTCCGGTTTCGGCGATGGATTCACTGATCCCGGTTGTTGCGGATACAACGGCTATGGGCGATCCTGTTCCGATCGAGTATACGCTCACATTTTACAGGGAATCAATCGGTGATGAGGGACTGATCCCTCAGGAAGCCGCCAAAAAAGTTGTTCTGATGGCGCTGATTCTGATCGTGGGCGGATTTTTTCTGAATCTCGGGCTGAAAAACAGAAAGCACCGGCGACGAAATTGATTTTGAAGCAGCGAAGGCGTATGAAAGAAACGGCTTCTGCCGGTAAAATAACGAATAAAAACCGCTGTGTGCGGAAAAGGGAGGTTTAGCTATGGAACTTATCGAAAGACCGAGAAGGCTCAGGACAAACCCGGTGATCCGGGGAATGGTGAGAGAGACGCGGGTTTCTGCAGACTCACTGATTTATCCGATCTTTTTTGAAGAAGGCACGAATATCAAAGAAGAAATCAGCGCGATGCCGGGTCAGTACAGATGGAGCATAGACAGGGCTTCGGAGGAATTGGACCGGGTTATCTCGTCCGGCGTAAAGAGTGTCCTGCTTTTCGGCATTCCGAAGCACAAGGATGCCTGCGGCAGCGGTGCCTGGGCAGAGGACGGCATCATTCAGGAAGCGGTTCGCTTCATCAAAAAGAACTATCCCGGACTCTATGTGATCACAGACGTCTGTATGTGCGAATACACTTCACATGGTCACTGCGGAATTCTGGACGGGGAATATGTCGACAATGATAAGACGCTGGAGGTGCTTGCAAAGACAGCTCTCTCTCATGCCGAGGCCGGAGCGGATATGGTGGCACCGTCAGATATGATGGACGGGCGCGTGGCAATGATTCGAGAGGTGCTTGATCAGCACGGCTATGTAAATGTTCCGATTATGTCCTACGCGGCGAAGTTTTCGTCTGCTTTTTACGGACCGTTCAGGACGGCAGCGGATTCCGCGCCGCAGTTCGGTGACCGCAAGAGCTATCAGATGGATTTTCACAACGGCCGCGAGGCGCTGAGAGAAGCAGCGCTCGATGACGCTGAAGGCTCTGTTATTCTTATGGTAAAGCCGGCACTCTCATATCTTGATATTGCCAAAACCATGGCGGAGACCTTTGACAAGCCGATAGCGGCTTACAGCGTGAGCGGCGAATACGCGATGATTAAGGCCGCTGCGGCGATGGGCTATATCGATGAAAAAGCGATTGTGAGCGAGTCGGCGGTTGCCTGCTTCCGTGCGGGAGTTGATATTCTTATCACTTATTATGCAAAGGAAATTGCGGAATATATAAAAGATGGCGTGATCGGCTGAACGGTCTGCAAAAAGACCGCCGGCGGCATTAAAAATACCGTATGCTCATCAGTCTTATGGGAGAATCCTGTTATGAATACAAAACGATCGGAAGAACTTTTTGAGCGCGCAATCCGCGTGCTTCCGGGCGGCGTCAACAGCCCGGTGCGTGCCTTCGGCCCGGTTGGCGGAAGACCTGTTTTTATTGAACGTGCAGAAGGTCAGTATCTCTATGATGCCGACGGAAACCGCTATATCGATTACATCGGTTCCTGGGGACCGATGATTCTCGGCCACAATGACAGCCGTGTGAAGGAGGCTGTTTTAAATCAGATCGAAAAAGGAGTCAGTTACGGAGCTGTCTGTGAGGCGGAGGTCATCATGGCGGAACTGATGTGCAGCATTGTTCCGTCACTGGAAATGGTAAGAATGGTAAATTCCGGAACCGAGGCAGTGATGAGTGCGATCAGGGCCGCGCGGGGGTTTACGGGAAGAAATAAGATCATCAAATTCGAGGGCTGTTACCATGGGCACGCGGATGCTCTGCTCGTGAAAGCCGGGAGCGGTGTGATGACAGCGGGAATGCCTGGCAGCGGCGGCGTGCCGGAAGGCTGTGTCAGGGACACGCTTACAGCGGCGTACAATGATCCGGAAGGCGTGGAGGCGCTTTTCCGGAACAACAGGGATGAGATTGCCTGTGTGATTGTAGAACCGGTCGCTGCCAATATGGGCGTTGTACTGCCTGAAGAGGGCTTTCTTCAGAGCCTTCGGACGCTGTGCGACCGGTACGGGGCTCTGCTGATCTTTGACGAGGTGATTACGGGATTCAGAATTTCACTTGCGGGGGCGAGTGAATATTATAGGGTGAAGCCGGATCTCATTACTTACGGAAAGATCATTGGCGGCGGCATGCCTGTCGGAGCTTACGGCGGAAGGAAGGAGATTATGTCAATGGTCGCTCCGCTTGGAAATGTTTACCAGGCGGGCACACTGAGCGGCAATCCGGTGGCGATGACAGCGGGGATTGCGCAGCTGACCGTGCTCAGGGATCATCCGGAGATTTATGAGAAGCTTGCGGCTCTCGGCCGGAGATTCAGGAGCGGGGCTGAGCAGGTGATCAGGGACAAGAATCTTCCGTATCAGGTGAACGGCATAGGTTCGCTGTCCTGCATCTATTTTACGGAAAAACAGGTTACGGATCACGCGTCCGCTCAGACTTCAGATACAGCGGCATTTGCGGCCTATTACAGGCGGATGCTGGAGAGAGGAAATTATTTCGGCCCGAGCCAGTTCGAGGCGGTGTTTATTTCCGCTGCGCATACAAAAGAGGACATTGACAGGACGATTGCGGATATGCGCGAGAGTCTGTGACGACAGAAAGCTTTTGAAACAGATGAAAAAGTGAGGAGAGACATAAATGGCAGGAATATTATATGGTGTCGGTGTCGGACCCGGAGATCCGGAACTTATGACACTCAAAGCGGTTCGTACAATCCGGGAAAATGACGTGATCGCCCTTCCGGGGCAGAAGCCGGAGGAAACCGTGGCCTACAGGATCGCCGTACAGGCAGTGCCGGAACTGGCCGCAAAGGAACTTGTGGCCGTGTATTTTCCGATGGTGATGGACAGAAAAGAGCAGGAAAAAAATCACAGGGAGGGCGCCAGGCTGCTGGAAAAGATTCTCGATACAGGGAAAAATGTGGTTTTCCTCACCCTCGGGGATGTGACGATTTATTCCACCTTTACGTATGTGCAGCATTTTGTGGAAGCGGACGGCTATGAGGTGAGGCTGATCAGCGGAATTCCCTCCTTCTGCGCGGCGGCAGCGGCGATGAACAGACCGCTTACGGAGTGGAAGGAACCCCTCCATATTATCCCGGTTGCCCAGATGGTCAATGAGAAGCTGGATTTTCCGGGCAACTATGTGCTTATGAAATCCGGCTCGAAGATGAAACAGATCAAAGAGCGTCTGAGGGAAATGGGAAAAGATGTATTTATGGTTGAGAACTGCGGAATGGAAAATGAAAAAAGATACGCCGCGCTCGACGAGATTCCGGATGAAGCAGGATATTTTTCTCTGATTGTTGCCAAAGGAAAAACACCGGATTACAGCTGAGACCGCTTCTTTTTACGTCTTTGATTTTACTGCAAAACGTGCTATGATACAGAAGATTATGCAGATCATGCTCAGCCTCTATACGGCGTGACAGAAAAAATCAGCTAAATTTCCGCCGCATGAATTGCCGGCGGACCTTATATAAGGAGAACGGTTATGATAAAAGAGCATATTGAAGATTATGTGAGATCGATCCCTGATTTTCCGGAAAAAGGAATTATTTTCCGTGACGTGACATCTGTCCTTCAGGATGCGGACGGACTCCATATGGCAATCGATGAAATTCAGAAGAAGCTTGAGGGACTGGAATTTGATAAAATTGCCGGGCTTGAATCCCGCGGCTTTATCTTCGGTATGCCGATTGCATATAATCTTCATAAGCCGTTTGTTCTTGTCCGCAAGGCAGGAAAGCTTCCGTGTGAGACGGTTTCCCAGTCTTATGATCTGGAATACGGACAGGCTACGATCGAAATTCACAGGGATGCCATCGCGCCCGGTGAAAAGGTTGTGATCATCGACGACCTCATTGCGACTGGCGGCACGGTTGAGGCAGCCGGTAAATTGATCGAGAGCCTTGGGGGAGAGGTTGTGAAGATGGTCTTCCTCATGGAGCTCGCGGGACTTAAGGGCAGGGAAAAACTCACAAAGTATGATGTGGAGAGCGTCATTACCTACGAAGGAAAATAAGAAGCCGTCGGTCTCTGCCAAAGAAGGCTCTCGAATGGATGAATGTTCTGGTGATTTGATTTATGGAAATAAATGGGGAAGCGGCGGCACTGCCGCAGTACGCAGTTCATAAGAAAAAAGGAAACGGCCTCAGTGCGCCGCCGGATTTTACAGCTCCCGAAAAGCTTTTCGAGGAGCTTAAAAGCTGTGTGCTCCGCTATCATCCGTCCGATGATCTGACAATCATTGAGAAGGCTTACCGGATCGCCGACGAAGCGCATAAAGAGCAGAGGAGAAAGTCCGGCGAGCCGTATATCATCCATCCGCTCTGTGTCGGTATTATTCTTGCGGACCTTGAGATGGACAAGGAAACGATTGCGGCAGGCATCCTTCACGATATCGTAGAGGATACAGATACGACGGTTGAGGACATCGAAAGGGATTTCGGTGCGGATGTGGCGCTGCTTGTTGACGGCGTCACGAAGCTCGGCATGGTCGATTATAAGATCAAGAAGGTTGATGTGCAGGCCGAGAATCTCCGGAAGATGTTTCTCGCTATGGCCAGGGATATCAGAGTCATCATTATCAAGCTGGCCGACCGTCTCCACAATATGCGCACGCTTGAGTACATGCGTCCCGAAAAGCAGCTTGAAAAAGCCTGTGAGACCATGGATATTTATGCGCCGCTCGCACAGCGGCTCGGCATTTCCAGAATTAAGGTGGAGCTCGACGACCTCGCACTTAAATACTGGAAACCGGAAGAATACCGGCAGCTTGTCGAGCAGGTGAATGCCCGGAGACCGGAGAGGGACGCATTTATTGAAACGATCGTCGAGGAAGTCAGAAGCCATGTAGATGAGGCAAAAATTAAGGCGGAGATCTCCGGCAGGGTAAAGCACTATTTTTCTATTTATAAGAAAATGGTGACCCAGGATAAGACGATTGACCAGATCTATGATCTGTTTGCGATCCGGATTATCGTCAATACAGTGGGTGACTGCTATGCGGTGCTGGGACTCATGCATGAGATGTACACGCCGATCCCGGGCCGCTTCAAGGATTATATCGCTATGCCGAAGGCAAATATGTACCAGTCGCTTCACACGACGGTGATCGGCAGGGACGGAACGCCTTTCGAGATACAGATCAGAACCTTTGAAATGCACAGAGTTGCCGAATACGGTATTGCCGCGCACTGGAAATATAAAGAGACTTCGACGGGGCATCAGGTGACAGGAAACCAGGAGGAGGCGAAGCTTTCGTGGCTGCGTCAGATTCTGGAGTGGCAGCAGGATTCATCCGACAACTCGGAATTTATGTCGCTGCTTAAATCGGATCTGGACCTCTTTTCCGAGAGCGTGTACTGTTTCTCCCCTCAGGGCGATGTGAAGACGCTGCCGAACGGCTCATGTCCGATTGATTTTGCATACAGTGTCCATTCCGCAATCGGAAACCGCATGATCGGCGCCAGGGTCAACGGCAAGCTCGTTCCTGTCGACTATGTTCTGCGGAACGGAGACCGCGTAGAGATTATTACCTCTCAGAATTCGCACGGTCCGAGCCGGGACTGGCTCAAGATTGTCAAAAGTACACAGGCAAAAAATAAAATTAACCAATGGTTCCGCAAGGAGCTGAAGGTTGACAATATTGAGCGGGGCAAGGAGCTTGTGACCGCGTATGCAAAGGCCAAGGGTTATGTCTTTTCAGAGATTCTGAAGCCGGACTACCTGACGGCGGTCCTTCGGAAATACGGCTTCCGTGACTGGGATTCCGTGCTGGCGGCGATCGGTCACGGCGGCATCAAGGAGGGTCAGGTCGTCAATAAGGTGATTGACCTTTATGAGAAGGATAATCTTAAGCGCACTACGGATGAGCAGGTGATTAAAGCTGCTCAGGAGAACAGAGACAGGCTGCCGCTTGTCCGCAGGGAAGGAAAGAGCGGCATAGTTGTCAAGGGGCTCCATGATGTGGCGGTGCATTTTGCAAAATGCTGCAGTCCGATTCCGGGAGATGAAATTGTAGGCTACGTCACCCGGGGACGCGGTGTTACGGTACACAGGACAGACTGTGTCAATATTGTAGGAATGACAGCTGCGGACCGGGAGCGTCTGATTGATGCGGAATGGCAGGTTACGGAGGGTGAAAAGACCGGTAGTACCTATGCTGCCGAGCTTAATATCTACGCAGTGAACCGGACCGGCCTGCTGGTTGATGTTTCGAAGATTTTTACGGAGAGGAAGATCGATATCGGTCAGCTTAATGTCCGGACGAATCGCCAGGGAATCTGTACGATGGAGATGATGTTCAATATTCATTCCACGAATGAGTTGAATGGAGTGATTGCCCAGCTTCGTCAGATCCGGGATGTCCTTGATATTGAGAGAAAGACGGGTTGAGGGAAGGTGAAGCGGATATGAGTCAAAAGCTGGAGATCGCTTGCATACACGTCGGAGCAATCGATACAAACTGCTATGTGCTGCATGACCGCGGGGAAGGAGCTGCTGCCGTGATCGTTGATCCGGGCGGATCTGCCCCGAGGATTATTTCTTATCTGAAAAAAGAAGGACTTCGGCCGCTGGCTATTCTGCTTACGCATGCTCATGACGATCACACCATGGGAGCAGGTGAACTCTGCCGCGAGTATCCGGAGGTGCGTGTCTATCTCGCCGAAGCAGAGAGGCGGATGGCGGAGGATCGCTCCTTGAACTGCGGTTTCTTTGATTTTGATGAAACGCTTTCTCCTGATGTCTGGGTCAGAGAAGGAGATGTTCTGGAACTGATCGGCCATCGGTTCCGGGTCCTTGTGACACCCGGCCATACGGAGGGCAGCTGCTGCTATTATCTTGAAGAGGAAGGAATTCTCATTGCCGGTGATACCCTGTTTCACGGTGGATGCGGGCGAACTGATTTTCCGACCGGTTCCGAGAAGGAAATGTATAAAAGTCTTGAGAGGCTGCTGACGGAGCTTCCGGAAGACACAGAGGTTCTGCCGGGGCACGGCGGAAAGACAACGATCGGATTTGAAAAGATCATTGAGGGCTTTGGAGATTGAACGTAGGAATACGGCTTGACAGGGAAGATTTTTTATATGATATCCATTCGCTGGTAAAGAGCTTTTATCCGGATGATGATGTCAGTGTATTTGTGGAAGGGGACACTGAAAAATGTGCCGTACCCCGTGATCTTCTGTTTGAAGTTTCGATCCCGGAATACAGTGACCGCAAGGCTGCGAAGGATGGGCTCAAGCGGGAGCTTTACGGCACACTCTGCGATATGACCGGGCAGACGATGCCCTGGGGCATGCTCTCCGGAATCAGGCCGACCAAGATCCCGATGAAGCTGCTGTCGGAGGGAAAATCCGATGACGAGATTCTCGGGCATTTGCGTACATATTATCTGGTTTCGGAAAAAAGAGCAGACCTTGCACTACGCATAGCCCGCACGGAGAGGGAACTCACGGCTCCGCTGGCGCTTGGGGAAGATTCGTACAGTCTTTATGTACACATTCCGTTCTGTCCGTCCATCTGTCTTTACTGCACATTTTCCTCCAGTCCCGTTTCCGTCTGGCAGAAGCGGGCGGATGAATATCTGGACACACTGATCGCCGGTATGCGCAGGAAGCATGAAGAACTTCTCCGCGAGGGGAAGCGGCCGGGGCCGACTACCGTGTATATCGGAGGCGGAACGCCCACGACGCTTGAGCCGGACCAGCTTGACAGACTGCTTACGGCGATAGAAGAGATTTGGGATTTAAGCGGGATCGCGGAGTATACGGTTGAAGCCGGGAGACCGGATTCCTTTACGGAAGATAAACTGAAGGTGCTGAGGGCCCACGGTGTGAGCAGGATATCCGTCAATCCGCAGACCATGAATCAGAGCACACTGGATCTCATCGGCCGGAAGCATACGACGGAGGATACGGTCCGGGCATTCCGGATGTCCCGCGAGGCAGGCTTTGACAACATCAATATGGACATGATCCTCGGTCTTCCGGGTGAGGAAGAGGCAGAGGTGAGAAGAACGCTGGAGGAGATCGAGAAGCTTCGGCCTGATTCCCTCACTGTCCATTCACTTGCGGTGAAGAGGGCTTCAAGGCTCAGGAAGACGATCCGTGAGGATCGTGAGAAGGATGAGAATGCGGACCGCGGGAATTTCGGGGGACTTGTGTTTGAAAATTCCGAGGCGCTTATGGAGCTTGCGGCAGAATCGGCAGGCCGGATGAAGATGATTCCCTATTATCTTTATCGGCAGAAGAACATGAAGGGCAATCTTGAAAATACAGGCTTTGCGGCAAGAGGGAAAGAATGCCTTTACAATATCCTGATCATGGAGGAGCTCCAGTCGATTTACGCTTTCGGAGCGGGAGCATCAACAAAGCTGGTGTATCCTGACGGGAGGATTGAACGGACAGTCAATCCGAAGGATGTGAAGACCTGGTTGGAAAAGTTTTATTGCTATGGGACAGATCGTTGACTATAATTTAACTGAAGAACTTGAACACGGCGTCTACGTGAGCTCGCTGGTCCGCGATCTTTCCAGGGAGCTTGGGCTCGATGATCCGATTATCAGGGAGTTTCAGATTGCGGGGCTCCTTCATGATATCGGAAAGCTCCGGCTTGCCAATTACATATATGGCAATGAAAAGCTGGAGAGCCCGCTTGTCATTGAGGAGATGAAGTACGTCAGGATGCATCCGATGCTCTCCTTCGAGATTTTGAAGGAACGCGGATACAGTGATCTGGTTCTTGATGCCGTGAGATTTCATCATGAGGATTATGACGGGACCGGGTATCCGGCAAATCTTGAGGGCGAGGACATTCCGCTTGGGGCACGGATCATCCGCTGCTGTGATGTGTTTGCCGCGCTTACAACAGACAGGCCGTACCGGAAGCGTTTTGAAGTCGATGAGGCAATCAGCCTGATGATCGATGAGATCACTCATTTTGATATGCGTATTTTCCTGGCTTTTGAGCGCGTGATCCATCGGATGGGGACGAAATATAAAGTGGAATTTCCGGATTCGGATGAAAGTCTGCTCCGTGAAGTGGTCCGCTGACAGATAAGGAGCAGTTTATGGCTATGACAAAAAAGCCGGTAACCGGCATGAAAGACATTCTTCCGGAGGAAATGGCGGTCCGCAGCTATGCGACTTCAGTCATCCGGGACACCTATTCAAAATTCGGATTTTTCTCTATCGAGACACCGGTTGTCGAGCATCTCGGCAATCTGCTTTCCAAGCAGGGCGGGGATAATGAAAAGCTTATCTTCAAGATCTTAAAGAGAGGTGAGAAGCTGGATCTTTCCGGGCCGACGACGGAGGAAGCAGTTTCTGACAGCGGTCTTCGCTATGATCTGACGCTTCCGCTTTCAAGATATTATGCAAACCATGCGAATGAGCTTCCGGCTCCGTTCAAGGCGCTGCAGATCGGCAGTGTCTTCCGTGCGGATCGTCCTCAGAGGGGTCGGTTCCGCCAGTTTACGCAGTGCGATATTGATATCCTCGGTGATCCGAGCTATCTTGCGGAGATCGATCTTATCCTCGCAACGACAACAGCTCTGAGGAGGCTGGATTTTCACGATTTTACAATCCGCATCAATGACCGGGTGCTGCTGAAGGCGGCAGCCGAAAAGGCCGGCTTTGAATCCGCGGAATTTGAGAAGGTCTTCATTGCGCTGGACAAGATGGATAAGATCGGCATGATCGGAGTGAGGGCGGAGCTTGAGGAGATGTTCCCGAAGGAAAAGGTTGACGCCTATCTTGCCCGCTTTACGGAGGATGAAAATCAGCTCACGGAAGAGGCGCTTGCACTTATGAAAGAGACGGGGTCACCTCTTCCGCTGATCATGAGTACAGTAAATGAAATCAAATCCGATGATTTTCGGATCGTCTATGATCCTACACTTGTGCGCGGCATGAGTTACTACACCGGTCCGATCTTTGAGATCGCGATGGATGAATTCGGCGGTTCGGTCGGCGGCGGCGGACGATATGATGAAATGATCGGAAAATTCACCGGTCAGCCGACCCCTGCGGTAGGCTTCTCAATCGGCTTCGAGCGCATTATTATGCTGCTGCTTGAGAGAGGCTGGAAAGCCCCTGATGAAACGGAAAAGACAGCATTTCTTATTGAGAAGGGAATGCCCAAGGAGAAGCTCGGAGAGATTTACCGGGAGGCAATGATGATGCGGGCAGAGGGAAAGACAGTGGACATTTCCCTCATGAAAAAGAATAAAAAGTTCCAGAAGGATCAGCTGACAGCTGAAGGCTATACAGATATCAGGGAATATTTTAAGAAATGAGAGCGGGCGCAAAGCCGGCGGGAAAGAGGCATAAGACATTATGGCAGAATCAATGAAGGGCCTTAAGCGCACAATGCGCTGTGCGGAGGTTACGGAAGAGCATATCGGAAAAAAGGTAACGCTTATGGGCTGGGTTGCGAAGTGCCGCAACAAAGGCGGCATCGTCTTTGTGGATCTTCGCGACAGGAGCGGCATTATCCAGATCGTGACGGAGTCTACCGACGCCGATCCGAGATGGGGAAGCCTTAAAAGCGAGTCGGCGATTGCGGTTGTCGGTACGGTGCAGAAGAGAGGCGGGGCGGTCAATCCGAATCTCAAAACCGGTTCCATCGAAGTGCTGCCGGAGACACTGCGTATTCTGAGTGAGGCACAGACCCCTCCGTTCCTGATTCAGGACGGCATCGATACGAGAGAGGACCTTCGTCTTAAGTACCGCTATCTGGATCTCAGAAGACCGGAACTTCAGCGCAGGATTATTTTCCGTGCCAAGGTGGTGGAGATGATCCGGGAATTTCTTGCCGGTGAGGGCTTCCTTGATATTGAAACACCGAACCTGATCGGCAGTACGCCGGAGGGCGCGCGTGATTATCTGGTTCCGAGCCGTGTTCATCCGGGATGTTTCTATGCGCTTCCGCAGAGTCCGCAGCTTCTGAAGCAGCTTCTGATGTGCTCCGGTTTTGACCGCTATTATCAGATTGCCCGCTGCTTCCGGGATGAGGATCTGCGCGCTGACCGTCAGCCGGAATTTACGCAGGTTGATATGGAACTCTCTTTTGTTGACCAGGATGATGTCATTGATGTCAATACAAGACTTCTTGCCGGTCTTCTTAAAAAGATTCCGGCCGTCATGCGCGAACTCGGTTTCGAAGAGGGATTGATCGGGGGGCTTGAGAAGGCAGGCGCAGAGATCGCAGCTAACGGGATTGAGCGTATGACCTGGCAGGATGCGATGGATTATTACGGCTCGGACAAGCCGGATCTTCGGTTCGGCATGAAGATTACCGATGTCTCCGAAGTTGTGAAGAGCTGCGGGTTCAGTGTGTTCACCGGAGCTCTTGCCGCCGGCGGCTATGTGCGAGGTCTGAATGCGAAGGGCCAGGGCGATATGCCGAGAAAAAAGATCGACAGGCTGACGGAGACGGCCAGGACATACGGTGCGAAGGGACTTGCCTATATCGCGATTCATGCGGACGGAACAGTGAAGTCTTCATTTTCAAAATTTATGACAGACGAAGAGATGAAGACGCTGATAGAGGCGATGAACGGAGAAGACGGAGACCTGCTTCTCTTTGCGGCGGATAAATTCCGCACGGTCTGTGCGGTTCTTGGCGCACTTCGTCTGCAGCTTGGCGAAGAGATGGGACTCATCGACCACAATGCGTTCCGATTTGAATGGATTGTCGATTTCCCGCTTCTTGAGTGGTCGGATGAGGAAAACCGCTTTATGGCAATGCACCACCCGTTTACGATGCCCAACGAAGATGACTGGGAACATATCGATTCCGATCCGGGGGCTGTTCGTGCCCAGGCCTACGATATTGTCCTTAACGGAACGGAGATGGGCGGCGGATCGATTCGTATTCACATGAACGATATTCAGGAAAAGATGCTTGAAGTCCTGGGCTTTACGCCGGAGAGGGCAAATGAGCAGTTTGGTTTCCTGCTGACGGCTTTTAAGTATGGTGTTCCGCCTCACGCAGGACTTGCTTATGGACTCGACCGCATGATTATGCTGTTCTCGGGCGCAGATTCGATCCGCGATGTCATTGCTTTCCCGAAGGTCAAGGATGCGTCAGACCTGATGATGAGTGCACCGTCCGGAGTCGATCCGAAGCAGCTTGAAGAATTGTCACTTGCAATATCAGTCAAAGAAAAAAATAAAGAAGCTTAAGGCTGCTTTTCCGGCAATTTGCCGGGGGTTTTTCAGGGGAGAAAATGTCAGAGAACACAAAGGATACCAGGTCCTATTCTTCTGAACAGAATAATCATAACCGCAAGGTGCCGGAAAGGCCGGGAAAAGGCGCGGAAAGATCCCGGGTTTATGAGGCAGACAGAATGCGTGTGCATGCTTCGGAGAAAGGCGCGCCGCGGGTTCGGAACGCATCAGGTCATGTCCGTGGAGATGGCGCAGGACATCGGAATCCGACTGAGATGAAAGAGAGAAAACCGGTCGGAAACGAAAATACTGCCGGGAACCGAAGCTCGAAGCCGGGCATGCGGCATACCGAAATGTCAGGCGGCAGGCGGCGCCCGTCCTCTGACCAGATCCGCCGCAGAAGCGCGGAGATGGGAGGAAGAGACGCAGGCCGGACTGATGGGAGGACAAGGATGTCTCAGGGCTCCGGCCAAAGAACCGGCAAACGGAGCCGCACCGGAAGAAGCTTCGGGGGCAGACGTCCCGGATGGAACGGTTCTCCGTTCGATCTGAAGAAGATTCTTATCGCAGCCGGAGCGCTGATTACCGTGCTTGTGATCGTGTATTGCGTGATCGGCATGGGCTATAAGAAAAAATTTCTTCCAAACACTTATGTGAATGGTTTCAATGTCAGCGGATACAGCGTCGAGGAGACAGAGGCTGTACTGAAAGCTTCTGTTGAAACCTATAAGCTTGAGATTGCCTTCCGCGGAGGAAAAAGTGAGGTGATCACCAGCAGTGATATGGGCCTTACTTATGTCTCTAGCAATGAAGTGGAGAGCCTGGTTGCGGGACAGTCTGTCATGGGCTGGCTCGCCAATATGTTGGGCAAGCACAATTATTATAATGTCAGCACGAGCTTTCAGTATGATAATGCGCAGATGCGCGCTTACCTTGAGAGTATGCCCGAGTTCAGCTCCGAGTATGTGACGGAGCCGAAGAATTCTACAATTGTCATGGACTCTGATCTGACATTCCGGACTTCAACGGAGTTCCAGGGAAATCAGCTGAACAAAGAGATGGTCTTCAGCGCAGTGGATGAGGCTATTAACTCAAGTGCGGGGCGGCTGAGCCTTGAAAAAGTCGAAGGCGCGTATGTCTCACCGTCTGTAACTTCCGAAAATGAGGAACTGCAGGAACGGGTTGAAAAGCTGAATTCGTATCTCGAGACGAACCTCACGCTTGTTTATCGGGACGGTACGACGGATGTGATCGATCGCGAACGGCTCGCGGGCTGGGCCAAAAAGGATGATGACGGCCTCTATGATCTTGATGATGACAATGTTTACATGAATATCTATGCCATTGTCGAAGCGGCGGCTGAAAAGTACAATGATGTCCATAACTACCTGGACTTCAATTCGACTAATAACGGCGTGGTGAGACTTGAGTGCAGTTCACCCTATGGATACAAGATCAATGTAGACAGTCAGACGGACGCAATCTTCAGCCTGGTGTACTCGCACACGGTGGGAGAGTATGAGTTTGAAAATGCGGTTTCTGCCTCTGCCGCTGATAAAATCGGAGACACCTATGTAGAGGTTGACGTTACGAATCAGCACGTTTATTACTACAAGGAAGGCTCGCTCTTTATGGATACTCCGTGCGTGACCGGTCTTGAGTCGGATCCGGAGCGCAGGACACCGTCCGGGGTTTACGCGATCTTCGATCTTGCGGAGGATCAGACCCTCGGAGATGTTGAGATCACCGGCTATTCTTCTTTTGTCGATTACTGGATGCCGTTTTATGAAAGCTATGGTCTGCATGACGCAAGCTGGAGAAGTGATTTCAGCAGTGATATGTATCTTGAGTACGGTTCACACGGCTGTGTCAATCTCCCGGTAGAAGAAGCAAGAAAGCTGTTTATTAATCTGGAGATCTGGACTCCCGTTATTGTCTGCAGAGAGTCGGATGCGGCTTCGACGTCATCCCATACGCTGGATGAGTGATGTTATTTCGGCAGGCCTGATGCGATGATGCTGTGCATGGCGGGAATTACGTCAGCAGTGATTCCTGTGAAACGATAAACCAGCCGCTATGAGGGCGGAGACAATTATAAAACCAGTTGAGAAGATCCCCGGCAGTTGATGCAGCTGTCGGGGATCTGTTCTTAAGAAAGAGCAATGCGGAGGATACTTTTGTGGAAGGACGCTATTACGGCTTCGCCGAGTACTGCAGAAAGGAATACGGCAGAAGACTCAGCAGGATTGCGCTGGATGCGGGTATGACCTGCCCGAACCGCGATGGAACGGCGGGCACAGGCGGCTGTATTTTCTGCAGCGGCGGAAGCGGCGATTTTGCGGTTCCGTATTTCGGGCAGAAGATGACAAGAGAGGACTTCTCATGGTATCACGGTAAGGCCGCAGACGGGGATTTTATCGCTTATTTTCAGGCCTACACGAATACATATGCTTCGATAGAAAAGCTGAAGCGGCTTTATTCTGCCGCTCTCTCAGATTCGATGTTTGCCGGAATTTCAATTGCTACGAGACCGGACGCAATGGGAACGCCGGTTATGGAGCTGCTGGGTGAGCTGAAAGAGCGGTATCCTTCGAAATTCATCTGGATCGAGCTTGGTCTTCAGACAGCTTCCGATGAGACTGCGGAGCTTATCCGGCGCGGATATAAAACAGAGGTCTACACAGACTGTGCTGCGGAGCTCAGGCGCAGAGGCATTCCTTTGATTACCCATATGATCCTCGGACTTCCGGGGGAGAACCGCGAGGACTGGCGCAGAACGGTTGAGTTGATCAATCGTGTCGGCTCATCCGGCGTGAAGCTTCAGCTTCTGCATGTTCTTCGCGGAACGGAACTGGCGGCAAGATATGAGAGCCGAAAGCTGCTCTCTGAGATCGAAAAGAAAGAAGGCCCTTCTTATGAAGTTCTCAGTATGGAGGAATATGTGGCGGGAACGGCTGAAATGATCGCTTATCTCTGTCCGGATATTGTCATTCATCGGCTGACCGGCGACGGAAACCCGGAGGAACTTCTGGCTCCGCTCTGGAGCCGTGATAAAAAACGCGTTTTAAATGCGATTCGAAGCCGGCTGAAGTCTGAGGGAATGTATCAGGGCCTATGGGCGACGGTTCCGGCATCGGAGAAAGAAGGGGGAAAGGAGAGTATTTTGACCAATGAATGCGGAACAGCTTAAAAAAAGATTTCTTGATCTTTTCAGAACAGCTTATGAGAGGGACATTCCGCTTCATACGCATTTTTTAACATTGGAAGAACAGGAACTCTTCTTATCGCTTGTAAGCGAGATGCGCGGGGCGAGAGTCGTTCTTTCAGGCGGCTATGAATGCGCGGAGCGGAAAGCTGCTTTTTTCTTTCCATCTTACCTGGATGAGGCGGAGGCGGTGCCGCCGCTTGCATGTCTTGAGGTGAGACCTGCGGCGGAGCGCTTCGCCGAGGAACTGGGGCATCGGGATGTACTGGGTGCATTGATGAGTCTTGGAATTGAGCGGGACAGAACGGGCGATATTATTATCCGGGGAAAATCTGCATTTATCGTATGTCTCCCGGAGATTGCTGATTTTATTGCAGACCAGTTGACCGGGATCCGGCATACGAAGGTGATCTGTGCAAGAGCGGAGCTTCCTGAAGAGCTTTTGAAGCCGGTTATAGAAGACAGAACCGGCAGTGTTGCGCAGCCGCGGCTTGATGCGGTGCTTGGCATGGCATTTCATCTTTCAAGAGGGACAGCACAGGAGACGATCGCTGCCGGCTATGTGTTTATCAACGGCCGTCAGGAAATGAGTGGCCGGAAGCTGCTGAAGGACGGAGACCTGATTTCAGTACGCCATCGCGGAAAGTTTATTTTCCGCGGCATTTCCGGGGAATCAAAGAAGGGCAGAGTCTTTGCGACAATCGGACTTTACAGGTAAGTCACAAAAATTTTCTTTGACAGGGACCGGAAATTGTTGTATAGTAATCAAACACAAACAGACGTTCGACAAAAGCGAATTTTATAAATACGGCCGTGTATTCCGCGCCTTTTGAGCGGGAGATACATGAAACACAAAATCCGGGGATCGGCAGGACGGACTGCGAAAAAAACGGCCGGAGCAGAAGAATATCGGAGGCAGCATGGCAAAAAAGGAAGTTTATGATGAGTCGAGCATTCATGTGCTGGAGGGACTGGAAGCGGTCAGAAAACGTCCCGGGATGTATATCGGCAGCACATCGCGGAAGGGACTCAATCATCTGATCTATGAGATTGTGGACAATGCCGTGGATGAGCATCTTGCCGGCTATTGCACTCATATTGAAGTGACGCTTGAGAAAGACGGCTCGTGTATGGTGTCGGACAATGGGCGGGGCATTCCTGTCGGTCTGCACGAAAAAGGCATTCCGGCAGAACGTCTGGTCTATACGACCCTTCATGCGGGTGGAAAATTCGACAGCAGTGCCTATAAAACTTCCGGGGGTCTGCACGGGGTGGGTTCCTCTGTTGTCAATGCGCTTTCCGAATGGATGGATGTGGAAGTCCGGAGAGACGGAGCGGTTCATCATGATCGTTTTCGGAGAGGTGAACCGGAGATAGCGCTTGTGAACGGTCTGCTTCCGGTGATCGGAAAGACCAGGGAAACAGGCACAACGGTGCGGTTTCTGCCGGATCCGGAGATCTTTGAGGTGACGAGATTCTCTTCGACGGAAGTCAGTTCCCGCCTCCATGAGACGGCGTATCTCAACCCCGAGCTGGTGATCGTGTTCCGCGATTTGCGTGGCGACGAGCCGAAGGTGAGCGAATTCCATGAACCGGACGGGATAACAGGCTTTGTCCGTGATATCAACAGGAATGAGGAGACCGTCACCGAACCGGTTTATTTTGAGGGCGAGGATGAGGGAATCTCCGTGCGGATTGCCTTTCAGTATGTGAATGAGTTTCATGAAAATGTGCTCGGATACTGCAATAATATCTATAACGCGGACGGAGGGACGCATCTGACCGGGTTTAAGACTGCATTTACCCAGGTGATGAACAGCTATGCGAGAGAGATCGGTGTTCTTAAAGACAAAGATCAGAATTTTACCGGGCCCGATATCCGGAACGGCATGACCGCTGTTGTATCAATCAAGCATCCCGATCCGCGCTTCGAGGGACAGACGAAGACAAAGCTGGACAATCCGGATGCTGCGAAGGTTGTAGCGAAAGTTGTGACTGAAGCAGCGCCGAGATATTTTGACCGCAACATAGACGCACTGAAGGCAATTCTTGGCTGTGCCGAGAAGTCGGCGAAGATCAGAAAAACCGCGGAGAAGGCAAAGACGAGTCTGCTTTCGAAGCAGAAATATTCGTTTGATTCCAACGGAAAGCTTGCTAACTGCATCAGCAGAGATCCTTCAAAGTGCGAGATTTTTATCGTGGAGGGAGATTCGGCCGGCGGCTCCGCAAAGACGGCGCGCGACCGCGAATATCAGGCAATCCTTCCGATCAGGGGGAAAATCCTCAATGTCGAAAAGGCCAGCATCGATAAGGTATTGGCGAATGCCGAGATCAAGACGATGATCAACTCTTTCGGCTGCGGTTTTTCTGAGGGTTACGGCAATGACTTTGATATTACAAAACTCAGATATGACAAAATTATTATCATGGCCGATGCGGATGTAGACGGTGCCCATATCGGAACACTTCTTCTGACGCTGTTTTACCGGTATATGCCGGAACTCATCAATGAAGGACATGTTTACGTGGCGATGCCGCCTCTCTATAAGGTTGTTCCCTCAAAGGGGGAGGGAGAGTACCTCTATGACGATAAGGCACTTGAGGAATACCGAAAGAAGCATAAAAGCGGTAAATTCACGCTGCAGAGATATAAGGGTCTTGGCGAGATGGACCCGGAGCAGTTATGGGAGACCACACTAAATCCGGAGACACGTCTGCTGAGGAGGATTGAAATCGGGGACCCCGGATTTTCCTCGGATATTACCGGGGTGCTCATGGGGACGGAAGTTCCTCCGCGGCGTGATTTTATTTATGAGCATGCACGCGATGCGGAACTGGACGTGTAAAAAGAAAGGCTGTCGCGGCGAAAGATCAAAAAGTGAACCGGCTGCGCCCGGAGCTTAAAAGACGAAAGGCTGTTTTTTTATGAATCTCACGGAAGACAGAATTATCCGGACCGATTATTCGGAGATTATGCAGAAAAATTATATCGATTACGCGATGTCGGTGATTGTGTCGCGTGCGCTTCCCGATGTCAGGGACGGTCTGAAGCCGGTGCAGAGGAGAGTGCTTTACGATATGTGGGAACTCGGCACAAGGTGGGACCGGCCGTATAGAAAAAGTGCCCGTATTGTCGGTGACACCATGGGTAAATACCATCCGCACGGTGACAGCTCCATCTACGACTCGCTTGTGGTTATGGCACAGGACTTCAAAAAAGGCCAGGTGCTTGTCGACGGACACGGCAATTTCGGCTCGATTGAAGGAGACGGTGCGGCGGCGATGCGTTACACAGAGGCCCGCCTGATGAAATTTACTCAGGAACTGTTTCTTGCGGACCTTGACAAAGATATTGTCGATTTTGTGCCGAATTTTGATGAAAATGAGCGCGAGCCGTCGGTTCTTCCGGCGAAGATTCCGAATATTCTGGTCAATGGTTCTGAGGGCATTGCGGTCGGCATGGTGACTTCTATCCCGCCGCATAATCTGTGCGAAGTGATTGAGGCGGTTGAGGCGTTTATCAAAGACGACAGCATCACGGATGAGGAACTGCTTCACTTCGTCAAGGGGCCGGATTTTCCGACCGGCGGCATTGTGACGAACGCCGATGATCTGAAGGAGATCTACAGAACGGGCAGCGGAAAGATCAGGATTCGCGCGAAGACACAGATTGAAAAAGGTAAGAACGGAAGAGTCAATATCGTGATTACCGAGATTCCTTATACGATGATCGGGAGCGGAATCGGAAAGTTTCTGAATGATGCCGCGGAGCTTGCGGAAAATCGCACCTGTTCCGATATTGTGGATATTTCCAACCAGTCGTCGAAAGAGGGAATTCGCATTGTCATCGAATGCAGAAAAGGTGCCGATACCGATTCTATTCTGAATATTCTTTACAAGAAGACGAAGCTGGAAGATACGTTCGGCGTCAATATGCTTGTAGTCTCTGACGGAAGACCGGAAACGATGTCTCTTCGGCAGATCATTGAGGCCTGCGTTGATTTTCAGTTTGAAATCGCGGACAAAAAGTACAGCAATCTGCTGATGAAGGAACTCGAACAGAAAGAAATTCAGGAGGGTCTGATTCGGGCAGTCGATGTCATTGATCTGATCATTGAGATTTTAAGAGGTTCAAAGAACCGGAAGATGGCTTGTGACTGCCTTGTGATGGGAAAAACGGATGGCATTCGCTTTAAGAGTGAAGAGAGCCGGATCGCAGCTGAAAATCTGATGTTTACGGCACGTCAGGCTGATGCTATTCTGGATATGCGTCTTGTAAAGCTGATCGGGCTTGAGATCCGGGCACTTCAAAAGGAACATGAGGAGACGATGCGCCGGATTGCCCGCTACCGGAAGCTTCTCGAAGACCATGGGGAAATGGCTGAACTGCTGATCTCCGAATTTGAAGAGATGAAGAAGGAATACGGACGGGCGAGAAAAACGTCGATTGAAAATGCGGAGGAGATCGTTCTCGAAGAAAAGACACCGGAGGCGGAAGAAGTGGTCTTTGCACTGGACCGTTTTGGCTACGCGAAGCTTCTTGATCCGCAGGTATACGAGAAAAACCGGGAAACGGCCGAAGCAGACAGCCGGTACCTCTTCCGGTTGATGAGTACGGACAAGGTGTGCATCTTTACGGACAGCGGAAAGATGCATACGGCCCGGGTTTTGGATGTTCCGCGCAAAAAGCTGAGAGAGAAGGGCATTCCGATTGACAACATCAGCAATTACACAAGCCGCACGGAGGAAATTCTGAAGGTCGCGCCGCAGGCGGAAATCATGGAATCGGAACTTGTCTTTGCGACAAAAAAGGGTCTGATTAAGCGAACGGCCGGAGCAGAAATTGTATCAACAGTCAGAACTGTTCAGTCAACCAAGCTTGCAGAGGAGGATCAGCTCATCTTTCTCGACAATTCGGCGCACATGGATCAGGTGGTCATTCAGACACATGAGGGATATTTTCTGAAATTCCCGCTGTCAGAGGTGCCGGAGCTTAAGAAAACAGCAGTGGGCGTCCGTGCGGCGGCTCTCGGTGACGGAGATTTTGTGGAGAGGGTGTATCTCATAGAAAACGGCCGCGAATTTGCTGCTGACTACAGGGATTCCAAAATTCTGCTTAACCGGCTGAAGACGGCGAAAAGGGGCGGCCGCGGCGCAAAGAGAAAGTAATTCCCGGCACCGGAAAAGCAGTGAGATTTTTTGAAATGTGCTTGCTTTTTTTAAGCAGCGGTGTTAAATTTAACTGGTAATGTTGATTGTAAGTTAGGAGCGGGCGGAAGTTCGCTCCTAACTTATGCGTAAATAATGAATGGTTTGCGCTGCATAAAGCCAGCACCGGAATTGCTTCGGAGGCCTCATAAGTGAGCAGAAAAGAAGATTACGAAGAGAAAGTGTGGAAGCTGCTTGTTCCGATTCTCGATGAACTCGGGATGAAGCCGGTCGATGTGGAATATGTGAAGGAGGGCGGGGATTATTATCTTCGCTGCTACATCGATAAAGAGGGGGGCGTCGGAATTGATGACTGTGAAGAGGTCAGCAATCGCCTCGATCCCAAACTTGATGAGGCGGATATAATTTCCGATGCTTATATACTTGAGGTGAGTTCACCGGGGCTCGGGCGGCCGCTCAAAAGGCCCAGAGATTTCGAATTTGCGATGGGAAAAGAAATCGAGATCAAAACCTATAAAGCAGTGGACGGCAGCAAAGAATGGAAAGGCATCCTGACGGCATGGGACAAAGAAAAGGTCCGGATTCAACCGGAGGGAGCCGAAGAAATGACATTTACAAGGACGGAAATATCGCTTATCCGTTTGGCGTTTGATTTTTGACCTAAGGAGGACAACGGAAAAATGAACACGGAACTCAGAGATGCCATTGAAACTATTGAAAAAGAAAAAGGAATCAGCAAGGAATCCCTGTTTGAGTCAATTGAACAGTCTTTGATGGCAGCCTGCAGAACGCATTTCGGGAAGAATGATAATATCAATGTCAGGATAGATCCGGAGACGTTTGAATATTCCGTAACCGCAGAGAAAGAAGTCGTTGAAGATCAGGCGGATATCATGGATCCGACGCTGCAGGTGACACTTGAAGAAGCGAGAAGAATTGATCCGCATGTGGTGCCGGGAGATATTATTACGGTTGAGATTAATTCCAAAAAATTCGGCAGAATTGCAACGGCAAATGCCAAGCAGATTATTCTTCAGCGGATCAGGGAAGAAGAAAGAAACGCTGATTTTAATCAGTATAACAATAAGATTCACCAGATTGTGTCCGGCGTTGTCCAGAGACAGCAGGGGAAAACTTACTGCATTAATCTTGGAAAGCTTGAAGCTCTTCTCAATGAGAGTGAGCAGGTTCGGTCGGAAAGATTTCAGACAAATGAGCGCGTAAAGGTTTATGTGCTCGATGTCAAAAATTCTACCAAGGGGCCGAAGATTCTTGTGTCGAGAACTCATTCGGAACTCGTACGGAAGCTTTTCGAGGAAGAGGTCACTGAGGTCAGCAGCGGAACGGTAGAGATCAAAAAACTGTCAAGAGAGCCCGGCTCCAGAACCAAGATGGCAGTGTGGTCAAACGATCCCAACGTCGATCCGGTCGGCGCCTGTGTCGGCAAGAACGGAGAGCGCGTCAATGCGGTTGTGAATGAGCTGCGCGGGGAGAAGATCGATATCATCGAATGGGATCCCAATCCGGCGATTTTGATTGAAAATGCGCTGAGTCCGGCCAAGGTCATCACGGTGGCTGCTGATCCGGATGAAAACTCTGCCAAGGTGATTGTCCCGGATTATCAGCTCTCTCTTGCAATCGGCAAAGAAGGACAGAACGCCCGGCTTGCGGCAAGGCTGACCGGATACAAGATCGATATTAAATCCGAAACCCAGGCCCGTGAATCCGGAGACTTCGATGACCTCTATATCGATGATTTCGATGAGAACGGTGAGTACTACGAGAATGAAGGTGAGGAGTATGCAGACGAATCCGGTCTCGTCCCCGAAGACGAAACCTCAGAGAACCTGTACGGGATGCCGGAAGACAAATGATAAGGATACATTGATAAGAATTGTCAGAACGCCTGAGGGACAGGTGACGGTTGACCGGACGGGAAGGCTGAACGGCAGAGGCGCGTATCTCTGCAGAAATGAAGCATGTCTCGAGACAGCCCTCCGGAAAGGGGCGCTCGCGAGAAATTTGAGGACGCATATTCCGGAAGAGATCGCCGGACAGTTGCGAAAAGAAATTGCAGCGATAAAATGACCGGAGCGGGAGCCCTTAAAAGGAGAACAGAATATGACAGGTGATGCGAAGGTTCTGGGATATCTGGGGCTCGCAGCCCGGGGACGGCTGATCGAGAGCGGTGAATTTTCCACGGAGAAGGCGGTGAAATCGGGAAGGGCATTTCTCGTTATCACGGCAAATGACGCATCGGAGAATACAAAAAAGAATTTTCGCGATATGTGTGCTTATTACGGCGTCCCATATGCGGAATTCGCCGATAAGCAGACGCTCGGGCATGCGATCGGCAGACAGTTCCGGGCCTCCTGCGCGCTGACAGACGAAAAGCTGGCGGGAGTCGTGGCGGGAGTACTGGAAACAGAAATGCCTGAAAAACGAAGAGATCGGCACTGATGCCGGTGAGGCAGCACAGAAGCTGCCTGCGATGAATTGAAGAAGTATGATTTTGGAAAGAACACCCATTGCAATAAATTTAAGGGAAGAAGCGAGAGCTTAGTAGTAAGGAGATTGCAGAATATGGCAAAAATCAAAGTCCATGAACTTGCTAAGGAGATCGGAAAGTCCAACAGGGACGTGATCGATTATCTGAAAGCTAAGGGGTATGACGTCGTGACGGCTGTCAATGTCGTTCCGGAAAGCGAGATCGCGAATATCCGTGCAGCTTTCGGAGCCGCACCGGCGGCTTCGTCCGGAACTTCTGACAGTTCGAAGCAGGAAGCGGCGAAGCAGCCAAAACCGGTGGCGCCGCAGTCTGAGACGGATGTCAGGGCTGAAGATGATAAGCCGAAAAAGAAAGGAATTGTGCGCGTATTCCGTTCGCAGAATGCGTCGAGGCAGCTTCAGAAGCGGCCGCCGGCAAGGAAAACGGCGCCGGCTTCTGCAGCTTCATCAACTGCGGCTCGCCGTGAAAATGAGGCAGAGCAGCCGCTTAGACCGCTTGTTGAAGTGAAAGAACAGAAGGCGGAAGAGATGCCGGCCCTCACGGCTCCGGAGAAGATGGCGATGCAGGAGAGCCTTCTGCCGGAGAAGAATGAAAAAGCCGAAAAGAAGGCAACAGCAGCGGAAAAGCCGACAGTTAAGACAGCTTCGGATGAGGTGATCGGGACAAACGCTGAAAAGAGTACTGCGGTGGAGAAGCCGACAGAAAAGAGTATTTCAGCGGAGGAGAAACCGTCTGAAAAGAGCGCGGTACCGGTGGAAAAGCCGGCTGAAAAAACAGAGCCTGCTGAAACAGGCGGTTTCCGTAACGGCCGGGTCCTTAGAAATGTCAATACATCACCGGTCAGAGTACCGGCTTCAAGTTCGTTGAACGGTACTGCCGGCAGAAATTCGAATGACCGGAATCGAGGCGGTCAGGGAAGAGGGATGTCTGACAGAAACCGCAGCGGTCAGGGACGTGATATGAGCCAGCGCCAGGGACAGAGCCAGGACAGAAACCGCAGTGGTTATCAGGACCGCAGCCGTTACGGAAACGGTCAGGAACAGCAGGGAGACCGTTCCAGAGGTAATTATCAGAATCGTCAGGAAAGACCATATAGCCAGAGCAGAACGGGCGGCACAGGTGCGTCCGCTGGCGGAAGAGGCACCGGCGCTCCGGTACGTTCTTACGGCACTTCCGGACAGGGAAGACCCGGCCAGCCGGCATCTCCTGCCGGCGGCCGTGTCAGAGGAGCGGCACCGGGAGCGAGACCAGCTCCGCAAGCCGGCGGCGGTGACGGCGCTCTTGCTCATAAGACGACAAGAGATTTCCGAAAAGACGGCAAAGAGAGAGAAAGAAACCGTGAAGAACGGAAAGAGCTCGGAAAGAATCAATCCCAGGCTTCTTCCCAGAAGAGACAGTTCAACAGAACTCCGAAGGCGCTTCAGCAGAAGACTCCGAAGGCGCCGCAGGAGAAGAAGGTTGAAGTTGTGACATCCATTGAAATTCCCGAAAAGATTTCTATCCGTGATCTGGCTGACGCGATGAAGCTGAAGCCGACTGATCTGATTAAAGAGCTTTTCATGAAGGGCGAGATGGTGACACTGAACCATGAGCTTACTTATGAAAAAGCTGAAGAAATCGCAATGGAGCACGATATTGAATGCAAGCTGCTTGAACCGGAAGATCCGACAGAGCAGTTTAAAGAAGATCTCCAGGAAGATCGCGAAGAAGATATGGTATCCCGTCCGCCTGTAATCTGCGTTATGGGCCACGTCGATCACGGCAAAACTTCTCTTCTTGACGCGATCCGCAACACTCATGTGACTGACCGCGAAGCGGGCGGCATCACACAGCATATCGGTGCTTATATGGTATCTGTAAAAGATCCGGAGAGCGGCGAGATGAAGAAGCTGACCTTCCTTGACACGCCGGGTCATGAGGCTTTCACGGCGATGAGAATGAGAGGCGCGAACGCAACCGATATCGCAGTGCTTGTTGTTGCTGCTGATGACGGTGTTATGCCGCAGACAATTGAGGCTATCAATCATGCCAAGGCAGCCAATACGGAAATTATCGTTGCGGTCAACAAGATTGATAAGCCCGGCGCTAATATCGACCGGGTCAAGCAGGAACTTTCCGAATATCAGCTGATTGCTGAGGACTGGGGCGGCGAGACGATCTTTTGCCCGGTATCCGCAAAGACGCAGGAGGGACTTGAGAATCTTCTTGAGATGATCCTTCTCGAAGCGGAGATGAAAGAGCTGAAGGCCAATCCGAACCGCAATGCGCGCGGTATTGTTGTCGAGGCGAAGCTTGATAAAGGCCGCGGACCGGTAGCATCGGTGCTGATTCAGAAGGGAACCCTTCATCAGGGTGATTTCATTGCCTGCGGTGCCGCTTACGGTAAGGTAAGGGCAATGACCGATGAAAAGGGCAAGCGGCTTCACAAAGCAACTCCTTCGATGCCGGTCGAAATCATCGGTCTCAGTGCGGTGCCGGAAGCCGGTGAATTGTTTGTCGTCTATGACAGCGATAAAGAGGCTAAGGAGCATGCGGCTGCATTTGTGACTGCCAATAAGAAGACTCTCCTTGACGAGACGAAGACGCAGATGTCGCTTGACGATCTGTTCAGTCAGATTAAAGAGGGAAGCCTCAAAGAGCTTCCGATTGTTGTCAAGGCTGACGTCCAGGGATCGGTCGAGGCTGTTTCACAGTCGCTTCTGAAACTGTCAAATGATGAAGTTGTCGTCAAGGTAATTCACGGCGGTGTCGGCGCGATCAATGAATCGGATGTTTCTCTTGCGGCGGCCTCCAATGCGATTATTATTGGCTTTAATGTCAGACCGGATGCGACTGCCAAGATGGTTGCTGACAACCAGAAGGTCGATATCCATCTCTACAATGTCATCTATGAGGCACTTGAAGATGTTGAGAGAGCGCTCAATGGCATGAGGGCGGCTGTATATGAGGAGAAGATTGTCGGACATGCGGAAATCCGCGCGATGTTCAAATCCTCGGGCGTTGGAAATATTGCCGGTGCCTATGTGAAGGACGGTACATTTACAAGAAATGCCAAAGTTCGTGTATTCCGGGGAGAAGAGAAGATCTTTGAAGGAGAACTGGCCTCCCTTAAGCGCTTCAAGGACGATGTAAAGGAAGTTCGTGAAGGCTTTGAGTGCGGTCTTGTCTTCAAAGATTTCGGCGGATTCCAGGTAGACGATATGGTCGAAGCCTATACCATGGTTGAGGTGCCGCGCACATGAGAAAAAACGGGACAAAGAATCTCAGGGTAAACGGAGAGGTTGAGAGGGAGCTTTCTGCCATTATCCGGGAACTCAAAGATCCGAGAATTGCTTTGATGACTTCAATTATGGATGTCTATGTGGCACCGGATCTGAAAACCTGCCGGATTTATCTCAGTGTACTTGGCTCAGAGGAAGAACAGCAGGAGACGATGAAGGGGATCGCATCCGCGAAAGGGTTTATCCGGCGGGAGCTTGCTCATCGTCTGAATCTTCGCAATACGCCGGAGCTGACATTTATGCTCGACCAGTCGATTGAGCGCGGAATTGAAATGTCTAAACGCATCGATGATGTGATCCGGCATGATGAGGAAGTACATCGCGATGACGAAGTGCAGTGAAGTGTGACCGGATGAGCAGGGTTTCCCTGCTCATCCTTTTCATTCGTTATGAAGAAGGATGAATGAGGAGCATGCGCATAACCGGAAAGGAAAACATCGATGAAATGTCTTGACGAAATTCTGACCAATGAGATACACACAGCCGCAACTGCCGGACATGTCAATCCGGACGGTGACTGTGTCGGGAGCTGTACGGCGGTTTATCAATACCTCCGCAGCTATTACCCTGAAATCGAAACGGATCTTTATCTTGAAAAACCGGATGCGTCTCTCCTGTTTTTGAAGGGGATGGAGGATGCGAAAGACGCTCTGGATACAAACAGGCACTATGATCTTTTTATTTCATGTGATGCCAGCACGCCGGACAGAATTGCAGTCGCCGGAGAACTTCTTTCGAAAGCGGATCTTACGGTTTCGATTGATCATCATATGAGCAATCCGGGCTTTGCGGGGCTCAATCATATTGAGGCAGAAGCAAGCTCATGTGCGGAAGTTCTGGCGGGTCTTATGCCGGAGGAACGCATAGACGCCGGCATCGCGGCATCACTTTATACAGGGATCATTCATGACACCGGAGTCTTTCAGTATCGGAATACAACGCCGGCTACGCTTAGGACAGCGTCGATGCTGATCTCAAAAGGAATTGATTTCAATAAGATTATAGACGAGTCCTTTAATCAGCGGACATGGGTGCAGAACCGGATTCTCGGCTGTGCGCTCGAGCGCTCAGAACTTTCTGCGGGAGGTCTTCTGGTTGTCTCCGGAATCAGGAAAGAGGATCTTGTGCAGTTTGGCGCAGAGGTAAGAGATCTTTCGATGATCGTATCGCAGCTCAGGCTGACGAAAGGCGTTGAGTGTGCGGCATTTGTCTATCAGACCGGTGAAGATACCTTTAAGGTCTCTCTTCGCAGCTGCAGCTGGCTTGATGTGGCGGAGATCTGTGGGAAATACGGCGGCGGCGGACACCTTCGTGCTGCGGGCTGTACGATTCAGGGAACATATGAAGAGGTCAGGGCAGTGATCACAGAGGCTGTTCGGGAAGCGCTTGAGCGGCAGTACGAAGCAGTCAGATAAGGGCATAGCCCGCAGCTTCTCTGTTCTGTTTTCTTCATTTTACTTTGTCATAACGTACAGAAATCGTGCAGGCGGCACGTTTTTCCGTTCCGGTTTGCCTCAGCATACCCAAAGAGCTGCCGGCGGCAGGTTCTTTGGGTAGCCATGAAGAAGGAAATATACAGAAAAATATGATCATTAACGGTGTGGTAAATGTAAAAAAAGAGAAGGGCATGACGTCCTTCGGGGTGGTTGCCAGGCTTCGAAGGATTTTCGGACAGAAGAAAATCGGTCATACAGGGACGCTTGATCCGGATGCGGAAGGAGTACTGCCGGTCTGTTTCGGCAGGGCAACGCATCTCGTCGAGACATTAAGCCGCGGCACGAAGGAATATGAAGCCGTGATTCTATTGGGCCGGACAACTGATACCCAGGATGTCAGCGGAACTGTTTTGAGAGAAGCAGATCCGACGGTATCTGAAGAAGAAATCAGACAGGCAATTCTTTCCTTTAAGGGAAAGCAGACACAGCTCCCACCGATGTACAGTGCTGTTAAAGTCAACGGACAGAAGCTTGTTGATCTTGCGAGAAAAGGAATAGAGATCGATCGTCCGACGCGGGAAGTTGAATTCAGCGAGATTGAAATTCTCTGGGTTGACATTCCACGTGCCGCGTTTCGAGTGACCTGTACGCATGGAACCTATATCCGTACGCTCTGCAACGATATCGGTGAAAAGCTTGGCTGCGGGGCCTGTATGGAAGCTCTGCTCAGGACAAGGGTCGGGGAGTTTCATCTTGATACAGCAATGACAATTGACGAGATAGCGGCGCGGAAAGAGGCCGAGGGGGACATTCGCGAGTACTCCTTTGTGCGGCCGATCGATGCTTTTTACGCGAAGCTTCCGAAAGTGACGGTTTTTGGGGAGGTTCTCACGCAGGTTCTCAACGGAAATGGATTTTCCGTGGAAGAGTCAGATGGAGCGTCAGAACTTTCGAAGGGGCAGGAAGCGAGGGTATACACTTCGGACGGTGACTTTATCGGTATTTTTCAAAGAAAAGCGGCCGGTATGCGCCTTGTGAAATATTTCTATGAAGCACCAGGGTCACAATGAGGAAAAAAGGAGCGCAGCGAAAGCTGCGGGCATATTTTTCCTCATTAGTGACCCGCAAGAACATGAGCAAGTAGGCCGGGAGGCCGGATTGCGAATGTAGGAAGCCTGTCGGGAGCGGAGCGGAGACAGGCGCGGTGCTTCATAAAGAGTGCCACGGGAGGAAAAAAGGAGCGCAGCGAAAGCTGCGGGCATCAGGCAGCTGTGAAAGTGCGGAGAAGATGATGAAAATCATAAAAGAGATTTTTACTTATGCCGGTGAGGAACGAAGCGCAGTGACCATCGGTAAATTTGACGGCGTTCATCTCGGCCACACAAGGCTTATAGAGAGAACCTGTGCCCGGGCTCACGAGGCGGGAGCGAAAGCTGTGGTTGTCACGTTTGATATGGCACCGGCGCTGATCCTGTCAAAAAAAGAGCGTCGAAAGCTGTTTGAAGAGATGGGAGTCGATGTCCTTGTGGAGTGTGGATTTACGCCGAAGCTTATTGCCATGTCGGCAGAGCATTTTGTAAAAGATATTCTCCTGCGCAGATTGAATATGATTCATATCGCGGCGGGAGAGGATTTTCGCTTCGGTTACGGACGTGAAGGCGATGCTTCCATGCTGAAGGCTTTTGGAGAAAAGCTTGGCTTCAGTGTGGATATTGTGCCTGAAGTGGACGAGGACGGGGAGAAGATTTCAAGCACCCGCATACGGGAGGCGCTTGCCGTCGGCGACATGGAAAAGGTGAGGAGAATGCTGGGGTTTACCTATTATCTCCGGGGAAGCGTAATTCACGGCAGGCAGATCGGCCGCACGATCGGAATCCCGACAGCGAATCTGATTCCCGATAAATCAAAGCTGCTCCCGCCAAACGGTGTCTATTTTTCAACTGCGGAAATTGCGGGAAAAACGTACGGAGGGATCACCAATATCGGAACGAAGCCTACGGTTGACGGCCATTTTGTAGGGGCGGAGACGTTCTTCTTTGACTTTGAACAGGACATCTACGATGAAGTTCTGGAAGTCAGACTTCTGCATTATTCGAGACCCGAGCGGAAATTTTCCGGAATTGAAGAGCTGTCAGCACAGATTCACGAGGATGAGAAAAACGGCAGAGAGTATTTTTCAAGATGAAGTGTTCCGTTTTCGGTTGACACGCATTATCTGCTTTGTTATACTCAATGAGTTGCGAAAACCGGCTTATAAGGTCGTGTTCCTTCATTCGGTGATCGGCTGTCTCCGGCCATTGCTGAATGACAGGAGAATATCATGCTTTCACAGGAGGATTTTATTATGATCAGCAAAGAACTTAAGCAGGAAATCATGAAGAACTATGCAAGAACAGAAGGTGACACAGGTTCACCGGAAGTTCAGATCGCCGTTCTGACAGAGAGAATCAACGAGCTCACAGAGCATCTTAAGAAGAATCCGAAGGATCATCATTCAAGACGTGGACTTCTGAAGATGGTCGGCCAGAGACGCAGCCTTTCCAATTATCTTAAGAAGAAAGACATCAACCGTTATCGTGCTCTGATCGAGAGACTCGGACTTAGAAAGTAAAAGTATTTTCGGGGCAGGTGACAACCACCTGCCCTTTTTTACCGCCCATTCGGGCAGAAGGAGAAGAAATGGGAGATTATAAGAGTTATTCAATGGAACTCGGCGGCAGAACGCTGACTGTCGATATCGGTCGAGTCGGTAAACAGGCGAACGGCTGCTGCTTTATGCATTACGGCGATACGCTTGTCCTCTCGACAGCGACAGCTTCAAAGGCTCCGCGTGAAGGTGTGGATTTTTTCCCGCTTTCCGTTGACTTTGAAGAAAAAATGTATGCGGTCGGAAAATTTCCGGGAGGCTTCAATAAACGTGAGGGAAAGGCATCCACGCATGCGATTCTGACAAGCCGTGTGATTGACCGTCCGATGCGCCCGCTGTTCCCGAAGGATTACAGAAACGATGTATCCCTCAACAATTTGATTATGTCAGTTGATCCGGAATGTGATCCGGAGATTCCGGCGATGCTTGGATCCGCTCTGGCGACAAGTATTTCTGATATTCCTTTTGACGGTCCGTGCGCGATGACACAGATGGGTCTTGTGAACGGGGAATTTGTTGTCAATCCGGGCTATGAGCTGAAAGCAAAGTCAGATCTTGCCCTGACAGTTGCGTCCACCAGAGAAAAAGTCATCATGATCGAAGCAGGGGCCAATGAGATCCCGGAAGACAGGATGATTGAAGCGATCTACAAGTGTGATGAGATCAACCGCAGCATCATCGAATTTTTCGATAAGATCATTGCTGAATGCGGAAAGCCGAAGCATGAGTACCTGCACTATGAGATTCCGGCTGAACTCAATGATGCGCTCCATGAAGTCTGCCCGCCGGAAGAGATGGAGAAGGTCGTTTTCACGGATGACAAGCAGACTCGCGAGGCAAATGTTGCCGAAGTGAAGGCAAAATTTGCTGAAAAGTATGGTGACAACGCAGAGTGGATGGCCCTTATCGGCGATGCTCTTTATCAGTATGAGAAAAAGACTGTCAGAAAGATGATTCTTAAGGATCAGAAGAGACCTGACGGCAGAAAAATCACAGAGATTCGTCCACTGGCGGCAGAAATCGATCTCGTTCCGAGAGCACACGGTTCAGCGATGTTCACAAGAGGCCAGACCCAGATCTGCGACGTTGTCACACTGGCTCCTCTCTCCGAGGCTCAGAAGGTTGAAGGACTTGATCCGTTTATTACAAAGAAGAGGTACCTGCATCAGTATAATTTCCCGTCTTATTCCGTAGGTGAAACGAAGCCGAACAGAGGACCGGGAAGACGTGAGATCGGTCACGGCGCTCTTGCGGAACGTGCACTTATTCCGGTCCTTCCGACGGAAGAAGAGTTCCCGTATGCAATCAGAGCTGTCTCCGAAACGTTTGAATCCAACGGCTCTACTTCACAGGCTTCGATTTGCGCCTCCTCCATGGCGCTTATGGCCGCCGGTGTTCCGATCAGAAAACCGGTTGCAGGTATTTCCTGCGGTCTTGTTACGGGTGAAACGGATGACGATTATATCGTTCTGACAGATATTCAGGGACTTGAAGATTTCTTCGGCGATATGGATTTCAAGGTTGCCGGTACGCATGATGGTATTACTGCAATCCAGATGGACATCAAGATTCACGGTCTTACCCGCGCGATCGTTGAAGAGGCGATTGCGAGAACAAAGCAGGCACGAGAATATATTCTCACGGAAGTGATGGAAAAATGCATCGCGGCACCGCGCAAGGATCTCAGTAAGTGGGCTCCGAAGATCATCCAGATGAACATCGATCCGGAGAAGATCGGAGAAGTCGTCGGTCAGAGAGGAAAGACCATCAATGCCCTGATTGATACTTACGGCGTACAGATCGATATCGAGGATGACGGTTTTGTCTCCATCAGCGGCTCCGACAAGACAAATATGGAGCGTGCAGCTGAAGCAATCAAAACCATTGTTACAGAGTTTGAAAAGGGAATGATTCTGACCGGAAAGGTTGTTTCGATCAAAGAATTCGGCGCATTTCTCGAATTTGCGCCCGGCAAGGAAGGCCTGGTACACATTTCCAAGATTGCCAATGCCCGCATTGCGCGTGTTGAAGATGTTCTTCAGATCGGAGATGTTGTCCGTGTAGTCTGCCTTGGAAAAGACAAGAACGGCAAATTCAGCTTCTCCATCAAGGATTGCCCGAAGGAAGACAGCTTCTCCGATATCGGCAGAGTTGTTGCTTCTGCCGGTCCGGATGCGGAGTAAGACGATGGCGGAAAAGACGATCCGAATCAAGTACCATTCAGATCAGATTGATCGGCTCGAGTATATCGACGGAAAAAGCGACTGGATCGATCTTCGGTCTGCGGAAGATGTCAGTCTGAAGGCCGGTGAATTTCACCTTGTGAATCTGGGAATATCGGTTCAGCTTCCGGAGGGCTATGAGATGATTACGGCTCCCAGAAGTTCGACCTTCCGGAATTTTGGAATTCTCCAGAGCAATTCGATCGGTGTTGTCGATGAGACCTACTGCGGAGACAATGATATTTTGAAAATGCCGGTTTACGCCGTGCGGGATACGGAGATCCACGTCAATGATCGGATCTGCCAGTTCCGCATTATTGAACACCAGCCGAAAATTACCTTTAAAGAGGTTGAAACACTGGGAAATCCCGATCGCGGCGGTTTCGGCAGTACCGGAAAAAATTAATACAGAGGATTGCGGGTGCCGCCCTTCTTTTTAAAAGAGGGGCGGTGCTTTTTTGTCATAACGTTCAGAAAACGTGCCGGTGACAGGTATTTTCTCTGATGAGGTACTGCCCATTGCGAATTTCACAGCGTTTGACTTACAGGATGCATACGAAAGTATAGTTTAAGAATAGTATAAGAATAATAAAAGAATAATCCCTTCATTAGAATTGGTCAAAAAAGATGGATTGGTCAAAAACGGAACGATTCATCGTTTTGATTTCTAAGGAGGAAGCGGATTTGCTGGATGCTCGGAGGAGAAAAGAAGATGCAGGAAGATCTGCCAGTGCAGGAGGCGAATCGGGGAAGAACGGCTTTGAAAAACGGATGCGGGAGGAAGCGCCTGGCTTCGAAAGGCCGGCGCAGCGACTGATGAGGCTTAAAGCATATGCGTCAGCAGTATCAGCGAACGCATATGACACACTGTTGGTATTTTCCAAAGCCGAAAACAGTCTTGATGTGCTGAAAGGTTCCATTTTTTCAGACAGGAGAGTCTGCGGGGACATTCCGTTTTCGGCTGCAGCTGCGGTCGCTTACTGGGCAGATGCCTGTGCGGACCTTGGTGAAAAAGAAAAGGTCATTCGTAAGCTGACGGGGCTTATGTACAGGGAAGACTGGCGCAAAGGGGAGAGGGAAGCGGTGGAGACACCGTCGTTTCTTCTTTCGGACGGCTGCCGGCGGGACGTGAAGCTGATTGTGCAGTGTGCAGCGCCGGGAATTCTGCTGATTTATACGGAGACAGGGGCCGGAAAATATTCGGACGAGGAGAGAAGGGAAGGGACATGCGTTGTCGGAGGTGTTCCGGAATACGCAGAGCGGAAAACAGAGGGCGGCACAGGCGGAGCAAAGGCGGAATCGGTCCGTCTGCAGAGCAAAAAAGCCCTGTATGAAGACGAGCCGGCGAAGATCGAAATAAGGACGTTCGGATACTTCGATGTTTTTCTGAACGGCCGGCCGCTGTATTTTCCGGCTAAGATGAAGGAACTCCTTGCAATGGTTGTAGACCGTCAGGGGGGCTATCTATCTCTGAGGGATGCAATTGTCAATATCTGGAATGTGGACGGAATCTCGGACGCCGAGAGACGCCGCTACGTGAAGCTGAGGTGGGAACTTGAAAAGCAGCTGGATCGCTACGGGATCGGTCAGCTGGTGGAGAGAGAACGCGGGCTGCTGAGACTGAATGTCAATATGGTGACCTGTGATCTGCTGGCTTATACAAAGGATCTGCGGAACAATCTGTATCTGTTTAACGGGAGCTATTTATCGGAATACACGTGGGCAGAGGTTACAAGAGGCGGTCTTACCATGATGCGTGAGAGCTTTGAAATTATGTAAGCGGCATAAAAATGCCCGTCGGTGCTGTTATTTCAGCGCCGGCGGGTATCTTTATTCTTCAGCACATAAGATACGGGTCCGTTTTTTATTCTTCCTCTTCAAATTCTTCTTCGTCAAGCAGCTCGTCAAATGCGTCTGCCGCAATATCGTACTCTTCGTCGGATTCGATGTTGACGATTTCCGGGTCATCATCTCCGTGATCGATATAGCGGTAGATCAGCACCTCGCCGTCGTCCTCATCTTCGTTCTCGGCGATTGGGAGAAGTGCGATATATTCTTTGCCGCCAGCCTCGTAGATCCCAAGGATCATGCATTCAAGATCGGTGTCGTCTTCAAGCGTGAGCGTAACGGTGTCAATCTCTTCTTCTGAAATATTGTTGTCAAATTCGTCTGCCATATTAAGCATCCTCCAGATGGTGGCCGCACATCCTCTTCGACAGAGGGGAGGCGGGCGGTTTGTTTTTTATAACATAACAGAAGCACATCGGAAATGCAACGGTCAGATTGACAGCATCGAAAGAATGGTTTTTTTAAGAGTGAAAAACCCGTGATTTCAGAACTGCTGTTCAATTGCTGCCGCTAAACCGGAGAGGCGGTAGAGCACCGGTTCATGAGCGGGGAACGGATCAGGCATGGACCCGGAAGGGTAAAAAGCGGTATTTTGAGACGGACGTGTCCGGAGTAAAATGTCGGGCGGCAAAACTTTAAGATGAAATCATTCGCCGAAAGGTTTATAATAGATCAATATACTGTAAGCACTGACCGCAGCGGGACGCGATTAAGGGCCGCTGTCCACCTTTGAAGGAGAGACATACATGGTAAAAAATCAGCAATTTGAAGTCCTTAAAGGAAATCCAGAGATATTAGGCGCTTACACTGTGAACGGGGGAATCGGATTTGCGGCAGCAATACCTGACGAAGCGGCGGCACAGCTTGTACTTACAGATCAAAAAGGAGATCCCCTTCAGACAATTGAGCTTGACCGGAAGGAACGGACCGGCGAGGTGAGCGCCGTTATTGTCAAAGGCGCTGCGCCGGAAAAGCTCTGTTATTACTATGTGATTGACGGGGTGCGGACGGCAGATCCCTATGCTGCGGAAATGATCGGTGACCTGTGCCGCGTTCCCGGAACTTCTTTCTGCTGGGACGGGGAGAAGGCGCCGGGGATTCCGGTAAGTGAGCTTATGATCTATAAGCTTCACGTGAGGGGGTTTACCAGAAAATCCAATGTATCCGTGCGGAAAAAAGGAACCTTCCGCGGTCTTGCGGATAAAATCGATTATATCAGAGGGCTGGGCTTCAATGCGGTGGAGCTTATGCCGGTGTATGCCTATGACGATTCTCTGGATGTGAGGCCGTTTACACCTCTTGGTGCTGGGGGCACGTCAGCGGACCTGAAGAAGGCGGAACCACCGAAAAATTACTGGGGCTATGCCGCGAAGAACTATTATTTTTCGCCGAATCCGAAATATGCGGCGACGACGCAGCCGGTAAAGGAAGTTAAAGAACTTGTGAAGGCTTTCCATGCTGCCGGAATTGCAGTGATTCTGGAATTTTATTTTCCGGAGAGCACAGATCCCTTTATGGCGATGCGCGCAGTGCGCCACTGGAAGACGGAGTACCATATCGACGGCTTTCATTTTATCGGCACCGGCGTACCGACAGCATCGCTTGTGAAGGATCCGCTTCTTAAGAGAACCTTCCTCTTTCTGGAACGGGTGGATGCGGGGTGGATCTATGGGAGAAAGGTTCCGAAATACCGCAATCTGATTGAATATAATGAAGATTTTGAACAGAACGCGCGCTCTCTTCTCAAAGGAGATGAGGGACGGATTGGAACATTTGCCGCTCAGATCAGAAGAAATCCGGACACGCATGCCTTTGTCAATTATATGGCAAATGTCAACGGTTTTACGCTTGCGGATGTTGTCTCATACGATCATAAGCACAATGAAAAGAACGGAGAAGACAATCGTGACGGTTCGGCGCTTAATTACAGCTGGAACTGCGGAACGGAAGGCCCTTCAAGAAAAGCAGCTGTCAGACTTCTTCGCATGCGGCAGCTGAAAAATGCGCTGCTCTATGTATTCCTTTCACAGGGAATTCCGCTGCTCATGGCGGGGGATGAGTGCCTTAACACACAGGAAGGCAACAACAATGCATATTCCAGCGATGATCCGCTGGGCTGGATGGACTGGGGACGCGGAAAGGCAGCGGAGGAACTCCGCAGATTTGTCAGAACACTTACGGATTTCAGAAAAAAGCATCCGATTGTCAGAATGAAGCGCGAACTGCGGGGAACAGATTACCTGTCTCTGGGGTATCCGGATATTTCTTATCACGATTCAAAGGCCTGGGTATGTTCTTTTGATAATACGGCAAGAACACTTGCAGTCCTTTACTGCGGTCTGTATACTCAGAAGGATACACTGACTCAAGATGATTTTGTTTACGTGATGTACAACGCTTACTGGGACGCACATCCGTTTGCGCTGCCGACGCTTCCGAAGGGGTATGTATGGGAGATGGCGCTTTGTACCTGTCCGGGCGTTGATGACGTAGAGTCCGTTCAGGACAAAAAGTTATTCTGCGCGGGTCCCCGGAGCGTATGTGTGTTTCTCGGAAGAAAGAAGGACGAAGACGCAGTGCCGGGACTGGATGCAGCTGCGGAAGCGGATCAGACAGCTGGCAGGAAGGATAATTCTGCTGTGGATATTTGTGCTGTGATTCGGGAAGAGAAAGCTGTGGCTTCGGAAGCTGCGCCTGTGGATACGGATACAGCAGAATTTAAGGAAGAATCATAAACGCAGGACTTCCCGCAAAAAATGCGGATGAAAGCGAGTGCTATGGATCCGATAGGACATCTCAGAACCATAACAAAGCATCACAATCTTGTCTGTGGCTATTGCATGAGGGCAGGTCTTGTCAGGCAGGGACTTACACATGATCTCAGCAAGCTTTCACCGACTGAATTTCTGGTCGGAATGAGGTATTATCAGGACGGAAAAAGAAGTCCCAATAATGCTGAGCGGGAGGCTACCGGGGTGTCTGCCGCATGGCTTCACCATAAAGGGCGGAACCGTCACCACTTTGAGTACTGGATTGATTATGCGCCGGATGTAAACGAGCCCCAGTCGAAGGGACTTGCCGGCATGAAGATGCCGCGCAGATATGTGGCGGAGATGGTTTTTGATCGCGTGAGCGCGAGCCGGGTATATCTGGGGGAAGCATATACGCAGGAAGAACCTCTTAAGTATTTTCTGAAAAGCAAAGACAAAAGCTGGTATATTCATCCGGAAACCAAAAAACAGCTGGAGTTTCTGCTTCGCATGTGGGCGGTGAAAGGTGAGGATGCGACGGTCGATTATATAAGGGACGTATTTCTGAAGAAAAAACGATGCCGCAGACATCACCGGAATTCACGGAAGGGAGCAAATCAAAGTTGAAATTTTTCAGGAGATCGGAATATTATGACTACAGCCTCATTGCGGTCATTATTCTTCTGATCGGATTTGGTCTTGTCATGCTGTACAGCACAACATCCTATACGGCGGGGATCAAATATCATGATGACATGTATTTTTTTAAGAAACAGGCTTTCTTTGCTGCGGTGGCAATCGCGGCAGCACTTGTTATTTCGATGTTTGATTACCACCTTCTCTGGCATTTGAGCCGCCTGTTTTATCTGGTTTCTCTTGTCCTTGTCATGCTGGTCCAGACTCCTCTCGGGACGGATGCGGTCAACGGAGCAAGGCGCTGGCTGAAATTCGGACCGGTCTCGTTTCAGCCGTCCGAATTGTCAAAGATCGCGGTGATTATATTGATCCCTGTGATGATTATCCGGAGAGGGGATCGTTTCAGGGGCTGGAGAGATGCTGCCGCTCCGTTTCTGGCCGGCCTTGTGCAGGCTCTGGCGGTTTATATCTGTACTTCCAATCTGAGTTCAGCCATCATTATTATGCTGATCTCAGCAGCTGTTATTTTTGTGGCGCACCCAAAGACGCTGCCGTTTCTTCTTCTGCTGGCAGCAGTGCTGGGA
>R11__coassemble_180_pt1 | contig 46120 bp, 30 predicted proteins | sample R11__metabat2_low_PE_006 | metagenome-assembled genome bin R11 | reverse complement strand
TGATATTATGAACGGCATCTTTAGACATGTCTATCTTTTATACGGTGAAGAAAGTTATCTGAAGCTCCTATGGAGGGATCGGCTTCAAAAAGCGCTGATTCCCGAGGAGAATTCCATGAACCTCAATATTTTTTCAGGGAAGGGAATAAGCGAGGCTGCTGTGATTGATCAGGCAGAGACGGTGCCGTTTTTTTCTGACCGAAGAGTGATCAGGCTTGACAATACGGGTCTTTTTTCCTCACAGACTGAACTTCTTCCGGCTTATCTTGAACAGCTTCCCGATTATCTTGTGCTGATTTTCACAGAGACGGAGATCGATAAGCGAAACCGGCTGTTTAAAGCTGTTTCAAAGTATGGATACTGTGCAGAATTTAAAGAGCAGTCTTCCGTTACGATTGAAAAATGGATTCTGCAGCTGATCGGGCCGAGCGGTCTTAAGATCCGGAAAAGTAATATGGATTTTCTGATTTCAAGGACCGGGACGGATATGTCCCGTGTGCTGCTGGAGACCGATAAACTGATTCATTATTGTGAGGGGCAGGAAGAAATTACGCGCGAAGCAATAGAGAAGGTGACGACGGAACAGCCGGAAAATCACATTTTTGAGATGATTTCTGCGGTGACGGAAAAACAGTACCGCACAGCAATGAAGCTTTATGCGGATCTGCTTGCCATGAAGGAGCCTCCGCTTCGAATACTTTATCTGGTGGGTCTTCAATATAATCGGCTTCTGATGATTCATGAACTGGACGAATCAGGTAAAGGAGCGCAGGAGATGGCATCTGAAATCGGAATTTCACCTTATGCTGTAAAGAAGCATCTGCGGCTTGCGAGAAATCTGACCCGGGAACAGCTGAAAACGGCTGTGGAAAACTGTACACTTTTAGAAGAAGATGTGAAAACAGGAAGGATCGGTGATCGCCTGGCCGTGGAGCTCGCGATGCTGAATGGGAACGGAAGCAGCTTACGTGATGTGACACAGTCATCCTTTTGAACCTGAGATCAGGCTGACGCCAACGGACCGAAGAGGTGAAGGTAGAAAACGCGCCGACATGTTTTCCCGTTCGTCATAACGTATAGAAATGTTCCGGCGGCACGTTTTCCCGTTGATTGAGGTTTCTGTGGTATGATAAAATTAAAATTTGTCAGGTTATAGTAAAAAGAGCTCTCTAATGGGCTGCAGCGGGCCGGATAATTTGAAGAAAAAATAAAGAATGACGGCCTGATTAACATAAAAGAGATCGGAAGGAATCGAAATGGATCAGAGCAGAATCCGAAATTTTTGCATCATCGCTCATATCGATCACGGCAAGAGTACGCTCGCGGACCGCATCATTGAAATGACGGGACTTCTGACCGAGCGTGAAATGCAGGATCAGGTGCTTGATAATATGGAACTTGAGCGGGAGCGAGGAATTACCATTAAGGCCCAGACTGTCCGCACCATTTATAAAGCAGATGATGGCGAAGAATATGTGTTTAACCTCATCGATACCCCGGGACATGTCGATTTCAATTATGAGGTGTCACGCAGTCTCGCTGCCTGTGACGGAGCGGTGCTCGTTGTGGATGCAACACAGGGAGTTGAGGCCCAGACACTCGGCAATGTCTATCTGGCACTTGACCATGATCTTGAAATTCTTCCCGTCATCAATAAAATCGACCTTCCGAGTGCTCAGCCGGAAGAAGTCGCGAAAGAGATTGAAGACGTCATTGGACTTGAAGCGGAAAACTGTCCGAAGATTTCTGCCAAGACCGGACTCAATGTCCACGAGGTGCTTGAGCAGATCGTCCGTCAGCTGCCCCCGCCAACGGGTGATGCCGGGAAACCTTTCAAGGCTTTGATTTTTGATTCGCTCTATGACAGCTATCGGGGAGTCATCGTTTTTATGCGGGTCTTTGACGGCAGTGTGCGCAAAGGCACCAGAATCCGGCTTATGGCGACCGGAGCTGAATTCGAGGTGACAGAGGTCGGAACGTTCGGCGCCGGCAAGATGTTTCCGGCAGAGGAACTGACGGCTGGCATGGTTGGGTATCTGGAGGCAAGCATTAAGGACCTCAAGCAGACCAGGGTCGGCGATACCGTCACCGATGCGGAATATCCCTGTGAACGGCCGCTTCCGGGCTACAAGGAGCCGCAGCCGATGGTCTACTGCGGCATATATCCGGCGGAAACTCCGAAATATCCGGATCTTCGGGATGCCCTTGAAAAGCTTCAGCTCAATGACGCCGCACTGCAGTATGAACCGGAGAACTCCCAGGCGCTCGGCTTTGGCTTCCGGTGCGGTTTCCTCGGGCTTCTCCACCTGGATGTTGTCCAGCAGAGACTGGAGAGAGAATTCGATCTCGACCTCATTACGACCGCTCCGAGTGTGATCTATAAAGTGCACAAAACGAACGGGGAAGTTATCGATCTCACGAATCCGTCCAATATGCCGGACGCCTCTGAGATCGACTATATGGAAGAACCGATGGTGGAGGCTGAAATAATGCTCACCAAAGAATATATCGGTTCAATTATGACGCTGTGTCAGGAGCGCCGTGGAACGTATGAGAGCACGGAATATATCGAGGCGAACCGCGCGGTTCTGAAATACCGCATGCCGCTCAATGAGATCATTTATGACTTTTTTGACGCTCTGAAAAGCCGTTCCCGCGGCTATGCCTCATTTGATTATGAATTCAGCGGATATGAACAAAGTGAGCTTACGCGTCTCGATATTCTGGTCAATCATGAGCCGGTGGACGCATTGTCTTTTATTGTCTATGCTCCGAATGCATATAAGCGCGGCTCTTTGATGTGTGAAAAGCTGAAAAAGGAAATTCCGAGACAACTGTTTGATATTCCGATTCAGGCTGCGGTCGGTTCCAAGATCATTGCCCGCGAGACTGTTCGTCAGGTCAGAAAGGATGTTCTCGCGAAGTGCTACGGCGGTGACATTTCCAGAAAGCGAAAGCTGCTTGAAAAACAGAAAGAGGGCAAAAAGAAAATGCGTGAAATCGGTAATGTGCAGGTGCCGAAGGAGGCCTTTCTTAACGTACTCAAGCTTGATGAGGACAACTGATGGAGGAACTCGGACTCTATCTGCATATTCCTTTTTGCGTGAAAAAATGCCGGTACTGTGACTTTCTTTCGTTTCCGGCCTCAGAGGAGTCGAAAAAGCTTTACGCGGCGGCTTTGATCCGGGAAATCCGGGGGTACCGAGAGGCCGCGCGCCGTTATCTGGTTACCAGTATTTTTGTCGGCGGCGGGACTCCGTCAGTCATGCCGTCCCAAAATCTCCGGGAGATCTTCCGTGCCGTCTATGAGTCCTTTGAAATCTCAGCGGATGCTGAAATTACGATGGAGATGAATCCGGGAACAGTAAATGCCGGACTTCTCGCATTTGCTGCCGAACATCTGAACCGGGTGAGTCTCGGCGTTCAGTCGGCAGTAGACACCGAGGCTGCATATCTTGGCCGTATTCACCGGTTTGAGGAAGTGAAAGAGACGGTGGAGCACCTCAGAAAAGCGGGAATCCGCAATATCAACCTGGATCTTATGTCCGGAATACCGGGACAAACTGTGCAGAGCTGGGAAGATTCGCTTCGGAGCGTTCTGGAACTTGCTCCGGAGCATATCAGTGCTTATAGTCTCATTGTGGAGGATGGGACACCGTTCGGAAAGCTTGCCGAAGAGGGACGTCTCGAACTTCCCGGTGAAGAGGAAGAGCGGGAGATGTATCATCTGACCGGTCAGCTGCTCAGTGAGTACGGTTACGAGCACTATGAGATATCAAATTATGCCAGACCTGGCAGGAGATGCCGCCACAATATGCGTTACTGGACGGGTGGCAGCTATCTCGGTTTTGGGCTCGGCGCCTCCTCTTTTTTTGAAAATGCCCGCTGGCACAATACAGAAGAGTTTTCGGAATATCTGCAGCACAGCTTTGAACCTCAGAGCATTGTGCGTGAGTTAGCTCATCTCGACAGCAAGTCACGAATTGAAGAATTTATGTTCCTTGGCCTGCGCACTTCGGACGGTGTCACTGAAAGCGCGTTTCGTGAAAATTTCGGCATGGAAATGCCGGAACTGTATGGAGATATTCTGAGACGGTATCTAAGAGAAGGCTTTCTTTCTGAGCCGGATGAGGGCCGCTATGTACTGACAGAAAGAGGCGTTGATGTGAGCAGTATTGTACTGGCAGATTTTCTGCTCTGAAGACAAGGAGAATTATGAAAAGAGTTGTGATCACCGGGGCAACCGGTGTAGTCGGAACTGCACTTACGGCAGAAATGCTGAAGCAGGGAATAGAGGTCCTTGCACTTCTGCGGGAGGGATCTCCGAACAACAGCCGTCTGAAACCTCATCAGCTCCTGACAATACGGGAGTGTTCGGTTGAGCATCTGCAGAGCTTTGTCAATGATACAGGCAGAAGCTGGGATGCATTTTATCACCTCGGCTGGACGGGGACGAAGGGACAGCCGCGCTTTGATCCGCGGATCCACAGCAAAAATGTCAGCTATGCTGTTGATGCAGTGGATCTTGCCTTCAGGCTTGGGTGCAGTGTATTTATCGGAGCCGGTTCGCAGGCAGAATACGGAAGATGTTCGGAAAAACTCACTCCCTATACACCTGCTCGTCCTGAAAATGCCTACGGAATCGGCAAACTCTGTGCAGGCTTTATGACGCGTGAGCAGGCGCATAAGCTTGGAATGCGCCATATCTGGACAAGGATTCTTTCTGTTTACGGGCCGTGTGACGGGGAAAAGACACTCGTCACTTATTTTATCAATTCGTTCAGACAGCATATCCGGCCTTCCTGCACGGAAGGAACCCAGATCTGGGATCTTCTTTATTCTGGAGATGCGGCGAGGGCCCTTCGCATGATTGGTGAAAACGGACGGGACGGCAAGACCTATCTGATTGCCTCGGGTGCGGAAAGGATGCTCAGGTTCTATATAGAGGAGATGAGGGACGTACTCGCACCCGGGACAGAGATCGGTTTTGGGGAAGTCCCATATGGAGAGAATGCAGTCATGTATCTTGCTGCGGATATTTCCGAGACAATAAAAGACACAGGATGGAGACCGGAGGTTTCGTTTGCCGAGGGGATTCGGCGGACGGCAGAAGAACTGCGCTGTATGCCGCAGAAGGCATAAATCGTCATGTTATTTAAAAGACTGCGGCGGTAAGCCAAAGCTGTGCGGACGGCAGCGGTCTGACAGTAAAGTGACAGGAAAAAAACAGTGGAATTCCGCATGAAAATGCGGTTCAATAGTTTTATGGCATAAAAGAGATGACTGAACATAAATTTATCAGAATCCGGGGCGCGGCCGAGAATAATCTGAAAAGGATTGACTGTGATATTCCACGCGATCAGCTTGTGGTGCTGACAGGTCTTTCGGGATCGGGAAAAAGCTCTCTTGCATTTGATACAATCTATGCAGAGGGGCAGCGGCGCTATATGGAGTCGCTGTCTTCCTACGCGAGACAGTTCCTCGGACAGATGGAAAAGCCGAATGTCGAGAGCATCGAGGGCCTTCCGCCTGCTATTTCCATCGATCAGAAGACTACCAACAGAAATCCGCGTTCTACCGTCGGCACTGTCACGGAGATTTACGATTATCTGCGGCTGCTCTATGCAAGAATCGGGATACCTCATTGCCCGAACTGCGGCAGAGAGATCAGCCGCCAGAGTGTTGACCAGATGGTCGATCAGATCATGGCAATGCCGGAGAGGACAAAACTGCAGCTGATGGCACCGATCGTCCGCGGACGCAAGGGTCGTCACGAAAAGGTTTTGGAGCAGGCGAGAAAGTCAGGTTATGTCCGCGTCAGCATCGACGGCAGCATGTATGAACTCAGTGAGAAGATTGAGCTCGACAAGAACATTAAGCACAATATCGAGATTATCGTGGACCGGCTTGTTGTGAAGCCGGGAATCGAAAAACGGCTTACAGATTCGCTCGAGACGGTCCTCGGACTTAGCGGCGGAATTGTCAATATCGACACTATGGACGGCAATATGCTCAGCCTGTCTTCCAATTTTGCCTGTCCCGACTGCGGCATCAGCATTGACGAGATTGAGCCCAGAAGCTTTTCATTTAATAATCCGTTTGGTGCCTGCCCCGAATGTACGGGGCTCGGCTATAAGATGGAATTTGATCCGGAGCGCATGATTCCGGACAGAAGCCTTTCGCTTGCGGAGGGATGCGTGACGGTTCCCGGCTGGCAGAGTGCGGTGGACAGTACCAGCTTTACACACGCTATTTTGGCAGCACTTGCTGAGGAATACGGATTCAGCCTTGAAACTCCGTTTCAGGATCTTCCGGAGGAAATCCGTGAGATGTTTATCAGCGGAAAACATGCGAGAGAAGTTAAGGTTCACTACAGGGGACAGCGTGGAGTCGGTGTCTATGACGTCACTTTTGAGGGGCTCATAAAAAATGTCGAGCGGCGCTATCGCGAGACATCCTCTGAGCTCAGCCGGCAGGAATATGAAAAATACATGAGAATTACGCCCTGCTCCGCCTGCGGAGGACAGCGCCTGAAATCGACTTCACTGGCAGTGACGGTCGGCGGAATCAATATTATCTCCATGACGGAGCTTTCGGTTGTAAAGCTTCTGAAGTTTCTCGAAAACCTTGAGATCTCGGATTTCAGGCGGTCGATAGGCGACCAGATTCTGAAGGAGATCAAAGCACGTCTCCGGTTTCTTGCCGATGTTGGACTTGATTACCTGACGCTGTCGAGGGCAACAGGAACGCTGTCCGGCGGAGAGGCACAGAGGATCAGGCTGGCAACCCAGATCGGATCGGGACTTGTCGGCGTCGCCTATATTCTTGATGAGCCGAGCATCGGGCTTCACCAGAGGGATAATGACAAGCTGCTTGCGGCTTTGAAGAATCTCCGTGATCTCGGAAATTCTCTCATTGTTGTCGAGCATGACGAGGACACGATCCGGGCAGCTGACTATGTGCTTGACATAGGCCCCGGTGCGGGTGAACACGGCGGCAGACTTGTTGCTGCCGGAACAGCGGAAGATATCATGAACTGTCCTGATTCAATCACGGGACAGTATCTGAGCGGAAAAAGAAAAATTCCCGTTCCCGAAATCAGAAGACCGCCGAAGGGCTGGCTGTTTATAAAAGGAGCCGGGGTAAATAATCTGAAGAATATTGATGTCGGTATTCCGCTTGGGGTATTTACCTGCGTGACAGGAGTCTCGGGATCCGGAAAAAGTTCCCTCATCAATGAAATCCTGTATAAACGACTGGCAAAAGAACTGAACCGCGCTTTTACGATTCCCGGCAAACACCGGGAGTTGACCGGTCTTGAAAAGCTTGATAAAGTGATTGACATTGACCAGTCCCCGATCGGGAGGACACCCCGTTCGAATCCTGCGACCTATACCGGGATTTTTGACATGATCCGTGATTTGTTTGCCAGTACGACGGACGCAAAGACCAGAGGCTATAAAAAGGGCAGATTTTCCTTCAATGTAAAGGGCGGCAGATGTGAGGCCTGTCAGGGAGACGGCATTATCCGGATCGAGATGAATTTTCTTCCGGATGTGTATGTCCCCTGTGCTGTCTGCAGCGGAAAGCGTTATAACCGGGAAACACTGGAGGTACACTACAAGGGGAAGACGATTTTCGATGTGCTCGATATGACGGTTGAAGAAGCCCTGGAATTTTTCGACAAGGTGCCGAGGATCCGCTCAAGAATACAGACGCTTTATGATGTCGGTCTCGGCTATATAAAGCTCGGTCAGCCGTCAACACAGCTCTCAGGCGGCGAAGCGCAGCGGGTGAAGCTGGCGACAGAGCTGTCAAAGAAGTCCACCGGAAAGACGATTTATATCCTTGACGAGCCGACAACGGGTCTACACTTTGCCGATGTTCATAAACTGATCGAAATTCTGGAAAGGCTTACGGATCAGGGAAATACGCTGGTTGTCATTGAACATAATCTTGATGTGATTAAGACTGCGGACTATATTATTGACATGGGACCAGAAGGCGGAGAGCGAGGCGGTACAATTGTGGCAGCCGGTACGCCGGAAGAGGTGGCCGAGATTCCGGAGAGCTTTACCGGAAAATACATTCGGAAAGCACTCGGCATTTAAGATGTGGGACAAATACGGGAGATCACGGATACATAACGAAACTGCAGGTATCCTCCGGCAAAACCGGCGGTACTGATTTTAAAGAGGAGAAATCGCATGGCATTTACGGATATTGGAATCGACATGGGGACTTCCGATATTGTTGTCTGGCATAAGGGAAAAGGAGTCATGATCCATGAGCCGACGATGGCTGCCTATGACAAGGAGGAAGACAGAATTGTTGCTTATGGAGAAGAAGCCAGGCAGATTGTCTCCCGGACTCAGGGGAGTATCGTAGCGATCCGTCCGTTTAAGGCCGGGAGTATTTCTGATTATTCTGTGACGGAAAAGCTGCTCCGGCACTATATTCAGCTTGCAATGGGACGGTATATTTTCCGGAAGCCGTGCATCAGTCTCTGCATTCCGAGCGGGGTGACAGAAGTTGAAAGGAGAGCTGTGGAGGACGCGGCCTACCAGGCCGGGGCGCGTGAGGTGACGATTGTCGAGGGGACAGTAGCTTCAGCCATCGGCGCGGGTATCGATATCACAAAGCCTGTCGGTAATCTTGTGGTCGATGTTGGCGGCGGCACAACCGACATGGCTGTGATTTCGCTCGGATCTCCGGTGATTTCGAACTCTCTTAAAGCCGGCGGCGTGGTGTTTAATGAGATGATTGCCAGAAATATCCGGCGGAATCATAACCTCTTTATCGACAATGAGCAGGTTGAGTCGATAAAGGTGCGGATCGGAACCTGCTGTAAGCGTCCTAAGATTGAGACGATGCAGGTGAGCGGAAGAAATGTTCTCACGGGTCTTCCGAAGACGGTTTCGGTGACTTCCGAGGAAATTCGTGAGGCCCTGTCGGAACCGGTTTCGGCAATTGTTGACAGTGTCCACGGAATACTGGAGAAGACGCCTCCGGAACTGGTGTCAGATATCATGACGCGCGGCGTTGTGTTTACGGGCGGGGGATCACTGCTCGACGGGCTGACCGAACTGGTGGAAGAGAGAACCGGCATCAATGCCATGGTGGCGGAACACCCGGCAGATGCGGCAGCGGTTGGTACGGGAATGTATCTGGAGCTTATGGACAGACTGGGACGCATCAGCTTTTAAACAGCGAATATGAATGATGGAAAATGAATGCATCACAGGGACCGTTGAGCACATTATCTTCAGGAATGAAGATAACGGATATACGGTCCTTGAATTAATTTCGGGAGAAGAAGAAATTGTATGTGTAGGCACGTTCGCCGGCATTTCCGAAGGACAGACGCTGGAAGTGGAGGGAACATACACCGAGCATATCGCATATGGCCGGCAGTTCAGGGCAGTGAGATGGAAGATTGAGACACCGAAGGGCGCCGAGGCCATAGAAAATTATCTCGGTTCCGGTGCGATACGGGGAATCGGGAAGAGACTTGCGGCAAGAATCGTTAAAAAATTCGGAAGTGATGCACTGAGAATTGTTGAAGAGGAGCCTGAACGTCTGGCAGAAGTGAATGGGATTAGTCTTCGGATCGCCCGGGATATCAGTGCCCAGACAGCAGAGCAGGCCGGTACCCGGCGGGCACTTATGTTCCTTGCCGATTACGGGATTTCAATGCAGCTTGCGATCCGGATTTATAAGACCTACGGAGAGGAATTGTACCAGGTGATTCGGGAAAACCCTTACCGCCTGGCTGAGGATATCAACGGTGTCGGATTTCTGAAAGCTGACAGAATCGCTTATGCCGCCGGGATTTCCAGAGATTCGGAATACCGCGTGAAGAGCGGGATTCTCTACACCCTGACGTGTGCGGCTGCGGACGGCTCGGTCTATCTGCCGGAATCAGAGCTTCTTGAAAGAGCCGGGGCAATTCTGGAGGTAGAGGATGAACTGATCAGTCATGAACTACTGAATCTGGCATCGGAGCATAAGGTTGTAATTCGGATTGAGATCCCGAAGGGGGCGGAGAAACCGACGCGGATCGTTTACGCCGGTCGGTATTATTACCTCGAACTGAACTGCGCAAAAATGCTGTCAGAGCTCTCGGTTCCGATCGGTCTTCAAAGAGATGCAGCCGTGAAGAAGATCAGGGAGCTTGAGGAGCATAGCCGGATTCTTCTCGAGGATGAACAGAGAGAAGCAGTGTTGACCGCTGCTGTGAACGGTCTGCTCATTCTGACAGGCGGACCGGGAACGGGAAAAACGACGACGATCAATGAAATTATCCGCTATTTTCAGGATGAAGGACTGGATGTACTTCTTGCAGCGCCAACCGGTCGGGCAGCAAAGCGCATGACGGAGACAACTGGGTTTGAGGCTTCTACGATTCACAGGCTGCTTGAAGTTACGGCTGCTGAAGAGGACGGCGAGAACCTTAGCGTTAAATTTTCAAGAAATGACACAAATCCGCTTGAAACTGACGCTGTGATTATTGATGAAATGTCAATGGTTGATATCTCGCTGATGCATGCCCTGCTGAGTGCGCTTACGCCGGGAATCCGTCTGATTCTAGTAGGAGATGTAGATCAGCTCCCGTCGGTCGGCCCCGGGGCCGTTCTCAGGGATTTGATTTTTTCGGAGGCGTTTCCCTGCGTGCGTCTGACGAGAATCTTTCGCCAGGCGGAATCATCGGACATTGTTGTCAATGCCCATCGGATCAACCGCGGTGAACAGATTACGCTCGGCCGAAAGAGCCGCGATTTCTTTTTTCTGAAGCGGGACGAGCCGAACCCGATTATCAGTAATATTATTGAACTGGTGAGAGACAGGCTGCCGGGGTATGTAAATGCGGATCCGTATGATATACAGGTTTTGACACCGATGAGAAAGGGGGCGCTCGGAGTTGAGAGACTGAATTCGATTCTTCAGGCCTATCTGAATCCGCCGTCACCCGGAAAAGAGGAGAAATTATTCGGAGACCGGACCTTCAGGGTCGGTGATAAGGTGATGCAGACCAGAAACAATTATCAGCTGGATTGGGAAGTGCTCGGTAAAAACAGAATTCCGTCCGCGGAAGGCTCAGGCATTTTTAACGGTGACCTTGGCATCATCAGAGAAATCGATGATTTCGGCCGCTGTATGCAAATAGAATTTGATGATGGGAAGACTGTTGAATATCCATTTGCCGAGCTTGAGGATCTTGAGCATGCTTACGCCATTACCATACACAAATCTCAGGGAAGTGAGTATCCTGCCGTTATTCTGCCGCTTCTTGGCGGTCCGAAGATGCTGATGACGAGAAATCTTCTTTACACTGCTGTTACCCGTGCGAAGGTCTGCTGCGTGCTTCTCGGCAGTGAGGAAACCGTGAGAGGCATGATCGACAACCGATCAGAGCTTCTGCGGTATACATCGCTTGATAAGAGGGTGAGGGAATTATGTCTGGAAGAAAGCCCGGGGGAATGATTCTGGATATATTGTGTCCCGCGAGGTGTCCGATCTGTCATGACATCGCACCGAAAGGGAAGAAAATCTGTCCGGATTGCAGGAAAAAGCTTCCATACATCGAGACGAAACGATGCTTAAAATGCGGGAAACCGATCGAAGATGAAAGGGTTTTCTGCAGGGACTGCCTCAAAATATGTCATAACTATGATGAAGGCATCGGGATCTTCAGATATGAAGAGGTCATGCGCGAGTCCATGTCTTACTTTAAATATAAAGGCAGGAAGGAATACGGACATGTCTTTGGGGAACTCGCAGCCGCAGCCTCGGCCGACAGGCTTGAAAAGTGGTGTGCTGATGTCTGTGTTCCGGTACCGATCCACAAATCGAAGCTGGTGCAGCGCGGATATAATCAGGCAGAAGTGCTGGCGGAGGCTTATTCAGAGAAAACCGGACTTCCGGTTTTGAAAAATGCTCTTGTAAGACCGAATAAAACCAGAGCAATGAAAGAACTGAACGCGGAGGAGAGGGCCGCGAATTTGAGAGGAGCCATTTATCCCGGCGCATCTGTTCCGCCAGCTGTACTGGTGATCGATGATATCTACACAACGGGAGCAACGATCGATGCCTGTGCGCACGCGCTTCGTCAGGCCGGTGCTTCGCGCGTATTTTTTCTCACAATTTGCATTGGCTCAGGGTTTATGGTAGAATACTAAAAATATGCGTTTCTTAAGGAAAAACATAAAATGAGGAGGCTGCAAGTGGTAAGTACGCTGCTGGCTCAGATCCGGTATTACATTAACCGGCTGTATTTTCCGAAAATTCAGGTAATCGACATCGTTGAAATCCTGATTATCGCAACTATTATCTATTTCTGCATGGCCTGGATTCAGAGGACCAGAGCTTATACGCTTCTCAAGGGGATTCTGATTGTCGTCATTTTCATGGTGCTTGCTTCTGTCTTTCAGATGACGGCTATTCTGTGGATCACGCAGAAGCTGGCTTCTGTTGCCATGATTGCTCTTGTCATTATCTTTCAGCCTGAGCTCAGAAAGGGCCTGGAGTCGCTCGGAAAGAAAAGCATTCTGGCATCAGTCTTCAGGTTTGATACAACATCTGACAAGAACGTGCGTTTTTCTGACCGCACCATCACCGAAATTGTGCGGGCCGTCAATGAGATGAGTGAAGTGCGTACCGGTGCACTGATTGTCCTCGAACAGGATATCCTGCTGACGGAGTATATTGAGACCGGCATTGCGCTTGATGCGGAAGTTTCAAGCCAATTGCTTGTCAATATCTTTGAACATAATACTCCGCTTCACGATGGGGCGGTGATTATGTGCGGAGATCGTGTGACGGCCGCCACCTGTTATCTTCCGCTCTCCGATAATGCGAGAATCAGCAAGAAATACGGGACAAGACACCGTGCGGCCCTCGGAATCAGCGAGGCCACCGATTCTTTTACCATCATTGTTTCCGAGGAGACGGGGAGAGTTTCCTATGCCTATCAGGCTGATCTCATTACCGGTGTGACTGCGAGCGGTCTCCGGGAGCAGCTTCATCAGCTGCAGAGAAGGACGGTGAGGAAACCGGATGACAGGGTCAGAAAATTCCGGAAAGGACTGAAACAGGATGAAGAATAATATATTCAGTCACCCCGGGCTTAAGATTTCATCGCTTGTGATTGCTTTTGTGATATGGCTTGCGATTATGAATATCCGCAACCCGGTGTCAACCAAGACCTATTCAAATGTATCGGTCAATATCACAAATGCGTCTTATGTTGAGAGCAAAGAACAGCTTTACGCAGTTGTTGACGGGACAGCAGCGGTCGGAGTGACGGTAACGACGAACAGGAAACTTCTGGAAAGACTTTCCTCATCGATGATTACGGCGACAGCGGATCTCACGCAGATTACGGATTTCACGGATCCGGTATACGTGCCGGTAACAGTGAATGTTCCGGGGGTGTCGGCGGATGATGTGACGGTGAATCCAAGGATGATAGAAGTCAAACTTGAGGATATCGAGAGCACAGAATTCCTGATCAATCCGACTACGGCCGGAACAACGCCTGCCAAAGGAACCGAGGTCGGCAAAATGACTGTCAAACCGGATACGATCAGGATCCGCGGACCGAAATCAGTTGTTGACAAAATAGATAAGGTCAATGCCAGTGTAGATGTGAGCCGGCTGAAAGAGGATTCGTCGCTGACGGCAGAAATTGAAATCTACGACAGAAACGGAGATCCCCTCGATGAACTTGAAATGAGCTATCTGACGATCGGTGATGAATCAACCGTTGTGAAAGTAAGCGTTGAGCTTTACTCAATTGTGAGTGACGTGACCATAGAGGCGGAGACTTACGGAAAACCGGAAGACGGTTACCGCATAGGTGAGATTACAACTACACCGGCTAAGCTTTCAATCGTGGGCAGTGATGAAGCACTTGAAAGCTTTAAGGCAGAAGGCAATCGGATTTTGATTCCCGAAAGTTCTCATGATGTCGATATATCGGGTGCCAGCTCGGATCAGGATATCATCATCGATATTACAAATTACCTGCCTGAGGGAATTTCACTTGTCTCCGATACAAGCAGTTCTGTTGTTGTGAGTGTTGAAATTCTGCCGGAAGACAGCCGCTCGATTGAAATCGAGACCAAAAATATTAAAAAGAAGAATCTTGCTCCGGACTACACGGCAGTGTTTAGTGATTCAAAGATCAGTGTGCGCATCAAATCGGACGGAGGTGATCTATCGGCTCTGAACGCTGAAGATATTTCCGCATCAGCGGATCTTACGGGAATTTTACCCGGTGAGCATGCTGTTCCGCTTGAGATAGAACTGCCTGAGGGGTATGAACTTGTGGAAAACGTGACGGCGGATATGACGGTAAGTGCGGTTCTCAGAACGAAGGAAGCGCAGAAAGAAAGTGATGTGCTTCCGGACACTGAGGATGAGGAATAACAATCCGGGGGCAGAAGGAGGAATTATGGTCAGCGGAAAAGCGGTGATCAGAAACAGGGAAGGACTTCACCTGAAGCCTGCAGCCCGTTTTGCCAGAGAAGCGATGAAATTCAGTTCTACGGTGACCTTTACAGTGAGGGATGTGACGGCAAACGCAAAAAGTATTCTCTCCGTATTGTCTGCCTGTGTCCGGAACGGTGAGGAGATCGAAATTGTGTGCAGCGGGGAAGATGAGGAAGAAGCCTTGAAACAGTTGAGGCTTGCAGTATATGAGGGGCTTGGAGATGAAAAGGAATAATACGGGAAAATCAGTCGGTTGGGTATCTAAGGCGGCTGCTGTTCTGCTTGCTGCTGTTCTTGCGGTAAGTGTGCTGCCGTCTGCGGTTTTCGCTGAAGAGTCAGTGCAGTCGGAAGCAGAAGCGGCGATTGTGCCCGCTGATCCGGAAGTGGTAAAGACGAATAAGATTGAGGGGTGGCCGCAGGCTCCGGATATTAATTCGGATTACGGCTGTCTCATGGATTATTCCACGGGAACGGTTCTTTACAGCAAGGGCATGAATGTGAAGATGCCCCCTGCGTCGCTCACAAAGATCATGACAACACTGCTTGCGATTGAGAATGGTGACCTTGATGCCGTCGTCACAATGACCGAAACCGGTGTTGCTTATGCAACTGACGGAAGCTCCAATCTCTATACGCAGGTCGGAGAACAGTTCACTCTCAGGGATATGCTTTACGGCGTCATGCTGAAGTCTGCCAACGATATGGCAACGCAGGTGGGTGAATTTATCGGCGGCGGCTCTCTCGATACCTTTATTGATATGATGAATGAGAGGGCAAGAGAGATTGGCTGCTACAATACAAATTTTGTGAATGCCTGTGGTATGCCGGCGGACGATCATGTGACTTCTGCTTATGATCTCTGCCTGATCTGCAGAGAAGCACTGAAAAATGAGACCTTCCGTGAGATTATCCGAACCAAAGAATACACCATTCCTGCAACGAATATGACGGAAGAGAGAGCCATTGCAACCCATCATCCGTTTTTCTCGGATCCTTCTTATGCATATGAGGGGACGCTCGGCGGAAAGACCGGTTATACAGACGCAGCGCTTCGCACTCTCGCTACTTTCGTTAGACAGGATGACAGAACCCTGATCTGTGTAACGCTTCATGCCGAAGATATGGCTCTTGCCTGTGAGGACGCGACAGCCCTATTTGATTACGGCTTTGCGAACTTTACAAATGAACAGGTGAAGAAAAAGGCAGACGTGCTCTCCGGAGGATTTGTTACAATTCCTGTAGGGACGGACAAGAACACGCTGACGAAAACGACGAAGGACGGGACAGATTCGGAAGTCGGAAAGACTTTGATCACAACCTACAGTTATTCGGGACATCCGGTCGGAAATGCGGTGCAGTCCGTTGCCTATCTTGAGGAGAAGAAGGCCGCTGAAGAAGAGGCAAAAAGGCTTGCTGAAGCCGCTTCTGCTGGTGAAAGCGTCTCGGGAGCAGAAGAACCGGTGACAACAGAGGTGACGCCTGCTGTTTCGCACGAGGGCTCATTCTTTACAGCAACGGTTGAAAATGTTACGCTGCCGCTGGGCATTACCATGAGCCGGACTGCTTTTATTGCGATTGCTGCACTGGCACTTCTGATACTGCTCGGGATTCTTCTGATCATCATTACAGTAATAGCAAGAGGCGGCCGGGACGATTAAAAGGAGCTGGACCTTATGAAAACAGTTATTCTTGCAGGCGGATACGGGACAAGGATCAGTGAAGAGAGCCGGCTTCGGCCAAAGCCGATGGCTGAGATCGGAGGAAAGCCGATTCTCTGGCACATTATGAAGCAGTATTCCCATTACGGCTTCAATGATTTTGTGATCTGCTGCGGGTATATGCAGCATGTTATCAAGGAATACTTTGCGAATTATTTCCTGTACAACAGTGATGTCACGTTTGATTTTACTCAGGGCCGCAATGACATGATCGTTCACCGCGACAAGACAGAGCTCTGGAAGGTTTCTCTCGTGGATACCGGCCTTGATACTATGACAGGCGGGAGAATTAAACGGGTCGAGCAGTATATCGGAAATGAGAGCTTTTTTCTGACATATGGTGACGGTGTTTCAGATGTTAATATTCGGGAGCTTCTCGCTTACCACAGAGAAAAGGGAGGTCTCCTCACGATGAGCTGTGTTCACCCGAACAGCCGCTTCGGCAATCTGGATGTCCTGCCTGACGGCACCGTTTCCAGCTTCCGTGAAAAAAGCCCGGAGGACAGCGGATGGATTAATGCCGGATTTATGGTCTGTGAACCCGGAGTACTGAAATATATAGACGGGGATGAAACTGTCTTTGAAAAAAAACCGCTTGAAAAGATTGCGGCGGACGGAGGTCTTCGTGCCTACTGTCATAACGGCTTCTGGCAGTGCATGGATACATTAAGAGAGAAAGAGAAGCTTGAGGAACTGTGGAAGAGCGGAAATGCGCCCTGGAAGGTATGGTCAGTATGAGGGGACTGGAATTTTATAAAGGAAAGCGTGTTTTTGTGACGGGACATACAGGGTTCAAAGGATCCTGGATGTCGCGTCTTCTGATTCTTGCAGGTGCGGATGTGACGGGATATTCCCTTGACCCTCCGACCGAACCGTCTTTGTTTGGAATTCTCGGTCTTAAAAATGAGATGCATTCGATTCACGGAGATGTAAGAGACGTCGAATGTTTAAAACGTGCTGTTCGCGAAAACCGACCCGAGATTGTATTTCATCTGGCGGCACAGCCGCTTGTGAGGGAATCGTACCGTTTCCCCAGGGAGACCTTTGAAACAAATATTATGGGAACCGTCAATCTTCTCGAGGCACTGAGAAGTACAGGATCAGCTTCCTCAATTGTGAATGTGACGACAGATAAGGTCTATCTGAATCGTGAACAGAGAATCGGCTACCGCGAAGAGGACATGCTCGACGGTTATGACCCATATTCAAACAGCAAATCCTGCTCAGATATTGTGACACACAGTTATCGGGAATCCTTTTTCAGGGAGATGGGGACAGCAGTCTCCTGTGCGAGAGCGGGAAATGTTATCGGCGGCGGAGATTTTGCAAAAGACCGTATAGTTCCGGATTGTGTCAGGGCTGCCGCCTGCGGACAGACAATTGTGCTCAGGAATCCGGGATCGGTGCGGCCCTTCCAGCATGTTCTGGAACCTGTCAGCGCTTATCTTAAAATTGCGGAAAAACAGGCGCAGGATCCTTCTCTAGCCGGAGAATATAATGTGGGTCCGGATGAGTCGGATGCTGTGACCGCAGGCGAACTGGCGGATCTTTTTACCGAAGCCTGGGGCGAAGGAAGTTCCTGGAGGTCGGAGTCTGACGGCGGTCCCCACGAAGCGGGACTTCTGCTGCTGGACAGCGGAAAAATCAGCAGAGTGCTCGGCTGGAAACCGAAGTGGACAATTCGTGACGCAGTGAGCAGGACTGTTGAGTGGTCAAAAGTGTATATGTCCGGCGGAGATGCGGAAGGCTGCACAGATGAGCAGATCAGGGAGTATTGCAATGTTTGAAAATAAGACAGCAGAAGAGGCGCGGGAGTACATCTTAGGCGCCGTCAGGGAGTATTGCGACAGATTTCACAATGTCGGCGGTGAATTTCAGGTTGGCGACAGAATCCCTTATGCTTCAAGAGTTTATGATCATGATGAGATGGTAAACCTTGTGGATTCAGCCCTGGAATTCTGGCTTACAGCCGGAAGATGGACGAGGGAGTTTGAGAAGAATTTTTCCGAATATCTGGGCGTTCGCTTTGTTTCTCTCGTTAATTCGGGGTCAAGCGCAAATTTACTGGCCTTCATGGCACTTACATCGCCTCTGCTCGGCGATCGCAGAATTTTGCCAGGAGATGAGGTTATCACCGTCGCCTGCGGCTTTCCGACAACGGTTTCCCCCATTGTTCAATACGGCGCTGTCCCGGTATTCGTTGATGTAACCCTGCCGTCGGCAGATATTGATGCGTCCATGCTCGAAGCGGCATACTCCCCGAAAACAAAGGCTGTCATGATCGCTCACACACTCGGCAATCCGTTTGACATCAAGGCTGTCAGGGAATTCTGCAGCCGTCACGGACTGTGGCTTGTGGAGGATAACTGTGATGCGCTCGGAAGCCGCTACACACTTGACGGAATGACAAAATATACGGGAACCTTCGGAAATATCGGGACCTCAAGCTTTTATCCGCCCCATCACATGACTATGGGAGAAGGAGGAGCCGTTTATACGGATGACCCGCTCCTCGGGAGAATCATTCGGTCAATGCGCGATTGGGGACGTGACTGTATCTGTCCTCCGGGGCAGGACAATTTCTGCGGTCACCGCTTTGACCGGCAGTACGGAGAACTCCCTTTGGGTTACGATCACAAATACGTCTACAGTCATCTTGGCTACAACCTTAAGGCCACGGATATGCAGGCTGCCGTTGGGGTTGCACAGCTCAGAAAGTTTCCGGAGTTTGCACGGCTTCGCCGTGAGCATTTTGCTTTTCTATCTAAGGCCCTGCAGGGGACGGAGGAATGTTACATGCTTCCGGAGGCTACGCCGAACTCCGATCCCAGTTGGTTCGGTTATCTGATTACGGTGAGAGAGGGCATGAGCCGGAGTAATGTTGTCAGGCATCTTGAATCACACGGCGTACAGACGAGAATGCTGTTCGCGGGCAACCTGACGAAGCATCCGTGCATTTCCGATGATCCGGCACTTAAGGGAAGGTTTCGCATTGTCGGAACGCTGGAAAATACCGACCGCATTATGCAGGATGCATTCTGGATCGGCGTATATCCGGGAATGAATGAGAAAAAGCTGGGGTATATGGCGGCACTTTTACGCGAAGCGGCCGGAAGATGAACCCTTAAGGAGAAGAAAGGAACTGAAGATGAGATCTTCTATCCCCGAAAAAGCACGCTGGACAGCATTTTTCGCCCTGGATGCTCTGAAAGGCGGAAAAGTAAAGCAGCGTTTTGATTCAGATTATGAGGCTATGCGCTACGGAACGTCTCTTATTGAGACAGAGGAAAAACTGAAGAAACTGCTGGCGCATGCGTCCGAAACAACAGAATTTTATGCGGACTATGCCGGGAAAACAGAAATCCGCGATTTTCCGGTTGTCAATAAACAGACGTTCAGGGATCACTATGAGGCTTTCAGGTCTTCGAAATTCCGTGATGCAAAGGATAACCGGATTATGACAACAAGCGGTTCCACGGGCACTCCTTTTGCGATGATTCAGGACAGTGGAAAAGCTCTTATGAATACGGCTGACGGCATTTTTTTAAGCGCAGTCGGCGGATACAGAATCGGCGAGAAAACTGCCTTCATTCGTGTCTGGGTTGACAATGTCAAAAAAAGTCGCCTTAGCCAGATTGCTGAGAACACCATCATGATGGAAAGCTCTTCTCTTTCGGATGAAGCAATTGAAGAAATGCTTGAGTGCATTCGCCGGGAAAAGGTCCGGGTAATTACGGGCTACTCCTCTGCACTCGGTGAGATCAGTCATTATATTGACCGCAGACATGTTGATATGAGTGATTTCTGTGTTCATGCGATTCTTCCGATCTCCGAGACGATGCCGGATCCTGAGAGGGAGAGGCTTGAACGACAGTTCGGCTGTACAGTGCGATCCTATTATTCCAATGAAGAGAACGGAATTATGGGCATCGAAAGTGCCTCGAACAACAGCTACTATATCAATTCCGAGAGCTATTATTTCGAAATTTTAAAGATGGATTCCGACGAGCCTGCCGACGACGGGGAGCTTGGACGCATCGTGATTACCGATCTCAACAATTACGCGTTTCCGGTGATCCGCTATGACAACGGAGATTCCGCTGTGGCACACAGAACGACGCAGAACGGTCGGTTCAGACTTGTACTAACGGAACTTTACGGCAGAAGGAGCGATATCCTCTATGATACCAGGGGAAATGCGGTGACGCCTTATGTGATCACCAATAACTTCTGGGATGTCGATGGCGTTAAGCAGTACAGATTTCTTCAGACCGGTCTGAAGGAGTATGAACTCCGGCTGAATGGTGATCCGGAGAAGATGGATGTCGGTAATATGCTGGACAGAATTCGCCCGGCGTTAGGTGACGATGCCGAGATAAAAGTGGTCTATGTAGATGAAATCCCGGTGCTTTCCTCCGGGAAGCGAAAGTATATTGAGAATCTTTGTCCGGAGTACCGATCATGACAGGCGCTAAGAAGAACATCCTTGCCAATACCTTTTACACGATCGCAGGTGCGCTTGTCTTAAACGGTGTGCTTCAGCTGCTTGTCTATCCGCGGCTTGCGGCTGAGCTGGGAGCTGAACGAAACGGCACGGTCCTTTACATCATGGCCTTTATCAATATTCTCGGCCCATCGATCGGGCAGGCGCTGAATAACAGCCGGCTTGTTCTGAGAAGAGATATGGATGTCTCCAACGGGGATTACAACACTGTTATTCTTATGTTCAGTGCAATCGGCATCATCGGTACACTTGGACTGCTCTTAGGGGTACTTGATGGCTGGTACTGCTTTGTTCTGACTGCGGTACTGATCCTTCTTACGAATTTTCGCTATTACGGAGATGTTGAATACAGACTTTCACTGAATTACCGCAATTATTTTCTCTATTACGCGTTATGCGGCGCCGGCTATGCAGCAGGATATCTGGTTTACCGGCTGACCGGTGTCTGGTTTTTTATTTTTCTGACAGGCGAAGCGTGCGCACTTTGCTTTGCTGCGTTCGGCGGAAGGATTTTCAAAAGACCGCTGGAGCGGTCACAGTGTTTTGAGACGGTCGTCTCCAAGGGGGCTGTTCTCGTGCTGTCATACTTTGTCACGAACCTGACGCTGAATATAGACCGGCTTTTTCTCAATTATTCACTCGGTGGGGAAGCGGTAACGATCTATTATGTTGTCTCGCTCATTGGAAAGACACTGGTGCTGTTTATAGCACCTGTTAATACCATTGTTATATCGTATCTGACAAAATCCGATACAAGGCTTGACAGGAAGCGCTTCCTTATCTTCAGCGGAATCGGCGCAGCGGCTAGTGCAGTATTTTTTCTGTTCTGTGAAATCGCCACACCGATCTTTATAAAGCTGTTTTATCCGTCTCTTGCGGAAGCATCGAAGGGGCTGGTTACGATTGCTTCGGTCTCACAGATTCTGGCAATGCTTTCAGCTTATCTGTTTATCATTGTCCTGACCTTTACCGGTGAAAAATGGCAGCTCGGACTGCAGGCTGCACATCTGGCATTGACGCTTGTCCTGATCACCTGCCTGACACCGGTCGGCGGTCTATTGGGCTTTGGCATCGGTGTGCTCGCAGCAAATGCGGTGCGTGTGGTCTGTGTCATGATTCTTGGAATTTTCGGAGCGGGAAGAACGAACAAAACGGACAAAAAATGAACAGACCGGACGAAACCTGAACAGACCGAAATATGAGTGATAAGCCTGAACATCTGTCGGGATCTGTAGCTCTTAGGGGGAAATTTATGAAACAACCTGGAGAAGTATTAAGAAGGGCTGCCTGGACACTTCTGGACGACCTTCACGGAAAACATCAGCAGACGCTGAAAGAAGTCAATGAGCATGAGATTCTCTGCGGCGTTACGCCTGAATACCAGAGGCGCAGGCTGACTGCAATTCTTGACTACGCTGCGGAGAACTGTCCGTATTACAGGGAGCTTCCGGAACATGAGAAGCTTTCGGATTTCCCGGTTTTGACGAAGGGGGATTTCCTTGATCATTATGAAGACATCTTAAGTGACTGTTTTCGGGGAGAAAGAGAGAAGCTTCATCGGTTTTCTACCAGCGGATCGACAGGAACACCGTTTACGGTGCTTGCTGACGACGGGAAGCAGGAACGTGTGAATATGAATTTTATGTCGGTCATGGAGCTTAACGGCTTCAGGCTCGGCATGAAACGCGGAGAGTTTCGTGCCTGGATCAAAGGGAAAAATACAATTTCGGGTTTCCGCTCCTTTACCAACAATCTTCTTATGATTGATATTTCCAATATGAGTGACGGAAATATGAGGAAAATCATAAAAAGAATTACAGATGAAAAGATTCAGGTTCTCGTGGCTTATTCGAGTGCGATTGCGGCACTCACGGATTTTGTTGAGCGCAGTTCTGTTGATATCTCTAACTGGAGCGTTGAGATGATCTTTACAATGGGAGAGGCACTTTCTGAGGGTGTGCGGGAGAAGGCAGTGCAGCTATTCGGCATCAGACCGGTGCTATCCTACGGGAACAATGAGAACGGTTTCATAGCGGTCACGCTTCCGGGAGAGGACCGATATGTAGTCGATCTTTATAATTTTTATGTTGAAATTTTAAAAATGGATTCCGATGAGCCGGCCCAAAACGGTGAACTTGGCAGAATTGTTGTAACGGATTATTATAATCGTGCGTTTCCCATGATCCGCTACGATACCGGAGATACAGGTATCCTTGTGCGTGGAGACAGCGCAAAAAACGGGCGTGTGAGAGAATTTTTCACTGAGATTTACGGAAGACGGGGATCTCTGCTTAGAAATACCGCAGGAGAGCCGCTTTCAATACATGTTTTTATGAATAATCTTCTGAACTTTGAAGGTATACTGAGGCAGGCCAAATGCATTCAGACAGATGTCGGAGATTACGAAATTCAGATCAATCCGGTTATGGGAGCTCATGTCGATGAAGAAGCGGTGAAAGCATCCTACAGAAAATATCTCGGTGACGATGCGAAGATTTCACTCGAATATGTCGACTCTCTTCCGATTCAGCAATCCGGCAAAACCATGGTCTGTGAACAGAGGTGTGAAGCTTATTTATGAAAGTTTCGGATTATATGCTTGCCTGTGCTTCCGACGCGGGAATCAGGAATGTCTTTATGGTGACGGGCGGCGGAGCAATGCATCTCGATAATTCTTTTGGAAAAAGTACCCTTATGCATTGCATCTATCATCACAATGAACAGGCGGCCGCAATGGCTGCAGAAGCTTATGCAAGGGCTGACAACAGGCCGGCTTGCGTGCTCGTAACGACAGGCCCCGGTGCGACCAATGCGATTACGGGCGTGCTCTGTGCCTGGATGGAATCGATTCCTATGCTCGTCATTTCAGGTCAGGCCCGTTATATGACGACTGTGCGCAGTACGGGGCTGCCGCTTCGGTCGATGGGCGTTCAAGAATGTGATATTACACGCAGTACGGAGTCAATGACGAAATATTCCGTCATGATTACCTCAAAAGAAGAGGTGCGGTACTGCACGGAAAAAGCTCTTTATCTGATGATGAGCGGCAGGCGCGGACCGGTATGGCTTGATGTTCCTCTTGATATACAGGCTGCAGAGATAGATCCGCTCTCGCAGAAGGCTTATTGTCCGGAGGAAGATCCGGATGAAATTCCGAAGCCGATTTCCGATGAGACAGCAGCCTTTATTCTGGATAAACTGAAGGCTTCCGAGAGACCGGTACTGTTTGGCGGGGCAGGGGTGCGCGCATCCGGGAGTATCCGGGAGTTCAGGCATCTTGCGGAACTCCTTGGAATTCCTGTGCTTGGCGGTATGTCGAGTGTTGATCTGCTTCCCGAAGAACATCCTCTCTATGCCGGAAGAACGGGAATGACCGGCAACCGCTCGGGTAATTTTGCAGCGGCCGGCTGTGATGTCTACTTCTCGATCGGAAGCAGACTAAGTTTTCTTCAGACTGGCTTTGATTATGAGGAATGGGCAAGGGGAGCTTATGTGATCCTCAATGATCTCGATGAGAATGAATTTAAAAAGCCGAATGTGCATGTTGATCTTGCTGTTCCGGGGGATGCCGGGGAATTGATCAGAAAATTGACAGCGCTTCTGGAGAAACAGGGATGTTCTCGGGAAAAACCGTGGTGCTCATCGGCAGGTGGCTGGCTGCAGCGTTCGATTGAAAGAAAATACCGATATCCGGTTGTCACGAAGGCAGAGAAAGCTCCTCAATCTGATGGACAGGCCAATATATACAGCTTTTATGATGAACTCTCTGACCTTCTGCCTGAGGGAGCACGGTTAATTGCTTCCTGCGGAACTTCACGGGTAGCCGGGACGCAGACCTTCAGATGCAGGGAGGGGCAGCGCTTTTTTACCAATTCAGCTACTGCTTCGATGGGTTATGGTCTGCCGGCGGCGATCGGGATTTCTGCTGCTTATGACTGCGGTGAAGTTTCCTCCGTGACCGGAGAAGGCAGCCTGATGATGAATCTGCAGGAACTGATGACGATCGTTACGAATCGTCTTCCGATCCGGATTTTTCTGATCTGTAACGGCGGCTATCACTCAATCCGACAAACCCAAAATGCGTTTTTCGGCAAACCGCTGATCGGCATAGGGCCTGAAAGCGGTGACCTCGATTTCCCCGCTCCGGAAAAGCTCGCGGAAACCTTTGGAATGAGTTACGGATGCTGCTGCCGGAACGAGACGCTGAAGACAGATCTGGAGACGGCATATCGTCTGCCGCTGCCGGCACTCATTGAAGTAAAGGTGTCACCGCTTCAAAAGACGGAGCCGAAGATCTCTTCACGGCGTTTGCCGGACGGCTCGATGGTGTCATCACCGATTGAAGACATGGCCCCGTTCCTTTCCCGCGAAGAGCTGGCTGCGAATCTCGAGGTCCCGCTTACGGAAAATGAACTTAAAACCTGACACGAAACAACGCTGAAAATATGGTCAGACTCTGCAGTACAGTCAGGAAGCCGGCTTCTGCAGGATTCATAACAAAAAGAAGGCTAAAGAATGGAAGAACAGAAAAAATTGATTTCGGTAGTAATCCCTACCTATAACGAAGAGGATAATGTCGGTCCGATGACGGAAAAACTGACCGAGATTTTTTCTTATCAGCTTCCGCAGTATGATTATGAGATTATCTACATCGATAATCATTCAAAAGACAGAACGAGAGCGATCCTTCGGAAGCAGTGCGAAAAGGATTCCCATGTAAAGGCAATTTTCAATGCAAGGAATTTTGGACAAATGCGTTCTCCTGTTCACGGTCTCAAGCAGGCTTACGGTGATTGTGTTGTCCGTCTGAATGCTGATTTTCAGGATCCTCCCGAGATGATTCCGTCTCTTGTTCATGAGTGGGAAAAGGGGAATAAAATCGTCATCGGTATTAAAAATAAAACCGAAGAGGGCGCAGTAATGGCGTCTGTAAGAAGAATGTATTACCGTATCCTTCGGAAGATTACAGACATCGGTCACATTGAAAACTTCACGGGGTTTGGGTTGTATGACCGCAGGTTTGTTGATGTTGTGAGATCGATTAACGACCCGATGCCTTATCTGCGGGGAATGATTGCCGAACTCGGTTATGACTATGTGACGATAGCGTACGAACGGCCGAAGCGCCGGGCAGGTAAGAGCAAAAATAATTTTTACAGCCTTTATGATGTCGCGATGGTAGGCATCACCTCTTATTCAAAAGTTGTGCTGAGGCTTGCTACTTTTCTGGGCTTTGCTATCGGCGGGCTGAGTTTTCTTGTGGCAATTATCTATTTTATTCTGAAGCTGCTTCATTGGAACTGGTTTACGGCGGGCGTGGCGCCGCTTGTTATTGGAATGTTTTTCCTTGGCGGCGTGCAGCTTTTTTTCATCGGTCTTTTGGGAGAATATATCCTTGCAATTAACCAGAGGGTTCTCGGCAGACCGCTGGTTGTCGAGGAGGAACGCCTGAATTTTGTACCCATGAAGAATAACGCGCAGGGTGAGACTACGGAAGCTTTAGTTTCAGTACAGAAAGATGACGCACAGCTGTCATAAAATCATATTAGCACGCCTCTGACAAAAGTGAGAAACCGAAGGAAATCATTTCCGCTTTTTTCGGTCAGGAGAGAGGATAAAGAGCACCACTGAAAAGACGAGGAGAAGAAGAGAAATGCCCGCAGCGATCTTATTGACGGGGGTTCTGTATTCAAGTCTGATTTCAGTGGTGCCGCTGTCTACTGCAATACCGATAAGGCCTCCGTTGATATTCTGTACGGGCACACGTTCACCGTTGACACTGGCCGTCCAGCTGGAGGAATAGAGGAGCGGTACACAGAAGATTCCACCCTCATCAGAGTGTAAAACGGCGGTGTAAGTTCCATTTTCCATTTTGATATCGGTAACATCCGTGCCCAGATTGCTGAAAAGCTCCTGCGCCGAATTTAATGTAAGAATTGAAAGTTCGGTTACGTCAGTGTTTGTGCTGTCCTGAGGAAAATCAAGGCGGATGGTGGTGACGTCATCCGGAATCACGATACAGGTTTCGTCGAATCCGTCACTGATGGTGAAAATCCGGCTGTCACCGGCATCCGGATTCTCATCTCCTTCGCTCATGAAAAAGATTTCCATCTGCCGCGTGCCGTTGTAGGCTGTACTTCCAAGCTTCATGTAAAGAAGTCTGACGGTTCCTTCTTCTGCCGGTCCGATGTCGTAGAAGAGATAGGGATCTCCGCCGTCAGGCATAAAGATAATGCCTGTACTTGTCTTGCGCAGCTTGAGGCAGTTGGCATCTCTGCCGGATGTCAGGATGTCATTGATGGAGAAAAGAGAGGACAGTTCAGTTTCATCGAACACGCGCTCTGCGGATGCCTCATCGGCATTTTCATCATCGATGGATGAGATACCGTTCGTTCTGAAGCAGGCCTGTCCGAGCGCTGCGATTCGTTCCGGAAGCGAAAGCTCTTCTGCCTCAGCAGAGGACATCTGCTTCGTATAAAGATAACCAAAAGGCAGCGCGGAGATGTTTTCATAGATCGCTTTTCTTCCGTCGGAAGTTTCGCCGATCTTCTGATACAGGGCCGCTGAAGGTGTGTCGGCGGAGGCGGAGGAGTTATCTTTGATCAGATATTTGCCTGCCAGAAGAGTAAAGATTCCGAAATTGGAATCGTCCGCAAGAAAATGATTCTGGGACAGCTGGCTTGTTCCGAAGGCCTGTTCGAGCGTACCGAGTGCGGCGGAATTTGTGTTGCTGTATGTGGAAGAAGCAGGGAAATCAAGAAGCATTCCCGCGTTGGCATCATCGCTGTCAGAGGAGGCTGAGATTCGGTAGAGACCGTCATCATATTCCTGTATTGCAGAAACTGCTTCTTTTATGCCGAAGCCGGCTGCGAGATCGGTATAATTTTCTTTTGTGACATAAGTCCGGCTGTAAAGCGTCTCGCTATTCATGACAATAAGCTCTGCCGAAAGAACGAACAGCATGACATACGTCATGAAGACCCTCATGCGTTTTCCCGAAAGGGCAAGGAGGACGAGCAGAACGGAAAAAGCGAAGACAGCGCAGGCAGCAAGCTTCAGCGTGTGAGTATTGACAGTAAAGCCGTAGGAACTGCCTTTTTTCCAGAGGAAGATAAAGAAGCCTGCGGTGAAAGAAAGAGAAAGTCCGGATGAAAAGAGGAGTGCTTTCCTGTCGGGATCGGTCATAATCATTTTAATAAATAATCCGACAGATGCGGCCGCGGTAAAACAGATCATGAACGAATAGCGCTGTACGCCGGAATTGAACTGCAGGATCGCCCCTGTATTTTTGATATAAAGAGATGCGCAGGAGAGAAGAAGCGCGGCGATGACGGCAGCTCGGGTCTGCTTCCGTGTGAGCAGATAGACAACGGAAAAGATCACGAGCACTGTTGTTGAAAGTGCGGCGCATTCATAATAGTTCATCAGACCGGTGAAATGATCGCCGACACCAAAGGTATTGACTGAAAAAAGTCTTCCCAGCATGCAGATGATACCCCTGACAGAGAGCGTGACGAGATGTTTCAGCCCGCTGCCGACAGAGGAAGTCCTGACGGAGCTGGCAAATCCGGTGATTGAAGGGACGATGCCGATGGCTGCCAGGCCGATCGCAAAAACAGCTGCTCCGAGAAGCTCCAGTCCTTTAATAAAAAACTCAGTGATACTGTTTTCTTCGAGTATACAGAGAAAGATCAGGAAAAACAGACAGTAGAAGCCGGTCATATATGTATAATAGTAGTTGGTAATCAAAAATAAAGCCAGAGAGAGACTCAGCAGAAGATTGTGTCTCACTGAGGGCTTTCTAAGTGCAAAGAGGGCCGCGGCCATAACGACCGTAAACATGGCCATGCAGCTGCCGATTGTGAGATTCTGGCTCCAGAGCGTGATGTAGCCCGAGAACGTCCAGGCAAGCGAGGAAAAGAGCGCACCGGTGCCGTGCCGGAAAAGATTTTTAAAGAAAATCCAGGAAAAAAATGCAGTGACATTGGTTTGTATGAGCATGCTGAGCATGAGTCCGAGCGGCAGTCGGTCTCCCGAAAAGAACAGGAGAGGAAATTTGATCGGATTCAGATATTTGACAAGAATCGAGGTGAGATCGGATCCGAGTCCGGCATTTAGTGAATAGCCGGAGAAATTTCCGGTCTCGAACATTCTCTGCAGCATGGATATAATCGGAAGGGAGGATGTCACCGAATCAGATCCGATATCGGTATATAGATAGACTGCATTTCCGCGGAAGAACCGGAGATACAGAATAAAGAAGATCGTATTGGCAAGAAGAAGGGTAATGAGCAGGCCGAATTTGCGGCAGAACTTTTCCATCCGGGTAGCCGTTCCTTTCAGAATAATATAACAGAAAAAATGCGGCTGATTCCTCACATTGTTCAGAATCAGCACGGCTTATGATTCACCTTGAGCAGACAAAAGGAGCTGTCCCTGTGCGGCAGGACCTTTTGCTGATGGCTTTGTTATTGATGATAAAAGCGAAGGACCGCTTCGATTACCTTTGAGCGGTCACTGGCTGTAAGACCGTAATAAAGAGGCAGTCGGAACAGCCGTTCACTTTCCGAAGTTGTATAGCGGTCTTCACCGCTGAAGCGGCCGAAGCGTCGGCCGGCCGGAGAGGAATGAAGCGGAATATAGTGAAAGACCGCAAGGATGCCCTTTTGTTTCAGATCAGCAAGAAGGCGGGTTCTCTCTTCAAGCGAAGCGGCTTTCAGGTAATACATATGGGCGTTATGGGTACAGTTTTCCGGGATAGTGGGAACGTCCAGAATTCCCTTCTTGGCGAGAGGACGGAACGCCTGGTCGTAGGCATTCCATGTATCCATGCGGTTTTTAAAAACTGCCTCGTATGCCTCAAGCTGCGCCCAGAGATAGGCAGCATTGAGATCACTCGGCAGGTAGGATGAACCGTAATCCTGCCATGTATATTTATCCACCTGACCGCGGAAGAATCTGCTCCTGTCGGTTCCTTTTTCACGGTAGATTTCAGCGCGGTCACGATAGGATAAGTCGGGAAGAATAATCGCACCGCCTTCACCCATGGAAAAATTCTTTGTTTCATGGAAAGAAAAGCAGTTGAAGTCGCCGATTGTTCCGAGCGGTTTTCCCCTGTAGGTGGAGCCGAAAGCCTGAGCGGCATCTTCTACTACCTTCAGATGATAACGCCCCGCGATCTCCATAATCTTATCCATCTCGCAGGCGACGCCGGCATAGTGAACCGGAACGATGACTCTTGTTTTTTCCGTGACAGCGTCCTCGATCAGGTTTTCATCAATATTCATGGTGTCCGGCCGGATATCAACGAACACAAGGCGGGCGCCGCGCATGACAAAAGCGTCTGCCGTTGAACAGAAAGTATATGACGGCAGAATGACTTCATCTCCGGGACGGATGTCCGATAAAAGTGCGGCCATTTCCAGAGCGGAAGTGCAGGAGGTCGTGAGGTAGGAGGCCGGTACGCCGAAGCGTTCATTGATCCAGGTCTGGCATTTTTTTGTAAATTCCCCGTCGCCGCAGATTTTACGGTTCATGACAGCCCGCAGCAGATATTCAGGTTCCGTTCCGACGAAAGGGGGAATATTAAAATCGATCATAACGAAGTTTTCCCGATAAAAGGTTCCGATCTGAACTCATCCGAAATCAGATCCTTGCAGAAATAATGTCAACATTATTACCATATCACGAAAACGGTGATTTCGCAATTCCCGCGATATGAATCGTTTCATTTTGCGTTTTTCCGCAAAGTTGTGCTGACCTGAGGTCAGCATGGAGTTTACCTTTCGTCATAAATGCGTAAGACTTATGTCATTGCAAAGCTTTGGACTCAATGATATAATATGAGCGTATGTAATTTAAGCTTTGAGAGGTGTAAAAAGTTGAAAACGTATCTCGTGACCGGCGGTGCCGGTTTTATCGGGTCTAATTATATCCATTATATGTTTCGGAAGTATGGCAGCGACATCAGGATTATTAATGTTGACAAGCTGACTTATGCCGGTAATCTTGAGAATCTCAGGGATGTCGAGAGTCTTCCGAATTATCGCTTTGTAAAAGCGGATGTGTGTGACAGTCAAGCCATTATGAAGCTGTTTGAGGCCGAGGATATCATGCGTGTTGTCCATTTTGCGGCGGAAAGCCATGTGGACAGGAGCATAAAAGATCCGGATGTCTTTGTTAAGACCAATGTGCTCGGCACTCTCACGATGCTGAATGCGGCCAAAGCGGCCTGGGAGCAGCCGGACGGCACCTATCTTCCGGATCATAAGTTCCTTCATGTTTCAACAGATGAGGTTTATGGTTCGCTGAGTGAGCCGGATACTTATTTTTATGAGACCACAAAGTATGATCCACACAGTCCGTATTCCGCTTCGAAGGCCTCTTCGGATTTCATGGTGAAGGCCTATATGGACACTTATCATTTTCCGGCGAATATCACAAACTGCAGCAATAACTACGGGCCGTATCAGTTTCCTGAAAAGCTGATTCCCCTTATGATCAATAACGCCCTTCACGGAAAAGCTCTGCCTGTATATGGTGACGGCAGGAATGTCCGGGACTGGCTCTATGTAGAAGATCACTGCAAAGGGATTGACCTTGTTCAGGAAAAGGGGAGACTTTTTGAAACCTATAACATCGGAGGACATAATGAGCGGGAGAACATTCAGATTGTAAAGACCGTCATTGCCTCTCTTGCGGAGATGCTGCCGGATGATGATCCGCGGAAGGGTGCCGTTACAGAGAATCTCATCACCTACGTCGCGGATCGGAAAGGACATGACAGAAGGTATGCGATCGCACCGGATAAGATCCGCGCGGAAGTTGGCTGGTATCCTGAGACCGCATTTGAAGAAGGAATCAAAAAGACGATTGCCTGGTATTTTGAACATGAGGACTGGATGGCACGTGTTACCTCCGGTGCTTATCAAAAATATTATGAGGAGATGTATTCGAACCGCTGATGCCTTTCGGCGAACGTTCCGGACCGCAGCAAGAAGCGCGGTATTGTCTTCACAGCTGTTTTCCCGGAAATGCAGCAGATACTGAATGCGGTTTCTTTTGCCGCGGCATGCGGAAAGCGCGCCGTCGACGTTCTTTTCCGTTAATCAGAGGGGGAAGTTATGAAGGGAATAATTCTTGCCGGCGGAAGCGGCACCAGACTGTATCCGCTTACAAAAGCTGTCAGCAAGCAGATGATGCCGGTTTATGATAAGCCGATGATCTATTATCCGCTCTCTACGCTTATGCTGGCGGGAATCAGAGATATTCTGATCATTTCTACACCGAGAGACCTGCCGGCCTTTGAGGAACTGTTCGGTGACGGAAGTCAGCTCGGGATGAACTTTGAATATGCGGAACAGCCGCATCCGAACGGTCTTGCCGAGGCTTTTATTATCGGCGAGCAGTTTATAGAAAATGACAGAACAGCGCTGGTTCTTGGGGACAATATTTTTTACGGTCAGAGCTTTTCGAGAGTTTTGAAGGAGGCTGCGGCGAGGAAAAAGGGCGCCACCATTTTCGGCTATTACGTCAAGGACCCGCGAAGCTACGGCGTTGTAGAATTTGACAGCAGCGGAAGAGCAATCTCAATTGAGGAGAAACCGGAACATCCGAAATCCAAGTATGCTGTTCCGGGACTTTATTTCTATGACAATGATGTTGTGGAAATTGCGAAAAATGTAAAGCCGTCCAAAAGAGGGGAACTCGAGATCACATCGGTCAATAATGCTTATCTGGAGCGCGGTGACCTCTATGTGGAAACCCTTGGACGAGGTTTTGCATGGCTGGATACGGGGAATCATGACAGTCTGCTTGATGCTGCTGATTTTGTAGCCGCTTTCCAGAAACGTCAGGGACTGTATATTTCCTGTATAGAGGAAATCGCTTATAAGAGAGGCTTTATAGATCGGGATCAGTTGGTTTCGCTTGCCCAGCCGCTTCTTAAAACCGCATACGGGCAGTATCTGATGGAGATCGCAGAAGGTTTGTAAGGACTAACGAACCTGCCGCCGGCAGTTCCTTTCATTTATTAACTATTCGATCAGGGAAAGATCCAATATGGGAAAACTGACAGTAGAAACATGCGAGATTGAAGGCCTTAAAGTTATCACGCCGACTGTTTTCGGCGACAAACGGGGCTACTTCATGGAAACTTATAATTACAATGATTTTAAGGCGATCGGACTTGACACTCCGTTTGTACAGGACAACCAGTCTTCGAGTGCCTGCGGCGTTTTGCGAGGTCTGCATTTTCAGATTAATTTTCCGCAGGACAAGCTGGTAAGAGTTGTTCAGGGTGAAGTCTTTGATGTCGCGGTTGACTTGCGAGAGGGCTCTTATACGTACGGAAAATGGTTCGGCGTTCTGTTGTCCGCAGAGAATAAAAAGCAGTTCTATATACCGAAAAATTTTGCGCATGGCTTCTATGTTCTGTCGGAATCCGCTGAATTCTGCTACAAATGTACGGATTTTTATCATCCGAACGATGAGGGCGGGATTGCCTGGAATGATCCGGATATCGCAATTGACTGGCCGATTGAAGAGAACGTCCCGCTTATTCTTTCCGAAAAGGATACGAAGTGGGGAAGCTATCGGGATTATAACCTGAAGCGGTTCGGAACGGAGCTTCCATGAATAAGAATGATCGGCCGCTCGCGATAAGTCTTCCGGGGGAGGTATATAAGAATCGGCGTCTTATCGCCAAACTTGCCAAAAATGATTTCAGGACCCGCTATGCCGGGTCCTATCTCGGTATTATCTGGGCTTTTATACAGCCTGTTGTGACGGTTTTCGTCTATTGGATTGTTTTCGGTCTGGGCTTTAAAACTGCGGTGAGCCAGGACGTGCCCTTTGTGCTTTATTTGGTTGCGGGCATCGTTCCCTGGTTTTACTGTCAGGAAATCATGGTGTCCGGCACCAATGTCCTGCTGGAATACAGTTATCTGGTTAAAAAAGTTGTATTCGAATTCGGAGTGCTGCCGTTTGTGAAGGCAGCGTCCGCATTTTTCGTCCATGCTTTTTTTATTGCCGTTGCTGTTGTGATCGGTCTTATCTACGGTTATCGTCCGTCGGTCTACCTGGTTCAGCTTGTCTATTATTTTGCGGCAATGTTTGTCTTTACAATCGGACTCTGTTACGGAACGTGCGCAGCGGTTATTTTTTTCCGGGATCTCTCACAGATCATCAGCATTATTCTGCAGGTTGGGATCTGGTCTGTGCCGATTATGTTTCGCCTGGAGACTTTTGAGACGCATTCCTGGGTCTGGATATTCAAGATCAATCCGATGTATTATATCATTACCGGCTACCGGGATGCGATTTACGGCCGCGCCTGGTTTTGGGAACAGGGGTGGTATAATCTGTATTTCTGGGTGTGGGCGGCTGCCGTGTTTTTCATCGGTACCGGAATCTTTTCAAAGCTGCGCGTTCATTTTGCGGATGTCCTGTGACTTCCGGCGCGCCGGCATGGAGGCGGCATGAAAGCTGAAAATGCAATTGAGATCAGCCATCTCACAAAAATATATAAACTCTATCGAAAGCCTTCCGATCGACTTCGGGAGGCTCTCGGTTTTTCAAAAGTAAGGCGCTATACGGAACTTCATGCGCTCGGCGATGTGAGCTTTGAGGTGAAGAAGGGGGAGACGGTCGGCATCATCGGAACAAACGGCTCCGGAAAGTCCACGATTCTCAAGATTATCACCGGTGTTCTCAATCAGACTTCAGGGAGCGTTGAAGTAGATGGACGGATCTCAGCACTTCTTGAGCTTGGGGCCGGCTTCAATCAGGAATACAGCGGCATCGAAAATATTTACCTGAACGGCACCATGATCGGATTTTCCAAAGAAGAGATCGATTCAAAGCTGCAGGCGATCATTGACTTTGCCGATATTGGCGATTTTATCAGCCAGCCCGTGAAAACTTATTCGAGTGGTATGTTTGTCCGGCTTGCTTTTGCCGTCGCTATTAATATTGATCCGGAAATTCTGATTGTCGATGAGGCACTGTCCGTCGGCGATGTTTTTTTTCAGGCCAAATGCTATCATAAATTTGATGAATTCAAACAGCAGGGGAAGACGATTCTGTTTGTCAGCCACGATCTCTCCAGTATTTCCAAATACTGCGACCGGGTGGTGCTTCTCAATAAGGGCGTGAAAATGGCGGAGGGACGGCCAAAGGAAATGGTCGATCTCTATAAAAAGCTGCTGGTTCATCTGGCAGGAAATGAAGAAGAGAATGCCGGGGAAGCGGCAAACGGTAAAACAGCCGGTCGGGAGGGCGCTTCCGCTGGCAATGTCGATTCAGCGGATGCTTCCGCGCCGCTTACCGGACCGCTTCCTCAGAATCCGAATACCCTTGAATATGGAGAGGGGCAGGCTGAAATTACGGAGGTTCTGACGATTGATTCTGCCGGTAAGATCACAAATGCGATCAATAAGGGGGAACCGTTTACCATTCGCATGAGAGTGACGTTCAGGCAGGACGTTGAAAGTCCGATTTTTGCCTATACCTTTAAAAATCTTCAGGGAACAGAAATCACCGGGACGAATACTCTCTTTGAGAAAGCGCCGGTGGAGAAAATGAGTGCCGGAGACCGGGCAGAGATCTGTTTCACACAGAATATGGATCTTCAGGGCGGTGAGTACCTGCTGTCTTTCGGCTGTACAGGCTATCACGAGGGCGATTTCAGAGTTTTTCACCGGCTGTACGATGTTTTGAATGTGACCTGTGTATCAACCAAGAATACGGTCGGATTCTATGATATGAATTCGGATGTGGATGTTACTGTCCGAAAGCGGAGAAGCGAAAATGAGTGAGATGATTGGAAAAGTTCGGATCAATGACGAGGATTATCCGGGAAAGGATCTCTACTCCGACGGTGAGGTGGAAGATGAGCTGCTCTCTATTGCTCAAAATGAAGCCCCGGAGGATTTTGACCGTGTGGTTTCCGAACGGAAATCCTGGCCCGTTATGTATCACTTTTCTTCTGTTCGCGGAAATATCCTGAGCTGGTATCCGGTTCTTCCGACAGACAGGGTTCTGGAGATCGGCTCCGGCTGCGGTGCGGTAACTTCTGTGCTGGCGGAGCGGGCTGCTTCGGTTACCTGTGTCGATCTTTCAAGAAAGAGAAGCCTGGTCAATGCTTATCGAAACCGGAAGAGCGCAAATATCGAGATCAGGCTCGGCAATTTTCAGGATGTTGAGAAAAAGCTTCCCTGTGACTATGATCTCATCACCTTGATTGGTGTTTTCGAATACGGGAGCGGTTATATCCGCTCTGAAAGACCTTACGTGGATTTTCTGAAAATTATCGGGAGACATCTTGCGCCGGGAGGACGCATTCTGATTGCGATCGAGAACCGTCTCGGCATGAAATATCTTGCCGGCTGCCGGGAGGACCACACCGGCGGATATTTTGACGGGGTTGAAGACTATCCGGGCACGTCCTATGTCCGGACTTTTTCGCGTCCTGAACTGGAAAAAATCTTCGACGAGGCCGGTTTCACAGAGCGTGAATTCCGCTATCCCTATCCGGATTATAAATTTGCGCTGAGCATTTTTTCGGATGAACGGCTGCCGAAAAAAGGAGAGCTCAGAAACAATATGGTCAATTATGACCGGAGCAGGGTGGTCCTTTTTGACGAGGCGAAGGCGTTTGATTCGCTTGCTGAGGCAGCGGAATTTCCAATGTTTTCCAACTCCTACTTTATTACGCTTGGAAAGGAAGAGACTCCGAAGCCGGTCTTCGTCAAATTTTCAAATGACCGGGGAAAAAGATTTGCCATCCGCACGGAAATCGGAGGCAGGGACAGCGCCGTTCGGAAGTATGCTGCTTCTGCTGAGGGAACAGAGCATATCTGGAATATGGCGGAGTGCGCCGAGCAGCTAAGAGAAGTTTTCAGTGGGACAAGATTCAGCGTCAATCGCTGCTGTCTTGAGGAAAACAGCATTGCATTTGACTATATTGATGGCTGTACGCTTGAAGAGGAGCTGAACCGCCTGCTTCAGAAGGGAGAAAAACCTTTCCTTGAAGCACTCAAAGCTTATTTTGCTGAGCTAGACCGCACGGCCCGGGTACTACACAGGACAACAGAAGGCTATCGCCGGATTTTCGGAAACCGGCTCCCTGAAAAGGAAAGAAAGGCCGCGGAAGTCTCGGATGTCGACCTCGTACTCAGCAATATACTGATCGGCGGCCGGGGACCGGAAGAACGGGAGAACTGGACTGTCATCGATTATGAATGGACATTTCCGTTTACGATTCCGATTGATTTTATAAAATGGAGAGTCATTCATTATTATAACGCGGGAGACGGGAAGCGAAGCGGACTTGAGGAGCGAAGGCTTTATGAGACGGCGCAGATTGATTTTTCTGATCTTCCGTATTTTGCCGAAATGGAGGAGAAGTTTCAGAAATACATTGCCGAAGGCGCTGATCCGCTGTGGAAGCTTTATCCGGATGTCTCAGATGGCAGTACTTCATTTTCAGAGCTTCTCTCAGGCGGAAGTGCGGCGGGCGCTGCTGTATCCTGCATGATTTACTGTGATCGGGGGTCGGGCTTCAGCGAGGAGGATACCATTCGCCTGCGGTGCGGTGAAGATGGAACAGTGAGCGCCGAATTAGATGCATCAGGTCTGCGCGGTTTCAGAATTGATCCGGGTGAAAAACCAGCTGCGGTGATTCTTGACAGCATTCTTTTTGATGGCCATCCGGCAGACCGGACTTTTTTTCAGACAAATGGCTGGACCGCGGATGGTATCGAGTATGCCTTTTTTGAGGATGATCCTCAGATAATCTGTCCGGAGCTTCCGGAAGGCGCAAAGCATATCACATTTCATCTGACTTACTCTCCCGGAGGTCTTCATGAAGCGGCAGCAAAGATTGCCGCGGCGAAAGAAGAGCGAATCCGTTCTCTTGAGCGCAGGGAAAAATGTCAGAAGGAGACGCTTGAACGTGTGCTTCAGGCTGTAGAGGCTGTAAAAGAGCTTAAGAGTGTGAAAACCTATCGCACTGCCAGGACGAAGCTTGGAAAAAGTGACCCGTTTGCCGCAATCCGGCCGATGCTGAGAAATCATGAAGGTATCCACCTGACGCTTGACAGGCGAAGCTATCAGCCGGAGGGAGTCTGGCTGATGGGATGGATCGTTGATGAAGCCTATACCGGTGAAAGTCTTGAAGTTGTGAACGCGTCCGGCTGTGTGCTGCCGGTGAAGATTACGCGGTGCAGGAGGGAAGATGTGAAGAAAGTGCTCGGCATTACGGATGACCGGGCGGAAGGGTTTGATATTCTGATTGAATTTCACCAGCTTCAGGATGTACCGCTGTCGCTGAGAGTGGAAAATCCGAGAGGAATTCTGCAGGTACCTCTCGACATTGATCCGGATCCTCAAAGACGCAGCAGGCACCGTGCTCAGGTAAAAAGCGGTGAGCTTCCCGACGACGGTCCTGTTTCCCGGGAATACGATGACTGGGCGATGGATCATGCCGTTTCTGAAGAAGAACTCCTGCGAGAGCGCAGGGCATATCTTTCGTATTCGCCGACCGTAAGTGTTGTGATTCCGCTTTACAGGACTCCGGAGAATTATCTGAAGGAGCTTCTCGACTCATTGACGGGACAGACGTATCCCCGGATCGAGATCTGTCTGGCCGACGGCAGTCCGGAGGCTGGGCTTGGGGCTTTTATAAAGAAAAACTGGGGTGCTGACCCGAGAGTGCGTTATCGGAAGCTTACGGATAACCTGGGTATTTCCGGGAATACGAATGAAGCTGTTCGAATGTCTTCGGGGGATATTCTCCTCTTCGCGGATCACGATGATGTGCTTGCGCCTTCTGCATGCTTCAGGATCGTGCAGGCTTTTAATGAGGCTTCGGATGTCGATATTGTCTATACGGATGAGGACAAGCTCACAGCGGAGGGCCATTTTCTGTTTGATCCGAATTTTAAGCCTGATTTCAGTCCGGATCTTCTGTGCAGCAATAATTACATCTGTCATATTTTTGCCGTGCGTCGGGAAACTGCTGAAAAAGCGGGATTTTTGAAGGCGGAATTTGACGGCGCTCAGGATTATGATTTTATTCTGAGGTGTACGGAGCATGCGCGCAGAATTCTTCATGTGCCTGAGGCGCTTTATCATTGGCGGGCACACCCGGATTCCACGGCCGGTGACCCGGAGAGCAAGCTCTATGCCTATGAGAACGGTCGGAGGGCTGTTGAGGAGCACTGGAGAAGGCTGGGCGTTGAGGCAAGGGTTGAAATGACCGGACATCTGGGACACTATCGATCGGTCCTTTTGGTGACGGGAGAACCGCTTGTTTCAATCCTGATGCCAAATCGGGATCAGCTGCAGCTTCTCAAAAAAGCTGTCAGCTCTATTTTCTCTAAGACAGCTTATAAAAATTACGAGCTGCTGATTCTCGAAAACGGGAGCCGGAGCGAAGAGACGTTTGCCTATTACGATTATCTGACGGAAAACTACGATAATGTCCGGGTCCTTTATTGGAAGGAAGCGTTTCATTTTTCAAAAATCAACAACTTCGGAGCTGAGCATGCCAGGGGAGATTACCTGCTTCTCCTCAATAACGATATAGAGGTGACATCTTCTATCTGGCTTGAGGAGATGCTGGGCTATGCCATGAGGAAGGATGTCGGCTGCGTCGGAGCCTATCTCCTGTATCCGGACGGTCTGATTCAGCATACCGGTGTTGCGGTCGGGATCGGAGGGACAGCGGCGCATCTCTTTGGCGGTATGGATCCGAAAGATTATCCCGGAGGAGGACGCAGTTATTCAACACAGGATCTGAGCGCAGTCACCGGAGCCTGCCTGATGACCCCGAAATCGGTTTACAGGGAAGTCGGAGGTCTCGATGAAGGCTTTGAGGTTGCCTACGGCGATATTGATTACTGTCTGAAGGTGAGGAGGGCCGGTCTGCTCGTTGTTGAAAATGTGTATGCCGAGCTCATTCATCACGAGTCGGCGAGCCGGGGGAGTGACGGTGAGGAGGATCCGGTGAAGCATGCGAGATTTTTAAAAGAGGCAGCGCTTCTCCGGAAAAAATGGCCGGCATACTACAGGGACGGAGATCCGTATTACAATCCGAATCTCACCCTCGAAAGAGCGGATTTTTCTCTTCGATAAAAGACAGATGAGGCTTAAGGAGCAGGCATGACGGAAAATCGTGGTTTTTTGGTAAAAAGTGACCGTTTTTCACTGGTTGACAATGACTTATATATCATCCACGGCTGGCTGAAGCCGGAAGCTGAGGTTGAAGTGATGATGGATGGCAGAAAGCTTTCGGCGAAGCTTTCGCGCCTTACGGACTACACAGATGAGCGATACGGAGGCATTGAAAGCAGGCTCGAGCTGCGTCTGCCTTCCGATGCTGAATTTCGTCGTCTGGATCTTTATGCAGAAGACAGGGACGGAAGGCATTGCGTTTTTGCTGCATCAGCTGAGAGGCTCCGTGAAAAACGCAGGCCGATCCGTTATTTTGTGGATGATATCTCTGTCCTGAGGGCAGACGGGCTTATGAGAATTCAGGGGTGGGCCTGCGCGAAAGAGCCGGTGCGGGTCGATGTGTACGGACCCGACGGAAAGCATCTTATAAGGGAGGTCGAGCGCTATCGAAGATATGACACTGCCGAGCTGTTTGAAGAGTATGCAATTGATCCGCTCTGCGGCTTTAATATTGAACTACGGCCGATTCCTGAGGGATATGTGACGGTGAGACTGCGAGCAGAGGGTGATGAGGTCTTACTCCATTATCCTACAGACCCTGTCAGAATCGCAGCGATGAAAGCAGGGAAGCTTGTCGGAAAAGCTGAAGATACCCTTCGCTTCGGAGGGGCCGGTGCTCTTTTACAGAAGACCTGGAATAAGCTTTTTAATCCGGCGATGCGTCAGGTACAGTACGGGAAATGGATCCGCAGGCATCTCCCTTCTGAGCGGGAGATCGCGAAGCAGCGCGCTGAAAAATGGGAGAATATGCCGCTTGTCAGCATTGTTGTTCCCTGCTACAGGACTCCGGAGAAGTATCTTCGGGAGCTGGTTATCTCAGTGAGGGCACAGAGTTATCCGGTCTGGGAACTGCTGCTTTCGGACGGGAGCGGTGAAAATTCCCCGATCGCGGCTCTCCTTGATGAAATCGCGGCCTCTGACAGCAGAATCCGGGTGATCCGGAACAATAGACAGCTGAGAATTGCGGAAAATACGAATTCGGCTCTTGAAGAGGCGAAAGGCGACTGGATTGCATTTTCCGATCACGATGATCTGCTGGTTGCAAGCGCGCTTTATGAGTGCATGAAGCTGTACTGCGAGCATCCTGATGCCATGCTGATTTACACGGATGAAGATAAGATCGGTGCCGGAGACAAGCTGATTCAGCCGAATCTGAAGCCGGATTATGACCCTGATTTTCTGAATTCCGTGAACTATATCTGTCATCTCACAATGGTTCGCCGGGAACTGCTCGAAGAGACGGGACTTCTGGATCCCGCGTTTGACGGTGCGCAGGATTATGATTTCATCCTTCGCTGTACGGAGAAGACAGGGGCTGTTTATCACGTTCCGAAAATTCTCTACCACTGGCGTTTCTTTGACGGAAGCACTTCCGCGAATCCGGAGAGCAAGAGCTATGCCTTTGAGGCGGGCCGGAGGGCGATACAGGCCCATTACGATCGGCTCCGGCTGCCTGCAGAGGTGATGAACGGAGAATATCCGGGGATTTACCGGACGGTCTGGCATTGGGAAGAAACGCCGATGGTTTCGGTCCTGATTCCGAATAAAGACCATCTGGAAGACCTGAAGAAATGCATTTCCTCTCTTCTGGCCACCACTACGTGGCCGAACCTCGAGATTATCATTATTGAAAATAACAGTACGGAGGCAGAGACCTTTGAGGGCTACAGGGAACTTGAGGCCGGAGATTCTAGGATCCGTACAGTCTTTTTTAAAGGCAGCTTTAACTATTCTGCTATAAATAATTTCGGTGAACAGGCGGCGAAAGGGGATTATCTGCTGCTGCTCAACAATGACACGGAGAGTATCAGCGACTGTATCCGGGAAATGATGGGCTTTGCCATGAGACCGGATGTCGGCGCGGTCGGCGCCCGGCTCTACTATGGAGATGATACGATCCAGCACGCAGGAGCGATCGTCGGCTGGGGCGGCGTGGCGGGACATGCCTTTGTCAATCAGCCGCGGGGAGTCAGCGGCTATCAGCACAGAATTATCTGCCAGCAGGATTACAGCGCGGTAACGGCAGCCTGTGTCATGATTCCGAGGAAGATCTTCCGCGAGGCGGGAGGCTTCACGGAAGACCTGGCCGTGGCATTTAATGACATCGATCTCTGCATGAAAATCAGAGAGCTCGGATATCTCATTGTTTATCAGCCGTTTGCGGAGCTCTATCACTACGAGTCAAAATCGAGGGGCCTTGAAAATACGCCGGAGAAGCAGAGCCGTTTCAGCCGGGAAATTGCTTACTTCCGCAGAAAATGGCCGAAAATCCTTGCCGAAGGGGATCCCTATTACAACGTGAACCTCTCTATGGTCACGCAGGATTTTTCTCTGAGGAAGAATTGACACATAAGTGCGGCAAAGTTTTCCTTGTTTGAGACCCCATGATGGCGTTATACTGTGTGTAAAGTTTCTGTCTGCGGCCGCTTGCGGAAGAACCGGATTGCGGACAGGAACTTACAAGGCTTTCCAGCTTTCTCACTATACGGAAAGTCTTATTGCAGGGAGAAGTGTGTTATGAAGGTATTGGTTACTGGTGCAGGCGGGCAGCTCGGACATGATGTCATGGAGGAGCTGGCGGACCGCGGGATAGAAGGTGTCGGAACTTATCTGGCAGAGGATGAGCCGGGAGTTGTGATGGGGATTCACGGCGGCAGAATGCCCGGATTTCTGATGGATATTACAGATACAGATGAGGTGAGGGACAGTATCCTGCGTGAAAGGCCAGATGCGGTCATTCACTGTGCAGCCTGGACACAGGTGGACAGTGCGGAGGATAAGCCGGAGGCTTGCCGCCGTGTTAACGCTTTCGGTACAGAGAACATCGCACGGATTTGCGGAGAGCTTCATATACCCGTGATGTATTTTTCTACTGATTACGTCTTTGATGGGACAGGGACAAGGCCCTGGCAGCCTGGAGATGAGAGACATCCTCTTGATGTTTACGGACAGACAAAGGCGGAAGGAGAAATCGCGGTTCAGAAATATTGCGAACATTATTTTATTCTGAGAATTGCCTGGGTTTTCGGTGTAAACGGCAGGAATTTTGTCAAAACGATGCTGAAGCTTGCCAAAACTCATGACACTGTCCGTGTTGTTTCGGACCAGATCGGGAATCCTACTTACACGCCGGATCTTGCTCGCCTTGTCGTCGATATGATCGTTACGGACCGTTATGGCATTTACCATGTGACCAACGAGGGAGAGCCGATTTCCTGGTATGACTTTACAAAGGCAATCTACCGGATTGCCGGAGTTGACAATGTAACAGTGCTTCCTGTGACATCGGAAGAATACGGCGCAAAGGCCAAACGCCCGAGCAACAGCAGAATGGACCGATCGGCGGTACCGGCGAACGGTTTTAAACCGCTTCCGCATTGGGGAGATGCCGTAACACGCTATATTGAGGTCCTGAGAGAAACAGAAGAGATCTGACAACAGGTGCTTTAAAGAGCAGGGTCCGGAAAAGCTGGCAATCAAACGAGGACTCTGCTCATTCTTTTTCATCTTTGCGTAAAGAAAACGTGCCGGCGGCACGTTTTTCGCTGTCTTAAAAAGGGGGCTGTTCCATGAATCTGCCTGTTACACCATATAAGATCCGGAAAGCGTTTCGCTACTGGAAACATTTCGGTACAAAGGAATTCATCAATCATGCGCTGGAGCGGATGGAGCCGGAAGAAGTGCCGTACGGTCCGTGGTTTGAAAAACACAGGGTGACTGATACGGAACTCCGGAGGCAGGCGAAAAGTCAAAGTGAAAATGCACCCTGGATCTCGATCATCGTACCGGCTTATCATACGCCTGAGAAGTATTTTATGCAGATGGCAGACTCTGTCAGGGATCAGTCTTACAGAAACTGGGAGCTTGTAATCGCGGATGCGGGAGCGGCAGAGCCGCCGAAAAACGCCAAAGGGCGGACGGTTCGGGAAATGGCGGAAAGTCTTGCGAAGGAGGACCCGCGCGTTACATACACCGCCCTGCAGGCAAACGGAGGAATTGCTGCCAATACAAACGCTGGCATTCTGGCTTCCCATGGGGAGTATATCGGTTTTCTGGATCACGATGATGTTCTGGAGCCGGATGCGCTTTATGAAATTGCTGAACGTATTTCCGGAAACGGCGCAGATATGATTTATACGGATGAGGACAAGGTGTCTGCGGATCTCAAGAAATTCTTTCAGCCGCATTTTAAACCGGAATTTAATCCCGATCTGCTTCGCTCGAATAATTACATCACACATTTTCTGGTAGTTAAGCGGACACTGGCCGATGAGGCCGGATATTTTGATCCGGAGCTTGACGGCGCGCAGGATCATGATTTTATCCTCAGATGTTCCGAAAAAGCCGAAAAGATCGCAAGAGTTCCGAGAATACTTTATCACTGGCGCACTCATAGTGACTCAACGGCGGACAACCCGATGAGCAAGCTCTATGCCTATGAGGCCGGTAAAAAGGCAGTTGAAGGCAGCCTTTCGAGAACCGGCGAGGAAGGAACCGTGGAATTGCTGCCGGACTACGGCTTTTACCGGGTCCATTATGCACTCCGGGGAACCCCGAAAGTATCTGTGATTATCCCGAATAAGGACGAATCTGAGGCTCTCAGACAGTGCGTGGATTCGCTGTTGGACACGGGTTATCCGGAGCTTGAGATTATTATAGTGGAAAACGGCAGCAGCGAGAGGCTGACCTTTGAATACTACAGGGAGATCTCCGAAAATCCGAAAATTCATCTCATTCGCTGGAAAAAAGGATTTAATTATTCGGCAATCAATAATTACGGAGTCCGTTTTGCAACCGGTGATTACCTGCTCTTTCTTAATAATGATGTTCGGGGAACCATCTCTACGGGCTGGCTCACGGAACTTATAAGTGTCTGTCAGAGGGAATCGGTTGGTGCAGTCGGAGCAAAGCTTTATTATCCGGACAATCGTGTTCAGCACGCCGGCGTAGTTTTGGGAATCGGAGGCATAGCGGCCAATCTGTTTACTGATCTTCCGAAGGGACGGGGCGGCTACATGCACAAGGCTTCTGTCATGCAGGACTTAAGTGCCGTGACGGCTGCCTGCATGATGGTGAAAAGGGAAGCTTATGAGATGGCCGGAGGCTTTACGGAGGAGCTTGCTGTTGCCTTCAATGATGTGGATTTCTGTCTCAAGGTCGGACAGGCCGGCTATCGGATTGTGTACGATCCATACGCCGAACTTTATCATGACGAATCACGAACAAGGGGTGCGGAGGATACGCCGGATAAGATCAGGCGCTTCCAGGGAGAAATTGAATATTTCAGATCGCAGTGGGAAAACGTTCTCAAAGAAGGGGATCCGAATTATAATCCGAATCTGTCACTTAAAAAATGGAATTATTCGCTGAGGGTATAAAATCAAAGCGGCTTGCGAGGAAGAAGATGTATTCGAGGACATCGATTGTGATTCCGAATTTCAACGGGATTGATTACATAAAAAAATGTCTTGATGCCGTCCGGTGCCAGAAAAGAAAGGCTGATCTGGTAATCATGATCGACAATGGCTCATCGGACGGAAGTGCGGAATTGGTGGCAGAAGAGTATCCGGAAGTCGTTCTTGTCCGTTTTCCCGAAAATACCGGTTTCTGCGGCGCAGTGAACAGGGGAATAGAGATCTCCGAAAAAGCCGGTATGGATTATGTTATTTTACTGAACAATGATACTGAAGCTGAGCCGGATTTTACCGGAGAGCTCATCAGAGCGATGGACAGGAGCCGCCGCATCTTTTCTGCTCAGGCAAAGATGCTGCGGATGAGTGATCCTTCGCTCATTGATGATGCCGGTGATTTCTACTGTGCCCTTGGCTGGGCGTTTGCCCGTGGCCGGGGAAAGCCGGAAGAACACTTCCGCAGGAAAATACGGATTTTTTCGGCCTGCGCGGGAGCGGCAATTTACCGGATAAGTATTCTCCGGGAGATCGGTCTTTTTGATGAGGTGCATTTTGCTTACCTTGAGGACTGTGATATCGGATGGCGGGCCGCAATTGAGGGGTATCTCAATATTTTTGTGCCGACAGCACGGGTAAAGCATGTCGGAAGCGCATCGAGCGGTTCCGTTTATAATTTGTTTAAGGTGAAAAACAGTTCGAGGAACAGTGTCTATCTGATTGCAAAAAATATGCCGCTGCCGCAGATTCTGATCAATCTG
>R11__coassemble_178_pt1 | contig 46414 bp, 44 predicted proteins | sample R11__metabat2_low_PE_006 | metagenome-assembled genome bin R11 | reverse complement strand
CTTGTGTTCTCCTGCACCGCCTGCAGGAAGTCCTCGCTCACCGGATACAAAAGACCACCTCCCAACATAAAAGGCACCAGCCATTTCTGACTGATGCCTCGCCATTAAAATTTTAATATATAATTTCTGCATCATTGCGATTATTGAAAAGCTCCCAGAACTTTTCTGCAATGGTATCCGGCTCATAACCCTCTGCATATCCAATGGCATTTGTAACAGTGACTGTGCCAATGAAAAGGCCTTTTTCCTGCCATTCATTGTGCTCGGCGATCACCATAGCGCGAAGAGCTGCCTTATCCATGGAAAGCGGCAGATAAGCTGTCATTGGGTACATGGCAAATCCTCCGCCAGTCACCAGGATGGTTCCGCCTTTTCCTGCAAATTCCTCATTTACAAATGCCTGCATTACCTGATAAGCACCAAGCACATCCACCTGATAGCGCTCTGCCATCAGCTTCTCATCAACTGTAAAGTCACTGTCCGGGCCGGTAATTCCCACATTATAATGGATGGTATCAATATCGGGATACTTTGCCTTGATCTCCTCTAAGGTCTTCTTAAAACCTGCCTGGTCAGCCGCATCAGCTACGCAAATATCCACGGCCAATCCTTTTTCTGCAAACTCTGCCTGGTATTCCTTGAGATGTTCCTCGTTTCTTGCAAGTAATACTACCTTGTAACCATTCTCAGCAAATTTTCTTGCGACTGCATTGCCCAGTCCCTTTCCTGCTCCGATCTCAATCATTGTTTTGCTCATAATTTTATGCCTCCTTTATAATTTTCTTTTTCATCCATTTGCCGCTCAGATAATGTATCCAGGTGATAATAAATCCGCCCGCAAAGCCGAACATCATATTCCACCAGACGATTCGATAATCAAACAGCGGCACATAGCATAAGGTATAGGTCACCAGTACACGAATTCCCAATGCGACCACTGCAGTCCTTGTGATGGCAAAGCCATCTCCCGCCCCTTGAAATACTCCAAAGAGCGGCAGATACACAGCCTGCAGCACAAAGGCCAGCGCCGTCACCTTCAGATGCTGTCTGCAGAAAATAGCAGCTTCTTCGCTGATTCCAAAAAGACCAATCAGCTGATTCTCAAAAATAATGACGAACGCTGCAATCACCACAGTAACAACAAAGGACAACAGGATTGTCTGCCTCGCTCCCTGCCTTACTCTTTGATCTTCTCCTGCGCCGATATTCTGACCAACAAAAGTAGCCAGCGCCATGTAAAAGCTGTTCAGCGGCATCTGCACATACATCTCAATTCGGGAGCCGACGGTATAGGAAGCCGTCATGGTCTGCCCGTAGCTGTTTACTGCCCTCTGAATAAAAATAATGCCCAATGCCGCAATCATCTGCTGCAGCATGATAGGGAATCCAACCTTTGTGATCTGGCTTATCTCTGCCTTATCCAGTCGAAGTTCACTCTTTTCAAAGCGGAACTGCGGATATTTTTTATACATATAGACGAAAGATACGATGCAGGAAAGTGCCTGGGACACGTCTGTCGCAATAGCTGCTCCGACAGCTCCCATGCCAAATCCTGCAACAAGTAGCAGGTCCAGTCCAATATTTACTGCTGATGCAATCATCAGGAAGTACATGCTGGCCTTGCTGTCGCCCACACTTCTCAGCAGCGAGGCCACGATGTTGTAGCCAAACTGAAACACCAGGCCCAGGCAGTAAATGTAGAAATAAGTAACTGCAATATCCCGAAAGCTGTCAGGCACGCCCAGCAGATACTGAAAGGCAGGCACACTTACCAGAATTCCAATCACTGTTGCTGCCAAACCCATAAGTAGTAATAGCGCAATTGATACTCCGGCAGTTTTGTGCATTTCCTTATATTTTCCGCCTCCATAATACTGGGAAGTGATCACTCCTGCGCCGGAGGAAAAGCCATTTGCGATGGCGATAAATAAAAACACCAGGCTTCCGGTTGTGCCGACTGCCGACAGAGAAGCCTCATCGGCAAAATTTCCCACAACGATCGTGTCAACCGTGTTATAAAGCTGCTGTAATAAAAGTCCTATAAATACCGGAATTGAAAAACGAAAGATGATCTTCCATGGGGATCCGGATGTCATTTTCTGTTCCATGTTTCACCTGCTTTTGCTTGTTATATGGAACATTTTATTGTAACATCTTAAATAAGTAAAATACTATATCGGTTAGGAGCTCATAAGCATATGATTATGTTAAATAACAACTTAAGGATTTTTATCACAGCTGCAGAAACCGGAAATCTCACTGAAACTGCAAAGAAGCTGTATATCTCCCAGCCTGCTATCAGTCAGGCTATCAAAAAGCTGGAAGAAGAACTGAATGTCACCCTCTTCATCCGCAATAAACGCAGCTCCTTAAAGCTTACTGATACAGGAAAAGAGATTCTCCTTCTGGCCCACCAGATGGCGGATCTGGAAAACCGCCTCTACCAGACGGCCTACAATGAAAATCATCTGATGGGTGGTATCGTAAGAATCGCAACTGTGCCGCTGGGAGCATCCCTGGTCCTGGCTCATGTTTTACCGGAATTTAAAAAGCAGTTCCCTGAGGTAACCGTGGAACTGCTGGAAGGAAATCCCTATGAAGTAAAGGACATGGTATTAAATTATCAGGTTGACTTAGGAATCACTACCTCACCCTATCAGGGGCTTCAGCACAAGTCTCTTTTAGGGGATCAGATGGTCTCCATTCATGCTGATGAGTCAAGGGATATCCGGCTTGATACCTTCGAGGATCAGCTGGTTCTCTGCCGCATTGCCTATGATTCCATCAGCGAACAGCTAAAAGGAAATGACACTGATTTGAGCCATGCTCTTATCGTTCAAGCTGCCAGCACACAGATTGATATGGTTGCAGGTGGAAACGGCACAGGAATCATTTCACAGCTTATGCTTTCTACCATTCCAAATAATCTTGCCATTGGTAAAGTGTTTCCGGAAATCAGTCTTGAAATCAGCCTTGTTACCCATGACTTTAACAATTTAAGTTCTGCATCCAAAGAGATGAGCCGCATGATTGTTGGCTATAATATTAAAACTCCTTCAAAGTAAAGGACACCGTCCACAGCCCTTTATAAGAAGTATCCTTCTCCAGCCTTGCCTTAAAGCCATCCACATACATCTCCGTCTGCTTCTGGCTAGCAGTCTCCGGATCAAAATAATTCACGGTAATCTTGCTTTTCTGCTTAAACTCCGTAAGCAGCTGCAACCACTTAGGCGTCACGGAAAAACTCACATCAATGGTCACCACTCCTGCCCTGACCACATCCCTTTGGATAGTCCCAGCTTCTGTCTCACCACCGGAGTCTGCTTCCTTATCCTCCAGATCCACCTGGTAGGAATCCGGCAGAGGCAGATCCGTGCCATCAAAATTCAGATACTGAATAAATGCTGCCATCATCTAACCTCCGTTTCACTACGGATAGGTTCGATCACAGAAATCAAAGATTTCCTATCTCACCTACCTCCGCTTCTCAAATTTGCCCTCTGCTGGGCATTTACGATAACCTCATCCAGCATAGTGCCTCCCAAATAAACTGGGATCACAATATCCCCAGAACCACTATTTGCTCCAGCGCCGCTTACCGCATCTTTGATGGCACCAGCCAAACTACTCAGATCTGCCGAAGAAACAGATCCACCACCTGCCATAGCAAGCTGCGAAGCATTCACCTGAGGACTGATCATCATATCCGATGCCACACCATTCATGGCATCTGCCACCAGGCTCTTACTCTTATCAATGCCCTTGGCAAGCCCTTCCATGAAGTCCGGCATCCAGCTTTCATAATCCGTCAGAGGACCAACATCAGGAACTGAGAAATGCAGATAAGACTTGATTGTCTCCGCAATATTGCTCACGGCATTCTTCAGTGCTCCAATGGCCGACTTGATACCGTTGATAATTCCATTCACGATATCAGCGCCCCAGCTGAAGGCATTTGATGCCAGATTCTTGATGAAATTCACGGCATTATCAAATCCGCCCTTAATGGTATTGTAGATGCCACTAATCGTAGATTTAATTCCAGACCACATGCTGCTGAAGGCATTGCTTACCGCCGTCTTCAGCGCATTCATCACAGAAGTAACTGTATTTTTAACGTTATTCCAAACTGTAGAAATCGTTGTGGCAATCCCATTCACAACCGTTGTAACTGCAGACTTTATTGCATTCCAAATGCTAGTAAATACCGTCTGAATCGCTGTCAGGATTGTTGTTATCGTAGTCTGAATTGTTGTCCATGCCGTCTGGATAAAGGTGCTGATGGCTGTAACCACCGTAGTCACCACAGTCTTAATACCATTCCAAATATTGCTGAAGAATGTAGAAATTCCCGTCCAGATCGTAGTTGCCACCGTCTGGATCGTTGTCCAGGCAGTCTGCAGAAAAGTGCTGATGGCATTCACAACAGTAGTGAAGGTATTCTTGATACCCTCCCATAAACCAGTGAAAAATGTCGCTATCGCATTCCAGACTGTCTCAGCCGTTGACTTGATAAATTCCCATGCTGAAGAAAAGAATTCCTTCAAAAACTCCCATACCGCAACTGCTGCATCTTTGATTCCATTCCAGAGATCAATCCAAAACTGCCGGAACTCATCGCAGTTATTCCACAGATAGATAAATGCTGCCACCAGAGCAATGATAGCGGCAATGATCAGCACATAAGGATTGGCCGCACAGACAGCATTGAAAGCAGCGATAACACCCTTGGCCGCATTGATCACACCTGCCAGCTTCGGGATGATTGTCATAATCGTTCCAACTGCAGAAATTACCTTGCCAACTATGATCAGTACCGGCCCTATTGCCGCCGCAATCAGTGCAATGGTAACAATCGTCTCCTTCACACCATCCGGCATGCTGTTCAGCACATCAATAAATCCCTGTAGAAACGAAACTATATTTTTAACCGCAGGAAGCAAAATCTCGCCAAAAGAGATTGCCAACTCCTGCAGCTGGGATTTCAGAATTGTAAGCTGTCCTTCCAGGTTGTCATTCATGGTATCAGCCATAGACTGGGCTGCACCATTACAGCCGTCGATGGCTCCGGACAGCTTCTCCACATCAGCGTCGCTGGCATTCATAAGAGCCAGGAATCCTGACATAGCATTCTTCCCGACCAGACTCTCAGCCGCCGAAGCCTTCTCGGATTCCGTTAATCCAGCAAAAGCGGTCCTACAATCTGCCAGAATATCAGACAAATCCCTCATGGATCCATCTGCATTTGTTGTAGCAACCGTAACCTCTCCGATAGATGATCCGCAGATCTTCACATCCCCGGACAGATTTGTCATGATGGTTCTAAGAGATGTACCGGCCTGTGTAGATTTGATACCGGCATTGGCCATCAGGCCGATTGCTTCCGCCGTATCTTCTACAGAAAATCCAAGAGATCCAGCAATTGGTGCGCAGTACTTGAAGGTCTCACCCATCATGGAAACATTGGTATTGGCATTGGAAGAAGCCGCTGCAAGCACATCTGCAAAGTGCCCTGAATCACTCGCTGACAAACCGAATGCCGTCAAGGCATCCGTCACAATATCTGAAGTCGTAGCTAGGTCTTCACCGGAAGCGGCCGCCAGGTTCATGACACCTTCGATACCGCCCAGCATATCCTCTGTTTTCCAGCCAGCCATCGCCATGTAGTTCATGGCTTCCGCGGCCTCAGATGCAGAAAACTTGGTTTTGCTTCCCATTTCTCTTGCCTTGGCAGAAAGGGCATCCAAATCAGAACCTGTGGCACCGGATACCGCCGATACCTTACTCATCGCCGATTCGAAATCAGCCGCTGTCTTTACTGAAGCAGTACCTGCTGCAACCACAGCTCCAGTCACAGGAAGCAACTTTGTTCCGACACCAGAGATTGTGTCTCCAACCGTCTGCAGCTTCTCGCCTGTAGCAGAAATCTTCTGCAAAGCCGTTGCTGACTGATTCGCCTGGGATTCCAGATTCTTCAATTCATTCTCTGTCTCAACAATTTCTCGCTGAAGTGCATCGTACTGTTCCTGAGAGATATCCCCATTGGCAAGAGCCGTATTGGCCTGCTCTGCAGCTGTCTTCAAAGTCTCAAGTTTTTCCTTTGTCTCCTGAACTGCCTCACCCAAAAGCTTATGCTTCTGAGCCAGAAGTTCTGTATTCCCCGGATCCAGCTTCAGCAGTTTTTCTACATCCTTTAACTGCTGTTGTGTATTCTTGATTTCTGTATTAACGCCCTTAAGGGCTGTCTGTAACTTGGTGGTATCGCCGCCAATTTCAATGGTGATACCTTTAATTCGACTGGCCGCCATACCGAACCTCCCTTCTAAAACCTATCAAAATCCTCCTGGGATGCCAGCACGTTATAATTCTTATCGGCATCCTGGTCATTCCCGCTCTCCACATACATGTCATTCACCATTCCGATGGTCAGCAGATCAAGATCCCTGATAGAGATTCCCAGCTGCACGCATCGTAGTAGGAATAACGGTGTTGTCATCTGCCGGTCTGTTGGACGAAGTTTTTTTTAGCCTCCACATCGGTCTTCACATTCAGGCCCCAGAGTTCGATGATCTTCGGAAGCACCTGATAAATGCTGAAAGTATTAAACTCATCCAGCCACTCTTCCGGAGTGTCAGGAATACTCGGATCTGCATGCTTTGCCATCACGTAGGCAATGTTCTCAAACATCTCCAGTGAGAACAGGTCAAGATTACTAACTTCCTCTGTGTTGCTATCGATAGCCTTTTCCAGAGAAGCCAGGTCTTTGTAAATGTCTCTTTGGAATCTCATCCTGTATATTCTCGGGATTGCTGCACTCGCCCTGAAAGGCACCTGCTTCCCGTCAATCTCAATATTTTTCATCATGCTCATGGCATAACCTCCAATTCTTGACGCAGATCAAAAGAGCCGGAGCATCTTAAGCCCCGGCCCCAGATCTGTCAGCCATTACTCAGTATCTGTATTCACTCCGGTCAAAGTCGGTGTATAAACAGACTTGTACCAGTCATCATAAACCGTGCTGGTTGTCTCATTACCGGTCTTGGCCTTGACCACTCCGGAAGGAAGCGGTGTTGCCTTGATGGTAAGAGTTTCTGTCTGTACCTCCCTGCTGTCCTCGTTGGTCTTGCCTTCAATGCCAGGTCTTGAAGCCGTGCAGTTGTAAAGCACATGTCTGATATGCTTCACATCGCCGTCAAACTCAAAAAGCAGGGCAAAGGCAGCCAGTTCTGAATCCGCATTTTCAATCAGAACCTTATTGTCATCCAAAGTCTCATTTAAAGCAGAAATTCTGAAATCCTCCGGGATCATGGCAAGTTCCAGATCTCCGTCATAACCCATGTTGTTATTGATCACATAGTATGCTGTACCATCAGCATAGAAATTCTCCGGCTCGCCGTTGGCATCCAGAGAAATCGAAACCGCACCTGGCAATGCCACCGGAGTCGCAAAGGTAATTTCTCCCGTCTCGCTTGTCTGAAGCATTGCATAATGCGCATTCTTAAGATTGTATTTGACCTTATTATTAGCCATCTCAAATCCTCCTTAATTCATCGGGACTTCAAACGAATAAAGCACTTCATACAGCTTCTCGCTCTCGATCCAGACCTCACTTTTATTGTAAAAAATACCGGCATCATCCAATGCCTTCTCTACTTTGCCCTCCACAGCCAGATCCTTGCTGTCCGTGTAAAGCTCTATCCTCACCTGATTTATCCTGTAATAAACCTTCCCGTCTGCAGCGAAATTATCGCTGCCAGGCAGAAGGTAACAGATAAACGGTGGGCTCGGACTCTCTCCCTCTGCAAAATGATCATAGGCAAAAGGAATTCCCGTACTCTGCAGCACTGTCACGAATTCTTCTATTGTCATCTCAATGCCGCCTCCACTTCTCTCTCCAAAAGTTCAGCCGCAGCAACCTCCGCCGGTGCGATATGGGGAAATGCTCTTGTCCTGCCTCCGTTTCTCTTGGCATGACCGAACTCCAGCAGATGGGCCAGCTGATAACGATTTTTCGAATGCACCGCCACTTCCAAAGCATTGGCATTTTCCTTAGTTGTTTTCACTGTCCAGCTCTTCTTATATTTTCCCGTATCAACAGGCGCACCTGCCTGCACATCACTCTTGGCTTTATTCCCTGCCTTCTTCACAGCTGCCTTCATGTCCTCGGTGGCAAGATCTGCATACTCAAGCAGGCCGTCCATGATGGTCTGTGCCATCTGGTCAACACTTACCCTCTCTGCCATACTTACCGCCTCGCCTTCTTACAGCTGAATTTCAGGCACTTCTTCTTGAAATTCATATGATCCACGTTCGTGATATCATAAATTTCATCCTTAAAAATCAATCTGTGTGTCGTAGCTTCGATCTCAGATGCCTTCTGACAATAGCGGATCGTCACCGTCATGGAAGCATTATCAACCGTAGTACCGGCTGTCTCGCTTTCTGCATTGCTGGTACCTTCACCGCCAATCGTAGCGAAACAGTTGTAAAAATCCTCCCACCCATTCTTATGATTTCCGATAGAATCTGTAACCACAGTATTCTTCTGGAAGGTCACTTTTTCATTCATTAAAGCAATGTCCAAGATAATACCTCCCATCAAAAGCCTGGCGCACGGATTCCAAACAGCAATGCTCTGAGCCCCAGCGTTAAAGCCTTGTGGTCCGCATCCTCTCTGTGCTCATACAGATAAGCAACCGCATACATGACTGCAATCTTTGCCACACTCTGCTCCTCAAACTCCGCCTGATCCGTAATCCTCGCCACATCCATACAGATTGACTCACTCTGAGTAATGATGCCTGACAGCAGCGTGTCATCATCCTCGAAATCAACCCTCAGATAATTTTTCATTTCATCAAGTGTAACCACTGCCATACCATCACCTCACTTTAAAAGGGAGCCGCATTACGCGACTCCCCACTCATAAACTTCAACTGCTTAGGATGCAGAAGATCCGCTCTTCTGCTGAAGAACCTTGATCGCCTCAGGAAGAATTAACTTGCCATCAACTCTCTGTGTTCCAAGGAATCCAATCTGGCCGTTTGCCGCATAAAGTTCAGAAAGCTTCTTGAAGGTTCTGCCCTGGCGGTCTGCAATCCAGTAATACTTGAAGTCACCGAAAGCAATGGTCTTTGCTCCGGCAGCTGCAACAGGCATGAATGCAGAAGTCTTCACAGGTCTGCCAAGGATGGTATCCGGTGTACCTGCAACCAGAGAAGGCTGCCATAAATACTGGCCGGTAGAATCCTTAAGCTTGCGGATCTGCTTTACAGTCGCGTCATTAAGCACCCATACCGCATTCTTACGGTACGGAGTCTTAAGGCTGTAGAAAAGGTCGATTACTTCATCTGCTGTGATTGCTGTAGCAGAAGCTGCAGTCACACCAACCTCAGCGCCGCCGGTAGTCGCAAGAATACCAAGAGGCTTACCAGAACCATCGCCGGTGAAGAAGGACTCTTCCTCTCTTGCGCCGATACGTCTTGCGAACTCCTTGGAGATATATGCCTCAAGGTCAAATACGCTATCAGCAAGAAGTTCCTCGGAAACCTTGATCATGGTTCCAAGCTTGTAAGCGCCGATAGAAACCTGGCTGAATTCATCATCCGATTCCTGATATGCTCCTTCCTCATCAACCCAGCTTGCAGTTCCCTTGGAAGCTACAACCGGAATCTTACGGTCGCCGCTGGAAGTCTTGATCACATGGGCAAGAGTACGGAATACGTTCTCCTCCTCAAGTGCTTCAACCAGTGTTCTCTCAAACTCATCAGGAACTAAGTAACCGCCTTCAGAATCAGTGCCTTCCTGAAGAGCATTTAATACAGAAGGCATCGGAGCCTTCACTCTCATTGCATTCCAGAACGAACCTCTGTATTCATCAGAAGCACGGCCTGTCTTTTCCTTATCATCCTTACCCATCTTTGCACCCGGCTTTCCGGTAAGAGGAGTGCTTGTAGCCTTGGAAAGTTCTGCATCGATTGCAGCCTGGCGCTCAAGTCTCTCGATCTCCTTACCTAAATTCATGACATCCTGTTCCATCTTGTCGTAGGTCGCAGTGTCTTCCTCGGAGAGCATTCCGTCTGCGCCTCTCTTTGCATCAAGGAACTGCTTGGCAGCGTCCCATGCCTTTGCTCTTTTTTCTCTTAAATCTAAAATCTGACTCATCGTCTCTACCTCCATTTGGATAAAATAAAAGCAGCTGCGCTCTGCAACTGCCTGTGTCATGCCGCTTAATGCGACAACAGTGATAATCTCTTCTCCAGCTGATCTGCCGGAGTACGTTTCTCCGCCGGTTTCTTCGGCGGAATCAGTTTTGACAGCATGGAATTGGTCACGGCCTGTCTTAAAAACATAACAGGAGCCGTCATCTCATCTCCAATTGCCACACCATCATCAGTGTCCTCCTGCCCATCTGCGAACAGGATCTTATCTGCAAAGCCAAGTTCAACTGCCTTTTTCGCATTGAACCAGCTTTCCGCATCCATCAGCTTCGAAATCTTGTCACGGCTCTGGCCTGATTTGATCTCGTAAGCATTCATAATGGATTCCTTCACCTCATCCAGCATCTTGATTGCCTTCTTCATTTCCTCGGAATCTCCAATGGCAACCGTCGCCGGATTGTGAATCATCATCATTGCAACTGGGCTCATCTCAACCGTAGTACCTGCCATAGCGATCACGGATGCTGCCGAAGCTGCAAGTCCGTCAATCTTCACGGTCACGTCATACGGATAATCCATCAGCATGTTATAGATCTGCGCGGCCGCAAATACGTCACCACCAGGCGAATTGATCCATACTGAAATCGGTCCTTTGCCTGCATCAAGTTCATCCTTAAACAGCTTTGGTGTAACCTCATCTCCATACCAAGTTTCATCTGAGATTTCCCCATTTAAAAAGAGCGTTCTCATTTCTGAGCCGCTCTCGTCCTGATTTTTTATCCAGTTCCAAAACTTTCGTTTCATCTTCTACCTCCATATTTTCTGTTCTGCTCGCCGCCCCCCGGATCAGGTGGCTGACCGCTTTGACCAGCATCTTCCTGAGCAGTTTCTGTTTCAAAATTACTACCGGAACTGTTTGCAAAAATTCCTGCGTCCTGAAGCTTGGTCATGTTGCCATTGATCAGGTACAGATCACCACCAGCTTCTTCCGGAATCCTGTCCAGGTTCTCCAGTTCCCTAATATCATTTGCTGACATCCAGCCATTCTGTCTGGCAGTAGCATAGCCGTTCATCCTGCTCTGGTAATCACCTCGGAGCAGCCCATCCACATTGAATTTGAAGAAATAATGCTTCTTCTCTTTCGGTGTAAGCAGTGCTCTCGACATTGCCTGCTCCCATCTCGATACCCAAGGATCCAGCGTGTACTTCACGAACTCCAAAGACTGCTGCTCGATATTAGAGAAACTCGATTTTTCCAGGTCACCGACCATATGAGGCGGCACCCTGAAGATTCTTGCAATCTCATCAATCTGAAATTTCCTTGTATCCAGGAACTGTGCTTCATTCGGACTGATGGAAATCGGCGTATACTTCATGCCTTCTTCCAGAACTGCTACCTTATTGGAATTAGCAGATCCGCCAAAGGTTGCCTGCCAGCTCTCACGAACCCTTGAAGGATCCTTAAGTGTTCCAGGATGCTCAAGCACACCGGAAGGGGCCGCGCCATTTGCAAAGAACTTTGCCCCGTACTCCTCACAGGCAATTGCCATACCGATAGCATTCTTTGCCATAGCAATCGGAGAATATCCAACCAGACCATCGAATCCTAACCCCGGAATATGCAATACATCAGATGGCTGCAATATCACAGAAGAGCCTTTCATCGTATGAGCATCATCCGTACTGGTGTAATACTCATAATAGATCTGGCCATTTGCATCACGGTTGACTTCCATCCGATCCGGCATCAGAGGATACAGAGCAATAATCTCGCCTCTAGCATTCCTTATAATCTGACTGTAGGCATTGCCCCACAGGAGCAGATGCGTCATCAAAGTCTCTCTGAAAATGAAGCTTGTCATCTCCGGATTTGGCTCATCATGGAGCAAAAAATAAAGCGGATGATCCACCGCTTTTTCCTTACCACCGTCTGAATTGTATCTGTAAAACTGCAATGGAAGTCCGGCCACCGCCTCCGACAGGATTCTCACGCAGGAGTACACCGCCGTCATCTGCATCGCCGTTCTCTCGTTTACTCTTTTACCGGAAGAACTTCCACCCATAAAGAATGAATATGAACTTCCTGATGTTCTATTTGTAGGAGCATCCCTGCCCCTGAATATACTGCTGAAAAATCCCATGTAATCTCCTTATCTGAAAATATCGTTCCATGCCCTTATGATTTGAATAAATCCTGTCAACGCCAGAGCAAAGGTTCCGGCAATCACTATAAGAACACCTGCGATAATTCCTTTCATCTAAAACACCAATAATCCTCTCTGATCATAAACGCTGCCTTGCTGCTCGCCTTCATTTCGAAGGCATCTGTCCAGGGCCATTATTGATGCAACGATACCATCAATCTTTTCCTTTGATTTTGCCTTGGTCACCTTGATGTTCTCAGCAGCATCCGTTTCAACCACAACATTTCCGGCCATCCACCTTAAAACCGGATGACCTGCATGAATGATCTGTCCTTCCATCAGGAGTCTGTAGAATTCCTTGGTCGGTGTACTCATGCTTGCAAAGCCCTGGCCAAAAGGCACCATGGTAAATCCCTGGTCCTCCAGGTTCTGGATCATATGCGTTGCATTCCATCTATCCACGGCAATTTCCAGGATGTGATACTTCTCAGCCAGATCACAGATAAACTTCTCAATGAAATCGTAATGAATCACATTGCCTTCTGTCGCCAGCAGATATCCCTGTTTCTCCCAGACATCATAAGGAACTGAATTAGCTTTCACTCTCTGCGGAATAGTCTCTTCCGGCACCCAGAAATATGGCACCAGAATGTATTTTTCATCTACGTCCCTTGGTGGGAACATCAGTACAAGCGCTGTAATATCTCCGGTACTGGATAAATCCAGACCGGCATAACAGTCTCTGCCTTCCAACAGCCTCATATCAATCGGCTCATTACCTTTCATGAAGATTGCATCAGGAATCCATGAGGTTGTAGAACTAACCCACATATTCATCCTGAGCCATTTGAAAGTGATCTCATCAGCCGGATTCTGCTTTGCTTCCCTGTAGGCATCTCTTAATCTTTCGATATCTACAGTATATCCAAGCGAAGGATTTACCTTGTACCAGTTTGCTTCATCCTCCCAGTCCTCATCATCCTTCAGTCCGTAGACCACAGGATAAAAGGTCGGATCCACACGGCGGCCTTCAATGATATCAATCGCCTTGGTATGAAGTTCAAAAGCTATCGAATGCCTGTCATTTCCAGCTGTTGTGATAATAAAATGCAGAGGATTCTGACGAGCATCGGAACTGTACTTGGTAAGCACGTCATATAGCTGACGATTCGGCTGTGTATGAATTTCATCGAACACAAGTCCCGAAATCGAAAATCCATGTTTGCTTCCAACCTCAGCTGAAAGAACCTGGTAAAATCCCGCATTGCCATAATTGACAATTCGCTTGGTTGCTGACATCAGTTTGGACCTCTTCATCAGCGCTGGTGACATCTCAACCATCTGCCTTGCCACATCGAATACGATAGAAGCCTGCTGCCGGTCTGCCGCTGCGCCGTAAACCTCTGCTGATGGCTCATTGTCTGCATAAAGCAGATACAGAGCAACCGCAGCAGCAAGTTCTGATTTGCCAACCTTTTTACAGATTTCTACGAAAGCTGTCCGGAACTGTCTGTTTCCATCAGGTTTGACAATCCCAAAGATGTCTCTGATCAGCTGCTCCTGCCAGGGCAAGAGCCAGAACCTTGTGCCCGCCCATTTGCCTTTGGTGTGACATAGGTTCTCGATAAAGGTAACCGCACGGTCCGCCTTCTTTTTATCATAATGTGAAGTCTCAAGCATAAACCTTGTCGGCTTATAGCCTTTCAGCTTGGGATAATCCTTTGGCCTTGTTTCCTTTGCCATTAAGAATCACCCCCAAGCAGAGCCTCCATCTCGTCCTCGGGCTCCTGCCCTTTACTATTTCCAGCAATAATTCTACTTCGTGAAGATGGCGTAAGACCAAACTCGGATGCAGCCTGCAGCATCAACTTCTGGTTTGTATTTGCAATACCAACCCAAGGAGTCTGCTGCTGATATCCTTTATCAGTTTCGAAAGTGGATCCATCAGAAGTAATATGCTCCTGAGCTTCCTTCCATCTTGCATATGACTGACAATATGCTGAAAATGCAGCCATATCCACTTCTGTAAGAACCCCCATCTGATTCATCAGATCAGCCAGGCGCTCCCATTCCTTTTTTGCTTCTGGCAGTAGCCACTCAGGACAGGTGGGCATTCCCTTTGCCGGTACTGGCTCCTTCGTATTCAATTTTCTTTTTCCAGGATTGCCTTCCAGCTTCTTCACAGCTGTAGGCTTTGGCTTTCTTCCTGCCATCGGGACATTCCCTCCTTCCTCAATTTCTAATATTTTCTATTGTCAAAACCGTTATCCCTACATATAATAACTAAGAACACCAAGCAAGTAGTGTTCCTCAAAAAATCATTTTCTGTTGACTACGAGTATTTTTGTGATAAAATGAAGTCAGAGGATAGCGGCGTTGACCAGCTATCGTGGTGTTGAAGCAATTGACTGTGTCGGCATGCAGCCGATTGTGGAGCCTGGCCTTGGGTTATGCGATAACCTCAAACCGAATAGGTTCTTCGGAACTGAATGAAAACGCTTTTTAAGGGCCTTGCATTAGCAGGGTCCTTTATTTTTTGCAAAGGGCAAGGTATATATGGATCTATTACAACAGTCTGCACAAGCCTGGAAAGAAATAACTGAATATAGATATTTGTTCACATATGGCTATAAGAAGCAGCTGTATCCAATTAATCTTACCTTTTCCTCGGAAGATTATCCCCATTTAGCTGGCTTCCAGTATATGAAAGATATTTCACTTCCAAATTATTCTTCTGCCAAAATTGCTGATAGAATTCTTGAAGGTAAAATATTATTTGAAAAAGTTCAAGAAGCAGCACGGTATGAGGAAATGATAAAACCTCGACTTGAAGCATTAGTTCACTTAAAGGAATCTCTTGATAACGAATTCAATTTATATTCATACATGCCACGCATGTATCCCTTCATTACAGGCATTAAAGCAGATTATTTAATATCCAGCCATTTTAGTGTTGATAATTTCATTTTTATCATCAAAGCAAATGCGCAAGGTGAATTAAAATGTGATTTCCTTTGCTGCTCCATTTTTGAAAAAGGTAATAGAGATTATGAAACAAACCAACGTGCCAGAACATTAATGAAAAAAGAACGAATACATATTCCTTCTAACACCACTGATATTTTATTGGACCGCTTATCATCTCAAACTAAGCCTGAAGACGCATCTACCAGAACTTCAGATAATACAGAAACAAAGCCCGCCGATTCACAATAAAACCACTTCCTATGGAGGTGGTTTTTTAGTGCTATCCCCCTATTCAATTTCGCGACTGCGCACAAAAGACCCACCCGCCGTTCTCCTGGCGATGGATCCGCTGAGATTTGCACCGCCCCTACCGGTCATGCCAGCGATCTCCACGCTTCGCATGAATCTGCGAGTGACACGACTTGCACAACGCGATCAGATTGCTCCGGTCATGTGTGCCACCTTCACTCAACGGTAACTTGTGGTGAATCTCCTCTGTTGGAACCAGGATTCCCTTCGCATAGCATTGCTCACAGAACGGATGCTCTGAAGCATACTTGTCACGGATCCTTTTCCATGCACGGCCATAACGCCGCTTGGTATTCTTGTCTCTGCCGTACTTCTCATACTGACTATTGCGGATTGCTGCATGCTCCTCACAGTACATTGTACCTGCAGGGATCAGCTTTCCACAACTTGGGTATTTGCACGGCACCTTGCTCTTATAAGGCAAGCCTCTCACCTCCATGCATAACAAAGGCCCTGAAGGATTGCTCCCTCAAGGCCTCGTTTCATTTTGCTTCCCGCATTATAACAATATCATATTTACCGACTCTCATTCTATCACATCAACTCTCAACTTTAAGAAAGCCATCAATTTCTCTAAGAGCCTTGTCATGAAGCCGAAAGGTATGCTGAATGCTGTAGCCCATATCAACAGATATCTGCTCCCAGGTATCAAAGCAAAGATATCGCTTTTCAAGAATAGTACGCTCCTGTCTGTTGGTTACCCGCTTGATCATATGCGTGATATCCGCCTTCAGAGAAATCAGTTCGTTGATATCTGAATTGATTTCATCCTCCAGATCCACAATCTTTACTATGGCATTTTCCATCTTGTGAATATTTCGATTAGGACTTCCGGGCATGTCTGATATGGTTGTCGTCGCTTTGGTGGCCAGATCTCGAAGTGAAGCCACCTGCTCTAACTTGCTGTTGATATCGTTATCAATCTTATAGGCCTGACTTAAATATTCTTTTGCTGTCATAAGCACCTCCGAAAAATAAAGTTTCCCTCGGATTGACATTGATTTACTCTGATTTTCTTTTATGCGCTGAGCGCTTGATCTCGGCCTTGACTGCATTAATCAGTGCTGACTGAGTACGGTCCTTAGAGGCCAGTGCAGACATTACCTGTTCATCAATGGTTCCTGCAGTGATAATATGCTGGACCACAACAGTCTCTGCAGTCTGTCCCTGTCTCCACAATCTGGCTACCGTCTGCTGATACAGCTCCAGGCTCCAGGTAAGTCCAAACCAGATTAAGATGTTACCACCTGACTGCAGATTTAATCCATGCCCTGCTGATGCAGGATGGATCAGAGCCACCGGCAGCTTTCCCTGATTCCACTTGCGGATGCTTTCCTCAGAATCCAGTTTTTCAAAAGGAATCTTTCTCTCAGTCAGTCTTCTCATTATCCTGGCCAGATCATGCTTATACCAGTAAGCCACCATGACCGGTTTCCCATTAGCTGCTTCAATCAAATCCTCTAAGGCATCCAGCTTCTGATTGTGAATGATAATCTCATCACCATCATCGGAATAAACTGCTCCATTTGCCATCTGCAGAAGCTTTCCAGAAAGAGCTGCCGCATTAGCTGCAGTAATCTCACCGGTTCTAAGAGGAAGGAACATCTCCGCTTCCATGTCATCATATAAAGAAGCTTCATGCTCACTCATATGAACCGGATATTCGTTACTGATCAACTCCGGCATTTTCAGATGATCCAGCGCCTTCATGGAAATAGTGATATCTGAAATCTTGTCATAGATTTGCTGCTCAGCACCCTTCCTGAGTCTGTAGGAATAAACAATTTCCCCGTTCATCTGATCCGGCACAAAATAATTCACTCTGTACTGGCTAATGAACCTTCCAAGCCTTTCGCCCAAATCCAGACATTTGAATTCAGCGAAGAGATCCATCAAACCATTAGAAGAAGGGGTACCAGTCAGGCCGATCACTCTCTTAACCTTTGGCCTTACTCTCATGAAAGCCTTAAAGCGTTTGCTGTTCCAGTTCTTAAAGGATGACAGCTCATCCAGCACCACCATGTCAAAATCAAAGGGAACACCGCTCTGCTCTACCAGCCATTGCAGATTCTCACGATTGATAATGTAAATATCTGCTTCAGCTTCCAGGGCTTTTTTTCTGTCTGCAGCTGTCCCCAGCACAATGGAATATTTCAAATTCTTCAGATGATCCCATTTATGGATCTCATCACTCCAGGTGTTCCTTGCCACTCGAAGCGGAGCAACCACCATGACCTTACTCACCTCAAAGCGGTCATACATAAGCTCCTCGATGGCAGTCAGCGTAATACTGGTCTTGCCAAGTCCCATGCCAAGTATTACGGCCGCTATCGGATGGTCCAATATATAATCGATTGCATACTGCTGATAATCATGCGGTCTGTATTTCATCGATAATTCCTCCAATCTGTCCTGCATCGTCCAGGACGAATACTTTAAATCCAAGAGTCTGAAGCTGATCATGCCTGTGAATCTGCAGCTTCCTCGGCTTCTCTCCGGGAGCCTTTACCTCCACGAAACCGATTTTTCCATCAGGTAATAAAACAATTCGGTCAGGCCAGCCGGAAGAACCGGAATTCCATTTCTCACACAGGCCACCTCGCTTCTTAACCTCTCGGACTAATTTCTGTTCAATATATTTCTCACGCATCGCATGTCTCCGTCATTCTTAACAGGTGTGCAGGTCGAGTACCTCGTTCCGTAAAACTCCCTATAGCGATTTTTATCAAATTTCTCCCTAAAGGGACTTTTATATAGAGAGGTTAACGACCTACACAAAAAGGATTAAAAGTGCTTGTCGTGCAGCCATATTCCAGATTGCAAATGGAAATACAGCCACAGTGACCTTCACCCTTACTCCAAAAAGTCCTGTCCTTCCTTAAGCTTCAAGCCCACGACTTGCACTCCGGTGTTCTTGCGGATTCGGTTATAACCTGCCTTGTCCATGGAAGAATAAAAATCTGTGGTGCTGCGAATATACTCTCCGTTCTGCATGCAGTAGGCACGGTATGCCTGATAAAGCTTGCCCGACTTTTCCTTATAGGAAGGATCCACCTCACAGCATTCATCCAGAAACTGTCCAAGCCAGTCGTTGTCCTCGCGGTATGCCTGAATGGCAGCCTCCACAACCTCCGGAAGCTCAGTATGGAATTCCTTATCAATTGCCTTCTGGGCACCTTCGATAATCCAGCTCATAATGGCCGGGCCCGCATGCTCGAAAAGGAAATCAGCATAATTCTTAATGTCGCTCTTGCCGGTAATCTTTGCATTGAAGGGAATGACAATCAGCCTGCGCCAGATACCATCATCATTGGCTCCTACCTTTGGCAGATGGTTTGTGTAAAGCACCAGAGTATGTGATGGTACAAAGGAAAAAGGATCCTTGTACTTCTTCTCCGCTTGGATCTCATCCGTAGAGCAAAGCTGTTTAACCACAGCAGTATTGAGCCTCATGCCTTCCTCCATCTCCGAAGAAATGATGAGACGCTTGCCCTTCAGCTCCGCCATCTCCGGCTTTACATTTCTCTTGCAGTTCATAGTCAGAGCTTCCGCCGAAAGTTTGCCGGCGTAATTGCCAAGGACTCTGAAAATGGTATTCCAGAAGGTACTCTTTCCATTGGCACCACCGCCGTATGCAATGATCATGTGTTCCTGATAGACCTTACCGATAGCAGCCATACCAACTGTCTCCTGCACATAATCGATCAGTTTCTGATCCTTACAAAAGAAAAGATTCAGTGCATCCAGCCAGATCTGCTTTCCTTCCTCTCCCGGTGAACAGGCAGTAATCTTTGTAATCAAGTCCTCGGGATTATGCGGCTGTTCACCTGCCAGACCTTTTCTTAAATCAAAAGTGGCATAAGGTGTATTGATGAGATTCTCATCCTTATCCAGGTCACTAACCGAAATGGCGATCATCGGTTTTGCCGTATTCGCAGCAGACACAATGTATTTGTAATCACGTCTCTTCTGCACGAACTTCAGATATGTCTGGGCACCCATCAGCATATAAACCAGCGGCAACAGCTTTCCATCTACTTCCTTCATAAGTTCCTTCGGGCCAGCCTGTATGGAAGCCTTTGGTACCCCAGCATCCTCCAGAGCCTTTTCAACTCTTGCCACTTCGTCCAGCGCATCCTGCAGCTGCAGATCAAGAAATTCCTCTACTGCACCAATTGCCATCTGCTTATCCTCTCGCCAGCAGTCGCCGTCAAAACGAAGGAAATCTGTTGCGCTGGTGTACTTCAATTCGTCTCCATACTCGCGCACAAGGATCTTGGCCTGGCCGATATCGGAATAATCCTCCGGCTTTAAGGAAGCTCCCTCGAAATCGGCATTGTACTGATCCGGCGGTACATAGCCTTCCTGTGTTACAATACTTTTCCTGAAAAACTTCACAGCGCTGTTCCAGATAGTCTTAAGCTCTGCATCAGAAAGCGGCGGATCACATTTCTTTGCATGATCCTGAAATGCTTCATAGGCCTTATCCGTGTCGCCATAGCGTTTCAGCACACGTCCGGCGAAGCGGCTCATGGTATTGTTGCGGCTTCCCTCCAAAATAGGACCGGAAGCTTTACCACCCGGCATTTCAGAATCAAAGTCTTCATCTATATCAGAAACCTCGACCTCTTCGTCTATCGTTATCCAGCCCTCGTGTAAAATCACTTTCTGGCATTCTGCGCCGAAGATAAATCTGGCTGCGTCCAACGCATTGCTGTCGAAGAATAGGTACGCCTTCTGAATAGAAGCCTTCAGTCTGCTGTAAGCATCTGGATCAGTCATCTCTTCTATAAGGAAGTAGACGTGGAATCTCGGTCTGGCCGATTTCCTATCCTTAGGAAGCATGTTGTGGCGACTTGGTGCAATTGCATAAGCAATATCCGGCATCATCTCATCCATTTTCTCCGGAGTAATCCATTCTGACGGATCCTCTGTATGGTCATTGTCACAGTCCATAACAATGACATTGGATTTGAGGAAATTACTGACATTACGATAATTATTCTTATACTCAGCGCATACATGATCCTGTCGTACTGCAGCCATCAGTTCTTCTTCACTACTGACTTCCACACGATTCGGATAGCTGCAGTTCTTTGCATTTCCAACACAGTCAGCTGTATAAATCACTAACTTCATCTGAATCTCCTCCTTATTAAAATTTCTCTGCTGATACTTTTTTCTGTTCCTACCCTCAACTGGAACCACCTCACTTTTCAGATAAGTAAGAAGACCGAAATCTTCTCCTATCCCTCAAAGGACAGTTGATTCCTGAAATATCAGCGTCAGAAAAATCTTTTTTTCATTTCTTCATTCACGACCTGAATTGCTTCCTTTTTATATAGAAAATCTCGATTTCGCCCCTTGAAAAAAATCACACCATTTTCTGATATCAGCGGCTGCTTCTGTCCTTTGAGAAGTAGGAAGACAGGGCACCGGATTTACGGAAAAGATTTTCAAAATTTCTGATAATCCGAATTCCAACTGTCCTTTGAAGATTAGAGGGAGGAACCCTCAGAGAAATGGAGGTAGCAAAGATGCAGACAACAAAAGCCAAAACTTCCTTGCAGTCGGCAGAAGATAACGATCAGGAGCTTACAGATACCCTGATTGCCATCAGCGTCGTAGCACGAAGGCTTGCAAGGAAGTTAGAGCAGGAAGCAAATCAAAGAAAATCAGAAGGAGGAACTGAAAATGAGCAAAATGAGTGAATTATCTCAGGTGCTGGATGAAATGATTACCTGCGGTGAAGGAATGATCAAGGCCGCAAAGGCAATTAAAGACATCTTCTCTTCCACAGAAGAAGCTCCGGCAAAGACTGAGACAAAAGAAGTTAAGGAAGCAGCCGAAAAGGCACCTAAAGCTGAACCTACTCCTACCTATACAAAGGAAGATGTACGCGGAGTGCTTGCAGCAAAATCCGCTGCCGGCTTCAAGAAAGAAGTCAAAGAGCTTCTGGAGAAATTCGGAGCCCAGCAGTTAAAGCAGGTCAAACAGGAAGATTACGCAGCCCTTCTTAAGGAAGCAGAGGTGATTGGAAATGCCTAAGCACGCATACCTCTCCGCCTCGGCCAGCCACAGATGGCTCAACTGCCCGCCGAGTGCAAAGCTCTGTGCCAGCATTCAGGATCAGGCATCCGAATATGCACAGCAGGGAACTGACTGCCATGAGCTTTGTGCCTACTTGGTAGAGAAAGCTCTTGGCAGAGATGTGAAAGATCCTACGGAGAACCTGACCTACTACGATGCAGAAATGCAGAACTGCGCTGAGGAATACAGGAATTACGTATTAGAGCAAATTGAAGCCACAGAGGAATTCTGTAAGGATCCGCAGGTCATGATTGAGCAGAGACTGGATTTCTCCCGCTGGGTGGAACAGGGCTTCGGAACCGGTGACTGTGTCATCGTTGCGGATGAAGTATTACAGATCATCGACTACAAGCATGGTCTTGGAGTTCTCGTAAGCGCCGGCGATGATGAGCACGGTGGCAACAGCCAGATGATGTGCTACGCCTTAGGTGCTTTGGAAGCCTTCGGAGGCATCTATGATATCAATAAGATCAAGATGACCATCTTCCAGCCCAGACGCGACAACATCAGCACCTACACCATCAGTAAAGAGAATCTTTTGAAATGGGCCGATGAGGTTCTGGCTCCGACAGCACAGCTTGCCTATGTGGGCGAAGGCGAATTCAAAGCAGGCGACCACTGTCAGTTCTGCAAAGTCAAGGCAACATGCCGCAAACGCGCGGAATACAATCTGGAGCTTGCAAAATATGATTTCGAGATGCCGGCCACATTGGATGACACAGAGATTGCAGCCATCCTGGAAAAGGTGGATGAAATGATCTCCTGGGGCAATGACATCAAAGAATATGCCTTAAAGCAGGTCCAGTCCGGAGTTCACTTCGATGGCTGGAAAGTCGTAGAAGGAAGGTCCATCAGGAAATATACAGACGAGGATGCCGTCGCTTTCAAGGTAAAAGACGCAGGCTTTGATCCGTATGAAAAGAAGCTTCTTGGCGTAACCGCCATGAGCACACTGCTCGGTAAGAAGAAATTCGAAGAACTTTTGGGTGAGCTGATCTACAAGCCGCCCGGTAAACCAGCTCTGGTACCAGAATCTGATAAGAGACCGGCCATGAATACAGCAATAGACGATTTTAAAGAGTAAAGGAGACAAATATTATGTCAAAGATTTCAAATCCCACAAAGGTAATCACAGGAGTAAACACACGTTGGAGCTATGCGAATGTATGGGATGCAAAGAGCATCAACGGCGGCGCACCGAAGTACAGCGTCAGCCTCATCATTCCTAAGTCCGACACATTAACCGTTAACAAGATCAAGGCTGCAATCGAGGCAGCCTATGAGGAAGGTCAGAGTAAGCTCAAGGGCAATGGCAAGACCGTTCCCGCCCTCTCCGTTCTCAAGACACCGCTTCGTGATGGTGATCTGGAAAGACCTGATGATCCGGCTTATGCAAATGCGTACTTCATCAATGCCAACAGCGCTTCTGCACCCGGCATTGTAGATGCAGACCGTCAGCCTATTCTTGAAAGATCCGAGGTCTATTCCGGAGTATACGGCAGAGCCAGCATCAACCTTTATGCCTTCAACAGCAATGGCAACAAGGGAATCGCCTGCGGTCTTAACAATCTCCAGAAGATCCGTGATGGAGAACCTCTCGGCGGCAAGTCTCGTGCTGAGGATGATTTCGCCTCTGAGGAAGAGGATGACTTCCTCGATTAAGCAACTGATACAATGACAAATTTTGATGTAATGGGCGGCGGCACTGCTGCCGTCCGGAAAGGATAAGACAATGTTACAGACAATCGTAAATTATGAAGTAATGATATGGCTCGCAGTTCTCATCATCTTCCTTGTGGTTTCACTGGTATATTTCATCAAGGACAGACACAAGGAAAATCTCACCTACTACGATTACAGCGAGGTAAAGCGTGAGGTTGCTGATCTGAAGCGACTGCTGGAAGCAATTCAGAATAAATAAGACAAATATTTTCAGGGAATGGGCATCGGTCGGCAATGGCTGGTGCCTGTTTTCAGATTGGAGGATCTATGAAAAATATAAGCATCGATATAGAAACCTACTCCAGCAATGATCTCGGTAAATGCGGTGTCTACAAATATGCAGAGTCCCCTGACTTTGATATCCTGCTCTTCGGCTATTCTGTTGATGGCAGTGAAGTACAAGTCATCGATCTGACTGCCGACGAAGAAATACCGGATGACATCCTGTCTGCCCTCTCTGATCCGGCTGTTACCAAATGGGCCTTTAATGCATCTTTCGAGAGAATCTGTCTCTCCGTCTGGCTCCGTAAGAACCATCCGGAGTATTTCAAGGGCTACGGCAAAGCCGATGATTCTGTAAGCAATTACCTGGATCCTGCTTCATGGAAATGCTCCATGATCTGGTCTGCTTATATGGGCCTGCCTCTTTCACTTGAAGGCGTCGGAGCCGTACTGAAGCTGCAGGATCAGAAGATGAAGGAAGGCAAGGACCTGATTAAATACTTCTGCTGTCCCTGCAAGCCCACGAAGGTAAACGGTGGCAGAACACGCAACCTTCCGGAACATGCTCCTGATAAATGGGAAATATTCAAGGCCTACAATAAGCGTGATGTGGAAGTAGAAGTCTCTATCAAAAACAGATTATCAAAATTTCCTGTACCGGAATCAGTATGGGAAGAATACCATCTGGATCAGGAAATCAATGACCGTGGCATAATGTTGGATATGGATGTAGTAGAGAATGCAATCGCATTTGATGAAAAGTCAAAGGCAGGTCTCATGATAGCCATGCAGAATATCACCAATCTGGAAAATCCAAACAGTGTTGTCCAGATGAAGCAATGGCTTTCCGATAATGGCGTTGAGACTGAATCCCTCGGTAAAAAAGAAGTTGCCGGCCTTATCAAAGAAACGGATGGTGAAATTACAGAAGCTCTGAAGCTCCGACTGCAGCTTGCCAAATCCTCTGTCAAAAAATATCAGGCAATGCAGAATGCAGTCTGCAAGGATGGTCGTGCTCACGGCATGTTCCAATTCTACGGAGCCAACCGTTCCGGCCGCTGGGCAGGAAGACTGATTCAATTGCAGAATCTTCCTCAAAATCATATGTCTGATCTTGCAGAAGCTCGTGAGCTCGTCCGCACCGGCGATTATGATACTTTGGGTATGCTTTATGATGACATTCCCGATACCTTAAGTCAGCTGATCCGTACTGCCTTCATTGCAAGGCCAGGCTATAAATTTATCGTCAGTGACTACTCTGCCATCGAAGCCAGAGTGCTGGCCTACCTAGCCGGTGAGTCCTGGCGATCAAAAGTATTTGCAGAGGGTAAAGACATTTATTGCGCTTCCGCCAGCCAGATGTTCAAGGTTCCTGTAGAAAAGCACGGTATCAATGGACACCTCAGACAGAAAGGAAAAATTGCAGAGCTAGCCCTTGGTTACGGCGGATCCGTCGGAGCCTTGAAATCTATGGGAGCTTTGGAAATGGGCTTAACCGAAGACGAACTACAGCCACTGGTAGACTCCTGGCGCAGCTCCAATCCAAATATCACTGCCTTCTGGTGGAATATCGACAGTGCCGTGAAAACCACCATCAAGCAGCGAATCACTACAGAGGTCAAGGGAATCAAATTCATCTATAAGAGTGGCATGCTTTTCATCACTCTCCCATCCGGCAGGCGACTCAGCTATGTAAAGCCTCGCATCGGAGAGAATCGCTTCGGCGGTGAATCCATCACCTATGAAGGCATCGGCTCTACCAAGAAATGGGAACGCATCGAATCCTACGGTCCCAAATTCGTTGAGAACATTGTGCAGGCAGTCTCCAGGGATCTCCTCTGCTATGCCATGAGAAACCTCTCTGATCAACGAATCTGCGGACACGTCCATGATGAGCTGATTATAGAATGTCCGGAAAACATTAGCCTTGAAATTATCTGCACAACTATGAGTCAGACTCCAGAATGGTTATTCGGAGCCCTTTTAAGAGCGGATGGATATTGCACTCCCTGGTATCGTAAAGACTGATATGACAAAGACAGCAACACCTATAGACGGTGCTGCTGCCACTTTACGTTACAAGATTTCTTTTAGTAGATCAGATTCTCCAAAAACTCTTCCACAATTGGCTTCAAAGTCTTCAGATAGGCCACAACAGAAGGCTGACTCTTGCCTATGCTCTCAGCAATACTCTTCTGATCAGCTCCGGTCTCACGCAGGCGGATTATCTCACCATACATAGGATTGATCTCATTAACGTGGGAAATCAGGTCCTCTAAAATCTTCAGATAGCGGTCCCCGCTGAACATAAAGTCACAGGTGCCGGGTTCATATTCTACAGTTTCGCCCTGATCATTCTCCGATGACAGATCACTGAAGGTTGCCGTATGGAAGTCCTTCTTATCCAGGCTGGTGTAATACGGACAGTCCTTGCAGCTCCGAGTCACCATCTTACCAGTCTCCGGATCCAACACCTGTTCTGGGCAACGGATTAGTCTTCCGCCTTCGCCCTCAACCATACAGCGTCTGTCACGGTCCTCCGCCTTGAATTCCTTGGAATAGCTACTCATGATGGCATCGTAAGATTCCTTTGAACCTCTGACATACACGACCTTCTTCACCCTGTTGCAGACTCTCTTGGTCCTAAGGTCCGACTTCGTGATACCAGCCATCATACCATTTTCATCTACAGAATCCATATCGATGATGACCGGAATCTCGTAATCCCCCTCTCCCCAGTCTGCTGCGAGCTTGCCATCCTGGTTTAACTTAAGGGCCTGATTTTCTGCTGCATTAACTACCGTTTTTCTCTGGTTTACTTTCATTGTCTTCTCCTTCTGCTGTGTGCTTTCGCGCCACAGGCGAGGAGAAGAACTTTGCCAGAGTCACCGGATACAATCGTCAGCGTAAAAAGGCGCACGACAATAAAGCGGGAATAGGTACCAATCTGCACTTCTGTCTATTGATATCAGGCAGATGCAAAATCAGTATTCTTATCCTCGCCCTGGTCGCGCGCCCACAGGCTTTGAAATAAATTATTGTTCTAACGGTTTCAGGTACCGCCGGACCTATATATGAGAACTGCTGATGCAGTTAACTCCGTTTTTAAATTTCTTAAATTTTTTTCAAATAAAAAACCACTTGATGTCCTTTAGGATTCAATGCAAGCGCAATCGCTCTGTTTCATTGAGTCCTGCAGGACGCATCAAGTGGTCTGCGAGTTACTCTAAATTATTTTCTTTGTGTCAATTTAGCTGCATAATGCGCATAAATCGGAATCTTTTGATTACCGCACAGTCTACATTTAACATTCAGGATATCTCCCTCCTGAAGTGGTTCCGGTGCAGCTGCAGCAAAACAATTTGCTTTAGTCGGACATTTAGTAATGTATGGACAACGGTACTCAATAACATCTCCCTTCATTGCCTCGATTGGTGGCATTTCAAAATCAGTCCCAAACATTACTTGTAAATCCTTATAAGTTTTTACATCGCTTACAATAAGCCTCACCTCCTTGGTTAATAATATAAAAAAAACAAAATGCCGAAGCCAATCCTCCACTTCCCGTGAAAAGATCAACTCCGGCATAACGACCTCGTATAATTACGGATCTGAGCTCGGCTCAGTATTTTATTAATGCTGCGTGCTTAGCTGACGAAGAGTGTTCCTGCGCTCACGCTCTGTCATATGCTTCCATGCAGGATAAATCATATCGCTTACTGCTATGACAACATCCCTTGCGTGGCCACTCTTATCGCGATATTTCATATGGTAACAAAGTGAATCATCATCCTCGCGAACAAGATCACACGCTCTATCATCTGTGGCATTCTTTACTTCGACTAATTTTCGCATTTAACCTCCTACTGTACTCTCTCCGGCAGGGCATCACTCTTGCCGTTGGTAGAGTTTTTAATAATTTCCTTAACTTCATTTACTTCAGCACTGGTCATGCTGTCTCCCATTACCATGTATGCGATAACCATTCCGGCAGCCCTGATAGACTCCTTGCCAGTAATAACCTTCTTCTTCTTGGCTGGGATTACCAGGATATTGAACCAAACTGAGTTATCCATAGACCAATCAACCTTATCGAGCTTCACCACAACATCCGACCATTCTCTGCCCTTCTGCTTTGCAAAATATGCCACATGTGCCAAAGCCATGTGCGTTACGGGCTTCATCAGCAGATTATCTTCACGAAGTGCTGAGATTGGCTTGTCCTCACGTGTCAGTTTCAAGTACTCCTGATATACACTCATTCCATCAAGCAACTTTTGCCAGAAATCTACATTTTCTTGAAATACTTCTTCAATGGCATCTTCATCTGACGGCATTACCTTTGATGACCATCCTCTATCCTTAGACATTGTTTCTGCAATTGTATACAGTGCACTAACAGTTGTAAGCTGTTTGCTACGCTGAGAGAGTGTGTTACTGCTCCAGTTTACAAGTTCATTCTTGCCTATCTTATGCAGTACTTCGCCTTCGGCAAATAACCTTCGTGCTATAGTAGCGTATACATCATCGTCCGCCGTTATAATATTCTGTCCTCTGCCCGTCTGTCTTGCGTACTTGTTTACCTTATTGAAAATCTTTCGGATTTTCAGGTTATCCTCGTGCTCGACTAAAATGACGCTGACCTCTTCGTTAGCCAATTCTGGATGCGGCTGTAAGGCAAGCATTTGTGGTGTCATCTTCTTATTTCCAAGCATCGCAACCGATATGGCACTTGATCCCTTTAACGATAGTTTCATCGCAAGGAGTCTGTGCTGCCCATCGAGGGCAATAAGACGCTCCTTCCCCGGTAGAGTAAGGAATCCAGCATCCTGGAGCGCAATATTATGAGCTGCAGCAAGTTTATCTGAATCCACAAATTTTGTAATCGGCTCGAATACTATATGGTCATATCCAGAATAGATATCCACAATGAGACTTCCGAAGAACCGGTCCTTGTCTTCTATAAAATATGGACAAATTTCATTTACGATACGATTTATATCCGGCTCTCTCTGCATCTTCTCATCCGGAGTCATGTCTTTCCATTCTGGAAGTTCTATTGCTAGACCTACAGTATTCACCAGATCCTCTACAGTCATTTTTGTTGTGTAATATGTTGTAGAGCCTAATGTTGCTCTCTGTGCCCAAAGTGTTTGCATTTAGTGCCTCCTTGTTTGTTGAAATCATTTTCTGGTTCTATAATACAATGCATTCGCTTCATTGTCAATCTATTAGCAGCAATGTTTTTGAAAAACATATTTTACAATAAAAAAACAGAGGATAAATCCTCTGTTTTCAGGTGTATGTTTTCCAAAAACATCACTTCAATATTTTAATTAATGACTTACCGATCTTCTCGGCCTCTTCTATGGTGTTATTTTTACCAAATGATATCCTTATTGTTCCCTTCGCATATTCCTCTGGTACTTTGATTGCTCTGATAACATGCGAAACCTGCGTGTTTTTACTGTCGCACGCCGATCCGGTTGAGATACATATTCCCTGAAGGTCCAGTCTATGGAGTAACATTTCTCCTTCAGCCTTTCTAAATGACAAGCTCACATTACCTGGGATTCTTAAGTCACTTCCATTATGCAGAAAATCCAAATCTCCAGCTTTTAAAGTTTTTATAAGCGCATCTTCCAAGCTCTGCAGTTTTTTTGTATTAGCATTAATATTCTTGCAGTTTTTCTCTAAAGCAACAGACATCGCAACTATAGATGCTATATTTTCCGTCCCTGCACGAAGACCGCTTTCTTGTCCGCCACCTTTAATAAATGGACATATTGATATTCCTTTTTTTAGATACAAAAATCCTACACCCTTAGGTCCGTTAAATTTATGTGCAGATGCAGATAACATATCTATATCCATTGCATGTACATCTATAGGAACATGACCAAGAGCCTGAACCGCATCCGTATGAAACAAACACTTTTTCGCATGGGCAATTTTAGCAATTTCTGAAATTGGTTGGATACTTCCAATTTCATTATTTGCATACATTATAGAAATCATCCCGGTATCATCCGAAATTTCCTTTTCAAGCAAACTGAGATTTACAACTCCTTGATTTGATACCGGTATATAAATGATTTCTTTTCCACACGCTTGTGCTGCATCACATGGATTTAATATAGCATGGTGTTCGATTGCGGATGTAACAATTCTTTTTCCAGCTGAAGCGCCTACCGATATTGCCCAATTATCGCTTTCTGTCCCACAGGATGTAAAGATAATTTCCGCTTCATCTGCCCCTATACATGCGGCAATTGTCTTCCTTGCATCACTTAAAGCCTTCTTGGCAGTTCTGGAAAATGAATATGGTTGAGAAGCATTTCCGTATTGATCCAGTAAAAATGGCTTCATTGCCTCAAATGCATCAATATCTAATTGTGTAGTAGCGGCATTATCAGCATAAATCATGATCTAACCTCTCCATTAATACTTGTACGTTATATTTGGGATATCCCTTTTTCCAGGCACATCAAATTCTTTTGGATCTATAATACATAACTGTTTTTTTATACTGCGTCTCATTTCAAGCGAAGGTTCCAGACAATATTTTATAAACTCTTCCGGCTCAATATCTTCTTTACATTCAGCATGCGGAAAAATAAGCTTAACAAATGCTGTACACATTCTCTTAATAGCGGTCAAATCACGCAAATCTGGTTTTTCTGGGCAATTTAAACAAGAGTCTACTATTGCAGAATATCGCATTTCATCACGAAGAGAATGCAAAACTTCTGCGAAATACTCTGTATTCAAAGCCCAGCCATCTGCAATAAGCCCCTGATGCATACGAGGAATTTTCCATCCAGGAATAAGGCCATGAAATCTATCCAAAGTCGCAGATTCCCTAAATATAGGATTTATCTCTTCCACCATATTCTTGCTGGTATCAAATCTTCCAGCGTCTATATTACCTAGTACAACAATTCCTGCATCTGCCTCTGTTTTGGCATCAAAACCTTTTACCTCACCGAACTCCATATAATCCTTCAAGGCAGTCTGAATCTGCCCTGGTTGATCAAATTTCATGGTTTGGATTTCATCAAATGCGACAAAATCAAATCGTGTAATCAGTCCACCCTGTTTTCGTGCATTATCATATATTAATGATGCTCTTGAAACTGTGCCACCGGAAATTAGCCAACCTCTTTTACTGATTTTATGAAAAACATAACTTTTTCCAGTTCCCTTAGGTGCTAACTCCAAAAGGTTTACTCTGCGCTCAACAAATGGCAATAGTCTTCTAAGTATATATAATTTCTGCTCTTCGCTGTCATAGCCCTCCGGATTATAATCAGCAGATGAAATCAAGAGATCAATCCATTCTTCAGTTGTAAATTCTTTCCTGCCTTCCCTGTAAACATCCAGATCAACTACATACGGACAAAACGGATTATAGTCAACCATCTCTATATATCCTGATGCCTTCTTGGATGAATAGTCCTGCGTCCAAAGCAGCTCCACTATTCCCCAGTTTTCGCTCTCTCTTAATAATGTTTCCTGCCATTTATCAGCTACAGAATTTTCCACAATTCCTGAGGCACCAGCTCTGGATCCCCCAAAATCAGGCATCTCAAAAGTAGTTTTACCATGCTTTATGTCTACGGTTACCCTAATTCTAGCCAAAAATCTTACAGCTTCGCCATTAATCAAGCGAAATTTGATCTGTTCAAAATCTTCCCTACTGGGAATATATTCTTTAATATACTTATCAATCCGATTGATATCTACATCGCCATTTTCATCCGAAAATTTCATTACCAACCAGTCTCGCATATAAGATGGAAGGCTTAAATCAGAGAAAAACTGTGTCCGTTTAGGGTTTTTTAAAACCACCATATCGGGAAATACATCTCTAGTTTTGCTACCTTGCATATAACCACCTCACATTAAAGAAAAAGAGTACATCCTTCTTCCTTAAATTCCTGTATTTTTATCTTCAAGTCATCAACACTACATTCCAAATATTCGGACAAGCAATCTAAGCAATATAAATCTTCGGTATCAGTCCCAAGCAATTTCATGCTTAGTGCTTTTTCATCCTTTTTTAATGGTTTTTCACATTCACAACAACATATTTTTTTTCGGGCCATTACGGCAAGCCTCCTAACCCCATATCATTCTTCTTTAGTCCACGGGATTCTACTGGAAGAACCTTTTTCGGTGTCAACATCTTATTGTCTGCTATGATTTCAAGGACAGCTTCTCCTTCTATTAAATCCGAAAATCTTGCAGACCAAACATCATCCTCTTCCTGTAAGCAATCACAGACACCATTATCTGTCTTTATCTGAAGCGATTGAACATAGGAGTTAAACTCGACTCTAATCGAGCCCCTTCCTCCTGTGGACATAATCTTTTTAGCTGAAATCTTATAGCTTAATTGAACCGGCTTATTTTTTCTATGTAGCACAATTACTGGTACAATACATTCTTCTGGCGTCAGGCCGCCATGTACTTCGCCCGCCACAGCATTATCATCTGTATTCCCACCTGCAGCATTTCCAGGCTGAATAAAATGATCATAATTCTTCATTACCAAATAACTTTCATTATTAAATGTACAGGCAGCAGAACTTTCAGGAATATAATCTGTTTCATCGGCCGTTCCCTTAAGCAAGCAAAATCGTCCTAAATCCATTGACTTTGCTCCTTTAGGAACTATAGTCCCTTCTCTGTGAAAAGCTAATGCCGCTAATCTACTACTGCCATGATCTCCAGTAATAATTACATATTCATGATCTTTCAGCTGTTGTACAGCCTCCACAATCATCTCTGATATAACCTGAATTTGATTGGCTATTGCTAAAAAATAATCATTGTCATCAGGCATACCTTTATGAGATATAGAATCCAGCCTATTTCTCTTGATACTCTCATAAGTGTTAAGATCCCATTGCTCATTAAAAACTGTTTCAGACGGAATAACACATTTCGCCATTTCTGTTGAATACGTGTATAAATCCTTTTGATTTTTGTCCAGCAAATAACAAAGCAACGACATCCATTCTAACCCCAAGCCATCTATCCAATATGATAAACAGTCTGTGTTATTGTACTTGGCAAGAAGATATGAACGCGTCTCAAGGAAGTCTGTATCCTGAGCTTTTATCGGTTGATTGACATTTCTGTTGATAAGTTTTTTGCGCTTATACCATTCAAAATAATCAGCATAGCTCTCGTACTGATTCTTTTTAGTCCTTAAATATGCTGAAATTTCTGGATAGATTTTCTCTACCGCTTTTGAAATCTTATCTGAAACAGTTTCATCATCTTTTTCCCTAAGCCATCTGCATATAGTTTTAATAATATATGCTTTTTCTTCTATCGTCCTCGCTGTCAAAAGATCAATTGCCAGCTGTGGATCTTTAGTATCCAAAATCTTAAAGAATTCAGTACTGGGTGTAATTACATTCAAGCTTTTTATAAGGCCATGTCTCTGTGTAATCCACTCAGGATGACTATCTAAGTAGTAGATTATGTCATTTGAAATATGCGCTGGAACAGTAGAAAGCTCTGTAACATTTAATTTTTTTATAATTGCAGCTACATATTCATCCGAACTATTCATCTGATACCAGAGCCATACATACCACTGCTCAATATTAGTTAAATAATCCCATTGAGATACCAGGGCAATACTATCAAATTCCTTTAAGTTCAGTGCTTCTAGAATCGCATCCTTTATTGATCCAGACTCTGCTGCGCGAATCATTAAGTCAGCCCAAAAATCTTCTGGTGAAGATTCCTGCTTAACATTGCTGACTTTATGATCATAATTACATAAGAATTCATACGGGTTTTCAACAATGTCTATTGTTATTTTCCCGAAAGTTTTTTCCCAATTCTGAATCTGTCCAGTCAACAACCTTGCATTCGTCTTTTGGTAGAACTCCGGCCAATCTTCAAGCCATTCTGTAAGATTCTTTGCAATATCATCCTTGTAGATAGCTTTTGAAAATTTGTCCGAATATACTGTCAAAGAATAGATTTTTTCATCATTCTCATCGAGTTCCCAGATAAAATCCTTTTGACGCTCATCAATAGCACCCACAGCACGATTAAAGTACTCTTTCGCAGCAAAGATAGGTATGAAAATTCTGGTCTTTGAATAAACGGACTCCATTCTAGACCAAAGATCATAAAATTGAGCGGAACTGTCCCCATATACTTCGAATTTAGTAGCCATTCGAAGGTATTCACCAACGGACAGCAAAAGTATATGCTTATCCTGGTTATCCTCTATTGCTTGGAAAAGTTTCCGGAATTTAGGGTATCTGTCCGGATATTTATCTGAACAAAACTCTGATAAGTTCCAGCAACAATCACAAGCACCGCGTAATCTATGAACTAACTTCCGATATTCTGCAAGTGATTCGCAAAATATAATTCTTACTGGAAATCTTGACTCTATTTTTCTTTCTATCTCTTCCTGTTGCAAAATATCAGCGATTGTCACTTTTTATCTCACCGCCTTTTTTAATGAATAAAATACTCGCTAAGTTCTGGATGCTCATCTAACAACTCAATAACTTTACTACGAAGGTTTTCTGCGTCAGCTGACTTTATTTTTTCGAGTGCTTTTCCCTTCAATTGCTTTTCACATATTTTCTTTACGTAGGCATCTACAATTGCAATAAGTCTGCCAGAGCGATTGGCCCATTCATAGACAACCGGACCACAATCAACTCTGATTTTTGTATATAAAGCATCCCCGTACTCAGTAAAGTACTCTTCGTACTTATCACCTATCTCAGCGAAAAATTGCTTTCTGATATACTTGCTATCATGCAAGAAATCCAAATCAGCTGTTTCAAAATATCTCAAGGCATTAGATACTTCCTGTGGTACAACAGCCTTCTGATTATTTATTTTATAGACGCATTCTATGTATGTGGCGGATTCAGGCCTTGCTACCCATTGAATCGGAACATTATAATTCTTACACCATTCCTCAACTGTGGCAAAACCGCTGATTTCTTTCCACTTTTGGCTAAGACTCGCTTTTGTTTTTTCATTCTTAATATTTTCTAACGGCCGTTTTATATGCTCCTTGTATACAGGGATACTAGTGTTATACTCCCATTCGGAAATCTGGTTAAAGATACTCGTCAAGTCATCTCCCGTACATTCCATGCCAAGCATTTTTATATAATTGCCCAGTAATACCTTTGAGCTACTAATATTCTGCCATGCTTCCCTTCCATGATTTTCAATAGCAACTATTATCTCCTCTTTCTTTTCAGTGTCTGCATTTTGCCAGCCATTCTTAGACACTGCATACATCGCAATCAAAGCATCGGTCCATTCATATCCCATATCTTCAATCACAGACCCAGGTACTTTCATACTACTAAAGCAATTGGTAAGTGTAGTCAAATGCTTCTTTAATGATTTTTCTTCTAAATCGGTAGCATTATTAAGAGCCTTGATAAGACGGTACTCTATCTCAAGTTCTTCCAATTTTTCTTTAACTTGATCTTCCGTCCATGTCTCAATATTAGCCTGCATCATCTTTTTGATGCTATCAAACAGATCATTATCGTTAAGTTTCAACTCTGACATCAATGCCTTCAAAGAATCTGATTGCATTTCTACAAATCTCTTGAATGCATCGTATCGTATATCATCTTTTCTTAATGCATCCTGTAGATTCTTCCGTTGCCTTCCCTTTCCGGTAAATGCCTTCACAACAGATGTCATTATTTCTTCTTGATCATCACCTGGTCTGTTTTGAGTAAAAGCAAAGAAACCATCTAAAGCCTCATCACAAACAGCCTTTGCTGCATCTCCTCCCAAAGCCTGCGCTGGCATATATTTTAATGCCCATAATGGCACACCATATGCTGTAACTTTAGCGCACAAGGAATGCCTTGCCTTTTGCTCGTTAGGAACTTCATTTTCTTTAAGATCAAAAACGCCCTTTAAGTATTCTTTAAAACTCTGCCATATTTCGGAGCCAGATGATAATGTGTGATTTATTGCCTTATCCGAACACATTGTCCAAATCATCTTTGCAAGATACTTATCAGTTAAGACAGACGGATTAGATTCATTATCAATCCAGTTGAATTCACTATCTTTCCAGAATCTGAAAACAAATCCAAGAAGATATGAGCACAGCATATTGTTATAATAACCAAACGGAGGCTTTTGTAATTCGGCCCAAAGCTCATCTAATTGGATTTTGGCACCCTGGGTCATTTTCCCATGGATATATTTTGCTAAGCTTGCCACCGCATTTGCTGCCGGAGAGCCAGAAGCCATCTCCAGATCATCAATCGTATTACAATCCCATACATGAGCTCTCTTCAGATTGTCTGCAATATGTGTCATCTGAGCATTTGGCTTGTTACCATTTAATGTCACACCATTAAGAGCAAAACTTTCCTGCGACTTTTTATATATGGTGGGTAATTCATCAATATATTCCGGCGCAGACTCAAAAAGTTTAAAAAGCATATCCTTCTTAACACGCTTCTTTAAGTCATCCTTTCCGTAAACAGACTGATAAACTTTATCTGAGAAGTAGAATGCCATAGTACTATCCAGAGCCTCAACAGCCCAGGTAGCCAATATCATTCCCATTTCTTCTTCATACTTGCTGGTAGAGCCTTCTTTTCCATCTTCATTTGCAAGTTCATAATGTGTTTTTGCACGGTACCAATCATCCAGGTTATCATCCGTTAAAGGCTTTTTAATAATGCAGAATCCCATTCTGCCGGTACTTTCATCATTTAAATAACTTTTTACTTTTTGTTCTGCGGCCGCAAAATGGCTACTGTCAGAAAGGACAACACAAATCAGGCCCAATTTATAAGATGCCTTTTCCAACTCTCCTTCAATTTCCTCATACCGCAGACTTAACGATGTTGTATCCTCAGAGCAAGCAGCATATGCCATTCTGTAGAACATCTCATCTGTATTTTTAGAATATAAATTATCCTCTATTCCCTTAGAGAAGGTTCCTCCCTTCTTGAATAGCATATGACGTGTATTGGCTTTTTTGACCTGTTCAAGTCGAATATCAAACTTTTCAACATTCTGACCATACGGAAGTTCTATTCTAAAGTCCTTCTTGTCTGATGTTTGTACTGGGAATAAAATATCGCTGTCGTATAAAGATTGGAGGCAATCATCCACTACCTGCTCTGATAACTGACCTGCAAAACACTTCCTAATTGTATTCCTCGTGGCATCTGCCTTCTGAGTAGTTCTCCGGTTGCTATAGGATACCTTATCAGTAGACATGACGGCTATCATAAGTAGTGCGGCCTTAAAAACCCTAAGAACATAGTCCGATCCATCGCCTGTTACTAAATCTTTCTTCTGTTCATAGAGTTGATACGCCCTTCTGGCCTCTATGCTAAAATTACGAATATCTGTCCCAGCCAGGAAAAAGTAATCCCAAAGATAATCTACAGTTAACCACCGCCAATCATCTGGGCCATTATTCTCTATGTAGTGAATGAATCCAACGCTGCTTTCCGCTTTATCTGCATCCTTCATAAAACTAAACAATGTTCGAGATGATGCCGCAAAATTATCAGCAACCCTTGTCAGCATTGTCAATGTCATAGGATGTAATGGACAAAGCTGCTCAAGTTGCGATTGCTTTAAGTTATATATAGACATTTCATCAAACTGATCAATGATCGATTTGACATGTTCCTTGCAAATAGCATCCCAGGAATCTTCCATTCCTCTTCTGCATTCAATTGATTCCCCTATCATTTCCAGCGCAGCATTTTCACTTATATGAAAAGCCAGCTCATGATAACGGTGCATAATTCTGTTGTATGTGTCTTCACCCAAAGAGCTAACCCAACTGGTGTCGACGTGTACTATCAAGAAGAGATAGAATGGTGATTTTTTACAATACTCAGAAAGGCGCTGCAATACATTATCATCACCATTTGTTCTTACAAAATCCGTAAATTCATCCCAAACAAAAATAATACCGGTATCCTTAAGATTATTTCCGGCGATAATGTCAGCTATCCAATCCTCAAAATTATCAACCGAAGCAAACATTGCCCAACCATTCTCACGGCAGATATCTGCCACAAGACTGCATGCCTTTAAATCTCCGCTTAATACATCGTGCTGAAATTCTTCAAAGTCATCATAAAATGATTTTTTGAAGAAATGAGAATCATTAAAAATCGCCTCCCAATTGTATCTGTTGTCAGCTACTATCCTTTGAGCTTCACTTACTAAAGAAGTCTTCCCATAGTATGCCTGGTCCTGAAATTTATCCTCCAAAGCCTTTCTGATTTCCATTTCCATTTCCATCATAAGACTTATGCCACTATTAATTCCAGTCACTCCACTCTTCCAGACAACCAGGTAATCTCCCTTATTTCTAATAGACATAAACTTATTCTTGAAAGGCGTAAGCAGTTTTTTTCTATCAAAAAAATTTTCAATGTTCTTAGGAGAATCCGTAAAAAGATGCTTTAATACAATAGCCGCATAGCTCTTTCCTGTACCATATGTACCATGAATCCAGAATGATCGCCGCTGATCAGGATTTTCCATCTTAAAGCTGCTGCAGATTTTTTCTACGGCAAGCTTCATATCCTCATGCACAATATACTCTTGCCAAAGATTCGGATTTCTCTCCTCGCTCCTCAAATCCACTACAGACTCATATCCTGGGCGAAGTTCAATATATTTACTGTATTTAGCCATTCTTACTCCTCCCTTTGCAGTGCGAGATCTATAACATCCAAAGATGTCTTTTCCCTGAAAAGAATCACATTATCAAGATTTACCTGGAATGAAACTCGGATGAATCCTTCAAATTGTAGCGCTAAAGATTGCAAAATATCTTTTAAGTCTTCAGGAGAGATTCCAAAAATTGCTCCAGGATCTACACCCAAAGCTTTCTCATTATTTCGTGCCTCTATCATTTGGCGTAATGAAAACGTATAGTTTTCTGTTGCCTCCGCCCATTTATACAAGGCATATAATATGGCAATCGCATCTGGGCTTTCCCACCCCTTCTTAACATATTTGTACGAATTGCCAGATGGAATAGGCACTCCTTGTTTTAAATTCGATCCTATTGGGCTGTGCCTTAAAGTCTCCAGGAGAGCAGTTACGGCATTGTCTCTTGTGGATGTCGTATAATCATCACCCAGCATGAAGACCAAGTCATTCTTTTCATAGGTTTCGCCAGCTGGTGCATATAGCATATACCATTTACAAATAACGGAATTGTAAGCAAGGTTTGTCCAAATGATAGCCCATACAAGAGGATTAAATGCACCTAATGGTTCTATCTTGTTAAACAATTCTGTTGGCATTCCTGATTTTTCTCCCTGATTTGCCGGATAAATCAGTTCAGCTTCTTTAAGCCAGACCTTCAAAGCATCATACTGCCTATTGCCTAGTTTACCCATACTGAAACAATCTGACCCATAGTCAAAGAAATGATCTAAGAATTCCCGCCTTAAGCCAAAATGCTGATATCTATTCATTCCCTTCAAATCCATTATTCCACTACCTCCGGTTGTTGATAAAGATTTGGCTGCCAAACAGCCTTTGCTTCCTGTGAATTCAATACAATTGTAACAATGTATACATTTATCCTCTCTGATAAATATCTTTCCATCGTCATCTATTACAAAAGCATTTTTCGGACATTGCACGCTGCAAGCTTTACATCCAAAGCAATATGCCACCTTGTTTGCTACGCCTCGAAGATGACTCAATACAAATCGATCCATTTTCTTAAACGGAGCATACTGTACCTCGGACCCATCATCCGAAATTTCGAATTCAAATTCTTGATTTGAAATAATTTGAATTCCTTTATTTCCATTTCTTTCTATGGTTGGTCCGAGAATTCCTGCAACATCCAGCCATCCCTGAGTATGTTTTGAAAACTGGAAAACCAATCTGTCATTATGTACGGTTTCCGTTATTCTATTGCCCCCATTAGGAAGGCCTCTTCCACCCATACGGGCTTTCCATCCACCCTGTTCGATAAATTTTTTTCTTTCACCTTCTGGTTTCGTCAGTTCAGCATATTTTTCAACCTTTTGGAGTAATGGTGTCATTTCATCCTTATACAAGTCATTCGCTATACCATCCCACCAACTTGAAGACATCGGGCACACCATGCATCCCACTCTAAATAATCCCTGTCGGTATGCATCATTAAATAAAATGTCTTCATGCAATAGGTACAAGTACAATTCTGCGGTATTCCACTTAAGAATCGGACTGCAATTGACCTGATTAATATTTTTTGCTCCAACGCTAATTTCTGAATAAGTCGCTCTCTGTGCGCTTTCCTCAGCACGAACTCCATCAAAAACAACAGCTTTTATCTCATAGTTATTTGTCAATTCACGCAGTTTCAGTATAGTCGGAACAGATTTGTGAACTTGGCAACACCATCTCATTCTTCTTCCAGGAGGACCAAACTCCTCCCAGCTATCTAACGGATTCAAATGACTTTGCGCCACTGCATAATGCAGTTCTGGCCATCTGCTTTTTGCTTTCTCTACAGAGTCCAATGTTGTTTGCAGTTCCATACCGGTATTGCTGAACACAACATAATAATCAGAAGGTGATAACTCACGTCTAACCAAATCCAATAGTAGTAGAGAATCTTTTCCACCACTGAACGCTACCGCAAATGCGTATCCTTTTTTTCTATATTCTTCAAAGGTATTTCTTATCAGATCGCGTGAGGTCCTGATTAAACCTAACATAAGGTTTTCATTTTGTTCCCACAGTTTCTCCACGTCAATTGGTTCTAGTTTAAGTTCTTTTTCTATGATTTTAATTTTGGGTTTTGTGTAGAATCCTCCGCCTTTTGCCTCCGCAACCAATTTTCCATCAACGATATATCTTCGTATTCCTTCTGCCCATAACAATGGCAGCTTTGTGTCCGGATATTCCCAAACCTTATACATCTCAAAGTAATCAAGTTCTTCTTTGAAAACAGGCCTTATCTCCTTTTCAATTTTTCCTATCTTACTTAGAGAATAAATATTATTCTCATCTGTCCATTCATATGGGTACATTTATCTGCTTCCAATCTATTTTAATTTTTTAGAATTAACACTGATTCTCCGTCACCTGACCATGCAAATTTCGCTCCAGCGACGGCCTTCGGCATTGTGTATATCAGTTCGCTTCCCTGAATCATTTTGTATTCAATAAGCTTCTGCCTAAATTCTTCTTTATCAATTCGAATCGGCAAACTAATCAAAGGATCCTCTAACAATCTGGCATATACTAAATCTGCAAAATTACCAATCAGAGAATCGTCCAATACAATTCCAGCCCTTATCGTTTCCAAACCTTGATTTTCGTTCGCAGTTATAAGCCGGTATTCCGGCAAATATTTTTTTATAAGATCCTGCAGCAAAGGCAAATTCCAAAACATTCCGCCGTACAAGGTTGGTAATAACTCAAACCAATTCTCGCTAATTTCTCTCGGAATAATATAAGCAGCCTGCTTAAAAAGTTTTTCGATCTGATTTTTAAACCGATTCAGCCAAGTCTCGTTTTCTACAACAACATCTGCCAGAACATATTCTTCATTTCCATAAAACAAAACATCCTTGCTGGTCGCAATTGACAGCAATCCGTTGATATTATTTGAAGACAGTTTTACCTTTTGCAAATACTCGGCACATTGCACTTTAGTTGCTCTCCCACCGCTACTTGCGATAAATCCCATGAGAACACCTGCATATGTAGTGGAATATTTAGGTGCCACTTTCCATATATGCTTATCTCCAGCAAAATAGTAAATCGCTTCTTCCTTTTCAAAAAGAAATCTTGCTATTCCATACATTTTTTCAGGCGTGTCAATGCAGTTGTCATTTAGGAACATCCCCAGAGTAATCATTGCCGCATCCATCAGCACTACATCATTAGTGTATCCATTAAACTTCAAGAATTGAGCTTCAATAATTTTCTGTATAGCATCTTTGTTTTCATGTATATCTATAATGTTATCAACATGAATATATACATCCCCTGGAATTTCAACAGCGTATGCTTGAGTTTTAAGGTGCTTATTAACGAGCCATATACTTTTCCCTATTTTGGTGGAAATGGCGCTTGCTGTTATTCCATCAATATCAGCCTCTCTAATAATCTCCTCTACATCATCAAAGGATCCCTCGTCTTCTGAGTTCTTTAAAATACTTTCATATGATGTATCTCCAGCTTTTTCCTTCATGTACTGCATATATTTATCAAAAGCGCCTCGAAATCTATTATGTGATTGGCTGTTAACAACAATGAACCCGTCATCAGACATCATGGTTTTTAAAACCTTCTGAAGTTCTTCCAAATCATCAATATCATAGATTGACCCTTTTATTCCGCAAATTTCTTGTGCATGCGGCGTAGCTGTATTAATCGCCGAAGAGTACCCCCTTGCAGTGGCCGTTGCAAGTTTCATTTCATCAATTAACCACTTTGAGAAGCCCTTAGCTTTCACGTCATTGTCTATACATTTGTCTTCCACAGCGCCTCTCCCCTTTTCATTTCGTAATAACTCTGCGTAAGTTCTGTGTGACTGGAGTAATCCATCAAAATCATAAGAACAAGCGGACTTGGTTTTTCTTGTATTATTAGCCACTTCGCCCACAATTTCTTCGATCTGCGTATGATCTTGCAGAGCATCAAAATTCCCTGTAATCAACCCCATCTTTCGTGCATAGTTATCTACAACTCTAAAAGCTATCTCGATATTGACTCTATTTGCCGCATATACATGATCTTCCAACCAAAACATAAACGACTGCTCGCTTCTTTGGCTCGAATATCCCACCTGTCGCTTAGCTTCTTGAAGCAAAGAGTAAAACTCATCTGGTGAATTATGATAAATCTCTACTGTCTCAACAAATAACTTAGATGTGTTCTTCATTCCGGTTTTGCCACCGGTGTCAATATACTGAATTTCGTACAGTCGCATATTTATACCATTCGTATTTCGAAACACATCATCTATTGCAAGATTTGAATTTAAAGCTTTTCTGCGGAGTTCTTCCGATAATATGCAAACTGCCATCTTGCGATCCAGGCATCCTTCTTTCACAAGATAATAAGCATCCACTAACAGAACCGCTTCATATATATCCCACGGTATTCTCTTAGCCATATCTTTACTCTTTCTTTTCAGGAATGAACTCCATAATGTCATCTGTGGTACAATTTAAAGCATCGCAGATTCTTTCCAGAACGTCTGTGGTTACATTTGCGCCATGATTGAGCTTATTCATTGTATAGTGGCTTATATGTGCTTGCTCTTCCAAATCCTTCTTCTTCATGTCCCTGTCTATCAGTATCTTCCATAATTTTTTATAGCTCGACGCCATGAGAACCCTCCTTGCACGTTGAGGCATAGTAAGACCAATTTAAACATAATTCGTTTTATTATAACTTTTTATTGTGCAATCTGTCAATCTAAAATGTTTGCTATCGCAACCTTTTTATACGATATAACTAAATTTTGTTCTTTCAACAACGAACGCACAATTCTTTCACTTGCATAATAAAAGGCCCATAGCACCTATACTATGAGCCCCTGTTTTAATGAATATCCTCGTATAAAAACCTAAGGCATCCCGCCTCAGGGCTTGCCACAATCACTCATATGGACAATACTCGCAGTAATTGCTATCGCTCATGTCCGTGATTTCTATCGCTTCTACATTTCCCATTCTCGCATCATATATAATCTCAAGTACGACATCTATAGGCACTTCCGTACTCACTGCGAAAAACCTATCGTTAGTCTCTGCAATCGAAGAATTCTCCAAATACTCTTGCGGCAATGATGTCGCATCCAACTTTGAAAGTATAGATGTCACAATGCTATCATATTTACAAAGCATCGTTATCAAGAGCTTCTCGCACTCCACTTTAGAAACATCTGTAATCTCTTTATCAAATACCTCTTCGAATTCTTCAATAATCGGATCTACCCCGGGGACAAATATATCGTAGCCCTTTACATCAAATCCTTTTAAATGATCATCTAGATAAGTTGAAACAGCATCCATAAATTTAGCATTTTCAAGTAAACTTTGCTTTAGTTTTTCCTCATCTTCTGCTTTCTGTAACTCAGGCTTTACTACTTCATCGATAAAATCCTTCAGTGAACTCCAATAGGTCAACTTTGTAGTATCGATCTGAAGTTGTTTCATTTCTTCCAACAGATCTGGATGCAACTTTTTCTTATCCTTTTCATCCGCAAAATCCTTAGGGTTCTCTGAAACAAAATGTACAGGTTCCGTATAACGCTTTACAATTTCAAGAACCGTTCTCCAAACCAGATAATCCCTATAACCTTCTCTGCCATCTGGTTTAAACGGTTTCTTCCTTGCCAATGCTCTTGCAACTACGATCTTATGTTCCACATTCGGATAACCTTCAGGTGGATATACACCATGCGACAGCAATAGATCTGTTAAGAAGGTCTCATACCGAGTATCTTCGTCCGCATATTTTTCTTCAAAATCTATTTTTATTTCATCATATGCCAATCTGTTATACTCTTCCACCTTCTTTTGCGCCGTGCTACCAGCATCACGTATTTTTTCTCTATGTTTATTCAAAGTCTCATCAAACACTATCTCAGGAACAATAATGTTTCCCATTTTCAGTAGCAACTGCATCTGAGTTCCTCTAGCATAGAAGTCTCTGCAAAAAATATTTGTATCCAGGACAATTATCAAATCGTGCACACCCTCTCTCAAATAAATCTTGACTTCAGTATAGCATTGCGAACTACATAAAACACCTATTTTCTCCCATTCATCTGCCACAGATCATGCCTCTGTATCCCCTTCACCGCCTGCCTCAATGTCCTTGCTCTTCCGTGCTGATGATAGGGATGCTGGAACCGATGCTTATGGAAGATAACGCAGCTTTCCTCCGTCGGATATCCTGCACAATGCAGATACCAGTAATGCCCGGTGTTTCTGCTCTGAATCGTCACATCCGTATCATCTGCCATGATGATATTGAAGTAAATCGGATCCAGCTTTTTGATGCTCTCCTCATTAAACATCGGCATCCTCCTTTCCCTTAGCAAACCAGGCATCCAGAGCCGCCTCCACAATGCTGTCCACCTTATTCGGATCCATACCTTTGAAATATTTGTCTACCATCTTCGCCGGCACCTTGTAGGTCTTTTTCTTGATAGTTGTGATGCTGAGATATCTCTTTACCGCAGCTTCCGTCAGTTCTCCGGAATGTCCCCTCAGTTTCAGTACCATATCTATAGTTATCTTTGTCTTGGATTCCTTGATCACACCATATACCAGTTCCTGCTCAGCCTCAGGCAGAAATGCTAACTGTAGAGCCACCTTAGTGTACAATGCTCCTCTATCCACCATATTCTTAAATGGCTTGATGAGATCATTCAGCTTCAGAAGGCGCCCTACTGAGCTGCCGGAAAGTTCATACTCTGCGCCGATCTGATCTCTGGTTTTTAACTTGTGGTCACCGTGACCACAAGTTGATTCAGCGAATTCCTTTCCCTCTAATCTGGCGATTTCCTGCAAAATATCATTCCGTTTTCCCTGATTAGAACATTTCTCATACCTTGCCTTCAGCACTGCTGCCTTCTCCGAGATCAGCAGATCCGAGAATGACCTCTGCATTAAATTGGTCTCTATGACATAGACATAAGCCTCTTCCTTAGAGAGACCTTCTTTCACAATAGCTGGGATTTCCTTAAGACCAGCTTCCTTCGCTGCATTCCATCTGTTATGTCCAGAGAGCATCTCATAACCGTTCTCCATCTTCTGCACGATCACCGGATTCAGGATTCCATGCTCTTTCACGCTGGCCACCATGTCTTCCAAGCGCTCTCCCTCATACAGATGAAACGGATGATCATGGAATGGCTGAATCTTATTTACCTGAAGCATCACGATTCCGTTCTTGGCATTCACTGCAGGAGCCTGTACTTCCATTTCCTCTGTCAGCAGATCCACTGCATCAAATATTTTCCTCTTCGGCGCATTACTCTTCATCTGCAAGCACCTCCTTTGCCAACTCAACGTAAGCAAGTGAAGCTTTACACTCTGGTGCATACTCGATCAGCGGCTCACTGTAATAAACAGACTCTCCCACCTTTACCGTACTTGGTATCTGGCTTGCAAAGATTCGGATCTGTCCCTGGAAGGTATCATTCACCTGCTCTGTGATGGTTTTGCAGAGATTTGTCCTGGCATCGCACATAGCCATCAGTATCCCCGCTACCTCCAGCCGATCATTGATCCTGTGCTTGATCTTGCGGACCGTCTTAAGAAAATCCTGCAATCCCATCATGGCAAGAAGCTGCGGATTGACGGTGATGATCACTTCATCCGCTGCAGATAAAGCATTGATAGTCAGCGCCCCCAGCGACGGTGAAGTATCAATCAGGATATAGTCGTAATCCTCACGCAGCGGCTCCAGGATCTCTGATAGCATCTTCTCTGCTCCCATCTCAAGTCTCAGCTTACTGTCCACAGCTGAAAGAACCATAGAGGAAGATATAAAATCCACACCTTTTCTGCTCTGAATATATTCAGCTCTGTCCGGAAGTTCTTCCTCTTCCATCTGTTTAAGCATCAGATTTCCGATTGTCACCGGTACCGCCGTCATATCCTCGATTCCGAAACAGGTGGACAGATTGGCCTGGCTGTCAAAATCGACAGCCAGCACCTTCTTCCCAAGACTTGCCAGGCAATATGCCAGATTAAATGTCGTCACCGTCTTGGCAACGCCGCCCTTCATGGAGCCTATCATCAT
>R11__coassemble_167_pt1 | contig 48168 bp, 39 predicted proteins | sample R11__metabat2_low_PE_006 | metagenome-assembled genome bin R11 | reverse complement strand
CTATGAGGGAGAATCCGCAGTCCGTGATACTGCCTTTGAAGTGAGGCGGGCGCGGGCAGAGGGCATCGTTGTGCTGGGAGTATTTGCCGGAAGCGAAGATGAACTCGCTGCGGAGAAGAAAATCTTCGGAAAGGATTTCGCTTATATTCGGAACATCAGCGGCTTTTCACATGTTGTCGGCAATTATCTGGCGAGGCAGATTTTATAAAATCCGGGTCTTGAAATTATGCATAGCGACAATGCGTGACCATTTTGAAGAATCGGTTGATGGCAATGTTCAACAGGAATGTCATCATTTTGCCGCGAAAAGTTTGTGATTTTATATTTATTTTATAGTTTAAGAAGAGTAAAATGGGCAATATAAGGCTGCGATCCGACGGCCTGTCTGAAAGAAAGAAGCCGGAGTTTACGGCTGTTTTGCGTGAAGCTGTCTGACAGGAATGCGAATTGTGAAGCCGAAGCGGAAAATCTTGTTGTGCTTCAAGTACTGTGCGGGGGAAGGAATGAAATCTCGGAGAAAAACAAAAGAGTATCTGGAGAATTTTCTGTTCACTCTGCCGGCAATTGTTCTTGTCGTGATCGTGTTCTACATTCCGTTTGTCATGAGCGGCTACTACTCACTGACGGAGTGGAACGGCATCTCCAAGGACCCTGTCTTTGTCGGTCTGGCGAACTTTAAGGAGGTCTTTGCCGGTTCTAAGGAATTTTTGACCGCAGTCTGGTTTACGGTCAAGTATACACTCTGCTTTGTCGTTTTTTCCAATGTGCTGGGACTGGCACTTGCGGTGCTGCTTACGAAGAAGATCAGATTTTCCGGACTTTTCCGGGGGCTGTTCTTTGTTCCCTATATCATGAGTATGACGATCGTCGGTTTTATCTGGAAATTCATCTTTACCCAGGGGTTTTCAAAACTCTATGATCTCACCGGCTGGGGAATCTGGAACTGGAGCTGGCTCGGAAACGGAAAGCTGGCTTTTATCTCAATTGTGATCGTCGGCGTCTGGCAGGCACTCGGCTTTTATCTGGTTCTCTATGTTGCCGGCATTCAGGCCCTTCCGCAGGATGTCCTTGAGGCGGCAACGGTTGACGGGGCAAACGGCCGCCAGAGATTTTTCAGGGTGACGCTGCCGCTCCTCGGTCCTTCGATTACGACCTGCCTCTTCATGTCCGTCACGAACGGCCTCAAGGTCTTCGATATTATTCTTGCGCTTACCAAGGGAGGACCCGGCGGTGCGACTTACAGCGCGACACTGCAGATCTACAAGGACGGCTTTACGAATAACCGTTACGGGCTCGGCTCGGCAGAGTCAATTGTCTATTTTATCGTTGTCCTCGTAATTACCCAGATACTGCTCAAAGCGCTTAACAGGAATGAGGTGGACATGTGATGACACTAAAGACGAAAAGAAAATTATCGAAAGCAATTGTCATGGCAGCCCTGATCCTGATTGTCATTCCGTTCTTCTACCCGGTCTTCCTGATGTTCATGAACACCTTTAAGCCGTTCGGAGAGATTATCGTTGACCCGCTCGCACTGCCGAAGGCACCGACCTTTGAAAACATTACCTACGTGGTAAATAAGATCGAGTATGTCAGACTGTTTCTGCACAATGTGATTATTACACTGCTCGGTCTTGTGGGCATCGTTGCATTCTCATCGATCGCCGCCTACATCATGGCGAGAAGGAAAAACCGCTATACGAAGCTTGTTCATCTGCTTGTCATCACGCCGATGCTGATCCCGTTTCAGACAATTATGATCACGCTTCTCAAGATGATGAACATTGTCCATCTCTCCGGCAGTATCGTAGGTCTCGGCGTGCAGTACTGGGGATTCGGTGTTCCGATGGCGACCTTCATTATCTACAATTTTATGTCAACTATTCCGGTGGAGCTCGATGAGAGCGCCATGATCGACGGGGCATCTACTTTCCGCACCTTCATCTCGATCATTTTCCCGCTCCTGAAGTCCGTGATTGTGACAGTCATTGTCCTCGATGTCATGTGGATCTGGAACGACTTCCTGCTTCCGCTGCTCATGGTCAACAGCTCCTCCAAAACGAAGACTCTGGTGCTCGCCTCTTACACCTTCATTGGCCAGATGAATACAAAGTGGCAGTACGCGCTGACAGCAATGTCGCTCACCGTTCTGCCGTCGATCATTGTCTTTATCTTTTTGCAGAAGTACATTGTCGAGGGCGTTGTCGCCGGAGCGGTAAAAGGCTGATATCGGCACAGACGGCAGCCTGCGAAGCAAAAAAAGACAATCCGGCTGATCTTGACCCCCTTTTGAGGGGTTATTGATAGAACAATCAACCATCAAAGAAAGGAAGAATGATTATGAAAAAAAGAATTCTTGCCATGACACTTGCTGCAGCTGTGACAGTGGGCATGATGTCCGCTTCCCTTGTCAGTGCGGCTGACCTCTCCGCAGATAATCTTGATTACTCTGCAGATGAAGGCGAAATCTATATGTTCGTATCTTCTCCGGAATATGCGGATGCGATCGCTGAGCTCATTGATGCATACAAGGAAGTCGCTCCGAATGTCACCATCAATTATGAGACAACCCAGAATGATTATCCGACGCTCCTTAAGGCAAAGATCAATTCCGGTGAAGTTCCGGATATCTTCGCTTCCGCAGGCGGCATGGAAATCGATCTCTACAAGGAGTATTCCGAAAATATTGCCGGCACCTCCATCGATGATGCTCTGACAGAAGGCGCGAGAAAGATCGCTTCGGATTCCGAGGGCAATGTCTACGGAACCTGCATCAAGGATACTTATCTCGGCATGCTTTACAATGAAGACATTTTCACAGAAGTCGGCATTGAAGTACCTGCCACGATTGATGAACTGGAAGCTGCCTGCCAGGCTATCGAAGAAGCCGGCTATCAGGCATTCTCCACCGGCTATGCCGAATGGTGGATCTTCAAGCAGAGCGCTGAGTTCTTCCTTTCCGCAGCTGCTGAAAATGCAGGCCTTTCCTGCTCCGAGCTTGTTGAGAGCATCAAGAGCGGTGAGACACATATTTCCGATTATCCGGAACTCTATGACAATTATTTCAAGTTTGTCGATCTGACCGTTGAATACGGCGATGACAAGCCGCTCGAAGTTGATCTTGCCGGCCAGCTGGCAGCTCTTGCAACAGGTGAGGCCGCTATGATCCTTGGCCAGGGCGATTGGGATACAGCTGATCTCTATGCCATTAATCCGGATCTCAATGTCGGCATCACGGGCTATCCGGTATCCAGTGATGCAGCTCAGGCGCAGATCGCAACAAACCCGAACCCGGTTATTACGGTTTACAATGAATCTCCGGTTAAGGAACAGGCTCTTCATTTCCTGAACTGGTGGGTCAATTCCGAGTACGGCAAGTCATGGTTCACAGACGTTGCCAACGTAGCGGCTCCGATCCAGGGTGCGAAGGAATCTGAGAATATCATCGTTGTCAAGGGTCTTGAGTCCGCCGCTGAAAAAGGTGTTGCCAATGCAGCCGCAGCTTACAGCACAGATTCCTTCCATCAGGCATTCGGCGAACTCATGCAGGCTTATGTGGCCGGTACAGCTGACAAGGATACTACCTGCGCGGCAATTGAAGAGCAGTGGGCAGTAATCGACGGACAGTGAATTGCCGAAAGCAATAACAGTAAGAGGTTTTTGAACCGCAGGGCCGGATCTCTGCAGGCTTTCGAAAGACTGACTGAAGCATAACGGAGCCCTGCTCATCTGAAGGATTTTTCAGGTGGGCGGGGTCTTTGCTGTCTCTAAACTGCCGGCGGCAGGTCTTTTTTCGCTGCCGGTCTCCGTAAAGTGAACTAACGTAAAAGCGGATCCGATGGTCTGTCTTAAAAAAGCTGAATCACAGGGAATGCAGGATGCGGGAAAACATAATAGATGAGGTGACTGCAAGATGAAATTTACAAATGGCTTCTGGCTTGTCCGCAGGGAATACCAGCCGATCTATGCTGTCGAATACGACTCTCATATTGCGGAGGGAGATGTGCTTACGGTTTATGCGGCGAGCAAACACATCACAAGCCGCGGCGACTGCATGAATATCGGCATGATCACGGTTCGCCTGGAAAGTCCGGTCAGGGATATTATCAGAGTTGAACTTGAACATTATGACGGAGGTCCGGAGCCGATCCGGGTGAAGACGGCGCAGGAACCCCATAGGATTGACATCTCGGAGACAGATGAGGAACTGATCTACAAAAGCGGCGATACAAAGGCCGTAATTTCAAAGCGCCCCGGTGACTGGAAGATCAGCTATTACTATCGGGATAAGCTGATGACGTACACCGGTTACCGCAATATGGCCTGTATGCAGAATAAAGAAACTGATCAGGATTATATGGTCGAACAGCTGAGTCTTGACATCTCGGAGACGGTTTACGGTCTCGGTGAGAGATATACGCCGTTTGTGAAAAACGGACAGAGTGTTGGGATCTGGAATGAGGATGGCGGGACTGCAAGCGAGCAGACTTATAAAAACGTCCCGTTTTATGTCAGCAGCAAGGGCTACGGCATTCTTGTGGACAGCTACGGCGATCTTGAATTTGAAATTGCGAGTGAAAAGGTGGAAAATGTACAGTTTTCCGTCAAGGGCGAAAAGCTGGCTTATTTTGTCATCGGTGCGGATCATCCCAAACGGGCCGTGGGAGGCTATTGCCGTCTGGCGGGCATGCCGGCCCTTCCGCCTGCCTGGACATTCGGACTCTGGCTCAGCACCTCCTTTACAACCGATTATGATGAGGCGACAACCAGCAGCTTCATTCAGGGAATGGCGGACAGGGAGATCCCGCTTCACGTCTTTCATTTCGACTGCTACTGGATGAGAAAATGGCACTGGTGCGATTTCATCTGGGATCCCGAAGCATTTCCGGATCCGCAGGGATTGATTAAGAGATATCATGAAAGAGGTCTTAAGATCTGTGTCTGGCTGAATCCGTATATCGCGCAGCAGTCCTGTCTGTTCAAAGAGGGCAAAGAGAACGGCTATCTTGTAAAGAAGACCGATGGCTCGGTCTGGCAGACGGATCTGTGGCAGCCGGGGCTTGCGCTGGTTGACTTTACAAATCCGGAGGCCGCAAAATGGTACTGCTCAAAGCTGGAGCAGCTTCTGGATATCGGGGTCGACTGCTTCAAGACTGACTTCGGTGAAAGAATTCCGGTGAAGGATATTGCCTGGCATCGAGGTGAGCCGGCGATTGATATGCACAACTATTACACCTACCTCTACAATCAGGCGGTATTCGGTCTGCTTGAAGAAAAGAAGGGGAAGGGTGAGGCGGTTCTGTTCGCAAGATCAGCGACAATCGGTTCCCAGCAGTTTCCGGTTCACTGGGGTGGTGACTGCTCGGCAACCTACTCTTCGATGGCCGAAACGCTTCGCGGCGGACTTTCTCTGGCGAGCTGCGGTTTCGGATTCTGGAGCCATGACATCAGCGGCTTTGAACAGACGGCGCCGCCGGATATCTATAAGAGATGGTGCCAGTTTGGGCTCTTAAGCTCACACAGCCGCCTGCACGGCTCATCCTCTTACCGCGTGCCGTGGCTTTTTGATGACGAGGCCTCAGTTGTTCTGAAAGAACTTGTTGAGCTGAAATGTTCCCTCATGCCTTATCTCTACAGCAAGGCAGTTGAGGCACATACGGAAGGTGTTCCGATGATGAGGCCGATGTATATGGAATTTCCCGGGGACCGCAGCTGTGCGCCGCTTGACACGCAGTATATGATGGGAGATACGCTGCTCGTTGCGCCGATCTTCAATGCGGAGAGCCGCGCCGAATACTATCTGCCGGAGGGAGAGTGGATCAACCTCTTTGACCGCAGAGTGGTGAAAGGCGGAACCTGGAGAACGGAGATTCATGATTATCACTCGCTGCCGCTTATGGTTCGCCAGAACAGCATCCTTCCGGTCGGAAGCTGTAAGACAAAGCCGGAGTATGATTATGCAGATGGAGTGACACTTTATCTTTCGCAGTTTGAGGACGGAGGAAAGGCAAAGATTCAGATTCCGGATATAAAGGGACAGATTGTCATGACCGCTGAGGCTGAAAGGAAAGGCAATACCATTATTGTCAGAACGGACGGCGGAAAGAACTGGTCTGTAAGCATGCTCAGCGGAGAGGCGCGGATCATCAGGAAAGGCGATGTCGTGACGGTTGAGCTCTGAAGAAAGTGAATCGGTCATAAAGGGTATGACTTACTCCAATGTAAGCCATACCCTTTTTCATGTGTGGGATAAGGTCGTCAAGCGGCCAGCGTGCTTGCGTGAATGAACATTTGACGATCAAGCGGCATCGTGCCTGCGCGAATGACATTGAGGCATAAAGGTCTCCGTGATATAATAACTGCGGGAGTACGGGAGATTTTTGCTGCAGGATAGAGAGAGGACACGGTGCCTGTCAGACTCACACAGACAGGCAGAAAGAGAATGAAAGAGAGAGAGACAGAGGAACTTCTCCCGCAGCTGACAGCGTGGAGAAGAGAATTCCATAAATATGCGGAGAGCGGCTGGCTTGAGATGCGCACGGCATCAAGAATTGCGCGTATTTTAAAGACGATGGGCTATGAACCGCTTGTGGGACGGGAACTGTGTGCGAAAAGCAGCCGGATGGCGCTTCCGCCGGAAGCGATTCTGGAGAAACATGTCATGTGGGCGGCGGAAAATGGGGCCGATCCGGAATATCTGCCGCTCGTAAAGGGAGGCTTTACGGGAGTGGCAGCCGAGATCCGTTTCGGAGAGGCCGCGAGGCAGACAAATGCTCAGGAACTGATTATTCAGAAATATCCGGTCATCGCATTTCGTTTTGATATCGATGCTCTGGGGGTGGAGGAGAGCAGGGATCCTGAGCATGTTCCGGTGAAGAATGCTTTTCGTTCGGTCAGTGACGGCGTTATGCACGCCTGCGGCCACGACGGACATATCGCCATCGGACTTGGGCTTGCAGAGCTTCTTATGAGGCATCGGAGGAATGAAGAAGACTGGAGCGGGACGGTGAAACTGATCTTTCAGCCGGCGGAAGAAGGCGTCCGCGGCGGAAAATCCGTGGCGGAATCGGGAATTCTGAAGGACGTCGACTACTCCATGGCGGGACATATTATGCCGTGCGGTACCTCGGGCGCTGAGGTCGCTGTGATCAGAGACGGCGGTTCGATCGGACTTGCAACGGTGAAGCTGGATATGCATTTTATGGGAAAAGCGGCACACGCCGGAGCGGCACCCGAGGAGGGCTGCAATGCCATGCTTGCGGCGGCGTCTGCGGTACTCAATCTTCACGCCATGCCGCGCTTCGGGTCGGTGCCTACGCAAATTAACGTCGGGAAGCTGACAGCAGGGACAGGAAGAAATGTAGTCTGTGACAGTGCATTGCTCGAGATGGAAGTCCGTGCCGGGACTTCCGGAGCCTGCAGGTATCTGGAAGAGTATGCGGAGCGCATTGCGGAACACGCCGCATCCATGCACGGCTGTACCTGCGATGTGCGGTGTGTGGGGAGCGCTCCGGTGTTAAAAAACAGTGCCGGATTGACGGAACGTGCTCTCAGAGTGTGCAGGGAACTTGGTATCAGAACAGTGACAGCTGAAAGATCAGAGGGCAGCAGTGAGGATTATGCCTGGTTTGCCCGGGAGGTGCTGAAAAACGGCGGTGAATCTCTTTATCTGGGCTTTCCCTGTAGGTGCACAGCTCCGAACCACGACCGCGCCTTTGACTTCGATGAACGTGTAATGGCAGTCGGTGTCAGGGTATTTATGGGAATGGCGGAGGATATATTAAGCGCATCGGAAGATCAAAATCAGATGCTCGGCGATGCGCTTTGAGATCAGCCGCAGGCCATCACAAATCTGAGGGAGTCAACAATCAGCTTGATCTGACTCTCCGTGGCATACTGCAGCGGACAGTGGTGTGTTTTGTGGATGTAGTTGTAAGGATCCCAGCGGATTTCGTCGAGAAAATTAATTACGCTGTAATAGTCATAATTTCTGCCGTTGATCGTGATGCCCTCGTCCGGAACCATATTCGCCAGAATTCGCTCAACGGTTTCGGTGTAGGGAAGGTCGTATTCCTTCATTTTTATCCGCACGTAGGTGTAGGCGCCGCCGATCAGAAAACCGCAGAGAATGACGAGAATCAGAACCAGCCCCAGAAGTTTTTTAAAAAAGCGCAGCATGGAAATTCCCTCCTTTCATATATCTGTGCGGGACGGATTTTCGGATTTAGCTATTAAAGCACAATTTCGGGCGAAACACAAGTGAAGGCATTATGAACGGAAGCAACATGAAAATGGTCAGCTGCTGTTTGATATCTCCGCTGCTTCAGATCGATCAGTCGGCGGAACGTTTATGAGCAGGGGGCAAAGCGGAGTGCGGGTATCCGCTTTTCCTGCAGTATACAAAGGAGAAGATGCAGATGATTCATTCCGTCACAGTTTATCTCGGTGCTATGCCGGGAAACGATCCCATATTTATGAAAGCGGCCGCAGAGCTCGGAAACTGGATCGGCGCAAACGGGAAGCGTCTGGTCTACGGAGGATCAAAGGCCGGGCTGATGGGAGAGCTGGCGAAGAGTGCGCTTCTGGCCGGCGGTGAAGTGATCGGTGTTGAGCCGCAGTTTTTCATTGATGCCGAGCTCCAGCTCGATGGCCTTACGCAGCTCATCGTCACGAAGAACATGACGGAGAGAAAGGCGAAGATGCTGGAGATAGGCGATGCCTTTATCGCTTTTCCCGGCGGAACGGGAACGCTGGAGGAGATCTCGGAGGCGGCTTCAAAGGTTTCGCTTGCACTCATGAGTTCCCCGGTGATTTTTTATAATCTGAACGGCTATTATGATGATTTGAAAAAAATGTTTGAAAAAATGATCGCCTGCGGTTTATCCTCTGCTGGAAGACAAAAAGGGATCTATTTTGCGGAGAATCTGGAGCAGATTATTGAGATCCTTGGGAACTGAGGCTGTTTAAGAGGAATATGACCATGAGACTGTCGGACACAGTAGTACTCGGAAATACAGGGATTCGTGTCTCAAGAGTGGGCTTCGGCGTGCATCCGCTCGGTCCGTCGCGGATGAATTTATCTCTTCCGGACGGTGCGGAGCTTATGCTCTATGCTTACCGAAACGGGATCCGTTTTTTTGACACGGCGCAGTTTTACCGGACGTACCATTATGTCAAAGCAGCGCTCGAACGGATCCGCGCGGACGATGCATTTGAAGAAGTGCCGGTGATTTCAGGGAAGTCTCTGGCAGAATCCTATGAGGATATGACAGAGGCAATCGATGAGGCACTGAGGGAGACGGGGCTCGACAGGCTTGATCTGTTTCTGATGCATCAGGTTGCGGCCGATTACGGAGAGGAACGTGAAGGTGCGAAAAAGGCGCTCCTGGATGCCCGGAAGCAGGGGAAAATCCGCGCGGCCGGCATTTCCACACATCATCAGGACGCTGCGGCTTTTGCGGCAGCGGATCCCGAACTGGATGTCGTCTTTGCACTCTATAATTATACAGGTCTCGGCATTCGCTGCGGCGATGCCCCCGGCAGCGCTGCGGGGATGCTTTCGGCGCTGAAAAGCTGCCGTGCCGCCGGAAAAGGTGTCTATACGATGAAAGTATTCGGAGGCGGCAATCTGACACGGGATTATCAGACTGCAGTAAGACATGTGTTTTCGGATTGTGCGGATACGATTGAGGCCGCGGTAATCGGTTTTACTTCGAAGCGTGAAATTGACGAACTGGGTCTTCTTATGACCGGAGAAATGGAGGCAGCCTATAACCCGCCGACAGACCATAAAAGGCTGAGAATTGACCGCGGGGATTGTATGGGCTGCGGCACCTGTGTTCGGATCTGTGCGTCCGGCGCGATGCATTACAGCAGGGAGGACGGTCTCGCCGAAATTGACTATGAAAAATGTGTCAGCTGTCATTACTGTGCAATCGCCTGCCCGGAGAGAGCCATTGTGTTTTGGTGAAAGTTATCAACTCTTATATTGCCTGCCGGCGAGGAGATGACTTATACTGCTTGATAAGGCAAGCCGTTTCGGCAGTATACGCGCTGCTGTTTCTTTTAGAAGGGGTATCACGTCAGGCAGACATTTTTAAAGATAGGAAAAGAACCGATGAGAGGACTTTACACATCAAAAACCGATATCAGACATAAGATTTTCACGGAGATTGCGAGGCTTGCCTATGAAGGTACAGATCCGAGAGAGCTCGAAAATCTGCCGTATAAGATTGTTCCGGGCGAAATTGCGACTTACCGTGAGAGTATTTTCCTCGAGCGGGCAGTCGTTGGTGAGCGCCTTCGGGTGGCAATGGGGATGTCCCTGCGGCCGGTTTCCGAACATGCGCCGATTGCACAGGGAGTTGAGAAGAGCGTGATCGAAGAAAAATACTATGAGCCGCCGCTGATCAATGTGATTAAATTTGCCTGCAATGCATGTCCCGAGAAGAGAGTGCTCGTCACAGAGGGCTGTCAGGGCTGCCTTGAACATCCATGCTCGGAAGTATGTCCGAAAAAGGCAATTCATCTTGTAAGCGGTCGCTCACAGATTAATCCGGAGCTCTGCATCAAGTGCGGAAAATGCGCCGAAGCATGTCCCTATAATGCGATTATCACCCAGGAACGACCCTGCAAAAAAGCCTGCGGCATGGATGCGATTCATTCGGATGAGTACGGCCGCGCGGAGATCGATCAGAACAAATGTGTTTCCTGCGGGCAGTGTCTTGTGAGCTGTCCTTTCAGCGCGATTGTCGATAAAGGCCAGATCTATCAGACGGTCATGGCGATCAAGAGCGAGACACCGGTCTATGCGATTCTTGCGCCTGCGATTGCCGGTCAGTTTAAGGGAATGAAGAACACCAAGATCCGCAATGCGTTCAAGGCGATCGGCTTCACGGACGTCCGGGAGGTCGCGATCGGCGCGGACCTGTGTACAATCGAGGAGGCAAAGGACTTCATGGAAGAAGTTCCGTCGAGGCTGCCGTTTATGGCAACCTCCTGTTGTCCGGCGTGGTCGATGATGGCGAAAAAGCTGTTCCCGGAGCAGGCGAAGTGCATTTCCATGGCTCTGACCCCGATGGTTCTGACGGCACGTCTGATCAAACAGAAAGAGCCCGGATGCAAGATCTGCTTCATCGGTCCCTGTGCCGCGAAGAAGCTGGAGGCGAGCCGCAGGACGATTCGGAGCTATGTCGATTTTGTCCTGACCTTTGAGGAGGTCTGCGGCATGTTTGATGCAAAAAATGTCCGCTGGACCGATATTCCGGAAGGCGAACCGCTCTTAAGGGCGAGTGCGGATGGTCGCGGCTTTGCTGTAAGCGGCGGTGTGGCAAATGCTGTTGTCAAGGCCATTAAGAGAATGGATCCGGAACGGGAAGTGAAGGTGATGAGTGCAGAGGGGCTCAACAACTGCAAAAAGATGCTGCAGTTGGCAAAGGCCGGAAAATACAACGGCTATCTTCTCGAGGGCATGGCCTGTCCGGGCGGCTGCGTAGCCGGTGCCGGAACACTTGAGCCGATTAAGAAGTCGGCCGCTGCGCTTGAGACAATGAAGAAGGAAGCCGCATTTGAGGAGTGCTGTGACACAAAATATGAGGATCGGCTGAAGCAGCTGGAAAAGCTGGATCTGTAAAGCGGACCTTAAAAGCGAATCACAGACAGTTGGGTTAAGAAAATGCAGCGTGATTTTTAGGGAAAGGGAAATTGGGAGGAGAGTATGGATCGGTCATACAGAAGAAATTTTTCGGCAACGCTTCTGTCTATTCTTAAAGTGCTGCTTGGACTTGCCGCAGCCGGGATCCTGGTGTTTGAGATCATCGGACTCGTCGGACTTTCGGCGGTCGGACTGACCGGCATTTTGCAGCAGGCTGTCAATGAAGCCGCGGAGACGGCAAAAAATAACGCTAATCTTGCAATTACGGAAGAACAGCTGAACGCACTGACTCAGCTGATCTCTTCCGTGGGACAGCAGCTGGCCTTCCTCGGAATCATGATTCTGCTTCCCGCCATGATCGGGCCGCTTCTTGAAGTGCTTGACGGCATCGGCGCCCTGATGCTCAGGATATCCGGAAAGGGCGGCAGAATCATTCAGGCTGTTCATTTTCTGAGAATGCTTCTCTGGTTCGCTGTTGTTGTCGACCTCGTTGGAGACATCATTTTTGTCATCATTTACGGGAGCCATTTTATTGAATTGTCCGGATATACAGCCGGCAGTACCGCACTTATCATAGGGGTTGTTGTGGTCCTGCTGCTCCTTATTTCCCTGTTTTGCTTCCAGGCGTTCTGTTATCAGAAGGATTTGGTTCAGGTATTCGGAACCGTCAGCCGGGATGCAGTCGACGGCGATCCGAACTTAAGAAAAAATCATCTCAGCTTTTTGAGTATACTCGGGATGCTGGTTTCGTTCATTCCGCTGATAATCTCAGTGTACTTTGTGATGAATTCGGGGACGCAGCAGACCGGGAATTCTCCGCTCATTATGAAGCTTGCGGCGGCATACTGTGTGGTCAATACCTTGCGTTATCTGCTGGTGATGATCTGTAATGAATCTCTGAAGGAAGAGTTCAGTGCCCGTGGGAAGGTGATCCGGAGTTCAATTGGCCGGAAGGCAGGAATTCTGGCTGTATTTGCGGCCTGCATTGCCGGAACGCTGTACTTCAAGGTAAGCCATGTGTCGGAGATGGAAAATGAATTATCAGTGATGGTAAAACTCTCAGATGCAGATATTTCTGCTGAAGATGTCAATGATCAGGATGTTGAGGGCCTGATTGCACTTGCGGAAATGATGGGAGTGACGCCGGAGTTCAAAGAGAAGGTGGATTCCTATGAGGTGATTGCGGACGAATATATAGCGGTTCAGAAGAAAACGAATGCGACCGCCGAGGAAATCGCTGCGGCAGATGAAAAACTCGCGTCACTGAAAGCAGAGATCGCAGAGATTGATCAGAGTACATTGCCGACGGGGGATCTGATTTACGCCGGGGCGGTTGCACTTCGGATTCAGAAGAAGCTTGCCGAGGTTTCACCGGAGATGGCAGCGCAGATGGCGGCGGCCAATACCGTGGCGCAGTCGGTGGCGGTGTCCGGAACACAGAGCTCCGGAACTTCGGCAGATGGAACACAGAGCTCCGGAACCCCGGCAGAAGGATCGTCGAGTGCCGGAAGTCCGGCGGTCGGAACGTCAGGGATAGCGGCGGTCGGAACGGAGGGGGCGTCCAATTAATAATAACTTTCAAAAATGGAATGGATGAACCTGCGGCCCGCGAATCGCGGGCCGTATGTTCGCAATCGGCAAAGAAAACATGCGGCGGCATATTTTCTTTGCCGGCTTATGTGCAAGGGAGGCGGGAGGACATGAAGATCAGGGACGCAGAGCTTAAAGATGCCGGAAGAATTCTTGAAATATACAGCTATTATGTGAGAAAAACTGCGATCTCGTTTGAGTATGAGGTTCCTTCTGACGAAGCATTCAGACTTCGAATGGCGAACATTATGACGGATTATCCTTATCTGGTCATCGAGGACGAGGGGGAGATAAAGGGGTATGCCTATGCGGGGCGGTTTCACGAGAGAGCTGCTTACAGCCGCTGCGCAGAGCTCTCAATCTATGTGGAACGAAATGCAAGGGGAAAGGGCTGTGGAAGACAGCTCTATGAGGCACTTGAGAGAAGGCTTCTGGAGATGGGGGTGCTGAATCTGTATGCCTGTATTGCGGATCCGATTTTGGAAGATGAGTATCTGACATGCGACAGTGAGAAATTTCATGCGCGTCTCGGATATGTGAAGGTCGGTGAATTTCACAGGTGCGGGTACAAATTCGGCCGCTGGTATAATATGATCTGGATGGAAAAAATGTTCGGGGCGCATGCGGAAGGAACAGAATGATTGATTGAGGTGTGAAATTATGATCGGGGTAATTGTAAACGTCATTGCGGTACTGGTCGGAAGCACGGTGGGACTTGTCTGCCGGAAAGGCATTCCGGCTAAATTCAAAGATGCCATTATGCTGGCCATCGGGATCTGTACGCTGTACATCGGGATTAAGGGCTCGCTCAAAGGAGACAATGAGCTGGTGGCGATTATTTCCATGGTACTGGGTGTTGCTGCGGGAACTGCGCTTGATTTGGATGGTAAGGTAAACGGGCTTGCGCTTAAGACAGAAAAGCGGTTCAGCTCCGATCAGGGAGATGGCAACACGTTTGCGCAGGGTCTGGTGACTGCATTTCTCCTCTGGTGCGTAGGGGCGATGACGATTGTCGGCTCACTTGAAGCCGGTATCAACGGAAGCAGCAGTATGCTTTATACAAAATCATTGCTTGATCTGATCTCTTCTTCGATGCTTGCCTCCAGTCTCGGCGTCGGAGTGATCTTTGCTGCGGTGCCGCTTGCTGTCTTTCAGGGCGGTCTCGTGCTTCTCTCCGGTTTTCTTTCGCCGATTCTCACAGAGGCCATGATTGGAGAGATCACCTGTGTCGGGTCGCTGTTGATTGTGGCCCTGGGCTTTAATCTTATGGGCATGACGAAGATCAAAGTGGTGAATTTTCTGCCTGCAATTTTCTTTGCTCCCTTTGTGTGCCGGGCAATGGAACTTGTGATGGCATTTGCGGGGACATTATGAATTATTCGATTGATCCGGCGAGCACACTTCCCGCGTACATCCAGATTTACCGGTTTCTTCGGGAAGATATTATAAAAGGTGCGTATCCGCTCGGCAGCAGGCTTCCGTCAAAGAGGATGCTTGCAGAAGAAACGGGAGTGAGCGTGATTACAGTCAAGCATGCCGTTGAACTTCTCTGCGATGAGGGCTATGTGGAGACACGGGAGCGGAGCGGCTGCTATGTCATTTTTAAACAGGACGACTTTCAGGATGCCGCTGCTCCCGTCACCGGGACAGGAATTCCGGTAACGGGAACGGTGCAAAGCCAGGGGGAGTTTCCGTTTTCAGTGCTGGCGAAGACGATGCGCAGGGTGATTCTCAATTACGGTGAGAGGATTCTTACGAAATCTCCGAGTCAGGGATGTCCGGAGCTGCGCTCTGAGATCTGCGCTTATCTCGCCAGAAGCCGCGGAATTTATGTCTCTCCGGGACAGGTTGTGGTCGGATCGGGTGCGGAATACCTGTATGGGCTCATTGCCCAGCTGCTTGGGCGGGAGACAATCTTTGCAATCGAAAATCCGTCATATGAAAAGATCAGAAAAGTATACGAGGCTTTTGGAAATGTCTGTGATCCGCTGACGCTCCGGCCGGACGGCATTGATTCAGCGGAATTGCGCCAGTCGGGAGCGGCTGTGCTGCATACAACGCCGTTTAACAGTTTTCCGACGGGGATATCGGCAGACAGCTCTAAAAAGCATGAATATCTGAGGTGGGCAGAGAAGAGAGATGCCCTGATCATAGAGGATAATTACGAGTCGGAGCTTACGGTCTCGAGCAAGGCAGAGGACTCGCTGTTTTCGATGTCCGGCGGAAAAGGCGTGATCTACGTCAATACTTTTTCCAAAACGATTGCGCCGTCTATTCGGATCGGGTATATGATTTTGCCGGGGGAACTTACGGAGCGCTTTATGGAAAAACTGGGCTTTTATTCCTGTACAGTGCCTGTGTTTGATCAGTATGTTCTTGCCGAATTGATTCACAGCGGAGATTTTGAAAGACATATCAACAGGGTCCGGAGGAAACGGCGCCGGCAGGCGGCTTTGGACAATCCCTGACAAATGGCACCGGAAAGGTGTCAGCTGCCGGAAATTTAATAAAGAAGGTGTCTGACTAAGCAGATGAAAGAAGTGAAGGAGCGAATTTGGGCGGCTGCGCCGGAGATCAAAGAGACTGCGCATCGGATTTATGTGGATCCGGAAATCGGAAATCGTGAATTTCACGCGGTTGAAGCACTGACCGGACTTTTAAAAAGGTATGGGTTCGACATTAAAAAAGGGGTGTGCGGGCTTGAAACTGCCTTTATTGCCACTTATAAAGGTACAAAGGCGGGACCGGCGGTCGGTTTTCTGGCGGAATATGATGCGCTGAAAGGGATGGGGCACGCCTGTGGTCATCATCTGATCGGCGCACTGGCCTCCCTGAATGCAATTGCCTTAAGAGAAGCCGTCGATGAATACGGAGGAGAAGTGCGGGTCATCGGGGCACCGGCGGAAGAGACCGCCGGCGGGAAGGTAGTTCTTGCTGAAGCAGGAATCTATGACGATCTGGCCTGCGCGATGCTGGCCCATCCGTTCGGCCGTCATGCAGCCAGCGGAACAATGAACGCGATTAACTCCGAGCGCTTTGAATTTTTCGGGAAAAGTGCCCACGCAGGGGCGGCACCGGAAGAAGGCATTAATGCGCTGAATGGGGTTCTGGAAACCTTCAATCAGATCAACGCGCTGCGCCAGCACATCCGGTCGGATGCGAAGATATCCGGGATTATTCCGAACGGAGGAAAAGCGGCAAATATTGTGCCGGATTATGCAAGCGCTGAATTTTACATTCGGGCAAAGGATTCCGCGTATCTGAAAATTTTGAGCGAACAGGTGAAAAACTGTGCGCGCGGTGCTGCGTTGGGAACTGGGAATCGGCTTGAAATCACGAATTTCGAGGGCTGGTATGATGATCTCCATACCAATCAGGCCCTCAGCCGCCGGGCTGTGGAATACACCAGGAAGTGCGGTGTGACTCAGAGCATGGAGCCGGAATATGCAGCCAGTTCCTCAGATATCGGAAATGTGAGCTATCGCTGTCCCGCGATTCATCAGTGGTTTGACGTGACCGGTGATCCGAAGATCGGCATTCATACGCCGGAGTTTCTCACGGCGGCGGACACTGATTATGCTTACGAACAGATGCTCATCGTGTCCGAGGCATTTGTCCGGACCGCCGAGGATATTCTGCGCGATCCGGAGTTTCTCGCGGCTGTTAAAGCAGAGCATCAGCGCTTTTTATCTGCCTGTCTTAAAAATACAGATCCGGATATTGAAGGCGGTATGTGAGGAATCAGCCAAGTGTCATGCCGCCGTCGCACAGCCAGTTTGAGCCGTTTACATAAGAGGCTTCATCCGAGCAGAGATAAACAACGACATTTGCCATTTCCATCGGTTCAGCCGGACGGCCCATCGGTCCGAGTGTGACGTTGTCCAGCGGATTTTCATAAGTGCTCTTGTACTGTTCAAGAATGCGGCGGAACATCTCCGTATTGACCCAGCCGGGAGAGATGGAATTGACGCGGACGCCGTTTCCGCCGTTTTCATTGGCGGCATTTTTTGTCATCTGGATAACGGCTGCCTTGGAAGCGCCGTAGGCGATCTCTCCGGCATAGCCGAACATACCGGAGACGGAGCCGAAATTGACGATGGCACCGCATTTCTGAGCCTGCATAATGGGAAGGCAGGCGTGCATCATGAGAAATGTGCCGAAGGCGTTGATTTCAAAAACACGCTTCGCCATCTTCAGATCATATTCCTCTGTGCGGCTGTTGTTGGGACCTTCAATGCCTGCCAGATTAATCAGGTAATCGATGCGGCTGAACTTGTCCATGACCTTTCTGACAGCGGTTTCAACGCTGTCCGGATCCGATACATCGACTGCCAGGCAATAGCCGTGATCTTCATCCAGGCCGAGGCGGTCGGCAGCTTTTCTGGCTGCCTCTTCACGAATATCCATCAGGACGGCAATGGCACCGTTATCTGTGAATTTTTTGACGATTGCGGTTCCCATCTCTCCGCCTGCTCCGGTTACAATGGCAACTCTGCCGATAAAATTGTACATTGTCATATCATAAATTCCTTTCCGAAATCAGATTCCTTTATCTGTTTTGCCGCAGCATACCAAAGGAACTGCCGGCGGCAGGCTCTTTGGTTTTTATGTTTATTCCCGTTGCTTTTAGATTGCTTTTTTGTTTTGATATTATTCCCGTTGCTTTTAGATTACTTTTTGTTTTGATATCGTGTCGGATCAGATTTTTCCGAGAATTTCTACAGCGGCGCCGCAGGCTTTTTCAAAGTATGCCTTTATCCATTCGAGGTGCGACTCCGACGGCGGCAAAAAGGTTTCCGGTGTTCCGCCTATGTTGCGAAGCTTCGGAACGCCCAGGTCATGGTAAGGCAGAAGCGTGATTTTTTGAAGCTTTAATTCCTTATATAGTTCACCGGTTCTTCGGATGAGCTCCTCTGAATCATTGAGTCCGCTGATAAGCGGCATGCGAAGCTGAATTTTGTCGCGGAGCAGCGGATCCTCCGCAAGCATTCTGAGGTTTTTGATAATTTGCTCATTGCCGTGTCCTGTGCAGATCTGATGCGTTTTACTGTCAATGCATTTCATGTCATACAGCACACAGGTGACATGGCTTTTTCCGGCCATGTGCCGCAGAAAGTCTCCGTCGCCGTATCCTGAGGTGTCCAGACAGACACGAATTCCTTCTCTTGCAGCGAGATCCGTCAATTCTTCGGAAAATGCTCTGTGTGTCAGCAGCTCGCCGCCGCTTATGGTCATGCCTCCGCCGGTTCTGTCGTAAAATTCTTTGTCCTGCAGGACAGCATGCATGACTTCTTCCGGCGACATTTCGCGCGCGACAGGGCGCAGCGCGCCGGCATAACAGAAATCAGTGCAGTCAAAACAGAGGCTGCACCGATTGCGGTTGATATTAATGCGGCTGTCGGAATCTACAAAAAGCGCGTTTTTGGGGCAGTGCGACAGGCAGTAACCACAGTGAATGCAGCTGTTCGGCATGCGGATGAGCTCCGGATCATAACGGATAAGCTCCGGATTGTGGCACCAGCGGCATTGGAGCGGACAGCCCTTCAGGAAGACTGTCGTGCGGATGCCGGGGCCGTCTTCCGTGGAATATTTTTGAATGTTTCCAATCAGTGCAGTTGTCATAGTCCTTTTAAAAATCCTGCGGCAGTTGTGAACTGAAAATGCGGGTGTCCTGAGCCGCGGCAGTTGTGAACTGAAATGCTTGTGCTGTCAAAGTCATCGCAGCTGTGTAAGAGGAAGGCGCATAGTAATATCAGGTGTGTTCAAAATGTGCCGTTCTGCAGATAATGGTGTCCTGAGCACTCTTATCAAGCTCTGTAAAATAAGCCATGTAGCCGGCCACGCGGACCATCAGTCCTTTGTGCAACTCCGGATGAATCTGTGCATCTTTTAGAGTTTCAGTGTCCACAACATTGATCTGAATGTGCTCGCCCCCGTGCTTAAAATAAGTTTTGATCACCGCTTCGATGCTGTTGAGCCCTTTTTCGCCCTCCACGCCTTTCGGGTCGAATCGAAGGTTGAACAGTGCGCCGTCATGGAAAGCAGACTGCCCCATTGAAGCGACGGATTTGACAGTTGAGGTGGGACCTGACAGATCGCGTCCCATCATCGGAGAGGCATTGTCACAGAAGGGTTCTCCTGCCTTGCGGCCGTCCGGCGTAGCTCCTGTTACCTGTCCGTGGGAGACATTGACGGTCTGGGAATGGACATTGAAGGAGTAGCGGCCGCCGCGCGCATCCGGCCATTCCTGAACATTTTCGGCGATAAACTGCATCATTTCGCGGTAGATGCCATCCACATATTCATTGTCATTTCCGAATTTCGGTGCCCGGTTGAGCAGAAGCTGGCGGATCCGCTCGCCGTTTTCCTCCTCGAAGTTTGTGTCACAGGCATGGATGAGCTCAGCCATGGTCAGACGTTTTTCTTTAAATACGCAGGTATCGATTGCCGCAATGGAGTCGGCGAGATTGGCCGCGCCGGTGATGTAGAGGCCGGCAGTGGAGTATTTCGCACCGCCGTGCTGTACGGAGCGGCCGCTTTCTACACAGCCTTTTGTGAGCATGCTCGCAAAGATGACGGGATATCTTGTCATATGCATGGACTGCATTACGTTGTAGCCGTCACAGATCATGCGGTAAAAATAGAGAATCTGCTTTTTGAGGGCAGACTTGAAATCTTCAATGTTTCGAAACGTCATGGGATCTCCGGTCTGAAGCCCCATCAGCTTTCCGGTATCGGGGTCGATACCGTTGTGCAGGACAATGTTGACCATTTTTCCCATGTTGACATAGCCGGCGTCCGGTGAGCCGTCGGTGGAACCGCCGCCCGGACCGGGCTGAATGCAGCCGACGATGGTCCAGTCGCGGGCCTCTTCAAGACTGCAGCCTTTTTCGAGCGCCATTTTCATGGCAGCATCATCATTAAAGAAACCTGGGTTGGCCTGTCCGTCCTGTATCATCTCACAGCCCTTGCGGATGAGAGCTTCCGGTGTACCGTCAAAGACGCGGACTGCCATGACGGGCTGAGTCGTCTTCAGCTGATTCGCCGCTTCGAGGCAGACATAGGACAGTTCGTTGGAGGCATCCCTGCCGTCGGGAGTCTGTCCGCCGACAATCAGGATCTCCCACATGGGATACCCGGCAAAGCCGGTCGCATACCAGCGGTCACGCACTTCGTAGACCTCGCAGGATTTCAGATAGAGCGCGCAGAGCATTTCAAAGGCATCCGCTTCGGAGATGGTCTTTTCCTCTAAAACATCTTTTTTATAAAATGGCCACATATACTGATCGAAGCGGCCGAAGCCGTTGGCTGTGGTACAGACCTCGATATGAAAATAAACATGCGCAAACCAGACCGTCTGCAGTGCCTGCATAAAGGTTTTCGGCGGATTTTCGGGAACCCACCGGCAGTTGTCTGCAATTGTGAGGAGCTCTTTCCTGCGTTTTTCGTTGGTACATTTCCCCGCCTGTCTCTCTGCCTCGTCTGCCATTCGGTGAGCGTACGTGATGAGACCGCGGCACTGGATGATGCAGGCCTGCCAGTAATTGATCTTTTCTTCATCGAGCTGGCATTTCGGCAGTATATTGTTGATATTTTTCTGACATTCATCCATATAGCCTCTGAGACCGACGGAAAGCAGCTTTTCGTGGTCGCAGGTGGTTTCACCGGAAACACCGTTCGTCAGACCGACTGTGATGATATCGTCCGCCATGCATTCCACGGTGTGAGGGGGAAGAGCAGGCCTTGCAATATCCTGCATGGCCTTGCCCTCCCAGTAGGGCAGTGTCTTCAGAATGAGGTCCCGGTCTTCCGGGGAAATATCATAGGGGTCTTTTGTGCGCACCGGAAATTCATCCAGTTCCTTCAGGTAAAACTGTGTACTGGATTGAAATTCAGGGTGCAGGTTTGCGCCGCGGTAGCGGTTGGTCGCCGTTCCGACGATGAGTTCGTCCTCCTGGATCAGCGTTGTCATGTGTTCCATAATGTAATTTACGACTCTGGCGCGGAAGATCGGGACTGCGTCACCGGCGAATTTCTGATAAGCTTCTGTCGCCAGGACCAGCCGCTCGGCGGTAATGGCCGGGCGGGTGTCCCATAATTTATTTCTCATTTTTAAAATGCGGTCGGTTAACTGCATAGCGGTTTCTCCTTTGAGGCGGAGCTGTATTTATTTAAGATGCTTTCGGCCTGTTTTGCGGCGGCGCGGCAAATGTACCGCCCCCTGCCTTTTTGCAGGCGCGCTTCGGGAAAATGACATTTAACGATTAACCTTCACAATTATAAATAAAATGAGCCGGTGTTTGCAACATAAGAATTCGGCCGCCTTGAATCTGAGCCGGTGTTTGCAGCATAAGAATTCTGACACCTTTAATCCCGCCGCTTTATATGAAATATCCGTACCTGTCTTTGTTCCTTTTCCGCCAGGCTGAAAATCCGGGCAATCCGGTCGGCCTGCCCGGCTCATGTTCTTGCGGACGGTTAAAAATTACCATATAATGAAGTATCGGACAGCTGTGCCGGATTTGTCACGATGACAGAAGCAGCATGCGGTCTGACATGCGGACAGGGAAGAAAGGAGCCGGCCATGGAAGCGTACAGCGAAGAAAAAGGACTGATGATCGAACTAAAGGGCAGGATTGACAGCACTAACGCGGAACAGTTTGAAAAAGAAATTTTCGAAAAATGCAGCGGTGCAGATAAAACAGCGGGCGTGACACTGGATGCGAACCGGCTGGAATATATTTCTTCTGCCGGTCTTCGGGTTCTTATGAAATTGAAAAGGATACAGTCAGAAATAAGGGTGGTCAATGTTTCTCCGGAGGTCTATGACATTTTTGAGGTCACAGGCTTCTGTCAGATCCTGGATGTCAAAAAGAAAATGCGCACTGTCTCTATCGAGGGCTGTGAAATGATCAGCGAAGGGTTAAGCGGAAAGGTATACCGGCTTGATCCGGAAAATATCATTAAGGTTTATCTTCCGGAGGTGCGCTTCCGGGATATAGAACGCGAGCTGAACTGTTCAAAGCAGGCTTTCATCAGCGGAATTCCGACAGCAATTTCCTACGACATCGTGAAAGTCGGGAATGCTTACGGCGCCGTCTACGAGATGCTGAATGCAGAGCTTCTCGGAGCCCGTATGACGGCAAATCCTGATAAAGCCGATTTTTATATTGACCGGTTCACGGAGCTTGCGCTGCAGCTGCATCACACGGACGGATCAGCCATGGGACTTCCGAAAATGAAGGACAACTATCTGTCGATGCTGCCGGATCTTAAGCGGCTGCTTTCAGAGGAAGACATTGCGGTTCTTCGAAGAATAATTGAGGCAATCCCCGATCGCAATACACTCATTCACGGAGATCTTCATACGAAGAATATCATGGTTCAGGGAGAAGAACTCATGCTGATTGATCTCGGGGACCTGAGCATCGGACACCCGATGATCGAGGTGACCAACTGCTATTCCGTCTTTGTTGCACAGATCGAAAAGATTCCGGAGCGGGCAGAAAAATTTCTGGCAGTGAGCCCTGAAATGGCAGCGCATATCTGGGAACGTTTTGAAGAGAAGTATTTTCCGGGTGCGGGACCGGAGGCAAAGAAGCTGATCTTCGGCCTCTGTCAGCTGTTCGCGCTCATGAGGGCAGTATTTGCCACATCGAAAAATCCGGAGATGCACGAAATCTTCAATGCGGTGTTCTGCAATCTGAAGATGAATGCGGACAACATGATTTCGCTTATGCAGGCGGCGGACCCGCTTTTTCTGTAAGCATGCATTTTTCTTTTTTAATCCAGGGTCAGTTTCCGGCACGCCGAAGCGAGCGAGTCGAGTGTTGAGCACGAGACCATTGTACAGAGAGCGGCAAAGGTCTGCGTGCTGTTCAGATATTTCCACCTGTTCCCGGGAATCGGATTGAGCCAGATCACCTGGCCGGCTTTGCTCCTGGCAGCCAGCAGTGCTTTTACGGCACGCTTCTGATCGATGGTTTTTGCATCAGAGAGGATTAGCAGCGTTGCGGAAGAAGTGAGCTCCGCAGGTTTAGCACTGAGGAGTGTTCCGAGCGCTGTTCCGAGATCGGTCCCTTTTCCGTAAAGACCGGTTTTTCTGACATAGCTTCTGAAGAGATCCATGTTCTCGAGGTCAAAAGGATCTGCTCTTTTGGCGGTTTCGGAGAACAGCCAGACGCTGGAATCAGCACTGCTTTTGTGGAGTTCCTCTATAAAACGGAGCGCGAATTCGGAAAAGCAGATCATGGAGGCAGAGACATCGCAGAGAATGACGAGTCTGTGCTTTTTCGCGTGTTTTCTTCGGTAGACCAGCTGATGGAAATGTCCGCCTGACTGAAGGCTTTTCCTGATTGTCCTTCGGAAATCGAGAGCTCCGGAATGTCCTGCGGCTTTTTTCTTAGAGGAACGTTCACGGTTGATCCTTGCGGAAATCGTCCGGATCATCATAGCTGCTTTTGGAATTTCTGCGTCCTTAAATTCGGAAATGTCACGGTAGAGAATTCCGATCTCCGGATCCGCTGCCCGGCCACCTGTGCCCGCGTCTTCCAGCTTCATCTGCTGCTCAAGCAGTGTTCTGGTAAAGACGGAGTGGATGAATTCCGTAAACAGCTTCGGCTCTTTTCCGAGACTTTTCTTATAAGTGTCTGTAAGGCGGCGCAGCCGTTCTCTTGCCTCCCCGGGCATGAGCACATAGGTTTCGAGCTGCTCATCGGTGAGCGCTGTCGGCACGCCCTGCTCGCGCAGAGAAGCTTCTGCCTCAGACTTTTTCATTTCGAGCTTCTGCTCACGCTCCAGCTGTTCCTTTGCCTGTAGGCGCATAGCTTCTTCCGAAATAAAAAATCCGTCAAATACCCGGCTGAAGGTAATCTGTTCCTCGCGGGTTTTGGCAAAAATGGAGGAGAGAGCTGCTTTCAGCTGCGTGCGGTCATCGACACCTAAAAGACAGATGATTCTGCAGGCATCAGCGGTTTCATCGGCTGCGGCGGTCAGACCTTCCTTCCTGAGCGCGCTTGTGAACAGGGCCATTTTTTCAAGGTATACCGATTGATCTGTCATTCTTATGTTTCCCCGGCGGGACCTCCGTGCGCGTGCTTTATGTCAGAACCCTTTTGTTTCGCTGCAGATCCTTTTGTCTGCGGGATCGAAAGCTTAAAGCTCAGTCAAACAATTCTGCTGCGGTCTCCATGTCCTCATGATTTTTCAGAAGAAAGCCCTCTGTTAGGCGGACGGCATCCGGCGTAAGCTCGCGGATGCCGAGCGCATCGAGAGCAGCGGCCCAGTCCAGCGTCTCGGCAATGGAAGGCTTTTTGAGAATGGCCTCGCAGTCCCTGAGCTTCTTTACTGCCTGTGCCACATGAAGGCTCAGTCCGGCATCAATATTCGGAAGCTTAGCGCGAAGGATCGCCAGTTCTTTTTCAAGATCCGGGTATGGGATATTGAGATAGGCACAGCGCCTGCGGAGCGCTTCGGACAGCGGTCTTGCCTGATTGGAGGTCAGGACAACAAATGGGAGTGAGCGGGCTTTTATTGTCCCGATCTCAGGAATTGTGACCTGCATTTCTGAGAGCAGCTCGAGAAGGAAGGCTTCAAACTCTTCATCGGCTTTGTCGATTTCATCGATGAGCAGAACCACCGGCTTTTCGGAGAGGATGGAAGTGAGCAGCGGGCGTTCGAGCAGGTAATCGCTGCTGAAGAGATCCTGCGTTTCGATCCCGCGGTGTTCATCGGCCATGCCGATCTGAATAGATAGAAGCTGTTTCTGGTAGTTCCATTCGTAGAGGGCTTTGCTCTCGTCGAGCCCCTCATAGCACTGGAGGCGGACGAGGTCACGGCCGAGGGCGGCAGCCATTACTTTGGCGATTTCGGTTTTACCGACACCTGCCGCTCCTTCGATGAGCAGCGGGCGGCCGAGTGAAAGCGCTACGGTCAGGATGGTTGCGGTGGTGTCATCGCAGATGTAGTTGGCATCATCAAGCCTGGATTTTAATTCAGCGTAAGTCATGGGAGGTCCTTTCTGTATTCGTCATAACGTGCTGTACACGTTTTTCTGTTCGTTATCATGTGCGAGAAAACTTGCCGGCGGCAAGTTTTCCGGTTTGACTCAGTATGCAAAAGGAGCTGCGGCAGCAAACTTTGCTGCAAAAACAGCGCACTGCGGGAGTCATCGGTAAAGTGCGCGGTGAAGCGGGAGAAAATCTCTTAAGGCGCATTTTAACAAAAGCACGGTGAAATTGCAAAAGACGGCTGTTTATGGCGAGTTATTCAGTGCAGCCCGGTCTTTGCTCCCGGTGGTTTCTTCTGCATAAGCGGGAATCATACAGATATGGTAAAATCATGAACTTTTGAAAACATCTTGAAAATGGAACCCGGGGATGCTAAGCTTTCTGCAAATTTTTTAAGCTGCGGATTCATTATGAAGCCGCATGCAAATCAGGAAAGGAACCGCTTATTGGAAAGTAATTTTAGAACAGAGACGCAGGGAAAATGCGGGGGTGACTCCCTTTTTATTGTCATGCCGGCGTATAATGAAGAACAGAATATAGAGCGGGTAATCCGTGAATGGTATCCAAAGCTGGAAGGGAAATCCGTGCAGTCGGCACTTGTGGTGGCGGACAGCGGAAGCACCGACGGAACGCATGAGATTCTCCTTCGGCTTAAGAAGAGCGAATGTCCGAAGCTGAGGGTTCTTTCGGATACCGGAACCTGCCACGGGCCGAAACTGATGGCATTGTATCGTTATGCTCTGAATGAAGGGGCTGATTATATCTTTCAGACAGACTCTGACGGACAGACAAATCCGGCGGAGTTTGCCGCTTTCTGGAGGCACCGCAGGGAGTACGCTGCAATATTCGGAAAACGGACGGAGCGAGAGGACGGAAAAGAGCGGGTGCTGGTTGAGAAGGTTGTCTGTCTGCTGCTTCGGCATTATTTTAAGGTGCGGGTGCCGGATGCCAACGCGCCGTTCCGGCTCATGCGTGCGGGAGCTCTGGAAAAATATCTTGGCCGCCTGCCCGATGACTACCACATTCCGAATATTATGCTGACCGTATATTTTGTGCGCGGCGGGGAGCGGGTCAGATTCCCGGGAGTCTCTTTTAAGCCGAGGAGCGGCGGAAAAAGTTCAGTGAATTTTATAAAGATTGCGGGAACAGGGTTTCGTGCACTGCGGGATTTCACAAAGTTCAGGAAAGAACTGAACTGCAAAGAAGCAGCCCATCCGAAAACGCGCTGAGGCGGCAGCGGAAGTAAAATCGAAAAATGGAGGGGAAACGATGGCAGATGTCAAACTTGAAAACAGAGAGCTCAGGGTCGGAGTGAATCTTCATGGAGCTGAACTTGTGAGCCTTGTCAGAAAAAGCGATGACCGGGAATATATGTGGTCCGGAGACCCTGCTTTCTGGGGGCGTGTGTCTCCCGTGCTGTTTCCGTTTGTCGGAAAACTGAAGGACGGCGGGTATGTATATAAAGGCAATGTGATAAGCGGTGTTCCGCAGCACGGCTATGCGAGGGATTCGGAGTTTGTTCCTGCGGAACGGACGGAGGATACGGCGTGGTTTGAGCTTGTGCCTGATGAGACGTGGAAGAGCCGCTATCCGTTTGATTTTCTTCTGCGAATCGGTTACAGGCTCGAGGGGGCTTCTGTTCATGTGATGTGGACGGTGAAAAATACTTCCTCTGAAGATATGTTTTTCTCCATCGGAGCGCATCCGGCCTTCGTGATGCCTGAGGGCTGTTCCAAGGTGGGCTGTGCTTTGGATTTTCATATTCCATCGAACCGGCTCTGTGCGGGCGAGTTGAATGAGGACGGGCTTTTAAAGCCGGAGAGACGATCGTTTCCCTTGAGCGGCGGAAAGCTGATTCTCACTGAGGAACTGTTTGACAGGGATGCATTGATTATTGATTCTGCCGATCTTCATACGGTTTCGCTCGAAGGACCCGACGGAAAGGCCTTTATTCAGGTCCGTTTTGACGCGCCGCAGCTTGGGATCTGGTCTCCGGTCGGGAAAAAGGCACCGTTTGTATGCATTGAGCCCTGGTTTGGGAGAAGTGACAGGGTCGGATATGAGGGCGATCTCAGCGGCAGAGAATACGGAAATACGCTTTTGCCGGGGCATTCATTTAATAAAGAATATGTCATTGACATTCTTTAGAGGGACAAATAGAATAAGAACAGACTGTAATCCGGCTGTCCGGACAGGGGTCTCAATCCATTTTCGTTATTTCGCACAGCTGTATGCTGTTGATTGCGTATTTTTGAGCGCGAAAAAGATTATATATTTCCGCCATTTCAAGAGAAGTCTTCCGGGGCAGGTATGCCCGAGGAAGGCTTTTTTCGTTATAATGTGCAGAAAATGTGCCGGCGGCACGTCTGCCTGAAGTATACCAAAGGAGCCGCCGGCTGATGTCAGGGAGGCCTAGTGGTGAAAATGACAGCAGGCACTGTCTTTAGGAAATGAAACTTCCGACAGGAATGGGATCTTATGCCCGGACAAGGAGATACAGACATGGAGTATGCAAAGTTTCGAAAATATATTGAATCGGTATTGATAAGTGATGAGCGGTATGCTTTTGCTGCTTTTGGCGGAAAGGGACTTCTCTATGATGAGGAGGGGAATCCTTTTGGGGACGTGACTGAAAAATGCGCTTCCTGTGAAAGGCAGAAGGAGGAAGAAAACGAAACGGATCGACTGGATGCCGAGGACTGTGAATTGTGGGTGTCCGTCCGTATGCGAAGCTGTATCCGGGCTGTCATTATATCTGAGGCACTTCTGTATGAGGAGATCGGAGACCGGACAGGCGGGGAGATCCGGGAGATCCTGCTGTCTATGCTGCCGGAACCGGATACGGACAGGCGGGGATGGAAGAACACGGGGCTGTCTGACAGGCTGAGAGGAACCTCACTGGAAGCTGCAGCGGAAAATGGCAGGGATGTACTGACGAATGCCCGCTGCAGGATGATGCTTGATGAGAGGGACCGGGAGCTTTATGACAGGCTTTCCGAAATACGGCGCGATCTGTCCGTACGGGAGCATATTCCGGTTTATCGAGTCTTTCCGAACCGCGTTCTGCTTGAACTATGCAGGTGCAAGCCCGAGACAATTGAGGACATGCTCAGAATAAAAGGAGTCGGAAAGGTGAATTCTGCCCGATATGGTGCAGCGTTTCTTTCAGAGATCAGCCGAAGGCAGGATCCGAATATTGAGAGTTTACAGAGAAGCTGAAGCTTACTGCATTTTTTGGGCAGTTGGCTGCCATAATTCTGAACCTGAAAAAATGCACAAAATTTTCTGAAAAAATTCTGCGGTGATAACGCTTCTGAACAAACGTGTTAGCATTGACTATCAGATGAGAGAAGGCTATATTGTAATTAAATAAAATTCTGACAAGAAAATTATCAAAAGTAGGCGTTACTGAGGCGGATACAGGATGAACGATCTGAAACCGACAATTACAGAGCGGCGGCGGCAGACGAGAAACAGAATGTACCGCTTTATTTATGAATCGGACGTTCCGGTGAATAAGCATCAGCTTGCCGCTGAAATGGGTTACAGCCTGCCGACTGTTCACCAGAACATTGCGGAGCTGCTTGATGCCGGATTCATTCGTCCCGGTGAAGTACAGAAATCAACGGGAGGAAGACCGGCGGTCGGCTATGTCGTAAACGGAAATGTAAAATATGCGGTCGGCATATCGGTTTCGTCTACGCAGATCAGGATGCTGGTGCTTAATATCTGCATGGAGGAGCTCGCTTATACGGAAATCCTTACCGATGCGGGCAGCAGTGATGAAATCGGTGACAGGATCGCCCAGGAACTGGAGACATTCCTGGAACAGCACGGGATTGACAGGAAAAAGATTCTCGGTGTCGGAATTACATTTCCCGGAGTGATTGACAGCAAGAGGGACAGGATTGTTCTTTCACCGACGCTGCGGATGAAGAATCTATCACTGGCCAGAGTGAGAGAGGCCATTCCTTATCCTCTGTTCATTGAAAATGACAGCACAAGCGGCGCATCTGCCGAATGGAGAGGACTTTCGGAACCGGAGAGGGCAGGCGATGCAGTTTTTCTGTTTCTTGAAAACGGAATCGGAGGCGCTGTATTTATAGACGGCAGACCGTTTTCGGGCCAGGAAAGAAGAAGCGGGGAGTTCGGACATATGTGCATCGTTCCGGATGGGAGGCGCTGCAGCTGCGGTAAAAGGGGATGCCTCGAAGCCTATACGAGCGCAATGCGCATTACGGGTGATCTGGGAATCGGCGCGGAAGAATTTTTTGAAGGACTTCTGTCCGGAAATACAGCTTACGCAGAGCGCTGGGAGGAATTGCTCGGATATCTTGCTGTCGGTATCAACAATCTCCGAATGGCTTTCAATACCAGAGTGATTCTCGGCGGTTTGATCAGTGGATATCTTGAGCCTTATCTTCCGGAACTGAGGAGGAAGGCCGCGGAAAAAAATACGTTTGATGAGAGCGGAGATTATATAAGTCTCGGCAAATATCCCACAAAGGCCGGCATGATGGGTGTCGCCTGGTATTTTGCGGAGCGGTTCATACGGGAGATCTGATGCAGAGCATTATAAGATCTGAAGCAAAGTATTATAAAATGTACGGATTTAAGGGGACGGAACGGAGTCATTCCCGAAACTCACGTAAGCAGTGAGAGGGGACAGTCTGCGTCCGTCCGGCAAGAGGCATTATTCTTGAACAATTGTCATCGGGAAATGGAGGAAGTCATATGTATTACATCGGAGTCGATCTCGGTACATCTGCGGTAAAGCTGCTGCTCATGGACGGAAAGGGTGATATCAAAAACATCGTTTCCAAAGAATATGAGCTGTTTTTCCCGCACCCGGGCTGGTCTGAGCAGAAGCCGGAAGATTGGATCACCGCAGTGACGGAAGGAATCCGTGAGCTGACGGTCGGAATAGATGCCTCGCTGGTGGCCGGAATCGGCGCCGGCGGACAGATGCACGGTCTTGTCGCGCTGGATGCGGAAGACAATGTCCTGCGGCCGGCGATACTCTGGAACGACGGCCGCACGCAGGAGGAGACAGACTGGCTCAACACTGCAATCGGGAAAGCAAAGCTCACAGAGTATACAGGCAATATTGCCTTTGCCGGCTTTACGGCTCCGAAGATTCTCTGGATGAAAAAGAATGAGCCGGAGCTTTTCGCGAAGATCGCGAAAATTATGCTGCCCAAGGATTATATTAACTATGTGCTGACCGGTGTTCACTGCTGCGATTATTCGGACGCATCCGGGATGCTTCTTCTCGATGTTGCCCATCGCTGCTGGTCAAAGGAAATGCTGGAGGCCTGCGGTATTACGGAAGCCGTGATGCCGAAGCTGTTTGAAAGCTATGAGGTTGTCGGGACACTGAAGCCGGAGATGGCCGAAAAGCTTGGTCTTTCCACGAATGTGAAGGTTGTAGCGGGTGCGGGTGACAATGCGGCTGCAGCTGTCGGAACCGGTGTAGTCGGTGAGGGACGATGCAATATTTCTCTCGGAACTTCGGGAACAATCTTTATTTCAAGCGAGAGCTTTGGAGTGGATTCCGGCAATGCGCTGCACGCTTTCGCACATGCGGACGGCGGCTGGCATCTCATGGGCTGCATGCTGTCTGCGGCGTCCTGTAATAAGTGGTGGATGGATGACATCCTTCGCACACAGGATTATGGCGGAGAGCAGAGCGGCATCACGGATGAGATGCTCGGCAGCAACCATGTTTATTATCTTCCGTATCTTATGGGAGAGCGCGCCCCGCACAATGATCCGGCAGCCCGCAGCTGTTTTATCGGCATGACGATGGACTCCAGCCGTGAAGAGATGACGCTGGCGGTTCTTGAAGGCGTTGCTTTCGGTATCCGCGATTCACTGGAGGCCGCAAAAGCACTTGGTATTGATGTTAAGAAGAGCATGATCTGCGGCGGCGGTGCCAAGAGTCCGCTCTGGAGGAAGATTTTTGCCAACGTTCTCAATATTGAGCTGGAGATTCCTGAAACTGAACAGGGACCGGGTTACGGCGGAGCGATTCTTGCGGCTGTTGCCTGCGGAGAATATCCGACAGTCAAGGAGGCCTGCGCGCAGCTGATCCGCGTTACGGACCATGTGAGCCCGGATCCGGTGATTGCGGCCAGATATGAGGAGAAGTACCGCTCCTTCAAAAAGCTTTATCCGGCACTTAAGTCTGTTTTCCCGGAACTGTAAAACGTCAATTCGTCATCATATTGAGACAGCGTGCAGACGGCGCGCTGCCTCGTTCACCATGACGGACAGAAAGCGTGTCAGCGGCACGTTTTCCTATAAACCACAGCGGTGGAAGCATGACGGCTGCAGTTTCTTTTTAAAAGAAACTGCAGGGGAAAAGCATTTTGACCCTGTTCTGACCGGAAGGTTCCGCCGGATATGAAACCGGAAGCAATAGTAGAAGCTGCGGCTGCAGGAAGAATTTTGAATGTATTTGTCCGCCGGCTGCTGTGCGCGGAAGTGCCGGCTGCTAAGGAGAGTAAACAGAGAATTTCAAAAGAACTCCGGCTGGCCGCTGCGGCATTATTTACCATAAAAGGAGAAAAAGACCATGAACAATGCACCTGTAATGAAGATCGGTATCGTAGGCGTCAGCCGTGACTGCTTCCCGGCAAGTCTCACAAAGACGAGACGTGAAGCTCTGGTAAAGGCTTATGCTGCAAAATATGACGCAGCTGACATCTATGAGTGTCCGATCACCATCATCGAGAGCGAAATTGATATGGTCAACGCACTCGAGGACATTAAGAAAGCCGGATGTAATGCACTCTGCGTATATCTCGGAAACTTTGGACCGGAAATCTCTGAGACGCTTCTTGCGAAGCATTTCGAAGGTCCGAAGATGTTCTGCGCTGCAGCAGAAGAGAATATCGCAGTTCTTTCAACTGACCGCGGCGATGCTTACTGCGGCATGCTGAACGCAAGCTATAACCTTCAGCTCCGCAATATCAGGGCTTATATACCGGAATACCCGGTAGGTGATGCTGAAGAATGCGCCGATATGATTCATGAGTTCCTTCCGGTAGCAAAGGCTGTCTATGCGCTTCAGAATCTGAAGATCATTTCTTTCGGGCCGCGCCCGCTGAATTTCATGGCCTGCAACGCACCGATTAAACAGCTGTACAACCTTGGTGTTGAGATCGAAGAGAATTCTGAACTTGACCTCTATGAATCCTTCCTGAAGCATGACGGCGACGAGAGAATTCCGGGCGTTGTCAAGTCGATGGAAGAAGACCTTGGCGCAGGCAATAAGAAGCCGGAAATTCTGTCCAAGCTTGCTCAGTATGAGCTGACCTTAAGAGACTGGGTAGATGCACACAAGGGTTATCGCAAGTATGTCTCCCTTACAACAAAGTGCTGGCCGGCATTCCAGACCATGTTCGGATTCGTTCCGTGCTATGTCAACAGCCGTCTGACAGGTGAAGGTATCCCGGTTTCCTGCGAAGTTGATATCTACGGAACACTTTCAGAGTTCATCGGCACAGTGGTCAGTGATGATATCGTCACACTTCTTGACATCAACAACACCGTTCCGAAGGAAATGTACAAGGCCGGTATCGAAGGAAAATATGACTATAAGTTCAATGATACGTTTATGGGCTTCCATTGCGGCAATACCTGCTCCAAGAAGCTTTCGAGCTGCGAGATGAAGTATCAGAAGATCATGGCCCGCAGCCTTCCGGTTGAAGTTACAAACGGAACACTTGAGGGCAACATCGTTCCGGGCGATATTACATTCTTCAGACTGCAGAGCACAGCTGACAATAAGCTTCGCGCTTACATCGCTGAGGGCGAAGTCCTTCCGGTCGACTGCCAGAGCTTCGGCGGCATCGGCGTTTTTGCGATCAAGGAGATGGGAAGATTCTACCGCCATGTACTGATCGAGAAGGGATATCCGCATCATGGCGCCGTTGCGTTCGGCAAGTGGGGCAAGTATCTCTATGAGACCTTCAAATACATCGGTGTTCCGCTTGAAGACCTCAATTACAACCAGCCGGCAGGTGTTCTTTATCCGACAGAAAATCCGTGGGCATAATTGCGGTTTGAAAGATTTCCTGCTTCAAAGCTGCCAAAGCGCGGCAGGAATATAGCAGCAGATGTTCCGCTGCCGGGAAATTTAAGTACCGGCAGCGGTATTGCTTTTTGATCTTCGGAGCTTCCGAAACCCTGCAGAACATTCGGAATTCACTCATTTTTCTGTGAAAAATGGCTGCTTTCTCCTGTTTTGGCAGGTCAGAAAGGTCTATATTATTTTAAAACCACAGGAGAATTTATATAAATGAAGATTTACAGCGTTTACGACGAAGAATTCGCCTCTTACGGGAAAGTTGTTGAAGGATATGACGTGAAGCCGCTGGTGGATGCACTAAGTGCCTCTACACCGCTCCCCGAAGGCGTTGTATATGTGCCGGAGGAACCGGCGCTGCAGAAGCTTCCGATCGCAGAGGAAATCGGCCCGACACTTTACGGCGGGCTGCCGGTTCAGTTCGGTTACTGCAACGGTCATAACACAAAGCTCAACTGTCTTGAATATCACAGGGACAGTGAGTTTAATCTGGGAACGGAGGATTTCATTCTGATTCTTGCCGGAGAGGGTGAAGTGAAGGACGGAAAGCTTGACACATCGCTTTGTAAGGCTTTTAAGGCTCCGGCGGGGGTACTTGTTGAGGTTTATGCCACATCTCTTCACTATGCTCCGTGCCACACGGATCCGGCGAAGGGCTTCCGTGTGATGGTTGCACTTCCGAAGGGAACAAATGTCGGCACCTGCAAAACAGCGGGAAAAACCTTTGAGGATCGGCTTCTCTTTGCAAGCAACAAGTGGCTGATTGCTCATCCGGAGGCACCGGAAGCATCAGACGGCGCTTATGTTGGTCTGGTGGGTGATAATCTTGATATCGCGTCGGATATCTGACCGGAATTGAAGAAATCGCATTGAAAAAGCCATCCGCAGACGGAACGGATGATCCCGGTCCGCACTCAGGATGGCTGATTTTTATCGAGGTAACTGACAAAGTTCCGCAGGGCAATGTTGGTATTGTCTTTTCGCCAGACAGCAATGATTTCTTCGATTTCATCTTTTCCGCGGAGAGGAATTGCGGAAAGTGAATCTCTTACATCCATCTTGGAGATACAGTAAGCGGGCAGAATCGATACAGCCATCTCGGTCTGGATCATCAGGAGCGCGCTTTCCATATCGCTTGTGCGCAGGAAGATGTCCGGCTCATAGCCAGCATCCTGATAGAGCTGAATGTAATAATCATCACCGAAAGAAAGCCCGGAATTGGACGGGGACATAAAGACGAGCCGTTCTCCGCGCAGTTCACTGCGGCTGAGCGTTCTGCGCTGTGCCAGAGGATGATCGCGGTAAACGACTGCCATGAGCTGTACCTCTTCGACCAGAACGGTTTCGACGCGTTCATCGTGGCGGATATTGGTGCTGTCCCAGGTGAATATGATGTCGAGATCGCCGTTCAGTACTGAGGCTGCAAGCATATCGGTGTCATTCCGGTAGCAGCTGATTGTTGCCTCCGGATACTGATGGTGGAAGGTGCGGAGCAGCTTTGGAAAATCGCTGCACTCGTAGCCTTTCGTGTAACCGATTCGCAGGGGTTCAACAGCTCCGGGCCGGACGTTTCTGGTCTTTTGAACAGCGGCCTCCATGCGGTCGACAAGCGCCTTGGCTTCGCGCAGGAAAACTTCGCCGGCGGCAGTGAGTTCAATCGGCCGCTTGGTACGATCGATGAGCTTTGTCCCGATCTGTTCCTCGAGGTTCTGGATCTGCTGGGTGACGGCTGTCTGGGAGACATAATACTGAGTGGCGGCTTTTGTGAAGCTGCGGTATTCAGCTACGGATATAAAGTAATTCAGCTGATTGATATTCATTATAATGACCGTTCGTGTAAGGAAAGCAGCTTGATTCCCGTTAGATTGGGCAGCTGCGGAGAGATCTCAATGACTGCATCATAAGCATCTGCTTATATTATATCGGAACAGCCGGAACATTCAACAGTAAAAATGCAATGCTGTCCGGGCGAAACTGCTATTTACTGTGACCATCATGAATAAGAACTGTATCTGAACTTTTCTGACACCGTACGGAAAAGATCTGCGGGAGGCAAAGACTGGGATTTATGGAAAATGACAAACGACCGGAGACGGCAGCGGAAAAGCCGCGGCTTGTCCTGCTTGAGCGCGGACTTGTTCTCACAGACGGAAAGCTTGAACTTACGGCAGATTTTACCGGGATGCTCCGCAGGATCCGGAGAGGAAATCTTCAAAATGAAATGCTGGTGAAAGCAGTCAGGATCCGGGGCTGCGGAGAAGTTCTCAGTGTTCTGGATGCGACTGCCGGTCTTGGGGAAGATTCTCTTCTGCTTGCCGCAGCGGGATTTCGGGTGACGCTTTATGAATATGATCCGATGATTGCGGCACTTTTAAGAGATTCACTGACGAGGGCGTCGGAGCTGGCTGAACTGCGGGAAATTGTCAGCAGGATGACATTTTTTGAAGGAGACAGTATTCCGGCAATGAGAAAGCTTTCCACGCGGCCGGAAGGAAGGCCGGACGTGATTCTGCTTGATCCTATGTTTCCCAGGAGGCAGAAAAGCGCAATGATCGGAAAGAAATTTCAGCTCCTGCAGCAGCTTGAGCAGCCATGTACCGATGAAAAAGAACTTCTCGGGGCGGCGATCGCAGCGGAACCGAAGAAGATCGTCATTAAGAGACCGGTGAAGGGACCGTATCTGGCCGGTATGAAACCGGATTATTCGCTGACAGGGAAAGCAATTCGCTGTGACTGCATGATCAATCTGAAGTCACGCACAGTCCGGTGATGCCGATAAATTTACCTATTTGCGCTGCAGGTGGGGCGTGTCGAACGGTCGCCCCTCTGCGTCAGTACAGACACAGCGCGGAGAGTGCCTTTTGACACTATTATCATTGCATGAGGGGATATTAAGATGTCGGATTCTGGTGTCGGGAAAAGAATTTATCTGGATAACGCGAGTACTTCATTCCCGAAAGCTCCGGGAACTGCCGATGCCGTATATTCTTATATGACGGAATGCGGGGCAAATGTCGGAAGGGGCGGCTATGCGTCTGCATATAATACAGAGGAACTGCTTTACGAGACGCGTGAACTGCTGGCGGATTTTTTTCATGCAGAAGATTCACGCAGCGTCATTTTTACAAAAAATATCACCGAAAGTTTGAATGTTCTTCTAAAGGGTCTGCTCAAACCGGGTGACCACGTAATCGTCTCCTCTATGGAGCACAACGCGGTCATGAGACCGCTTGTGCAGCTTGAAGCCGCCGGAGTGACTTTTTCAAGAATTCCATGCATGAAAACGGGCGAGCTTGAAACGGGAGCACTTGAAGAACTGGTGAGGCCAAAGACCAGGGCTGTGGTCATGACACATGCAAGCAATGTATCGGGAACCGTCCTGCCGATAGGAGACGTCGGGGAATTTTGTGAGAGACATGGGTTAATTTTCGTTGTCGACAGCGCTCAGAGTGCGGGAATTCTGCCGATCGATATGAAAAAAATGCATATCGACGCACTGGCATTTACAGGACATAAGGGCCTTCTGGGTCCGCAGGGCACCGGAGGCTTTATTTTAAGGAGAGAACTTGCGCTGAAGATGGAGCCGCTTATCGCAGGCGGCACCGGAAGCATCAGCCATCTTGAAACGGTTCCGGACTTTCTTCCGGACCGATTTGAGGCCGGGACCCTGAATCTTCCGGGAATTATGGGCCTTCGGACTGCATTGCTCTGGCTCCGGGACCGGAAACCTTCGAAGATTTATGAGCATGAACTGAATCTTACAGCACAGTTTCTTGAGAAAATTGCTCCTCTGCTTCGCAGTGAGAAGCTTCTTCTTGCCGGAAGATCTGATCTTCTGAATCGGACAGGTGTTGTTTCCGTACAGACAACAGAGTCGGATCCGGCCGAAATCGCGTATCTGCTCGACGAGCATTATGGAATTGCGGTAAGAGTGGGGCTTCACTGTGCGCCGAATGCTCACAGAACACTCGGTACCTATCCGACCGGTACGATTCGCTTTTCTTTTGGCTGGGCAACAAAAGAGGCGGAGGTCGTGGCGGCAGCGGAGGCCCTTTCGGAACTTGTTCTTCGTTAAAAAATTCTGCAGCTTTGGAAAGAGAAAAATTTGAAACGGGAAAATGTGCCCGGGCACGTTTTCTGTACGTTAAGACGAATGAGAACCCGGAACTTCCGAGCCCTGAAAATTCCGGGTTTACATTCGAAAAAGTGTAAGGTATAATCACAGAGATTCCTTTTCGGAAGAAAATTTCCAACGTGGCTTCAAAACAGTTCTGAAGAGGCTTCAAAGTAGTTTCAATATGGCTTCAAAACAGCTCCAAAGTAATTCCGAAGCGGCTTTAAGAAATTTACTTTTTAAGAGCTGCATCAAAAAAGAATTTCATATAAATCGATGAAGAGAACAGTAGGACAGGAAAAGCTGCCAGAGAGGAACGTCAAAGCGGTGAGGACAAACCGCAGGTGCTGGAAACGTTCCGAGCCGGAACTGCCTGAAGACCATCTCCGAGAGACCCCAATCCGGTCCGGTGACTCCGTCAGCGTCATTTTACAAGAGGTCATTTCCCGGTTCAGTCTTTTTTGAGCGGCTGCAGTGAATGCAAGCTGTTTTTTTAAGTCTGAAGACTGTACGAAACGGCAATAAGGGTGGAACCGCGCATAACAGGCGTCCCTTATACTGCAGAGAAAAACTGCGGTATAGGACGGCTGTATTTTTTATAAAGGAGAGCGTGTCGGCAGTTCGTTTTTCGTCATGTGCCACTCCTGAGTTTCTGATAAATAAAAAATAGAAAAAGCGGGCGCATCAAAAGTATTGGCAAAGCGAACAAATCAAAGGACCCACAGGGAATCAAAGAGGTCGAAGAGGCCAAAGAGGTCAAAGAGCCCAGAGAAACCATCAAAGTAACCAAAGAAAATAAATAAAAACGGCATATCTGCAAACAGATTGCTTATGATTCAAGGAGGCAAATATGGAACGCGAACAGTATCTGGAAGTGTACCGCCATTCAATGGCACACATTCTGGCAAAGTCAGTCATTGAGATCTTCGGTCTTGAAAATGTTCAGTATGCCATCGGCCCGCAGATTGCGGACGGATGTTATTACGATTTTACACTTCCGAGAACCCTTAACAAAGATGACTTTGACATGATTGAAAACAAGATGCGTGAAGTCATGAAGCGCAAAGAGGTCTGGACAAGGAAAGAAGTCAGCAAGGCCGAAGCACTTGAGATGTTCAAATATCAGAAATACAAGACGGAGCTGATCGCAGACCTCCCGGAGAACGAGACCATCACCGTCTATTATACTGGTGAGGACTATGTGGATCTCTGCCGCGGACCGCACGTTGAGAACTCCGCCGAACTTCTCGGCGCGGCCTTTAAGATCAAGTCCGTATCCGGCTCTTACTGGAGAGGCGATGAGAAGAACGACCAGCTTCAGCGCATTTACCTCTATGTCTTCCCGTCAAAACAGGAGCTGAAGGCGCACCTCGATCTGATCCGCGAGGCGATGGAACGCGATCACAAGAAACTTGGTCCGCAGCTTGACCTCTTTATGTTTGATCCGACGGCGCCCGGCATGCCGTACTGGCTTCCCAGAGGCTGGAAGATGTACAACGCACTGCTCGATTACTGGCGTGAAGTGCATGAAATGCATGGTTATACAGAAATTTCGGCTCCGGTCATCAATAACAAGGAGATCTGGGAGACGTCCGGTCACTGGGGACATTATCGCCAGAATATGTTCTGCATCCAGGAAGACGGAGAGGATTACTGGGCTGTAAAACCGATGAACTGCCCGAATGCCGTCAAGGTCTATCAGAGAGATCAGCACAGTTATAAAGATCTCCCAAAGCGCTTTAATGAGGTCGACGTCATTCACAGAAAAGAAAAGTCCGGCGAATTAAACGGCCTTTTCCGCGTACAGGAATTCCGTCAGGACGATTCTCACAACCTTGTTACGGAGAACCAGATCGAAGATGAGATCCACGATATCATGAAGATCGCGGACGAGATGTACGGAACACTCGGTCTTACCTACAGGGCGGAACTCTCCACAAGGCCGGAAGATTTCATGGGCGACACCGAGCTGTGGAATCAGGCAGAAGATTCACTTCGCCGCATTCTTGACAATGTATACGGAGAAGGAAATTACGAAGTGAATGAAGGCGACGGCGCATTTTACGGCCCGAAGATTGACCTTCAGATGAAGGACTGCCTCGGAAGAGAATGGCAGATGGGCACGATTCAGCTTGATTTCCAGCTGCCGCTGAATTTTGACCTCAAGTATGTTGCCGCTGACGGAGCTTTCCGCCGTCCGGTTATGGTTCATCGTGCTATTTTTGGCTCTATGGAGCGCTTTATCGGTATCCTGATTGAAAACTTCAAGGGTTCCTTCCCGTTCTGGCTGAGTCCGGTACAGGTCGGTATCGTGCCGATCCGCACGGAGCACAACGAGTATGCAAAGGAAGTGGCGGAGCTGCTGAGAAAGAACCGCATCCGTTTCGAGGCCGATTATTCCGACCGCAATATGAAGGAAAAGATCAAGGCCTGCAAAAATTACAAAGACCCGTATGTACTTGTACTTGGCGCACAGGAAGCGGAGAACAGAACTGTTTCGATAAATATCAGAGGAAATAAGCAGCTTCACGGTGTTCCTCTTGAAAAATTTGTCGGAATGTGTGTCAAAATGAATACCGAGCGTCCGCTTGATCTGATCGAAACGGTCGAGTGAAGGAGAAATAAAGATACATGAACGAAGAACAATTTTCCCGCACTCAGCTCCTGATAGGAGCTGAGGCCCTTCAGAGGCTGCATCGCTCAAAAGTAGCGGTGTTCGGTGTCGGCGGAGTGGGCGGGTATGTTGTGGAGGCGCTTGTAAGGAGCGGAGTCGGTTCACTTGAGCTGATCGACAATGACACGGTTTCGGTCAGCAACCTGAACCGTCAGATTATTGCGACCTATGACACGATCGGCCGTTATAAGACAGAGGCGGCTTCCGAAAGAGCTCGTTCGATCAATCCGGCTGCGGCAGTTATCTGCCGCAACTGTTTTTATCTTCCTGAAAATGCAGCTGAATTTGATTTCGCCTCTTACGACTATGTTGTTGATGCGGTAGACACTGTGACCGCAAAGCTGGATATCATTGAGCGCTGCGTCAAAGCCGGAGTCCCGGTCATCAGTTCCATGGGGGCCGGCAATAAGCTCGACCCATCCGGTTTCCATGTGATGGATTTGAGCAAAACAAAAAATGATCCGCTTGCGAAAGTAATGCGCCGGGAACTAAGGAAGAGAGGCATAGAGCATCTAAAGGTGGTCTGTTCGGAAGAGCAGCCGCTGATGCCGACGGCGCATATGAACGAAGAGTCTGCGCAAAGCGGTGAAAATTCGAAGGCAATTGCGGCAGAAAATTCGGGAATGATTGAAGAAACAGCAATGAAGACACCGAAGAACGCAGGTATAGATGTGAAACCGGCCCGAAGACGCGCTGTTCCGGGAAGCATGGCCTTTGTACCGGCGGCAGCGGGGCTTGTGATCGCCGGAGAAATAGTCAGAGACCTTGCCGGGCTCTGAAAAAGCCGGGGCTGCGGTGCGGGAATTCAGGGCGCGGAAGAACGGAACCCCGCCTGCGGCCGACGGATGAAATGTGTTGAACAGGTTCCGGTAAGAGAATGAAATTTGGGATAAAGACGTGGCAGACAGAGAGAAGAATAAGACAGGAACTTTCGGACCAAACGCAGACAGCAAAAGGACGCGGAGCGGGGAATTGCTGCGGAAAAAGAGCAGCGGCGTGAAGAGATGGCAAACAGCTTATCCGGACCGGCCGTCCGGATCCGGAAAACAGGCTGGCAAAAAGCCCGAACAGGCGGCACCGGCCGGTGAAGAGGGCCGTAAGCCGACAGGGCCGTTATGCCCTTATATGAAAAAATGCGGCGGCTGCGCATTTATCGGTGAAGACTACGGGGAGACCCTGAAGCAAAAGGAGGCTTATGTCCGCCGCCTTCTGGCCCCTTATGTGCGTCTTACCGGGATTGTCGGCATGGAGGAACCGTATCACTACAGAAATAAGATCCACAGGGTTGTCTCATATGAGACCGAAGGCAGACATGAATTTCATACTGCCGGTATTTACGCAGAGGGGACCCATAAAGTGGTTCCGGTCAGACGGTGCCTGATTGAGGATCGTCAGGCGGATGCCATCATAGCCGACGTGCTTGAACTGGCGAAGGCCTTTAAGATCCGTTCTTATAATGAAGATACCGAAAGCGGGCTTTTGAGGCATATCCTGATCCGAACGGCGCATACAACCGGCCAGATTATGCTCGTACTGGTTCTGACATCACCGGTATTGCCGGGGAAGACCCATTTTATAAAAGCGCTTGTTGAAAAGCATCCGGAAATCACCACTGTTGTGATAAATATCAATCATAAGAAAACGACGATGGTCCTCGGTGAGCGTGAGCAGACGGTTTACGGAAAAGGCTATATTGAGGATATCCTCTGCGGTAAGAAATTCCGGATTTCATCGAAGTCATTTTATCAGATTAATTCGCTTCAGACGGAAAGGCTCTACGCTCAGGCGATCGAGTACGCCCATCTCACCGGCCATGAAACCGTGGTCGATGCGTACTGCGGGATCGGGACGATCGGAATTGCCGCCGCCGACAGGGCAAAGATTGTGTACGGTGTAGAACTGAGCGGTGATGCCGTAAGAGATGCGGCCGCAAACGCAAAGCTCAATGGTGTGAACAGAATTCGGTTTTTTGAAAATGATGCCGGAGATTTTCTGGAGAAGATGGCGGAGGAGCGGCAGAAGGCCGATGTCATCTTTCTTGATCCTCCGAGAAGCGGCTCCACGGAGGAATTTCTTGCGTCAGCCGTATCGGTGTCGCCGGGGAGAATCATTTATATTTCCTGCGGACCGGAGTCGCTGGCGAGAGATCTCAAATGGCTGACAAAGCACGGGTATAAAGCCAGAGAAGCCATGGCTTTCGATATGTTTCCGTGGACGGAGATCCGGCACACAGAGACTGTAGTGCTTCTTACAAAGCAGTCCGTGCAGAAGAGAGCTTAAGGGGAGGCGCCCGGAGAAGCTGCGGGAAAGGCATTTAAAGGCAGGCGAAACACAGAAAAGCATTTTTTATTCTGAAAATGAGGAGAGGCCGTTATGCTGTTTGTTAAATACAGATCGCTGGTTGAAGGGATAGAATTGGAGGATCCTAAAACAGACGAAAAAAACGGGAAAAAACTCGGACAGTACCGGCTTAGCCGAAGCGCGGTTTACATGCCGGACGGAGGCTATGTTCCGCTTCGATGCGTAACCGGCGCCGAGGCGGGGATGGGAAATGTGCATGTGAGCGGCTGCTGCATCGGTTCCCTTCCGGTTCACCGGGTTGTGGTAAAGACAGAAAAGGGCAGCTTTCAGTTTATTTTTAATAGTGAAAAGGGTGCGCAAAGAGCCTTGGAAGAAATCCGGGCGGGCGCAGGACTCTGATCGGCAGCAGGATCCACATCCGAAAATTAAACGCTTACTCAAAATCTGAGGTGCCTTAAGAGAATTAAAATTCTTGCAGTTGGAAAAAAGAAACGGCTGTGATAGAATGATTTTATGTACAAAACGCTCATCTTAAAATACAAAGGTTTTGATGGGCGCTGTTTTTTTATCATATAATAGTCTCACTATGATCCCGCACCATAAAGGCGGCATGAGCTTTTGGCAACAGGAGGAAGAAAGATCCTTCTGTTATTTGTGTGCGGTACACATGCAGATTGCAGGAATTCTTTTTGAAGAATTTTTGTACAAAAGGGAGGAAGGCTAATGAGCAGCAATACTTTTCGCGGCGGGGTGCACCCTTACGAGGGCAAGGAGTTATCCCGCCAGAAACCGCTCGTCCCGTATCTGCCCAAAGGGGATCTTATCTTTATGCTCAATCAGCATATCGGTAAGCCTGCGGTGCCGGTCGTAAAGAAGAACGACCAGGTTCTTGCAGGGCAGATTATTGCGAAAGCGGACGGTTTTGTGTCGGCCAATATCGTGAGTTCCGTGTCCGGCAAGGTGAAGGCGATCCAGAAGGTGAGAGGAGCTCTCGGCTTCGGCGTGATGGCGATCATCATAGCGAACGATGGTGAGTATAAACTTGCGGATGGTGTCGGTGATGAGGAAAACATTGAGAAGCTGAGCGGCACGGAGATCCTTCAGCGGATTTCGGCAGCCGGTATTGTCGGCATGGGCGGCGCGGGCTTCCCGACGCATGTCAAGCTCGCACCGAAGAATCCGGAGACGATCAAATACGTGATTGCCAACGGCGCGGAGTGTGAACCATATCTGACCTGTGATGATCAGCTGATGAGAAGCAAGGCAGATGAGATCGTCGGCGGCATGGAGATTATGCTTCGCCTGTTCCCGAACGCCGAGGGGCTGGTTCTCATTGAAGAGAATAAACCGGAAGCCATTGGTGCCATGACCGCGGCATGTCAGAAGTCGAAAGTAAAGGTAAAGGTTGTTAAGACAAAGTACCCGCAGGGCGGCGAGCGCTCAATTATCAGCGTCATCACCGGCAATCATCTGAAGCTGGGTATGCTGCCGGCAGATCTCGGCTGCGTGGTTGACAATGTTTCGACCTGCAGGGCGGTCTACCGGGCTGTCAGGTACAATGAGCCGCTGATGGAACGCAATTTTACCGTTACAGGTGACGCAATTGCGGAACCGGGTAATTTTATGGTGAAGATCGGCACTCCGGTGGGTGAAGTTGTTGAGGCAGCCGGCGGTTTTAAGGATGGAATCCAGCCGGAGAAGATTCTCTTCGGCGGTCCGATGATGGGCACTGCGCTTGCAGATCTCGATACTCCGATCTGCAAAAACAATAATGCGCTGACAGCATACCGTGAGGATCCGGTTCTTGCGGCGGAGAAGCAGATGACAAACTGTCTCCGCTGCGGCAGATGTACGCACGCATGTCCGGAGGGGCTGAATCCGCAGCAGATGGCTGTTGCAGCCCAGAAGAAACAGTATGAGCGATATGAAAAGAAGCTTTTCGGACTTGAATGTATCCAGTGCGGCTCCTGCACCTTTATCTGTCCGGCTAAGCGGCCGCTCATGCAGATGTTTAAACAGACCAAGGCGGAGATTTTGGCCGCCAGGAAGCGATAAGGGAGGGGAAGAGCTATGGAAAAACTTTATAATGTTTCTTCGAACCCCCATACCCGGAGTCCCCTGACAACTCAGAGAGTCATGCTGGAAGTGATTCTGGCTCTTCTGCCGGCGACGGCAGTCGGTATTTACACACAGGGAATCCCGGCGCTGACTGTGATCGCTGCTTCGATTGCTGCAGCGGTACTTTCGGAATATCTTTTCTGTGCTGTTACGAAAAGACCGAACACTGCCAGAGACCTGAGTGCGGTGGTCACCGGTCTGCTTTTGGCACTCTGTCTTCCGGCGAGTGTTCCGATCTACGTCCCGATCTTAGGTGCTGTTTTTGCAGTGATTGTTGTTAAATGCCTGTTCGGCGGTCTCGGCAAAAATTTCATGAACCCGGCGCTTGCGGGCCGCTGCTTCGTCCTGATCTCATTCAGCGGTGTTGTGACAACTTTCAAGGTCGATGCGGTTTCTGTGGCGACTCCGCTCGCTGATCTTGCAGCCGGGTCCCAGCCGAATGTCTGGGCAGTTCTTCTCGGAAATGCTGCCGGCGTCATCGGATGTTCGGCCCTCGGTCTCATCATTGGCGGTCTGTTCCTTCTGATCATCGGAGGAATCACCTGGGAGATCCCGGTCTCTGTGCTGGCTGCCTTCACAGCCTTTATCGTACTGTTCGGGGGACATGGCCTTGAACCGGCCTTTCTGCTCACCCATATCAGTGCAGGCGGTATCTTAATGGCGGCATTTTTCATGGCTACGGATCCGGTGACGAGTCCGGTAACCTCTAAGGGACAGCTGATATACGGCGCTTTCCTCGGCATCATTGCCGCCCTGTTCCGGCTTTACGGAACGGCAGCCGATTCTGTCAGCTATGCAGTCATCATTGCCAACCTGATTGTTCCGCTGATTGACGCGAATATTGTCGATATTCCGTATGGTCACAGGGCAAAGAAGGAAAAGAAAGAATTCCCGATGGCTGCGGTTACGCTCTGTGCAATTACGGTTATTGTCGGTATCGCGCTCAGCGGTACGTACGCGCTCACAAAGGACGCAATTGAAGAACAGCAGATCGCGGCGAATGCGGCCTCTTACAAGGAAGTGTTCCCGGAGGCGGCTTCTTTTGCGGAAGATGAGGTCATGGCTGCTCTTATTGAGAGCTTCGAAGGAAATGTTTACGGCACGGACTTCGGCAAGGCCTATATCAATACCGCGATCGATGCGCTTGATGAAAGCGGCAATGTGATCGGTTATGTCATCAGCGCCACAAGCGGCGATGGTTTTGACGGAAATATTACACTCTCGGTCGGCATCAGCAAAGACGGCACCGTCAACGGCATCTCCTTCACAGAACTCAACGAAACGGCCGGTATGGGTATGCGCTGCGGAGAAGATGAATTTAAGGATCAGTTCGCCGGCGTGACCGTTTCTCAGTTCACGCTCAATAAGGCGGGAGGCTCTACAGCGGACGATGAGATCGATTCCGTATCGGGTGCTTCGATTTCTTCCGGCGCTGTGGTGAATGCGGTCAATGCGGCACTTGATTTCTGTGCTTCCGCAGCTTCATGAGAAAGGAGGGGAGGACATGAATAAATATCTTGAAAGAATTTACAACGGTCTGGTTAAGGAAAATCCGACCCTCGTCCTGATGCTTGGCATGTGTCCGACGCTGGCAGTTACGACTTCCGCCAAAAACGGCTTCGGCATGGGCGTGTCGACCATGGCGGTTCTGATCGTCTCCAACCTGATCATTTCACTCTTAAGAAAGGTTATCCCTGATGAGGTTCGTCTTCCGGCGGAAATCGTCATTGTTGCCTCTCTGGTCACGGTTGTTGAACTGGTGACACAGGCTTATCTTCCGGGACTTTACAGCTCGCTTGGCCTGTTTATCCCTTTGATCGTTGTCAACTGTATCATCCTCGGTCGTGCCGAGGCTTATGCCCTTAAAAATCCGCCGCTTCTGTCGGCATTTGACGGACTTGGCATGGGGCTTGGCTTTACGATTTCGCTTACAGTCATCGGTTTGATCCGTGAATTTCTTGGTTCCGGAACAGCATTCGGGACACAGGTTCTTCCGGATTCGGTAAGTCCGGTGGCAATCTTCATCAAGGCACCGGGAGCATTCCTGGTCATGGCCTTTATCGTTGCCATCATGAACGCGCTGAAGATTAAGAGCCGCGCGAACCAGATGGTTGAGAGCTGCGACGGCTGCTGTGCATCCTGCAGTGCTGCCTGCGATAGTAAGAAGGAGGGCGAAAAGAAATGACAAACCTCATCCTTATCATCGTCACAACCGCTCTGGTCAACAACGTTGTCCTGAGCCAGTTCTATGGAATCTGTTCCTTCCTCGGGGTATCGCGTCAGGTAAAGACTTCCGCGTCGCTCGGTGGTGCTGTTATCTTCGTCATGACGATCGCATCGGCCGTGGCCAGCATTCTTTATACTTATATACTTGAGCCCTTCGGACTTGATTATCTGAAGACGATTGTTTTCATTGTCGTGATCGCGGCACTTGTTCAGATCGTTGAGATGTTCCTTAAAAAGACCTCTCCGGCGATCTATCAGGCACTCGGCATTTACCTGCCGCTGATCACAACAAACTGCGCGGTTCTCGGCGTTGCCCTGACAAATGTTCAGGACGGAAATAACCTCATTCAGAGCATTGCAGCAGGCTTCGGTACGGCGGTCGGCTATACAGTTGCCATCGTCCTTCTTGCCGGTATCCGTGAGCGCCTCGATGAGGATGCGGTTCCTGCTCCCTTCCGCGGCGCGCCGCTGGTTCTCCTGAGTGCAGCTCTGATGGCAATTGCTTTCATGGGCTTCTCCGGCCTGTCAATATAAGGAGGATTGAACGATGAGTATTCTTATTGCGACAGTTGTAATCGGCGTGCTCGGTCTCATGATCGGCATCGGGCTTGTCATTGCGGGAAGAAAGTTCCATGTAGAAACAGATGAGAGAGTTTCACTTGTCAGAGAGTGTCTCCCGGGAAATAACTGCGGCGCCTGCGGTTTTGCAGGCTGCGATGCGGTAGCGGATGCCATTGTCGGAGGGAAGGCTCCGGTCAATGCATGTCCTGTCAATACACCGGGCAATCTCACAAAGATCGGTGAGATCATGGGAGCGGAAGCGGAGGCACCGGTTCGCAAGGTCGCGTTTGTCCGCTGCGCCGGCAGCTGCGAGGAGACTGCAAACCAGGTTAATTACGTTGGCATTGATGACTGCCGTGCCGCTGTTCTGGCCGGCATTTCGATCTGGGAGTGTGATTTCGGCTGCCTCGGATACGGATCCTGCGTCAAAGCATGTCAGTATGGCGCGATTCGAGTTGAAAACGGTGTCGCGATTGTTGATCGAAAAAAGTGCGTTGGCTGCGGCATGTGTGCCAAGGCGTGCCCGAAGGGCCTCATTGAACTTATTGAAGACGGAAAGCAGGTGGCGGTCCGCTGCTCGAACCATGACAAGGGCATGGAGGTCAAAAAGGTCTGCAAGGCCGGTTGCCTCGGCTGCTCGCTCTGCACGAAGCAGTGTGAAACCGGTGCGATCACGGTCAACGGAAACCTTGCCCATATTGACTATGACAAATGTGTCGGCTGCGGCAAGTGCGCTGAAAAGTGCCCTGCAAAGATCATCCATTCCCTGTGAGGCGGGCGATTTTGAACCGCTGAACAGCCCTGTGCTTCTAAACCGCAGAGGTGCAGACG
>R11__coassemble_162_pt1 | contig 48558 bp, 41 predicted proteins | sample R11__metabat2_low_PE_006 | metagenome-assembled genome bin R11 | reverse complement strand
GCGTGTTCGGGACTTACACCCGTTAGAGCGCGCCCATGGCGCGCAAACCAAAAGAAAACATCAGCGCCAGATGCGCATCATGATCACCTGCATCGTATTGCTGATTGTGGCAATTTCCGCGCTCGGAGTCGGCAGTGTCATTCACCGCCGCCAAACCGAGACGGATACAGCACGGGCTGCAAAAGCTGCCGAAATCGCAGCTGAAGAAGCAGAGATCCAGGCTAAACGCCAATTGATCGAAGATGCGGAGGCCGCAGCTGCTGCTTATGATTACGATAGTGCTATCGCGCTTCTGCAGGCGGAGGAAAATGCTGATACCGATACCGAGCTTGTCAATGAGATTGCCAAGCTCACAGCGGAAAAATCCACGCTTGAAGCCAAGGATCCTCTGACAATTCCCCATATCTTTTACCACTCCCTGATCGTTGACACAGACCGCGCCTTTGATATTGACAAATGGGGCGAAGAAACCGTGGGCGGCATCAACGCCTGGATGACCACCGTCGAGGAATTCGATAAGATTACCCAGCAGATGTATGACAACGGTTACATCCTCATCCGCATGCGTGACCTGGTAAAAGAGACAACAGATGAGGACGGCAATGTAACCTTTTCAGCCAACACAGCTCTGCTCCTGCCTGCTGACAAGCACCCCTATGTGCTCTCTGTCGATGACTGGAGCTACTACCACTCCTATGAAGGAAAAGGTTACGGCGACAAAGCCGTCGTAGACGAAAACGGCGATGTCAAGGTACAGTATACGGATGCGGACGGCAATGTCAGCATTGGCGATTACGATGTTGTGCCCCGTCTTAATTCATTCATTGAGGAGCACCCCGATGCTTCTTACCGCGGTGCCCGCGGACTGATTGCGATGACCGGCTATAACGGTGTGTTCGGATACAGAACTGATACCGCTTACAAAACTGGCGAAAACCTGAGCAAGGATCAGGAGGAATGGCTTGAGGCCCACCCTGATTTTGACTGGGATGAAGAGGTCGCCGAAGCGACAAAGGTTGCGGATGCCGTCAAGGCCTCCGGCTGGGAATTCGCCTGCCACACTTGGGGTCACTTGAGCGTCACGGACAAAAGTGTGGAGACACTCTCAACCGACCAGGAAAAATGGCAGAATACCGTTGCCAACATCACCGGGAAGACCGATACGATCATCTTTGCGCACGGCAATGACATCGGAACCTGGCGGCCATATGATGCGTCCACCAATGATGTCTACGCATACTTTAAATCCATGGGGTATAATTTCTATGCCAACGTCGATGCCTCCACCGAATACTGGGTGCAGATTCAGAGTGATTTCTGCCGCCAGGGCCGCATCGACTGTGACGGATTGCAGATGTGGCGGGCCTTGTCCGGTGCTGCTTCCACAAATGTATTTGAAAAGCTGTTCGATGTTGAATCTGTCTTCGACAGTGCCAGGCCCACGCCGGTTTCAGCGACCGGAAAGGCATAATTTCCTTGCCGATGCTGAAATTTCATGTTAATATGAAATTTGTCTGCAGCTGTTTGTCTTGGATTACGAACAGCAGTCAGATTTGTTGACCATCCGAGCCATTCAGACTCTGAGAAAGAATTTGTATTACGGAGGAACGAATAAGTGAAAGTCTGGCAGGTATTACTGATCATCCTTGCAGTACTGGCTGTGGCATTTGTCATCCTGTACATCGTGGGCAAAAGACTTGAGAAGAAACAGGCCGCCAACAAAGAACAGATTGAGGCCGCTAAACAGCAGGTTACACTTCTTGTCATTGACAAAAAAAAGCTGCGGGTCAAAGATTCGGGACTTCCGCAGATCGTCATCGATCAGGTACCGAAGCTCATGCGGCGCAATAAGCTTCCGATTGTCAAGGTCAAAGTCGGTCCGAAAATTATGACCATGATAGCAGATGACAAGGTCTTTGACATTCTTCCCCTTAAAAAAGAAGTCAAGGCCACCATTTCCGGTATCTATATCACGGATGTCAAGGCTCTCCGCGGTACACTGCCGGTTGTTTCAAATAAGAAAAAATCATTCCGGGAAAAGATAATGTTCTGGAAAGAAAAAACCGAAAAGGAACTGAAAGATTCCGAAAATTCCTCCTCAGGCAAAAAGAATCGGAAGAAATAATGGAACAGACCCAAAATGAGCTGCCGGCGGCAGCTCATTTTTTCACACAAATCTCCATTCTGCAGAAAACCGCTTCCCCACCGCCTGCAAACAGTTCATACCGCAGCGAAATCTTTACAGCAGTCTCTGTTTTTTCCGCTTTAAGAAATGTCGTCGTAATCTTCATCGGAATCCTGCCGTATGGAGTGATATAATCTGTTTCGCTGCTGAGTCCGCATTCGAACACCATTGCTGATTCGATTTGTCCGTGCCGCCTCACTTCCATCCGATTCCTGTCAAAGATCAGGTGTGTGCGGAGCTTCGGTTCCCCTGCCCCCGATTCACTGTCATAGAGAATATGAAGTTTCCCGGCAGCAAAGCGGCTGCGCCCGACTGCCCGCTCGACAATAGGCTCTGTACTCTCTTTCTCTCCGGGGTACTTCTGCCAGCTTCTGATCTCTATCTGTACATTTGGAGACATGCGATATTTACCTCATCAGGTGCATAAAGCAGGAATTCCGGAACTTCAGGTCATGAATGACATTAGCCGTCTTTCAGTACTCTTCAATCGGAACAACACGGGCAGTTTTAACATCAATCGGCAGAATTGAATTTGCGAATTCGGCAAATCTCTGCGCCTCATCACTTACAAAAAAGCGGTAAGGAGTGGGATCTCCGGGATCAGCGGGAAGTCGGTTTTCAATCCCCCGGCTGACCAGCATGCGCTCAAGCTCGAGCGCAGTTTCGTAGGCCGGATTAACGAGACGGATCTTGTCTCCGACAAGCCGGCGGATATTATTTCTCAGCAGCGGATAATGCGTACAGCCCAGAATAAGGGTGTCAATATCCTGCTCTAAGAGTTCATCCAGATAGCGCATGATAATCTGGTTCGTAATGTCATCATTGATCCAGCCCTCCTCCACCAGCGGAACAAGCAGCGGGCAGGCTTTACTGATCACCTTCGCGCCGGGACGAAGTGCGTGTATCGCATCCGAATACGCACGGCTTGAAATTGTCGCTCTGGTTGCAATTACGCCAATCCTTCCGTTTTTCGTGGCTTCACAGGCCACCTTTGCGCCGGGTTCAATCACGCCGATTGCCGGAATCCCCGCCTCCTCGCGAACCGCATCCATAGCAAATGCCGTTGCAGTATTACAGGCGACAACGATTGCCTTGATCTCCTGCGTCTTCATAAATCTTACAATCTGCGTCGAGTAACGCTGTACTGTCTGCTTTGACTTCGTACCATACGGAACACGGGCGGTATCTCCGAAATAGACAATCTTTTCCATCGGCAGGTTTCTTATGATCTCCCTGGCGACTGTAAGCCCTCCGAGACCCGAGTCGAAGACTCCTATCGGAGCTTCATTTAGACTCATCTTTTTTCTCCTCCGGATTTCTTGAATCCAGCGCCCGATTGATCGTTCGGAACTGATTGTCGATATGCAGCCCCATCACCTTAACAGCCTCCTCCTCATCACGGTTTTCAAGTGCTTTCACGATAGAGTCGTGCTCTCTGACCAGCACCTCCCGTATTTCGGTATCCTTCAGATATTCTACGCGGAAGCGGTACATCTGCTCCCGCAGATTATTGAGAATCTGAACCAGCCTCCGGTTATTGGTTCCCTGATAAATAATCTCATGAAAACGCTCATCTGCCTGTCCCAGCTTTACAAGATCCGCATCTTTTCTCGCTACCAGAATAGCAAAAGACTCCTCCGTCTCACGCAGCTCCCGAATATCTTTTTCCGTCATATATGAGCAGGCTTTTCTGATAGCGAGTTCTTCAAGACTCCGGCGGATTTCCAGAACGTCATTCAGTTCCTGTCTCGTAATCTCCGCAACATGAGCGCCGCGGCGCGGAAGCATTTCAACAAGACCCTCATTTTCCAGCTTGCGGATGGCCTCGCGGATCGGTGTCCTGGACACACCCAGCTTGTTCGCCAGACTGATCTCCATCAGCCGTTCTCCCGGCTTCAGTTCACCGCGGAGGATCTGTCTCCGAAGTGTCATAAATACAACTTCCCGAAGCGGCATATATTCTTCCGGGTTTGCGATCGCTGCCTTATTCTCACTCATGCTCTTCCTCCTTTTCCGCTGCAGTCCGGCCATGTGAGAAATACCCTCGATGACGGCCGCTTGTTTTTGAGACGAAGTTTCGCTGTCTCAGCTTTCTCTTTATCTGTAAAAATACCGAATACTGTCGGTCCGCTGCCGCTCATGATCGCATTCACAGCTCCAAGGTGCATCATATCCTGTTCGATCTCATGAATCACAGGATAACGGTCTGCTGTCACAGTTTCAAGCACGTTATACATACAGGCATCGTCTGTGATCTGCTCAAGATTGCCTGCTTTAAGTCCGGCAATCATCGCTTCGATATCAGGGTGTCTTGTAAGTTCTGCTGCCCGAAGACCTGAATAAACCTCTTTCGTCGAGACGTTGATCGGCGGTTTGCATAGCAGAATCCTGCATTCCGGCATATCCGGAAGCGGACTCAGCAGTTCACCGATGCCCTCTGCGAGTGCGGTTCCGCCAAGAATACAGTAAGGAACATCAGCTCCGATCGCCTTTCCGAGCTTCATCAGATCTTCCTTAGAAATGCCGAGACGGAAAAGACGGTTTATTCCGGTCAGTACTGCCGCCGCATCGGTACTTCCGCCGGCAAGTCCGGCCGCAACCGGAATAAATTTATCGAGCCGAATATCAACTCCATCAGTCACACCGGCCTGTTCCATAAGAAGCTTCGCTGCTTTAACTGCCAGATTGCTTTCATCACACGGAAGGTAGGGAAGATTGGAAGAAAATATGATTCCGGGCCTTCCGGAAAGCGCTTCCAGAGAAATCCGGTCATACATGCCGATCTTCTGCATGACCATCTGAACTTCATGGTATCCGTCTTCCCTTTTTCTCAGAACATCCAAAGACAGATTGATCTTCGCAGTTGCTTTCAAATACATATGAGACCTCGAAATGTATTTATAATGTATTTTGTATGCAATTTATTATATTAACTTTATATCGAGACGGCAATAACAAACTTGCGCAAATCGTGTTGTCTAAATATAATAATTACAGTTTTGCGCGTTGAGGCACCCGAAGCGCAGACCGCAGACTGCTTTTTCCTGTTTTCCCATAAGCCGCCTGTCTCCGGCCACAGAAAGGATTTTTATGCTGCGTTCGATCTTTGTCATCATATTTGTCGTCATTTACTGCATTATTTCCGTTCCGATTCTGCTGATCGAAACACTCATCCGGCGATTCAATCCGTTAGCTGCCGAAACTTCAATGCTGAAGATTGTGCAATGGGCTTTTAATGTCATCATCTTTCTGGCAGGCACCCGCGTCACGGTGAAGGGACTTGACAATATCCCGAAGGACGAAGCAGTTCTTTTTATCGGCAATCATCAGAGCTTCTTCGATGTCATCATCAGCTACAGCGAAATGCAGACGCGCTGCGGTTATATTGCCAAGAATAATCTTGAGAAAATCCCGCTGCTCTCCTGGAATATGCGCTTTCTGTACTGCCTCTTCCTCGACCGCAGTGATCTCAAACAGGGTCTCGAGACGATTCTGAAAGCAATCGAATATATCAAATCCGGTATTTCTATCTTCATCTTTCCGGAGGGAACGCGCAACCGTTCCGGCAGCCAGCTTGAACTCGGCGAATTCCATCGCGGCAGCTTTAAAATTGCGCAGAGAACAGACTGTCGGATCATACCGGTTTCATTTAACAATACCGCCGGGATATTTGAGGCGCATTTCCCAAGCCTCCGGCCGTGCCATGTAGTTGTGGAATACGGTGCACCGGTCCGCTACAGCGAGCTTTGCAAAGAGGATCAGCGTCACATTGACGTTTACTTTCAGAACGTCATCCGCGATATGATCAAACATAACATGGAGTCATAATAACGACTCCTCGTTTTTTCTACTCTTTAGCATACGGAAAAAATCTGTCACCGCTGACGAATAAAGCATCTGCCTTCCTCAGACAGATGCTTTATTCGTCTCTGAACTGCTCAAAAATTCCCCTGACAGTTCGATAGAGATGCGGTTTCAATTCACCGAGCGAAGCCGGCGATCCGTACAGAATCGTGTTATAGCTGATTCCGCTCGTAAGTTCCAGAATCATAAAAATCATATATTCAGGATCGCGGTAAGCGACTTCTGACTGCCTGAACATATTCAGAAAGATCTCCCTTACCGCAGGTGTCTCAGAATCGGCGGACTGGGAGATTGAATTCTTAAACAACGCCCAGCTCAGATGCTTGGACAACAAAACCAGCAGTTTCGGCTCCGCCTCAAAGCAATCAAGAATTTTATCAATGATGAACAGAACCTGATCTTCAAAGCCGATGATCTCAGGATGAGCTGCCAGTTCTTCACAGGCCGATATAAAAAGCTGTGAGGCCTTATATGTAATCAGATGATTCCGAATATCATACTTGTCCTTAAAATAAAGGTAAAAGGTTCCTTTCGCGACACCGGCATGTCCGACAATGTCCGCTATTGAGGTCTTGCCGAATCCATGGGCAATAAACAGCGAAAATGCCGATTCGAGCAGAGATTCTCTCTTCTGCTGCTTATTCATTTCCCGTATTTTCATAAAAGACTCTCCTTAAGATCTGCCTTTCCTGTCGCCAAATAGCGGTGTACATCAGTATTTTAGCGACAAATCGTAAAAAACTTCAATTGTTTATCTTCCGAATTTTAATTTTTGTGAAATCCGGCAAAACAGCAAAACTGACCAGTGGTCATATTTGTGCATTTAAAATATTGACCAACGGTCATAATTTGGAGTATAACTGTTCAGTACTAACGAAACAGACCGGAAGGACACATCTATTTATGAAAAATTTTGGAAAAACCATCGTCAGGCTTCGAATTCCTATTATTCTGCTGAGCTTAATCCTGCTGGTTCCTTCCCTGCTGGGCATCATCAAAACCCGTATCAACTATGATATTCTCTCGTATCTTCCGTCTGATCTCGAGACAATTCAGGGGCAGGATATCCTGCTCAGTGAATTCGGAAAAGGTGCCTACTCCATCTTTATCTGTGAAGGAATGTCCCGGAAGGATGAGGATGCTCTGAGGGAAAAAATCAGCAGTGTGGAGCACGTTGATTCCGTACTTGCTCTCGATACCTTTCTGAATGCCAGTATTCCGGTTGAGATTCTCCCTGAAAAGATACAGCGGATCTTTTACTCCGAGGACGGCAGTTCCTCTCTCATGTTTATCTTTTTCGACACAACAACCTCCGAGGACGCAACACTGGAGGCCCTCGAAAAGATCCGTGCGATCGCTGACCAGCAGTGCTTCATCTCCGGCATGACAACCATCGTTGAGGATACAAAACTTCTGATCAATGAAGAAATGCCCTGGTACGTTGTCATCGCGGCTGTGCTGTCCGCCATCATTCTTTCAATATCCCTGGACTCTTTTCTGGTTCCCATGCTGATCCTCCTTAACATCGGTATGTCGATCCTCTATAATCTCGGCAGCAATATCTTCCAGGGTGAGGTTTCTTTCCTCACGATGGCGCTTGTAGCTGTCCTTCAGCTCGGAGTCACAATGGATTATTCCATCTTCCTCTATTCAAGCTTTAAGGAACAGAAGCAGCTCACCGAGGATCGGAAAGAAGCCATGAGCCGGGCCATTTCCGCCACACTTGTCTCGATTACCGGATCATCCCTGACAACAATCGCAGGTTTTATCGCCCTGTGCTTTATGTCATTTACACTCGGTCTCGACCTCGGCATCGTTATGACCAAAGGCGTCATCTTCGGAGTCATCAGCTGCGTGACGATCCTGCCGTCATATATACTGGTCATGGATCGCCTGATCGAAAAAACAACGCACCGGAGTCTGAACCTCAGATTTGAAAAGATCACAGGCTTTGTCCTGAAAAAGAGATGGCTGCTCGCACTCATAATGGCGATCCTCTGGATTCCGGCTGCCTACGGAAACAGCCACTACAGCGTCTATTATAAACTGGATTCAAGTCTGCCCGATAACATGGGCAGCGTTCAGGCCAATAAAGCGCTGGAGTCCTTCGACATGGCGTCTATCTCAATGATTCTTGTTGACAAAAACCTTTCGAGGGAATCGACCAGAGAAATGCTTGATGAGCTCAACAATCTCGACGGCATGAACTTTGTTCTCGGTCTTGACAGCGTACTCGGCTCCAGTATTCCGGAGACCATGATTCCCGATAAAGCAAAGGAAATGCTCGAAAGTGAGAACTGGAAGCTGATCCTTATTTCCTCCGCCTACGAGCTTGCGACCGATGAAGTCAATGCGCAGTGCGATGAAATCAACAGAATCATAAAAACCTATGACCCGAACAGTATGCTCATCGGAGAGACCGCCTGCACAAAGGATCTCATCGAGGTCTGTGATCATGACTTCCAGGTCGTCAACTTCGTGTCAATCGGTGCGATATTCGTGCTTCTCCTTGTCATCCTGAAATCGGCTACTCTGCCGTTTATTCTGGTCATGATCATCGAGCTCGCGATCTTCATCAACATGGGCCTTTCGTTCTATCTGGGACAGACGCTGCCGTTCATCGCCTCTGTCTGCGTCGGAACCATCCAGCTCGGGGCTACCGTCGATTATGCCATCCTCATGACAACGCGCTATAAGACGGAACGAATCGGAGGAAAAGATAAATTCGAGGCAGTTTCAATCGCACTCGGCACCTCCATTCATTCGATTATCACAAGCGCCCTCGGTATGTTCGCGGCAACCGCCGGTGTCGGCTTCTATTCCTCCTGCGATATGGTAGGCTCTATCTGCATCCTGCTCGGCCGCGGAGCACTCATCAGCATGGTGATCGTTATCCTGATGCTGCCGGCGATGCTTCTGATATTTGACAAACTGATAATAAAAACAACGATCGGGATGAGGCGCTGCTAACTGTCACAGATCCGCATCACGCAATATAAGGAGATGAATTATGAAAATGAAAAAAGTCCGGGCATTATTTGCCCTTATGTCCCTCGTTCTCATTGCTTCGCTTGCGGCCGGTTCTCTCACAGCTGTCGCCGGAACAGATAAAGAAGAGACGGTTTACGTCATTACGGACGCAAATGGAACCGAGCGCGAAGTTATTGTCAGCGACTGGCTAAAAAACAGTGACTCCGAGAGTGTCATCAGCGATGTCAGCACGCTAAGCGGCATTGAAAATGTCAGCGGCGATGAATCTTTTGCACAGGATGGAGATCAGCTCATCTGGAGCGCCGACGGACAGGATATTTATTACCAGGGAACCAGCGATCAGGAGATTCCGGTTACAGTCAAGGCAACCTATTATCTTAATGGCGAAGAAATTTCACCGGAAGAGCTCGCCGGAAAAAGCGGTCATGTCAAAATCCGTTATGAATATACGAATAATGCTGCCTCAACAGTTGAAATCAACGGCAAAGAAGAGGAAGTCTATGTTCCTTTCGGTGTTGTGACCGGACTCATGTTTGCTGACGGATCTGCGGAAAATGTAACAGTCAGTTCCGGCAAGGTCGCAGTAGAGGACCAGACAACGTTTGTTGTCGGACTCGCTTTTCCGGGGCTCCGCGACAGTCTTAAAACCGAACTGGTCGGCGATTTCTCCTTTGATATTGATGATGAAGATAGTACAGACAGCTCTGCTGAAAGTGTTGTCAGCGTCATCGACAACAGCGCAGAGAGCACTGAAAATGCAGATTTGAGCAGTGATGACAATCCCGAAGCGGATGAAGCAGAAACAAAAATTCTTGATCTCGATATTCCGGATTCTATCGAAGTCGAACTCGACACCACCTGTTTTTCACTTGACATGTCAATGTCACTTGTGCTGAGTGATCTTTTTAATGATATTGATCTGGATGAGCTTGATTCCCTAGACGATGTCAAAGATGCGCTGAAAAAGCTCCAGGAAGCCGCTGATAAACTCACCGACGGAACAGAAAAGCTGGCGGACGGAACAGACTCGCTTGCGGAAGCCATGCCGGAACTCAGTGAGGGCGTATCTGACTTGAAAGATGGCATAGATCAGTACACCGAAGGCGTCGATGAGGTAAATGAAGGTGTCGCTGAACTGAAAGACGGTTCGTCGCAGCTTGCAGACGGTGCTCATGATCTTGCAGACGGCGCTGACACGCTCGCCGACGGTGCTGACACACTTGCAGCGGCGCTGATACGCTTGCTGACGGCGCTGATACGCTTGCTGACGGCGCTGACACGCTCGCCGACGGTGCTGACACACTCGCAGGAGGTGCCGGTTCACTTGCAAGCGGTGCCGAAACGCTCGCTGACGGTGCCGAAACGCTCGCAGATGGTGCGGCTCAGCTCTATTCCGGTGCAAAAAAATTAAAGACCGGAAGCAGTTCTCTTAAAAGCGGAGCCAAAACACTTGCTGACGGCACAGCTGCTGCGGAAGACGGTATAGCCGACCTCTCTTCAGGTGCAAAAACCCTTTACACAGGCGCCGGTTCACTCGTCTCAGGTGCAAAACAGCTCACTAAGGGAGCGGGGCAGCTCACTTCCGGTGCTGACACCCTTAACAACGGTGCTGACAGTCTTTATTCCGGACTTCAGCAGGTTTCAGGCGGAATTTCAACCTTGATCAGTACACTGCAGGGAAGTAAATCGACACCCGGAAAGCTTTCGGAGCTTAAATCCGCTATTGCTGCTCTGCAGAAGGCGGTGGGAAGTGATGCGGAGGGTGACACAAGTATCGCCAATGCTCTTACTGCATTGGAACAGGATATCATGATCATCTATCAGAGCCAGACAGGAACCGGCCTCGGTTCGGCCTCTCCATCAGCAAATACTTCAGATGCCGGCAGTTCAGACGCTGAGGCTTCTGCGTCTGAAAACGAAAACGCCTCCGCTGATCTATCGGATGAAATATCAGCCGCTTCAGCTTCAGCATCCGCAGCAGCTGAAGCGGTCGCAAATGCACGGGCAGCAGCTGCTGCCGCAGATGCCTCAGCCGGCAGTGCTGCCGCACAGGCTGAAGAGAGTGCAGGTGCCGCTGCTGCCGGCAGTTCACTCTTTAGCAGCACGTATTCCACCTATGCAGGTGTTGCCGGAACTGCAGAGTCTTTCCTCGGAGCAATAGGAAAGGATGCCTATTCGGGGTATGTAGAAGATGCTCTCGGAAGCGCTGAAGCAGTTTCCGGAGCTTACGAAGAAGCAATCGGCTCTTATGAAGCTGCCGCAGGCACCTATGAAAACGCAGCCGAAGGCTATCAAAGCGCCGGTGACGCATATGAAGAAGCGATCGCGGCCTATGAAGAAACAATAAAAGAATATGAAGCAATTATTGCAGCTTATGAGGCAGAAAACTCAGATAACTCAGAAAATGACAGCAGTAAGCCGGCAGGTGACCTCACCAAAACCGCAGCAACAGCCGTCACAACAAAGATGCTGGCCTCTCCGGGCGCAGACACCCAGGCGACCTGGCAGGATCTCTTTGTACAGCTCGGTACCCTCAAGGCTCTCGAATACGGAACCGAAGATCAGCCGGGTATCAAAGACAGCCTCAATACGCTGATGACGACTCTCTTTGGCGACGAAGAGACGGGCAGCACCGGTTCCATGACTCAAATCGGACAGACATTAAGTACCATCATGAGTGCTCTCGGAAGCGCCGATTCTCAGGATTCCGGAACACTGGTCGGCGGTGCGGCAGCATTGTCCGGCGGACTCTCTTCTCTCTCTGACAACTTGTCCACCTTCTCTGACGGCCTCTCCTCTATCTCTGACGGAGCTTCCAGCCTTAAGAGCGGTTTGAAGTCATTAAACTCCGGCATAGAAGAACTCGCCGATGGTGCTGAGGACCTGAACAGCGGAGCAGCTGCCCTTGCCAACGGAGCCGCTGAACTTGATCAGGGAATCGGCAGTCTCAAGAGCGGTTCAGCTTCTCTCGCAAACGGTGCCTATACATTGACCGACGGGGCCTACACATTGACTGACGGAGCCTATACGCTGACCGATGGAGCCTATACACTTGCTGACGGCGCGGACTCTCTCGCTGACGGCGCAGATACTCTCGCTGACGGCGCAGACTCTCTCGCTGACGGTGCAGATACCCTCGCTGACGGTGCGGATTCACTCGCTGAAGGAGCCGGCACACTTGCTGACGGTGCGGACAGCCTTGACGAAGGTATCGGTACTCTACAGGAAGGAACTGAATCTCTCGCAGAAAATTCAGAAGCCTTGCGCGACGGCGGCCAGGAACTGGTCGATGGAACAGAGTCCCTCGTCGAAGGCATCGAAGAACTAAATGATGGTGCCGAAGAGCTGCGCGACGGCATGAAAAAATTCAACGAAGAAGGTGTCGGAAAGCTGACCTCTCTCTTTGAAGATAACATCGATCTGGTGATTGATCGCCTGAAGGCGGTCCAAAGTGCCGGTCTTGCCTACAATTCTTTCTCCGGGCTCTCCGATGATATGACCGGAAATGTGAAATTCATTATCAAAATGGACAGCATCACCGAATAAACGGGAAAACGTACCGCCGGCACGTTTTCTGTACGTTATGACGAATTGAAAAAGGCCGCTTCCTGTTTTTCATGAAGAACAGAAAGCGGTCTTTTTCAGCTTTTTTTCAGTGTGAATTCACGTTTCCTTCACCGCACAGGTTTATGATTGTCACATTGCACGCACAGCAAAAGGACCTGCCTTCGACAGCTCTTTAAAGTATACCGATGTTACTCAAATATGGAATATAAGAAAAGAGGTGATTAACACGTGAATCTGAGACATGAATGGAAGCATGAAATTAACTTTCAGGATATGCTCTCACTTCGAATGGCATTGTCTGCGGTCGCGGAGACGGATCCGCATACAATCGACGGAAAATACATAATCAGAAGCCTGTACTTTGATGACCTGTACGATTCTGCTCTCCGAGACAAAGTCAACGGAGTATCCTGGCGGGAAAAATTCCGCATACGCTACTATAATGACGATACATCATTTATTCAGCTCGAAAAAAAGTGCAAGCTCGGATCATTGACCGGAAAGCTTCAGGCGCCGCTCACAGCTGATGAGGCACAGCGAATTGTCTGCGGAGATATCGACTGGATGGCAGATGAAACCGACCAGCTCATTCTGCAGTTTTACAGCAAGATGAAAGGCTCCGGTCTCCGCGCAAAGACAATCGTCGATTATACCCGTGAGCCCTTTATCTACGCTCCGGGAAATGTCCGCGTCACCATGGATTATAATATCCGGACCGGTCTTCACTTGACTGACTTCCTAAATCCCGAAACACCGACGATTCCCGCAGGAGACGCACCGATCATCCTTGAAGTCAAGTGGGATGGTTTTCTGCCGGATGTTATTCGCGATGCAGTACAGCTGCGCTCCCGCCGAGTGGGCTCATTTTCCAAATATGAACAGTGCCGGATCTACGGCTGAAAAACGGACTCGATTACACAGGCTGGCAGAAAACACCGTACCCTAACAAAAGGAGATTTCATTAATTATGACATTCAGCGACATCTTTAAATCCAATTTTCTTGAAAATGTAACCGCTGTCACCATTACCGACATGGTCCTCGCCATGGTTCTGGCATTTGCACTCGGTCTGTTTATTTTTTATGTCTATATGAAGACATATTCCGGTGTCATGTACAATTCCGGTTTCGGTGTCACTCTCATTGCACTCACAATGATCACAACACTCGTTATCCTAGCCGTCACGAGCAACGTTGTGCTCTCTCTCGGTATGGTCGGCGCTCTCTCAATCGTTCGATTCCGCACTGCGATCAAGGAACCTCTTGACATTGCATTCCTCTTCTGGTCTATCGCAGCAGGTATTGTTCTTGCTGCCGGCATGATTCCGCTTGCGGTTTTCGGCAGTGTTATCATCGGCGTCATTCTGCTGATTTTTGTCAACAGAAAGTCCGTAAGCAGTCCTTACATCGTTGTCCTTCGCTGTGAAGATCATGCGGCAGAAACACGCGCCGTCTCTTACCTCAGCAACCACGTAAAGAAAAACGTTGTCAAAAGCAAATCCGTTCAGAAGGGAATTGTTGAACTCAACATGGAAATCCGCCTGAATGATGAAAACACAGATTTCATCAATGAACTTTCAGAGATCGAAGGCGTAAGCAGTGCCGTGCTGGTAAGTTACAACGGTGATTACATGGGCTGAGCAGCCCGGAAGGGATAACGATGTATGTCATCACACAAACTGATCGACCGGATCTGCGTCATCGTGACTGTCTGCGCTCTGGTTCTTACCTGTGTTTTTATGAACGGCGAGGCTCTCGGCTTCACGTCAGTTTCACGCAGTATCGGCTATGAGAACAGGCTTTTCAATACGGATAAAGTCCATACGATCGATATCGTCATGGATGACTGGGACGCCTTCATTGAAAACTGTGAAAATGAAGAATATGAGTCCTGTACCATTATCATCGACGGAAAAGCCATGAAGCACACCGCAATACGTGCTAAGGGGAATACCTCCCTGAGTCAGGTGCGCACTTCCGGAAGTACACGCTACAGCTTCAAGGTTGAATTTGATCATTATGACAGTACACAGACCTACTATGGACTGGACAAGCTCTGTCTCAACAACATCGTTCAGGATAACACCTACATGAAGGATTACATCACCTACAGGATGATGAATGAATTCGGTGTCACATCTCCTCTCTGCAGCTATGCCTACATCACTGTAAACGGTGAAGACTGGGGACTTTATCTCGCAGTAGAAGCAGTCGAGGATTCCTTCTTAAGCCGCAATTACGGAGCGGATTCGGGAAATCTCTATAAGCCGGACTCCATGAATATGGGCGGCGGTCGCGGAAACGGCCGTGAATTTGATATAGATGACTTCATGAATAAGCAGAGTGGTACAGATACGGAAAGCACCGGTGAAGCAGTGGAAGACCCGGCTGCTCAAACCGATGATAACAGCTCCGTTCATGCCGGGACCGACACTGCTGAAAGTAATTCGGAAGACCCCTTTGAGACTTTCCCACAGGGAATGCCTCAGATGCCGGCAGGCACAGACGCTGCAAATGGCGAAATGCCACAGGCTCCGGCAGGCACAGACGCTGCAAATGGCGAAATGCCGCAGGCTCCGGCAGGCACGTCTGATAAGTTACATTCCGAAGAAGGAACAACTCAAAGCGAAACAGAATCTGTTGGAGAAACAGCTGTCTCAGACCCCTCAGCCTCAGATGAGTCTGTAAGCCGTGAAATACCCGAAGGATTTAAGATGCCTGAAGGATTTGAAATGCCCGAAGGATTTGAGATGCCTGAAGGATTTGAAATGCCCGGCTCTTCTGATTCCGAGACCGGCAGCCAGTTTGATTTCTCTAAGAGCCAGGGAAATTTCGGCGGCATGAGCAGTTCGGATGTCAAATTACAGTATATCGATGATGACCCTGACAGCTATTCCAATATTTTCAGCAGTGCAAAAACTGATATCACGGACAAGGACAAAGAAGTTCTGATCTCTTCTCTCAAATCTTTAAGCGATGGCAGCGATCTCGATAAAGTCGTTGATATCGATGAAGTGATCCGCTATTTCGTTGTTCATAATTTTGTGGTAAACGCTGACAGTTACACCGGATCAATGGTCCACAACTACTACCTCTACGAAGAGAACGGACAGCTTTCTATGATCCCCTGGGATTATAACCTGGCCTTTGGCGGCTTCCAGGGAAATGATGCGTCAAGTGCGGTCAATGATCCCATTGACACCCCTCTGTCCGTAAGTTCTTCCGACAGCAGGCCGATGATTGACTGGATCTTCTCGAATGAAGAATATACCGAACTCTATCATTCATATTTTTCCGAGTTTCTTGAAACGGTCGATATCGAAGCACTCATCGAAGAAACGGAGGCTCTCATCTCTCCTTACGTCGAATCAGACCCCACAAAATTCTGCACTTACGACGAATTTACAACCGGTGTCGAGACGCTGAAAGCATTTGTTGAACTAAGAACCGAAAGCGTTCTCGGTCAGCTGAACGGCACAATTCCTTCAAACGACGAAGGTCAGACGGCTGACGCTTCAGCACTGATTAATGCTGACAGCATTACCATCTCCGACATGGGGTCCATGATGGGTGGCGGCTTTGGCGGTTTTGGCGACGGCAAAGGTGCCGAAGACTTCAACCCTTCAGGCTTCGATGGTGCCAATATGAACGGTGGATTCAGCCCGCCTGCCGACAGCAGCACAGATGCTGCCCCTGCAGGCAATAACAGTACTAGTACTAGCTCCGACGCCTCAGAAAATGACCAATCCGGGGAATAGAAACCGCTCCAAAAGGAGCAGGGAAGCCAGTCGCTCCCCTGCTCCTTTTAATTCGTCATAACATACATATACGTTCCGGTGACACGTTTTCCGGTTCGCCATAACATACGGAAAACATACGAAAACATACCGAAAACACACGGAAAACATATGGATAACACATGAAGCCTCACGCAGCTAAGTCATGAGTGTTCGGCGGCGAATCGTCAAAAAGTTCCAAAATGAATTTTTTCCGTATGGAGACCCGCAATATCCGTCGGTTTCGGATGACGGGCAGGAACACCCAGTGATAGAATCGCTTCCAATCTGTACTGCTCAGGAAACCGTAAACATTCCCGCAGGTAATCTTCCGTTGAAAGGCCCGGCTTCGCCTCGCGAAGTCTTCCCTGAATCCAGCAGCTCCCTATGCCGAGACTTTCTGCCGCAAGATGCATGTTCGAAACTACAATTGAACAGTCTTCTATCCACACGTCCGTTTTTGTTTCATCTCCGATCACGACGATCGCTGCATCCGCCTTTTCAAGCATTTGCGCGCCGGCGATACGGCATTTTGCCATATGCTGCAGCATCTCACGCTCGCGCACAACAATAAGCTCCCATGGCCGGACGGCACGCCCGGACGGAGACAAAAGTCCTGCACGAAGGATCATTTCCATCGCCTCTTCCGAAATCACTTCCCCGGTATAAGCTCGAATACTGTGCCGCTGCTGCATCACTTCAAATAATTCCATACTTCTTCCTCCTCGTATCTGACTGACTTTTTCCGAGAGCGCGTTCCATAATTTATGTTCTGAGCCCATTTTATCTTTATCTTTTTTAATGTGTCCCGGTTTTCCTATCCTCATACAAGCGCAATCTGAAATCAGAAAATCGTCTAACATGTTACCTGTCTTCTGCTGCACAGAATATTTACATCAAAGGTCCTGACGTCTCCATTATCGAAACGTATTTTTATAACGCTCCCGTCATTTTCAATGACGATGCCTTTTCCGATTCGTATATGTGTAATTTTTGCCCCCTCCCGAAACCGCTCACTGAATTCCTGAACAGAAATTTCCGGTCCCTGGACGATGTCTTTATAACGACTGCGGACTTTACCATTCTCTCGAAACGCAATACGTTCCATGCCATTCATTTTTTTTAAGCCTGCACCGTTATGGATTCCCGCAGCAGCATATCCCATCTGTATCCTGTTCGTCTCCGGCTGTTCCTCCGGATTTCCGGCGAACTCATTAACAAATGCTGTCTCCGTTCCGATGCGAAAAAGATTCAGCCGGTTTTTTGCGCGGGTCACACCGACATAAAAAAGTCTTCTCTCTTCCTCATACTTTTCCGCAGCATTGCGATCGGCATTTCTGACATTTCTGATCACATTTTCCGGAAAAAGGCCGTCTGAAACATCGATCATATAGACAGTTTCATATTCCAGTCCTTTACTTGCGTGAATCGTTGAGAGAATAAACGGGCATCTCCTGTCGTTTTCTTTGTTTCGCATCACATCTTCCAGGAAGCTCATTCTTTCAAGGAAAGCCGCCGGCGATGCCTCGTTTGCCTCGATTGTCTTTAATAAAAAGATCTTGTTCCTGCCCGCTGCGGAATGCGCAATATAATCTCCATAGCCCATTTTCGAAACAACTCTGTCGATCGCTCTGTCCGCAGGCTCATCCAGCATATTTTGAAAATGGCTGTGCAGTTCGCGAAGCTTATGTGCCGCAGCACCTGATAACGCCCGCGACTCCAGCATATAATCAATAATCGGTCTGTGCTGTCGGCCAGCCTCTTCAGAAATCTGTACAATCTCTGTTTTCTTTTGATAAATACCTAGCTTATAATAAATGCCTGAAAATGTCTCCGAATCCCACGGATTCAAGGCAAAGCGAAATATCTTCTCTATATCCGACACTACTCTGTGCGTAAAAAAAGTGAGCTCGGCATTCCTGATCCTGTATGGGGCACCACTTCGCTCCAACAGATCAACAAGCGGAATCACCATCTCATTGTCCCGATAAAGAACAGCTGTCTCTTCCGTACAATTCGCAGCAATCTTCGCAAGATACCGATACTGCGCTCTCCGCCCCTTCACATCGATAACGCGCACGTCCGCAGTGCTTTCTCTCGATGCCGTCATATGTTTCTCATGGCGAAACACGTTTTTTTGAATAAATCGATCTGCGGCACTTACAATTTTGGCATTTGATCGAAAATTCTGCTCCATGAGCAGGACTTTCGCTTTCGTGTGCTGTTTTTCAAATGACAGCAATGCTTCCGGGTATGCTGCCCGAAATCCGTAAATGCTCTGATCCTCGTCTCCGACCATAAACAGATTTCCGTTTTTGTCCGCAAGCAATGATATAATTTCATGCTGAATCTTTGATGTGTCCTGGGCTTCATCGACACAGATATACGGATATAGGCTTCGAAAATGTTCTAGTACGCCGGGAATCCTTTTCAGCATGATATAGGCATAAACCATCTGATCATCGTAATCCATGAGACCCTGCCTTCTCATCTCGGCACAGTATTCCCTGTAGATCGCGGAGATCTGGTATTCCATTGTCTCATCAAAGTCCTCAAGCTCTTCCGGACCCAGCATCATGTTCTTGATATAAGTGATCGCAATCCGAACTGCTTTAAGATCATTCTCTGTCGGGTAATCATCTTCAATGCGCTGATAAATACCTGAAAGCAATGCAGATATCTGTCTTTCATCCGAAGCCAGCTGAAATGTTCTCTTCCCTGTCAGATGCGCACAGTAATAAATGATCTTCGCACAGATTCCGTTGATCGTCCGAAATTCCGGTTTATTCTCGATCCATTCTCCAAACATTGAAGAAAATCTTGCAGACATATCATTGGCAGCCGCAACCGTATAGGTTATTGTCAGAATTTTATCCGAAGAAATTCCTCTGCACAGGATCATATAGCCAAGGCGCGATACAAGTACAGTGGTCTTTCCGCTTCCCGGAACCGCAAGCAGCAAAACAGGTCCATCTACGCTCTGAACAGCCTCTCTCTGCTGAAGATTCAGTTGTACGGGAAGCTGTTCAAAAAAAGTCTCAGATTCCATTTAATGAAGCACCGCCTTGTGTCTTTTCTTTACCACCGAAATTCAACTCTTCCATTCTCCCTGGCAGACGATTGATTTCAAACAGTTTTTTCATCTGTTCATTTATTTTGATGATAGGAGTGCCAAAAGGGTTTATTGCAAACTGTTATTTTATTATAGCATTAAACAACATGGCATGGTCAGAAATTTTCTTTTCTGATAAAATGATGTCAGCAAAGTGTATATCATTCCCGTGATGCCGGTTCTCTTTCCGACTCCGGGATCCGCAATCGTAAATTTTCCTTTAATGAAATTACACGACACAACACTTTAAGGAGGCTCATATGATTTTCGACTCTGTAAAAAACATCGGACGGTACAGCCCCATACTTCATCATCTTGAAGCAGGTCTCGCTGCTGTTAAAGCGCTCACCTCTTATGAAGTCGGCCGCTATGAATTTGAAGGCGGTTATTTCAAAATTCAAAAAGGCAATACATTGCAGCTTGAAGCCGGCGACTATGAAGCACACCGCAAATATGTGGATGTACAGATTCTTCTGGAAGGCCGTGAGCAGGTTGTCTGGACACCGCTCGAAAAGACCTCTTTTAAGGAATATCTCGATGATCGGGATATGGTGATCTGCTCCGCTCCTGTTGATCAGGTCATTACAATTGAGCCGGGCATGTTCTGGGTTGCTTTCCCGGATGACGCACACAAATCCTGCAGGCACGTTTCCGATCAATCATCATATGTAAAAGTTCTTCTGAAGCTCCCGATCGACTGATTCCCTGTTTTTCACAGCTTCAACGAGAAAACATGCCGCCGACGCGTTTCCTGTGCGTTAAAAAAAGACGAACTCCGGATGGCAGTCCGAAGTTCGCCGCATTGAAAAGGGAAGGAGTTACTTGCTAAGTGCAAGTCTAATGAAAAAATGTATGTTTCTTGCTTACGAGATATATAATACTTTTAAATTGTGTCTCTTCTGGGAAAAACTTTTGAAGATTTTCTGACCGGAAACTGAATCAAAGCTGAAAGCTGAGAAGGTGCAAACGCAAATTGCGTTCATGCGTCTGCGTTATAAAATATAACTGTTTCAGGAGGATCCTCTTATGAAAAATGTCAAAAAGCAAACCTGTATTTTAAAAGAATTCATTCTGGTTCTGGCGGCGGCCATAATGCTGGTATTTATGGCCGCCGCCGTTTCTGCGGATGTGCGCAGATCACGCAACACCACGACAGTCAAAAGCGGCTGCGTTGTCGTTGATATAAGCGGCTCTTTTGAAACGCCTGATGTCAATTCCATTTTGTCTCTTATCAACGGTTACCGCAAAGAAGCCTGTGAAGCCGGAAACGTCCCTGATCCGAGAGACCCTTCCCGCATGCTGACAGCTTCCGACTATGTACCTCTCAAATGGTCAACAGAGCTTGAAAAGATGACTATGCTGAGGTCCGCAGAGCTTGCCGTTGTCACCGATCATTCCAGACCGAACGGCGACACATCGCCATGGAACGCAAAGTACAACGTCCGTTCCTATGCTGAAAACATTGCCTGGGGAACGCCAACGATGAATATCCTGCTCTCGGCTCAGTTGTATTACACCGAAAAAGATACCTGGATCTCCAGTAAAAACAGCTCCGGCGCCGGTCACTATGTATCCATGATCAATCCAAATTATACCTATATCGGTGTCTCCTCTTTTACATGGAGCAAAGGCGGCGGGTATTCCGCCATGGAATTCAGCATCGGAAGCGGATATTCCGAAAGCAGATACGGGACTTACGGAAATACAATTCAAGAGGTCGAAGTCCTTCAAAAATATGTCTCTGAGAAAAATCTGACACCCACTGCAGAGAAAAAAACGCAGACGATTACAGCCTCTAATATTACGGCTGCCTACTCGACCTCTGCCCGGACATTCAACATCAGCGCATCAAGAAAAGGAAGTGCCAAACTCACCTATTCTTCCAATGATTCTCTGATTAAAGTTTCTTCCGCAGGAAAAATTACGGTTCCGGCAAAATACAGCGGAATAGCCGTAATTACCATCAAAGCGGCTGAAACAGGCACCTACAAGGCGGCCGCGAAAACAATTACAGTAAATATATCGGCAAACAGGACGAAAGTAGCTTCCCTCACAAATATCTCGGGGAAGAAGCTCAAAATCACCTGGGTACGGCAGGCATCCGCAAACGGCTATCAAATACAGGTTTCGACTTCGAGTAAATTTACCTCTATTCAGAAATCCAAACTTGCTAAGAACAGCCCCTCACTCGGAGAGATTACTTTTTCAGGTATGACGGCAGGAAAAACTTACTATGTGCGTGTCAGAACAGTGAAAACCGTCGGTGATAAAAGCCTCTATTCTGCCTGGTCCGGTGTTAAAACCATTAAAATTACAAAATAGTGACTTCCGACCGGAGTCATCGAATAAAGAGACAACCGTTTTTCCTGACTTAAAAAGTTTTGTAAACGAAAGGACCTGCCGTCGGCAGGTCCTTTCGTTCACTGTTTCGGAAACCAGCCCTGATCGAAACATTTTCCGAGATCCCAGCTGTCCCAGCCGATCCAGTTAGGATCGTTGACCGTATCAAGAAGAAGCTTATAGCTCCAATAGAAATAGCCCGATCCCTTCTTCCATGCATCAAGCTGCGCATTTACGATTGCATTATAAATTTCACACTTTTCTTCTGTTGAGAATTTTTCTGTTTGTTCAGTATAGTCTGATCCATTTAATACAGATTGGCCGCCATGAGTGTCAGTTCCTACTGCATAAGAATTAAACATACACCACTCTCCGACAATGACATCCACATATTGCTGCACCTCAGCCACATCTTTTTCATATACATCCCGTATGTAATCAAGATATCCCTGAACATTCTGCGGGCATCCTTCCAGCTCTGCCATCATCAGATACTGATGTGTATCAAGCACCACATTCTTCAGATCGTTTTTCGTAAAAAATTCTTTCCAGGCTTTCAGTTCAAAGCCATCATGGTAAACGATAAGCTTGTCCTCGGCCATAAGCGGACGCAATCTGCTATACACAGTCAGATAATAATTTTCCAGCCATTCGTGAGAAATAGGAGCGCTTCCCTGTGCCATTTCGGCATCCACCGGAGGATAGCGATGCTGAACATCCATTCCCTCCCACATTGCTTTCGAAACAGGTTCATTGATGGGCTGGATTCCCAGCAGACCGGTTCTATTTCCATAGCGACAAGCGAGCTTCTCAAGCACCTGAATCGCAAATTCTACTTCTTCCGGATGCTGCGCCCATTTGCAGACACCGGATAAGCCTCCGTTGTCAAATCCGTTCTGGCTGTATGCCACGGAATGCAGATCAATCAGAATCTTCAGCCCGTATTTCTCAGCCCAGGACATCGCATGGTCCAGTTCGTCAATACATCCAATAAATGGTGCGCGATCACCAAAAATAAAATAAGGAATGGGGATACGAACGCTGTCAAGTCCCATCTTCCTGATGCAGGCAAAGTCACGCTCAGTAATATATTCACTCCTGTGCATTTTGATTCTGGCCTCATAAACCTCAGGAGACAGCTGTCTCGGCAGATAATATTCGTCGTCTGCAGCTGTTCCTTCAAAAAGCGCGGGGCTCATCCATTTTTCGAGAACAAGCCAGTTACCTAAATTCACTCCTTTTAAATACATTTCGCACTCCTTTCTTTTACAGGCATTTGCCCGATTTAACTTTGTATGCAAAAGAAGCCGCCGACGGCTGATCCTTTTTGCCTCTACATACCCAAAGAGCTGCCAGCGCCAGATCCCGTTTTCATGTAAAAACGATCCGCACCTGCCAGACATATTATCACAGCCGGCTTATGCTCATGTTCTCCGCAATCTTTTGCAGCTATGCTCCAAACGCAATTTGCGTTCGGCCTTTCATCTGTTATAATGTTAATGTTTATATCTCCGTTTCCTGCGAACCAGAGACCATCTGTGTCTCGCACGTATCCCGCCCTTTAGACGCATCCCATTTTACCGCAGTCTTTTTTCGCTGCATACGAGCAAAATACGCTGTAAACAAAGAGGTTTTCATGTCAAAAGATGACGCACTGCAAATCAAACAGCTTCGCATTTATGAACTCGAGCCTGACAGAAGCCAGCCAAGAAAAGATTTCGATCAGACTTCCCTCGAAGAACTGGCTCAATCCATCGCCGAGCATGGAATTATCGAACCGATCATTGCCAGAAAAAGTGATGATGCCTACATCATTATCTCCGGTGAGCGCCGCTGGCGCGCTGCCAGAATTGCCGGTCTCAAATCGGTACCGGTCATTCTTCGCGATACTAGCGCCAAAGAAACCGCTGAGATTGCTTTAATTGAAAATATCCAGCGTGAAGATTTGAATCCCATTGAGGAAGCTGAGGCTTTCTCCCGCCTGATCACTGAATTCGGTATGTCACAGACAGATATTTCGAAGATGCTTGGGAAATCCAGGCCTGCTATCTCAAACTGTCTTCGCCTTTTGACGCTCGAGCCGTCCGTTTCGGAAAAATTAAGAAACGGATCGCTCTCAGAAGGACACGCCCGGGCCCTTTTGGCTCTGTCTGATCCACACCAGCAAAAAACAGCCGCTGACCGAATCCTGGAGAGCCAGCTTTCCGTCAGAAACACTGAGAAGTTGGTTCGGGAACTACTTTCCGGAAAGAAAAAGTCCCTTTCTGTCAAAAATACCGGAACTGAGCAGCGAAAGGCCGTTCTTAATTCGATCACTCAGCGCATGGAGGAGACCATTGGTTCCAAAGTTGTCCTCAAAGACCGCAAAAATGGCGGAACCATTACGATTTCATACGCAAATGACGACGATTTGGATCGAATCTTTGAATTCTTTACAGGCATAAAGAAGTGATACAGGGTTTAACCGACAGATCAGACATTTTGCGGCCGTAATACAACAACCTTTGCCCGGATCGCATCTGTATCTACTGTACTCGTCTCGAGTAATTCCCTGCTGTCAAATGCCTTGACAAAATCGTCAACAGTACCGAGCACATGATAGCCAAATGTGTGGCTGCTTTTTTCATTGCTTCTATAATGCATCGGAATAATCATTCCCGGTCTAATCATTTCTGTAATTGCAGCCGCCTGTCCGGCATCAATCGTAAAATATCCACCAACCGGAATCATCACTGCATCTATATTTAAAAGAACTTTGACCTGATCCTCTGTGAGCATGCAGCCAAGATCTCCCATATGGGCTATTCTGGTATGTTTATCCTCTATGATATAAATGATGTTGCTCCCTCTAAGCGCGCCATTTTTATTATCATGATAAGTCTCAATCTTTGTGATCTTGAAAGGATTCTCTGAGCCGCCAAGCAATTTCACGCATTGCCTCGCATTATGGTCCCCATGCTCATGGCTGCACAAAACCATATTAGCCTGTTCACGTACAGGAAGCAGTCCGGGCACAGACCCATCCTCGTACGGATCAATGACGATACTGTATCCATTTGACTCGATTTTAAAGCATGAATGTCCGATCCAGGTCAGTTTCATGTATTCTTCCCTCCAATATTTTACCAATTTTTTTATTTTCTCAAACTTCCCATACCTATAAGGTGTGAGACGTTTGAGTTGTTTATTATTTTATATAAATACATGTTTTAAATTTGCGCCTGTGATCTGCCCGGAGCGACAATCCGCCGCCGCAGGTTTTACGGCGTATCTCAATAATATCCGATTCATAAAGCTCATACTTACAGCATACCTTATCTATTCTCAAATCTCAATAAGGTGATTCCTCCGCTGAGATCCTTCCTTCTGCTCTTTTATTTTTCTAAATGAGGATGGTGACAGCACAAACGCACATTATCCGCATAGTGATTTGATCCCCTGTGGAAGCTTGAAGGAGCCCGGTTCATGAACGAGAATATTAAAATACCGAAAACTCTAAGTTTGCCGGAAACGCTTTTAAAATTTTCTGTCAACTCCATTGTGAATACTGCCTCCTGGCAATCGATGCTTTCCTTATGGCAAAAATGCTGGAGAAGAGACCAACGACACTCAAGGATTCTTATCAATATGTGTCCAACTGTCATCGCCACAAATGACCGAGAACAGGATATAAATTTGCCATTGGTCTGTATGATCAAAATATTATGCGTGGCTGCGCAATCCGTGAAAAGCCTGTCAACCAAATACTTTACGATGGTTAACCTGTGAGATCTACCGCGTATGCATTGCTAATAAGAAATGGATGCAGTATCGTTTGTGAGCCCTGATGCTTATGTTTTCACGTGAAAACTTTTTACGCAATACATACCTACTCAGATCAGACGGTGTTTTCATAGCATCATTTTAATTTCCTGCTTTCATATCGCAAAGATTGCCTAACAGAAAATTGACACCGCAAAAGAACTTATATATGATATGTAAAGAACTTTTTTTGCGCCGCAGGCAATCATAACCCCTGCGCTACTTTCTGATACTTATCAAAGAGGATATTATGCATAATGATTTTTTAATGGAAATTTCACGTTTGTCAGCCAAGGGACAGACCACCATTCCCAAACAGATCCGCGAAATCATTGGTATTGAGCCGGGCGATATGGTTGCCTACATTACAGATGGAAAAAATGAAGTCAGACTTGTCAGCGCATCATCCGCTGCTGACAAAATTAATCATTTTCAGGTTAATTAACTTGCAGCTTTCATCTAAACGCAAATTGCGTTCATAGATATCGGCTGTTTGTTTCAAACGCAATTTGCGTTCATATATACTGGCTGTTTGTTTCAAACGCAATTTGCGTTCAACTTTATGTCCTATCAGCTTCAAACGCAATTTGCGTTCAGACATCCACCACTTGGTTAAGGAGAATTCTATGAGAGTTATATGTGTCTCAAATATGAAGGGCGGAGTCGGAAAAACCGTTACCGCCTGGTCAATTGCTGCCGGACTTGCCGATCGCGGTTTTCGCGTACTCGCAGTGGATTCCGATCCGCAATGTAACCTGACATTTGTATCCGGTTACCTGTCTTTTGAGCTGGAAAACACGCTCAACAACATTTACAGAAAAGAATCAACAGCTGAAGATTGCATCATCAGCACCGAAGCAGGCTACGACATCCTGCCGGGGCATCTGGATCTGAATGCTGCCGATCTGAATTATTCAGGAAAGCCGTGCCGCGAATCCATTCTTCGAAGAGCATTAAAAAGTGTCAGAGACCGCTATGATTTCTGTGTCATCGACACGCCGCCGCACATCGGTCTTCTTGTTCAAAACTGTCTCTATATTGATGAAGATACGGATATTATTATTCCGATGAATGCCGAGTTGTTCTCCATTCAAGGGCTTTCCAGCTATCTTAACACGCTTGAGCAGGTAAAGGTCGAATTAGATGATCCGCGTTTCAATATCAGCGGTGTGCTGATTACCATGCTTGAAAACCGAACAGCAATCGAAAATGCATATGCTGAAAATATTGCAGAAGTAGCAGAAGCAAACGGAATCCATCTCTTCAATTCACGAATACGAAAGCACGCGAAAATTAAATATGCCATGCTCGAACCCAGAGATATATTCGAATATTGCCCCAATGTATCTGCTGCGAATGATTATAATAAATTCATCGACGAGTACCTTGAAAGGATCGGTATGAAGAATGGCTGATAATAAAACAAAATCAAAGCTTGCTTCACGGACAGGCAGTCTATTCCCCCAGCCTGGAAGTTCCTCCGGCATGAATGATTCCAAAGCTTCAATGTTCCTGCAGCCGGAGGAAGGAGATAAGGTTCTCGATATTCCGATAGACATGATTGATGATTTTCCTGATCATCCATTTCAGGTAAAAGATGACGCTTCAATGGAGAGCCTCAGGACAGATATCAAAAAACATGGAATGCATACGCCTGTCCTGGTACTAAAGAATCCAGATCATGTCGGTCGATACATTATGATTGCTGGACACAGAAGACGCTACGCCTGCAAAACTCTCGGATTCAAAGAAATCAAAGCAATTGTAAAAGATGTTTCCCTGGATGACGCCACACGCATCATGGTAACTTCAAATCTTGAAATCCGCGATAAAATTCTTCCCAGTGAAAAAGCACATGCGTATAAGCTTCTTCGTGATGTAGAAGAGAAAAACTCTTCTTCCGGAAAAACTGCAGATCAGATCGGCCTTGAAACCGGTGAAAGCGGTGATACGATCAATCGATATATCCGATTAACTTATTTGATTGAACCTCTGATCAATGCAGTCGATAACGGATTGTTCGGTTATGCCGCCGGAGCCGATATTTCATTTCTTTCTGAAACCGAACAGACATCCCTCTCTCATTTTATCCAGAATAAATACAGACTTGACGGAAAAAAAGCCGCTCTCCTGAAAGCCTACTCAAAGGACGGCAAACTGACAGAAGCCCTTATAGAAAAGGTCATGCTTGGAGCTATGGCCGATGAAAAGATTGCGGTATTTTCTCTTAAAAGTGACCGAATTAAGACACTTCTGCCGAAAAACATTAAGAAAAAGCAAATTGAGGATTATATCCTTGTTTCGATTCAACAGCGACAGTTAATTGAATCAATCCTAGGTGACCGTTCAACAGACGAAATAGAAGCTATTCTGAAAAAAGCATTAAGTTCATACAAATAAGGTATGTTATGAGGCACTAAAAGGCTGAACGCAAATTGCGTTCAGCCTTTTGGTGCCTCATCATACAAAAAAACTGCCGATAAAAATTTCTTTTGTTCTGCAACCTTCCTCACTTTAAAGATCCGCGCCAGTCCTGCCGACCTTAAAGTCATAAAACCGCTTCACTCTCTCCTTCGGCGTGTAGAGCATTTCAAATTCGGCCTCCGACATATCGTATAATTCAAGGAATTCTTTGTATTTTGCTTTCTGCTTGCACTTCTGCCACATGGAGACGAATTCCTGTTCAGAAAGTGTAATTTCCTGCGTCGGCTCTGATGTACCGGCAGCATAATTATTGCGAACCGCCTCTCTGAGCCAGGCGCAATAGTTGCGGATTTTCGGTGTCTCAAGACTCAAATCAATTGCTTTTTTGATTACCTTTACATCATTGCCCGCATCTTCCAGAAGGCTTTCAAAATATTCAATCGTAAAGCTTCTAACGGCTGTTTTCCTGTGCTCCGTCAGATACGCTTTCAGGTCGGAATACTGTTTCAGCAGTTCTGAAGAACGTTCTCTTACATCATCCGATATAAGGTCGTCCATCTTCATGATTTCCTCTCCGCTGCTATCCGCATTCGGCTTAATCTGTTTGATCTTCTCTGCCTTCTCATGAATACTGCGCTTAATTTCAATATCCGGATTATTCAGTGAAACAATAAACTTAATCCCGACAACTTTTCCTCTGGCCTTTTTATCAAGAGAATAATCAAATTTAATATCAGCGATCTCTGCCATCTCTTTCCGCGCAGGCTCAAGCACATGACTTTTGAATGAATCAAAACGCCTATACTGAACGTCTTCCTTTTTACAAATATCTTCGACAATATGATCCCAATCAGGGTGGTCTTTCCCAACATGAACAGCCAGGTAAGGGGCGTCCGTGTTAATTAATCCGATCGCAGCCTTGAGCTCATTTACGCCATAAATAATTGAGAGATATTTTCTGCCGCTTTTAGCAAGAAGATAAATATCTTTCTTCAAAAGCTCGTAAAGACGCAGCGTTGTTGCTTTAGAAAATGAAAGCATAACGCCCAGCTCCAGCTTTGTAAAGTGATCATTCAGCTCCGTGATATGAGGTGTCAGTTCTTTATTCCACGTAAGATTAAAACTTCCGGATTCATAATCCGCATTTGTAACCAGGTTAAAGGTTCGAAAGTTTCCCTTGCCGTCCTCAATTGTTATAACATTTCCGGTGATCGTGTGAGACAGGTCTTTCAGCTTCCGGTAGATATTCTCATCATCTTCGCGATTAAGAATCTTCCTGATCGTCTGCGGACTGATAGAACTTTTAACCTGCTTGCTTCCCGGCTCACATTCAAGATTCGTAAGAGAAATTGCAAGAATCTGATTGCCCAAAAGAGACATCTTATATTTTGCGCTGATCAGGGCATTAGATTTTGCAATAGTCTTTTTCTTCATACGGTCTATTTCCGGATCGAAGATTTCAATTCCCGTTCCAATATCAGAAGAAGCATTGCTTTCAACTACGACAACACTGTCCGAGTCGATCACTTCTTCATGATAATCGTAAGGCACCGCCGAATCAAAAACCGCTTTTCCTTCAATTTCATTTATTTTGTTGGTATCTGCCGTTATATTGTTGTCTGTTTTTCTTTTTCTCGCCATATCCGTAAAATTGTTGGCAACTGACTGTAGAATCGTTGGCAGCTGCACGTAGAATTGTTGTTGGCTCTGTAAAAATATTGGTATCTAACGTAAAATTCTTGGGAAGATACGTAAAATCATTGGTATCTGACATTAAAAAAGTTGGTATCTGTCTTAAAATTCTTGGTATCTGCCGTCATTTTGTTGGTGGCAAGCTTTAATTTTTGCTGAATTTCCTTGTTTTTTTGAAGTCCCAATTATTAACTAATAATTTATAACCTGATATAAATAGTAATCGTTGTTAATGAATAATTAATTAACAACAAAAAGATTGTCAGAACCCATCCAATCAATCAATTATTCACCATCAAATTAATGTGATCTGAATTATTATAACAGAAAAACAAACAGACACCAACAAAATTATTATTTTCACAAAATGCTCCGGCTGCCGCTCTCTTCTTAATCTCTTCAAGCACACAGAAAGAATCACCGGGCTTAAATACAGTATTCGATTATGAAAAGTCAGAATAATATCAATAAATTTGAATAAAAGCGGTTCAGAGCGTTCATTTTATTTGCTGTAACGTACAGAAAACGTGCCACGGGCGCTTTTTTTCGTTTGCCTCAGCATACCAAAAGAGCTGCCAGTGACAGTCCTTTGGTTGGGATCAGACAATTTAAAGCCGGACAAAACGCTATAATTTGAATCAGAAACCAACATTTTTACGTATTACCTTAATAATGCTAAGAAAGATTTTGCTAAATCGGTTAAAACGTTGGGAACTGAGAGCAAGCTAATGCTGCTTTACCTGATATGGAATGCAGGCTGACTTGTATCATAGGGGTGAAAAACCGTAAAAAAATTGGGATCTGACACTTTGCGATATCAGATCCCAATTTTTTTACGGTTGATATCACACAAAAGGGCTGTATATCGCCTGCGGTCCGGAAAAATGCATCCCCAACAAATTTCTCTTAATACAGAAGTACAAAGTTGACGTAATAAACCGTAAAAATGTTGGGATCTGAAAATGAAATGTGGTTTCGCACGTTATTTTGTGTGCGAACTATAAAAAACGGCATGAAATCGGTGTTTAGAGACGTAATATATAATCAGATCCCAACAAATTTACGGTTATAGGAGCAGTATATCAGCAGATGAAAACACAAATCCGGCAAGACCTGTAGTTCAGTGATTTTAACAGATAGCCGTCAATTTGGTGTGAACTGAAGTATTTAACTTGTCATAACGTACAAAAAACGTGTCGCCGGCACGTATTCTGGTTTAAAAGGCTATCTGAAATAAAGCGCAGCTAAATGGAGAACGGTGGAGAGCTCAGAAACCGTATAAATGTTGTCAACTGAATCATAATATTTGAGAGATCCGTAAAAAAATTGGGATCTGACACTATACGATATCAGATCCCAATTTTTTTACGGCTTATGTAGAAGCTTAAGAAGCCATAATGAAAAATAGGATATCTGCATTGCATCCTTCAAATTGTTGTGATCTGATAAAGACAAGCTAATAAGGAAGAGACCGTTTGCTATTTCGGAAAATCTGTCATATGATGATGCTGCAGATTGACGAACCCGATCATGGATGCCTGCATTGTCATTCCGAGAGGGAGGGGACAAAAGATTGCCGTATATATATAAAATAACAGAAAATCAGAGGCAGGGACGAAGTGCCGTAATCACGGGTTTTGAAGGAGCTGCCCGGTTCCTTCAAATTCCGCCTGAGCTTGAGGGCGTTCCTGTTACAGTTGTCGGCGGACATGCATTTTCGGGAAGAAAGGACCTTCTGGAGGTCAGGATACCGGAATCGGTAACGGAAATCGGCAGCTATGCCTTTTATAATTGCCGGAATCTGCGGATGATAGAACTCACAGACTGCACAGAAGATTATGGAGATGGTGTACTCCGAATGTGTCCCGGTCTTCGCACGATCCGTCTGAACTTGAGAAGAGGTTATTTCAGACTGCTGAAGGACCTGATTGAAGATACAGAGGAAGAACTGCATTTTCATCTTGTGATGCCGGATGGAGAAAGTGCAAAACTGACTTTTCCTCGATATTACAGCGAGGTTCGGGAAGATACGCGTGCGAGAGCGATTCATTCCTCTATCAGAGGGGCCGGTTTTACATACAGACAGTGTGTCTCCCGGAAAGGGATTGACTTTGCAGCATATGACGCAAGCTTTGAGAGATCTGTGATGGCAGACATTTTGGGGGCGGCGGAAATTGCGCTTGAGAGAATGGAATGTCCTTATGAATTGACGGAAAAAGCGGGGGCTGAATACAGAGCGTTTCTCACGGAGCACTCGAACGAAATACTTCCGTGGCTTGTTGCAATGGGGCGCGACACTTATGTACGGCTGCTGACAGAATGTTCGGAGATATCCAGAGAAACGCTGGATCGGGCTGCAAAGCTTGCAGCTGATGAGAGACAGTCTGAGATCTGCAGTATCTTAATGGATGCTGTGAAGGAAAAATATCCGGCGTCCGACGGTCCAAAGGTATTTTCACTTGATGATTTCTTTTAAGTGTTCAGGCAGCTTACTTAAAGCATACATTCCGGCGGATTTTTATGAAACTCTTCTTAAATTAAGAAAGACGAAAGACAGGGTGAATATTCAAAAATTTCAGGAGGCGGCAGAAAATGGGAAATCGATCACAGCTTGAGCTGATGGGGCAAAGGCTGCTCGATACAGCCAGGACCGAGCTTATGCTTGCCATGCGTTTTATGGGACCGGCGCTGTGTTCACTTGAGCCGGTTATGGATCTTTCGACAAAAAGGGTCGGTACGGATTCTGTCTCCATGCGCTACAATCCAACCTGGCTTATGCAGGTTTACCTTGAACATCCGTATATAGTTGTAAGAACATATCTGCATACGATTCTGCATTGTCTGTTCAGGCATATGTTTGGCCTTGATGAGCATGCGGACGAAGAACTCTGGGATCTGGCGTCTGATATCAGCGTTGAGTCTGTGATTGACGGCATGGACGAACCGGCAGTAAACAGAACGCCGTCCGATTTCAGGGAAGAATGGTACGGGATACTTGAAAAAGAGGTAAAAGTTCTGACGGCAGAGCGCATTTACCGCTATTTTTTAAATCATGAGCCGGAATATCTCCTCAAGATGAAGCTGCTTGCTGAATTCTGTGCAGATGACCATGTGTTCTGGAGACTCATGTCTGATGAAAAGGAGGAAAAAGGAAAACTTCCCGCATCGCAGGATCTCAAGAGCAGACAGGAAGAGTGGAAAAAGACTGCTAAGCGCGTGCGGTCCGAGATGAAATTTGATGCGAAGCACGCGGGAATGGGTACGGGTTCACTGGAGCGAATTCTTGCGGCAGAGACCAGAGAGAGAACAAAATACCGTGATTTGCTCAGTCATTTTACAGTGAACAGAGAAGAATGCAGAGTTGATCCGGATTCCTTTGATTATGTATTTTATACTTATGGTATGGAACTGTATGGCAATATGCCTCTTATAGAAGAAAATGAATTCATGGAATCCAACCGCGTCAGAGATCTCGTGATCGCGATTGATACTTCTGCCTCCTGCAGCGAAGAACTGCTGCAGAGATTTTTAAATGAAACAGCGGAGGTACTGCTTGATAAGGAAAGGTTTTTTGATCTCACAGAAATTCATATTGTAGAGTGTGACACAGAGGTCAAGAAAGATGTTCTGCTGAAAACGCCGGATGAGATGACACACTACCTGAGCGGCTTTCATCTTTGCGGCGGAGGCGGAACGGATTTTCGGCCGGTTTTCAGATATGTTGAGGATCTGCAGAAAAAGGGAAAGCTGAGAGCTTTGAAGGGACTTATTTATTTTACGGATGGTTTTGGGAGATATCCGGAAAATCCGCCTCCGTACGAAGCTGCTTTTGTATTCTGGAAGGATGATCGTGTCTGCGCTGAGGATGCGCCGGACTGGGCGCTTTCAGTATACCTTGATGAATAAGCTGTAACAGCTAAAAAAAATGGAGATGAAATCGCACAATGAATATTAAGGAAGCAAAGGAAGAAATCCTGAATACGGTTGATGCTTATCTCAAAAAGGATGAGACAGGTGCCTATGAAATTCCGCCGGAACGGCAGAGACCGATTCTTCTGATAGGACCCCCGGGTATCGGAAAAACAGCAATCATGGAACAGGTGGCGAGGGAGCGCGGCATTAATCTTGTCTCATACACCATCACTCACCATACGAGACAGAGTGCGATCGGACTTCCGTATATCTCTAAAAAGAATTACGGCGGCAGGGAATATTCTGTCACAGAGTATACGATGAGTGAGATTGTTGCATCCGTGTATGACCAGATTGAGCGGTCGGGCGTTGAGGAGGGAATTCTCTTTCTTGATGAGATTAACTGCGTTTCGGAGACACTTGCGCCGACTATGCTGCAGTTCCTTCAGTACAAAACATTTGGTGTCCACAGGATTCCGGACAGCTTTCTGATCGTCACGGCCGGCAACCCGCCGCAGTATAACAAATCCGTAAGGGATTTTGATATCGTTACGCTTGACCGTGTGAAGCGCATAGATGTTACAGAGGATTTTGCAGTCTGGAAAGAGTATGCATATCGCGCCGCAGTTCATGGTGCAATCCTCTCCTATCTTGAAATCCGCCGGGAAAATTTTTATTCGATCAAAACGAATCTTGACGGAAAGCATTTTGTAACGGCCCGCGGCTGGGAAGATCTGTCCCGGATCATCACTGTCTATGAGGAGCTTGGAAAGCCGGTTACGGAACAGTTGATCCTGCAATACCTGCAGTCTCCGGAAATCGCTGAAGATTTTTCAGCTTATTATGATCTCTACAATAAATATAAAAATATCTATCGGATCGATGACATCATAAACGGTAAGGTAAAGAGTACGGATTTTGATCTGAGAAATGCTGCATTTGATGAAAAACTGAGCCTTCTCGGACTCCTTGTTGACAGGTTAAACCGGGATTTCAGGCAATATGCTTCGGATGAAGATGTTCAGAAGGAGATTTTCGGTATTCTGAAAAAGTCTTTGCCGGTGGGGCGGGCTGCTTTTGAGGAATATTATGTCTCTTACCGCGGAGAGCTTGACAGGCTTCTGGAGGCAAAAATGCTTTCACCGGAAGAAACCGCAGTGCGGCGGAAGGCGGTGATGGCGCTGAAAGCATATGAGGAAATAGGAGAATCGCCGGATGCGCACCTCGATGATGCTGCATGGAAAATGGCTGTGAAGGAGACATTTTCAAAGAGAGAAAATCAAAGAAAAGAGGATGCGGTGAAGGCCGGAAAATGCTTAACCAGCTGCTTCTCCTTTATCGCTGATACATTTGGTGAGGGGCAGGAGATGGTAATCTTCCTCACGGAACTGTCAGCAGGCTACTACAGTCTGCGGTACGTGTCTGAGTGCGGAAATGATGCTTATTACCGTTACAACAGGCTGCTGCTTCTGAAAGAGAGGAAGGCAGAGCTTCGGGGAGAGATTATGGAGCTTCTGAAGGTATGATCGGGCTTGTATGTGCTCGTCAGAGGCAATTTCGCGGACAAAGAGAAGATTTCCATCTGCACTCTGCATGACTGGAAACAGGAAAAGCTGTAGGGTGTGAATCAAAGGGAACCGCGTTTTACGCCCTTGCGAAAGGCGGCGTTCTCGTCTATAATGCACAGTTAGTAACGGAATGATCTAATAGGAGCCGGCGGCGCTCGGCCGTCGATAAAATGGAGGCGATATTATGATTAAAGTTGATATTATTTCCGGGTTTCTTGGTGCCGGTAAGACAACGCTCATCCGGGAACTTCTTAAGGATGGTCTTAACGGCCAGCAGGTTGTATTGATTGAAAATGAATTCGGTGAGATCGGTATTGACGGAGGTTTTCTTAAAGATGCCGGTATTGAGATCAGAGAGATGAATTCCGGCTGCATCTGCTGTTCGTTGGTTGGTGACTTTGGAACCGCTCTCGGGGAAGTTGCGAAGCAGTATCATCCGGACCGCATCGTGATTGAGCCGTCCGGTGTCGGAAAGCTGTCGGATGTCATTCGTGCCGTTGAGAAGGTCAAGGATGAAGCTGGAATCGAGATCAACTCTGCGACGACTGTAGTTGATGTATTAAAATGCAAAATGTATCTGAAGAATTTTGGTGAGTTCTTCAAAAATCAGGTTGAGGCAGCCGGAACTGTGATTCTGAGCCGCACAGACACCGCAAAAGCGACGCCTGAAAAGATTGAGGAGACGATTGGCTTGCTTCGCGGCATCAATCCGAATGCAGTTATCATTACCACTCCGGTGTCATCGCTCGGCGGAGCAAAGGTTCTCGAGACGATGGAGGGGAAAAAGGTTGATCTCACTCTTCTTCCGGAGGAAGAAGAACATCACCATCATCATGACGGGGATGAACACGAGCATCATCACCATCATGACGAGGATGAACACGAGCATCATCACCACCATGACGGGAATGAACACGGGCATCATCATGATGAGGACGAACATGAGCATCATCATGATCACGATGAACATGAGCACCACCATCATGACGGCGGGTGCTGCTGCGGTCATCATCATGATGCCGACGAAGTCTTCTCCAGCTGGGGAAAAGAGACCGTCCGTAAGTACACAAAGGAACAGATCGAGGATATTCTCGAAAAGCTTTCAGAGGATGAGGGCGGCATTATTCTGCGTGCGAAGGGCATGGTTCCGGCAGAAGACGGCACCTGGATCTATTTCGATATGGTTCCGGAAGAAGCCGATGTCAGAACCGGCGCACCGGAATACACTGGCAGAATCTGCGTAATCGGATCACAGCTGAATGAAGAAAAGCTCGCTGCCTTGTTTGGTCTTAATTAACGGAGCATAGATTATGGATGATGATATTCGGGTTCCGGTGTATCTGATCACCGGTTTTCTGGAGAGCGGAAAGACTTCCTTTATCAACGGGGTTGTTCGTCAGCATTATTTTCAGATTCCCCAGCCGACGATTATAGTAAACTGTGAGTCGGGCGAAGAGGAATATAATTCAGCGGATCTGACGCGCTATCGCACGGTTGTCTCTGATATCGAGGAGCAGGAAGAACTGACAGAAGAGAAGCTTCAGGAGTATGAAGATGATCTGCATCCGGGAAGGGTGATGGTTGAGCTGAATCCGCTCTGGAGCGTTAAGAAGTTTCGTGAGATGAAGCTTCCGGATGGCTGGGGCATTGTCCAGCAGATTGCCATTGTAGATGCCTCTACATATACGGTCTACCGCACCAATATGAAGTCGCTGTTTGTTGAGATGTTCCAGGCAGCCGACCTCGTCATGTTCAACCGCTGCACGCAGGAAATGCCGCTTGCGGATTTCAGACGCGGCATTAAGGTTACAAACCCTGCATGTGATATCGCTTTTGAGAGCACAGACAGAGAGCTGATTGATATTTTCGAAGATAAGCTTCCGTATGACCTTGAAGCGGATGTGATTAACATTGAGGACGTTGATTACGGTATTTTTTATGTCGATATTCGTGATAACCCCGAGCGTTATGATGGAAAGACTGTTCATTACCGGGGAAAGGTCATGAAAGAGCGCAGCATGGGATCGAAATACTTTGCGCTTGGCTGGATGGCGATGACCTGCTGTGCTGATGATGTACAGTTTATTGGGTATATCTGCATGAGTCCGCAGTCGCGGAAGTTCGCGAACGGAACGTGGGCGGAAGTGACAGCAAAGATAGAAATCCGTCATTCAATGGCTTACCGCGGCAAGGGACCGGTGTTCAGGGTGATTGAGATGAACGAGATCCCGACCCCGCAGTCGGAGCTTGTTTATTTCAACTGAGCGTCTTAAGAACCAAACTGGGCCATTGGGAAATTTACTGTTGCAAAACGGTCAAAGCTGTGTATAATTACATTTGTAAATTGAACAGGGTTCTTCGGGGCAGGGTGAAATTCCCTACCGGCGGTAAAGTCCGCGACCACCGTAAGGGTGAATGAACCGGTGAGATTCCGGTACCGACAGTAAAGTCTGGATGAGAGAAGGATCGAGGTTAATAGAGAAGCGTGCGCCCCGGATAGTGTAATCTTATCCGGGGCGTTTTCTGTGGGATCAGGCCTTAGACGGCAATCATGCAGTCTGCACGTCTTCTTGCTGCAAGCCTCCAATCACGTTGAATCCTGAAGCTGCGTCAGGTAATGGTTCATGGCTCTTAAGATTTCAGGAACCGGAAACAGGCGCAGAAGATCTGACAGGTTCGCAGGTATATGCATGACATGCGGACATAAGCTGAAAAGGAGGAAAAGAGCATGCGGGCAGCAGCAAAAACACAGAGTGGTTATTCGGCGAGGTATATTGCTTTTGTAGGAATCTTCGGAGCGATAGCGGCGGTATTGATGTTTATCGAATTCCCGCTTTTTTTCGCACCGTCTTTTTATGAACTTGACTTCAGTGAAGTGCCTGTGCTGATCGGGACATTTTCACTTGGACCGGTCGCCGGTATTTTTATTGAGATTATCAAGAATCTTGTTCATTTGCTGATTAAAGGTACGCACACAGCAGGAGTCGGTGAGATTGCCAATATTATCATCGGATGCGCCTTTGCGGTTCCGGCAGGAATTATTTATAAATTCGGTAAAACGAGAAAAAATGCCATTATCGGTATGGCAGTCGGTACACTGACGATGGCTGTGATGGGCTGCTTTATCAATGCGTTTGTTCTTCTTCCGGCTTATGCGGCGGCTTTTCATATGGATATGAGTGCGCTGATCGAGATGGGAACGGCTGTAAATGCTTCTGTAAACAGTCTTTTCACGTTTGCTGTACTCTGCGTCGGACCGTTCAATCTTGTGAAGGGGGTGCTGGTTTCGGTTCTGACTTTCCTTCTTTATAAGAGAGTCAGTAATCTGATTCATAAGGCTTAAGAGAATGTTTTTTGTCTTAATGTATGGGAAAATGTGCCGGCGGCACGTTTTCCCATTTTTTAAGCCTGTAACAGGATCTGCCGGCGGAAGGTACTGTTTTTCATCATAGTATACTGAGAATTTGCGTCAGCTTTTTCATGCTGCTGCGGTGGCGGATGTTAAGAAGATTATTTGGCGCGTTGTGATTCCGGCAGAATCATGGTACAATAAAAAAGCTGTGAAAAATCAGCAGAATGATGATGATTTCTCCACGGCTTATGTCATTTGAAAGCCGGATCAGGGGATCGAAGGAGGTTTGGAGATGTCTGAATTTAATATTCAAACAAAATGTGTGCAGTCAGGGTATCGTCCGACGAACGGGGAGCCGCGCCAGATTCCGATTGTTCAGAGTACTACGTTCAAATATGATACAAGTGCAGATATGGGAAAGCTTTTTGACCTTGAGGCGGATGGCTATTTCTATACACGCCTTCAGAATCCGACGAATGATTATGTTGCCGCCAAAATTGCGGATATGGAAGGAGGAACGGCGGCAATGCTGACTTCCTCCGGTCAGGCAGCGAATTTCTTTGCGGTTTTTAATATTGCAAATGCGGGCGATCATGTCGTTGCTTCTTCTTCGATTTACGGCGGCACCTACAATCTGTTCAATGTAACGATGAGAAAAATGGGTGTCGATTTTACATTTATCAGCCCGGACTGTACCGATGCGGAACTTGAAGCGGCTTTCCGCCCGAATACAAAGGCTGTGTTTGGGGAGACAATCGCAAATCCGGCTCTTACGGTTTATGATATCGAACGTTTCGCAAAGGCAGCCCATGAGCATGGTGTTCCGCTTGTAATCGATAATACCTTTGCGACACCGATTAACTGCCGGCCGTTTGAATGGGGTGCTGATATTGTTACGCATTCCACAACAAAATATATGGACGGCCATGGTGCCTGCGTCGGCGGCGCAATTGTTGATTCCGGCAAGTTTGACTGGATGGCACATGCTGAAAAATTCCCGGGTCTTACCACACCTGATGACAGCTATCATGGTATTACCTACGCAGAGAGGTTTGGCAAAGAGGGCGCCTTTATCACAAAATGTACGGCTCAGCTCATGAGAGATTTTGGATCTATTCAGAGCCCGCAGCATGCATTTATTCTGAATCTTGGTCTTGAGAGCCTTCACTGCAGAGTTCCCCAGCACTGCAAAAACGGTCTTGCCGTTGCGGAATTTCTTCAGAAACATCCGAAGGTCGAGTTCGTCAATTATCCATCACTTCCGGGCGATCGCTACTATGAGCGTGCGATGAAGTATATGCCGAACGGTTCCTGCGGTGTAGTTTCCTTTGGTGTGAAGGGAACGAGAGCAGAGGCGGAAGCTTTTATGAAAAACCTGAAAGTCTTTGCCATCGAGACGCATGTCGCAGATGTTTGTTTATTCTTTCTTCTCCCTGCGAGATCTACACACCGCCAGCTGACAGATGAGGAACTGCTTGCAGGCGGGATCTCGGCTAACCTTGTCCGTATGAGCTGCGGTCTTGAAAATACCGAAGACCTGATTGCGGATATTGAGCAGGCACTGGCAAATATGTGAGAGATTGAAGCGTACAAAACAGGAGGTAAAAAATGGCCGGAAAAGGTTTTATCGGTGAATTTAAAGAATTTATCGCTAAGGGAAACGTAATGGATATGGCCGTCGGCGTTGTAGTCGGCGGGGCTTTCAGCTCTATTGTGACTTCTCTTGTTGACGATGTGATCGGTCCGATCATCGGTGTGATTACCGGCGGAATCGATTTCAGCAGTCTCGCAATCACTGTCGGAAGCGCGAATATTATGATTGGCAGCTTCATTCAGGCAGTCATTAATTTCCTGATTATTGCGTTTGTGATCTTCTGTGTGGTGAAAGCTTTTAATACGGCGCGTGAAAAGACGAATCCAAAGAAGCCGGAGGCACCGACAACCAAGATCTGTCCGTTCTGCAAATCGGAGATTGCGATTGAGGCAACACGCTGCGCACACTGCACTTCGGAGCTGAGATGATGACAGAAGCACAGAAAGCTGCTCTCATAGAGGAATTTTCCGATCAGGTTCAGGAAATTGCCGCAGAATTGGATGACGGGGAGATGCCGCTGGAGGATCTGGTTCAGGAAGGCTTCGTGGGACTGATAGAGGGGATCAACAAAGCCGCAGATACGGATCCAGACGAGTGGGAGCTCTCCCTTGACGAAACACTTCGGAGTTCGATCCGGACTGCAATAGAAAATGCGCTTTCCGAGGACCGTGTACTCAGAAAAGATGATGATCTTCTTGTGGCGCAGGTAGAACTTTTAAATAAGAGCATCGACCGCCTGACGGAGGAACTCGGAACAAAGCCCAATATTGATGAGATTGCCAATGACATGAAGATCTCTCAGGAACAGGTGCTGGCAATTCTGAAACTGACCGGGACAACGCCGGACGATGAGACGTTTATACAGTCAAGGCAGTGATCCCGGGGCTGTTGATCAGTGAATGTAAGAAACCGGAAGGCTTACTGCCAATAAACTGAAATTAACAGAGGGAACGTATCCGTCCGGCAGCTTTATGCCGGATGATACGTTCCTTTTATCATGACGAGGAGGACAATATGCAGGACGCAATGAGAATAAGAAACGAAAAGCTCGGTGCCTGTCTGGTCAGGAATTTTGAAGCGAGGGACTTTGAAGCCTGCTATGTCGGGACGGCAGCAGAGGCAAAGGAAAAGGCCCTGAGTTATATTGGTAAAGATGACGTCATCTCCTGGGGCGGCTGTATGAGTGCGGAAGAGTGCGGTCTGATAGACGAGCTTCGAAGCGGAAGATATCCGAATATTATTGACCGTGATAAGGCAAGCTGCCTTGAAGAGCGAATGGAGCTCATGAGAAAAGCACTGCTCTCGGATATATACATCGGGGGTGCGAACGCGATTTCCTTAGACGGACAGATCGTCAATATTGACGGAAATGGGAATCGGGTTGCTGCCATGACGTTTGGCCCGCGTTCGATCATCGTGATCGCCAGCCTTGATAAGGTCTGCGCTACTGTTGAAGATGCAATCGCGAGAGCCCGCACGGTTGCTGCACCTATCAATGAAGAACGCTTTCATAAGAATACGCCCTGTGAAAAGACCGGCTCCTGTCATGATTGTTTGACTCCTGAATGCATCTGCAATTATTTTCAGGTGATCCGCCGCTGCTGTCCGAAGGGGAAGATTAAGGTCATTCTGACCGGTGAAAAGCTGGGCTTTTAAGAACCGGCAGAACGGGCAGTCAGGACCCGGTGTACAATGCTGGCAGGCGGGAATCTCTGCTTGTTATTTTTACCGGTATATAATAGAATGATTTGGGTGTAAAGGATCCAGACGAGGAGGAACACAATGAAAGTAGCGGTATTATGCGGCGGAATTTCAACGGAACGCGAGATTTCAATCGTGTCCGGAATCGGAGTATGCAGGGCGCTTCGCGCTAAAGGGCATAACGCAATTCTGCTGGATGTCTTTTTTGGGGATGAAAATGCGGATTTGATGAACGCTTTTCACGATGATTATGATATCGATCTCGCGGCGGAATACATTCACAGTATGGATGGAGATGTGGAAAGTGCCGTTGCAAATCCGAACCGCACATTTTTTGGACCCAATATCGGAACACTTTGCAAGATGGCTGATATTGTCTTCCTTGCGCTGCATGGTGAAAACGGTGAGAACGGGAAGCTTCAGGCGGCGTTTGACCTTCAGAGAATCCGCTATACCGGAACAGGCTATCTCGGCTCGGCACTCTCAATGGATAAGGGCCTCGCAAAGATCGTTCTCAAAGCTGCCGGTGTCCCTGTGCCTGCCGGTTTTACGATGAGGAAGGATCAGTGTGAACAGGATCCTCTCGAGAAGGGTCTCGGTTTCCCGATCGTGGTAAAGGTCTGCTGCGGCGGTTCCTCAGTCGGAGTTTATATTACCAATAATATGGAAGAGTATCGGTCAGCTGTTGACGCAGCGTTTGAACTCGAGGAAGAGATTGTTGTCGAGCAGTATATTAAGGGGCGTGAATTTTCGGTCGGCGTTATTGAAGGCAAAGCCTTGCCGATTATAGAAATAGCTCCGATTGAAGGCTTCTATGATTACAAGAATAAATATACGGCAGGATCAACGATTGAGACCTGTCCCGCTGATTTGTCAGAGGAGACGGCAGTCAGGATGAAAGCCTATGCGGAACTCGGCTACAGGGCTCTTTATCTGGATGGCTACGGAAGACTTGACTTCCTGATGGATGAAGTTGGAAATATGTACTGTCTAGAGGCGAATACGCTGCCGGGTATGACACCGACATCGCTCCTGCCGCAGGAGGCAGCGGCGCTGGGGATGGATTTTCCGACGCTCTGTGAAAAACTGATACAGTCATCGCTGAAAAAATATATCTGAGCCGACGAAAGATAGCTCTCTAATGTGAGGAATTTGCCGATGAAAGGGTTAACTGTTAAAAATATTGCGCAGGCTTGCGGTGGACACTATCACGGGTCTAAGGAGTTTTTGCTGAGAGAGGTTTCCTCAGTTTCAACGGACAGCCGCAGGATTGTGAAGGATGCCCTCTTTATTCCGATCCGGGGGGAGAGGTTTGACGGGCATACCTATATCGGAAATGTTATGAAGGCTGGTGCGTTGGTGACGCTGACGGATCATGCGGAGGGAATGCCGGACTGCCCGTATATTCTGGTGGAAAATACGGTTTCGGCCATGCTTTTGATTGCTCACTTCTATCTGAAGACACTGGCTGTTCCGGTTGTCGGCATCACAGGGTCAGTCGGAAAGACAAGCACCAAGGAGATGATAGCATCAGTATTGTCTCAGAAGTACCGCGTTCTCAAGACGGCCGGTAATTTTAATAACAATATCGGTCTTCCGCTGACGATTTTCCGTCTTACTGAGGAGGATCAGGTTGCGGTCCTCGAAATGGGCATTAATCATTTCGGTGAGATGACGGTACTCGCTGAAACTGCGGAGCCGGATATCATGGTGATCACGAATATCGGAACCTGCCATCTTGAATTTCTAGGAAACAGAGATGGTGTCTTCAAGGCAAAAACAGAGTGTTTTGATTATGTGAAGCAGAACGGGTCTGTGATTCTGAACGGTGATGATGATAAGCTGACAGCTGTAACAGATGTCCATGGAAGACGTCCGATTTTTTATGGCATGAGTCCGAAATGCCGTGTCACAGCGGAATCGGTTACTCCGCTTGGACTTAAAGGAAGCCGATGCACGATCAGTATAGATGAGGATCCATTTGACGTCACGGTTCCGGTCCCCGGTATGCATCAGGTGATGAATGCACTTGCCGGAGCGGCAGTCGGTGCCGTTTTCGGACTTACAGCGGAGGAGATTAAAGCCGGCATTGAGAGTATGGAGACGATAGCGGGAAGATTTCGGATTACCGAAGGCAGTCGGTGTACGGTGATTGATGACTGCTACAATGCCAATCCGATGTCCATGAAGGCATCGCTTGGGATTCTGAATGAAGCCGAAGGCCGAAGGGCAGCCGTGCTCGGCGATATGGGTGAGCTCGGTGCGAATGAAAAGGAGCTTCACAGAGAGGTAGGAGAATATGCCGGAACGCTCGACATAGAGACATTCCTGCTGTGCGGAGAACTGTCAAAAGAGCTTCAGTGCGGTATTTTCAGTAAAAAACCGAAAGCCGATGTTCATTGGTTCGCATCATCGGATGAACTGAAGGCAGCTCTTCCCAATTTGATCAGGGACGGAGATACGGTACTTGTGAAGGCATCGCATTTTATGCAGTTCGGTAAGATCGTGGAGGAACTTCTAAAATGAGAGGAAAGATGAAACGGTTATTCACTGCACTTATTTCACTGGTGCTCGTTTTTGTGATGCTGCTTCCGGGAACGGTGGTTCTGGCTTCGAAGAAGTCAGGCAGCGGCTCCGACAGTACGGTTACAGTTGAAGAGAACGGACATTATACCTCGAAGGAAGAGGTGGCTCTGTATATTCACACCTACGGAAAGCTGCCCGCCAATTATATCACCAAGCGCGATGCTGAAGATCAGGGCTGGGATTCGCGAAGCGGTAATCTGGATTCGGTTCTGCCGGGGATGAGCATTGGCGGCAGTCATTTCGGAAATTATGAAGGGCAGCTTCCCGATAAGAACGGGCGTAAGTATTATGAGTGTGACATTGATTATGTTTCAGGTTATCGAAACAGCAAACGAATCATTTATTCAAACGACGGATTGATCTTCTATACAGAGGACCACTATCAGACCTTTGAGCAGCTGTATTAAAAGAGGATTGAATGATGAGAAAAATCATACTTGATCTGCGGGAAATAACTTCTTCGGAAGATATTCAGGCTTATCTTGCCGAAAAGCTTGAATTTCCGGAATACTACGGAATGAATCTTGATGCGCTGCATGACTGCCTGACAGATATCGATGAGCCAACCTGCCTCGGAATCTTTGAGCCGTACGGCGATCATCCCGTTGTCGATTATCTTCGCCGGCTGCGGATGGTTATTCGGGACAGCGAAGCGGAAAATGACAATCTCGGGGTGATCTGGGGGATACCGGAGGATAATTTTGAGGAAGAATATCTCATGTGATTCGTGTCTGCGACAGTTCTGTCGCTCAGCATAATAAATGCAATTTCGGCAGCAGCAATGCGTTCGCCGATAACCGCTTACGGTCTTATCTCACAAAAAAGCACAGGTAATGATAAATTCATTGCCTGTGCTGAAATTATTTTTATGAACATTATCCCTTAATTGCGAAGCACTCAACTGCTTTTGTAAAATCTTCAATGGTTTTGTCAGCATCCCCATGCGCCGGAACGTTTCTCACACATCGCTTTAGATCCCCTTCCGGAACGATCTGTCTACATTTGTAAATTGCAGATTTTGCAGCATTTTTTCCGATTATATGATGATTTTCTGTCAATGGTTAACGTAGATTCCACAGAGATTCCACGCAAAACTCATAATGATTCCTCAAAGAACCGGTATGATAGCAGCATGACAGGAAAAGACCTGACAAATATCATAAAAGAGAGGTACAATAGTATGAAAAGATTAAGAAATGGCGTAGTGATTGCAGCAGTTATGGCTTCTGTTCTGTCTCTTGGAACAACGGCATTTGCGGATGATACAGATCAATCTTCATACAGCTTTCAGACAGGCCGTGATGCTTCACTTTCAAGAGCAGAGATTTACGAGAAAGCCATGCAGATTGAGGATGAGGAAGAACGGGCGGCTTTTCTGGAATCCTATGGCCTGAATGAAGAAGAGTGGTCGGAAGAAAATGCGGCAAACTACAGCTGGATTACCGGACAGGAAAGAGGAAGCCAGTATTCTGAACATGATGAAACAGAAGATGTCAGCGGTTACAGCTTTAATACAGGACGTGCGTCATATGAAGAGCGCCATGCTGTTTTTGAATAAAGCGCGAGAGGTATAAACGGCGCTTTCTGAGAGTGAGACTGCTGCTCTGACCGGAGAGGGTATGAAAAAAATATTAGTTGCAGATGATGAGGCTGAAATACGCCGATTGGTTTCGAGATACGCAGAACATGAAGGGTACGCGGTCAGTACAGCAGAAAATGGTGAGGAAGCTCTGGGATTATGCAGATCCCAGAGCTTTGACGCTGTGATTCTGGATATTATGATGCCTGAAATGGATGGTTTTACTGCATTAAAAGAGATAAAAGCCATACAGAACGTACCGGTAATCATACTTTCGGCACTGGGATCGGAATATGATAAACTCATGGGGTTTGAGCTGGGAATTGATGATTATGTGGTGAAGCCGTTTTCACCGCGTGAATTAATGGCAAGACTGAATGTGGTTCTTCAGAGAAATTGCCGGAATGCTGACCTGGGAAAACGGTCCCGGCTTTCTGCCGGAACGATACAGGTGGATCTTGATGCGCATAGGGTTTATGTTGATGAAAAAGAAGCAGATCTGACGGCTAAAGAGTTTGATCTCCTGGTATATTTTTTACAGAATAAAGGCATAGCGCTTTCCAGAGAACAGATTTTGAATGCAGTCTGGGGATATGATTATTTTGGCGATGCCCGGACGGTAGACTGGCAGGTCAAACTGCTTCGTAAAAAACTTGGGCAGGAGCGAAGCAAAATCACGACATTGAGAGGGACGGGCTACCGATTTGCAGAGAAATAACAATACGCTTTATTGTAAATTAAAATGGTGTTTTATGCTTTTTGCTGTCATCGTTTTTGCACTTCTCTGGCTGCTTCAGACTGTATTTCTGCAGAAAATATATAATGCGGTAGCAGAGATCAAGCTGAGAAGAACAGCAGAAAAGCTGGAGGAACAGAAAGAATCAGACAAATTTCTGCAAATGATAGATGAGGCGGCTCAGGGAAATTCTTATATGATCTTTGTGCTGAAGGAAGATGGTACGATCCTTTACCACAGTGATGCTTATAACAATATGTACCGTTATAATAGCAGTCTGAATACAGATGACCGGAATCCTTACCGGATCGGATCGGAAGAAGATTCGGAAAACACAGAAGGGGAAGCGTACAGTTGGAAATCGGGTGCGGCGCATAATCTTCCGGACGGTTTTGAGAATTTGCTGCAGTCCATTTCCGGAAAGGAAATTGCAGAAATGTACACTGATGACGGAACTGCGTTCTTATATCTGCGGAGGGTGGAGAATTGCAGAGCGTTTTCCGGTCAGAATGTTCTTCTCAGCATCAACTATTCGTTTGTTTCAGTGGCGGGAACAGTTCGTATAATCAGGCTGGAGCTGGTGGCACTGTTTCTCCTCGTGCTGCTTATTGCAGCAATTGCAGCGGTGAAACTAAGCAGACATTTTGCGTATCCGATCGAAGAAATTTCAGAGAAAGCCCGGCTTCTGTCAGAGTACGATAAAGAAGTGACATTTCCCAGGGGTTTTTGTCTCGAACTTGATAATCTGTCCGGGACCCTGGAACGGGCCAAACATTCTCTTAATCTCGCAGAGAAAACCAGGCGAGAGCTTCTTGCGAATATCACTCATGATCTGAGGACACCGCTGACGATGATCAGGGGGTATTCGGAAATGATCAGGGATATCTCCTGGGATAATGAAGATGACAGAGAGCATGATCTTAATGTTATTATCAATGAAACAGACAGGCTGACCGGTCTGGTCAATGAAATTCTGGAATATTCGCGGATTAAAGAATGCGGTTATGGGGCTGCGGCTGCGAAGATGGAAGTATTTGATCTCAGCCAGGCGTGGCATGAAGTGGCGATACAATTTGAGGGTGTATTGCACGGGCTGCCCTTTTTGCTTGAGGAAGAAGTAAAAAGCGGTGTATTGGTATGCGGAGACCGTACACAGCTGGTGCGTGCTATGTATAATCTTATGGATAATGCGCTGAATCATTGCAGTGAAAACGGGACCATCAGGGTTGTGATTGAAAAGCGGGAAGGTGCGGGATACTTTGAAGTCTCAAATGACGGTGAAAGAATAGAAGAGGAAGATCTGCCTTATGTCTGGGATCGGTATTATACCTCAAGGAAAAGAAAAAATAAAAATACGGTGTCAGGTCTCGGCTTAGCCATAACTAAAGAAATACTCGAATCCCATCGGGCCGATTATGGGGTCATCAGTGCGGACAGGACAACTTTCTGGTTTTCCGTAACAGAATCGTAGCATTTTAACCCCGGAACTGTGGAAATGCCCATTTTTTCATGATGTACTGAGTTTGAGGGGAATTATTTTGCAGAATGCATAACATAATGGCAAATATATCAACAAGAATATATTTGCCATTATGTTGAAAAATACCGATATAAAGAAAACTGAATGATACATAATGTTTTTAAGGTTGAAATAGAATGACTTATATCTCCGTAGGGCGAATTTTGCTAAAAATGGGGGGTGAGGAGTGAGGTTTATCAGCGTTAATGCAGTAGTCAACATATTTTAGACACGAAATCTCAAAAATTGCTCGTTTAAAT